>Ga0272442_10001262_pt1 | contig 38748 bp, 38 predicted proteins | sample SSMForm2O_FD_200262 | JGI IMG/M metagenome (GOLD analysis project Ga0272442, IMG submission 200262) | Marine sediment archaeal communities from Little Sippewissett salt marsh, Falmouth, MA, United States - SSM-Form-2O | ecosystem: Environmental > Aquatic > Marine > Wetlands > Sediment ... | reverse complement strand
CCCATACCTATTCTAAGTTTTTTCCTTAATTCCTCGATATCAGTATATCCTTCTTTTATAGCTTTTACAACATCTTCTTCTGTTAAATCCTCACATCTGCAGACGATAGCTTTTCTTTTTTTCATTTTTTAACCCTTATATTTCTTATATCCATAGCATGTTCTTCTTTTGTTTCAACAGTTATAACCATTGTTTTACCTTTTTTTACTATTTTTTTTACTTTTATATTGTCAATTTTTTCCCCTTCTCTATTAATCCCATCAACAATATCGTTTTCGTTGGGTATTGGAAATTGCTCATAGGGAAGTGTAACTAGGGCTTTATTGTTATCTAATACTTTTACCACGAAAATTGCTAGACCCGGACATATTCCAACACATTTTTTACATCCTATACATTTATCATAGTCAATATCTGGTGGAGCGTTTATATTTTTCATAGAGATGGCATTAACTGGACATGCAGTAACACATGGATTACAAGGAATTTTTTGTATGCATTCAATTATTGCTACCCCTTTTTTTAGTTGTTTTTTACTTGGTAGTTTTAAATCGTTTTTTGTTAGAATACCTGTTTTTTCGTAGTTTTTCATCTGTTTTTCTCCCAAAGTTTTAATATCTTATCTTTTGCGACTCTTGGTTTTTCCCCAAATGGCCCTGATCTAAGAAGTTTCAACTCCTGAATATAGTTATTTAATAATTTATCACTATCTTTATCATATCCAATTTTTTTTGCAGCAGCAACACCTGCAATCATACCTTCCACCATAGCTGTAGACGCTTCTTCAATGCCTGATGAATCACCTGCTACAAAAATTCCATTTTTCGAAGTCTGCATATATCTGTCATGTAATGCTATATACCCTCCTGCTTCTGGTATAAAATCCATTTTTACATCCAACTGAGAAAGTAGACGAGTAGATGGAGTTAGTCCTACTGCAAGACATACTGTATCGCATTTTATTTTTTCCTCGGATTTTTTTATTGGATCCCAGTTTTTATCAAGTTTAACTGTTATTACTCCATCCACTTTTTCTTTTCCATAAACTTCTTTTATAGTATGAGAGGTTAATATTGGAACACCACATCTTCTTAGTTTTGCCGCGTGGACATGGTATCCTCCGATATTAGGCGCAGCTTCTATTACTCTATCTACATTTATTCCTGCTTGAACCAGCTGGTAGGATACAATTAGACCTACATTTCCTGCTCCAACCATTATCACTTTTTCACCAGGTTTAACACCGTATACGTTCATGAGCGTCTGTACTGCACCTGCACCATATACTCCGGGTAAATCATTTCCGGGAAATAAAAGCATATTTTCCATGGCACCTGTGGCAAATACAGCTGTTTTACAGTTAACTTCATATATTTTCCCTTGGTAATTTTTATTTTCTAAAACTCCAAATTTGTATTTTTCTTTTTTTCCTTCATAATTACCTATAACAGTAGAATTTAACATTAAATTTAGTTTATTTTTCACCTGATATTTTTTTATTTCATCTTCTAGAATTTCCGCGATTTTTACTCCTCTAGTACCTGCTTTTTCTTGTTTTGATCCAAAAAATTTATGGGTTTGTTTTACAAGTTGGCCGCCCACCATGCTGTTTTCGTCTATAAGAAGGGTTTTAGCTCCTTGTTTTGCAGCATTTATACTTGCGCATAATCCTGCTGGACCTGCGCCGATTACCAATACATCTGTATCGATTTTCTTTATTTTTTCGCATATAAATTTTGCTTCAGGTAAATCTGCTAGTTGATCTTGTGTTTCTACATTAATACCAGATTTTAGAGGAGCTATACAAGTTCTAACATTAGGTATACCATTTACTCTCATAAGACAGGATGAGCATTTACCAATGCCACAGAAGAATCCTCGAGGATTTTTATGTATAAGGCTTTTTGAAAGAGTTTTAATGTTATTTGCGTGTAATGCAGATGCTATGGTATCTCCTATATAGCCTTCTATTTGTTTATTGTTGAATTTAAAGGATATTTTTTTTTGTTTTTTGAAATCAAGTATAGGATGATTTTTTATTCTCAAGAAGATGGTCCCCATCAAAGGAATAAAAGAATGGTTTAAAAAATATTATGTTTTCAAAAACTTTTATTTTATCTGAACATCTTTTATAGAATGATGCCTTTGAGCAAGAGCTCTTATTATTTCAACGTTTTTTCCACCTTTGCCAATGATTTTTGATTTATCACTTGCATCGACTTCTACTTTTGCTATAGGTTCTTCTTCGTTTCCCTCAAAAGTTATATTTTTTACATTATATGGTCTACAAAGGTTTCTTATAAATCTTTTTTTATCTTTGTCGTACTCTACAAATTTAATATTTTTTTTAAAAAGATTTCTGAGTTTTATTAAATTTTTTGTGTTTTTTCCAATTGCAGCTCTGATCTGCCCTCTCTCAACAATAAAAGTAAGTTTGTTATTATGCACTACGCAGTCTATAATTGTTGTTCTTGTGATCTTACTGGCCATATTTATGTACTGCATGTTTTCCTTGGAAATCAGTATGTCTACCATTTTTTACAGAATCCTATTATTTTTCATTAGTAATTTTTAATATATTTGTACCGCCGTCGTCTATGACTGTAAAAGTTGATACAGCAAATGCTTTACCACATGCATAACCTAAATCAATAGAGTTTGATTTTGAATTAAAAACAGGTGTTTTCATTTTTTTAGCTACCTTTTGTATTTCTTCTTTATAAGGACAGTTATTCGCAATTACTACTAGTTTTGCTGATTTATTTTTTAATATATGTTTTGTTTGTTTAAACCCAAATATTACTTTTCCTTTTTTAACTGTGTTTTTTATTAATTTTTCAACATCTACCATTCTATTTTCCCTTACCTTTTTTCTTTTTTTCTATCTTCATGATAAGTTGAACTGCCCCTGTTCCAAGGTTCACTGGTTGGCCGACTATAATATTTTCTGCAACACCACCCAGCTCATCTTTTTCTCCTTTTCTTGCAGATTTTAAAAGATGACGTACAGTGATTTCAAATGCTGCACGTGATAAAACAGATTCTTTTTCTTTACTGACACCATGTCTACCTATTGCTCTTATTGTACCATCAGCAGTCATAACATCAGAGACAAGCATAATGTGTCTTATATCTACATTTAAGCCTTGTTCAGAAAGAGTGTTGTGGGCTTCTTGTATTATCATGTTTCTTGCTGCCTCGATACCTAGAACTCTTCCTACTGCTTGTATGTCATTTGTATTTGTTCTAAATGGATCGACCCCCTCTATTTCTAATACTTTTTCAAGATTACTACCCTCGCTATATATTACATATCCTTCATTTGGCTCTTTTCTAATAATTATACGTTTGATTCCATCAATGCCTTTTACTTTTAAAGTCTTAAGTTTTTCATTTATATCAAGGAGTTTTTTGTAGCTAGGGTCATCAAGAGAGACTTTTATTTCGTTTTTCTTGGTTTTTGCATCGGCACCCTTGATTTTTTTGATAAGTTTTGTTATATCTTCTATTTTGATATCCTTGTTTTTTATAGTTACCATATTTGGTTTAATAGTAATTGTAAGATTCGTTAGATCTGTCTCAATATCTGCTATGGTATTTAATCTAGTTATTTCTATTTGATTTGCAACTTTTTTTGCTCGATCAGAATTTAGTTTGTATTCATCACCAAGATATATATTCATCATAGGTGTAGAAGGTGCTCTTCTAGCATCCACGATTTCAATGAGACGTGGTAAACCAAGGGTAACATTTATTTCTGCAACACCTGCATAATGGAATGTACGCATTGTCATCTGGGTACCAGGTTCACCTATGCTCTGCGCTCCAACTATCCCACATGCTTCAGAGGGGTCCACTAGATTTTTATTGTAATGTTTGCAGGCTCTGTTAACAATTTCATCTAATTGTTTTTCGATTTTTTTATTTTTTAGACATTCACTTATAATATTATCTACAATCTTTTTAGGTAAAAATTTATCTTTTAAATTTTTCTTGATTTTTTCTCTTAATTTTTTATTTTCCTGCGGTTCTTCCTCTTTTTTTGGGGGTTCATATATAACTTCTTTTTTCTTTGATTTTTTCGGTTTTTTAGTTTGTTTTTTCTGGTTTTTTGAAATATCTTTTTTCTCTGTTTTTTTAGGTGTTTGGGATTTTTTAATTATTTTCTTTTTCTCTTCTTCTTTTCTTTGTTTCTTTGTCTTCTTATTTTTACTTGATTTTTTAGCCATCAAATCCCCTCACTAATATCAGATATTATTCTTTTTATATCAACTGATTCACCGTTTATACTTCTAGCCGGATCAATACCATCCTCACCGTATTTGAATTGTATTATTTGTCCACCAGCTTGCCTTACTGTACCATCGTTTTCGACTTTAACATCTTCAAGAGCATTAATCAATCTCCTTTGCATATAACCTGATCTAGATGTACGAACTGCAGTATCCACAAGACCCTCTCTTCCTCCCATGGAATGGAAGAAATATTCTGTTGGACTAAGACCTGTTTTATAACAAGATGCCACAAATCCTTTTGCACTAGCACCCAGATCATGTTTTTTGAAATGTGGAAGTGTTCTGTATTGATAACCACGATGAATTCTTTCACCTCTAACTGCTTGTTGTCCGACGCATCCACTCATTTGAGAAAGATTAAGCATACTACCACGAGCACCAGATTTTGCCATAATAACAGCACTGTTGTTCATACCTAAGTGTTTACCTGCAATTTCACCAGCCATATCTCTAGCTCTCCCTGTTACACGCATGATTTCCATTTCTAAAGTCTCTTCAAGGCTTCTACCAGGTAGGGATTCAAGTTCATCGTTTTCATAGGCCTTAACAAGGTTCCTAATTTTTTTCATTGCTTTTTCAAGCCCTTCTTCAATTTGTCTTTTTGCTTCATCGGGAATGTCTTCATCATCAATACTTGTAGTAAAACCAAACAAGGTAACTGATGCAATACCCATACGGGTTACGTTATCTATGAATTCTCTTCCTGCATCCATGCCATGATCTCTTATTATCCTGTCAAGTACTCGTCCTTTAAATGCACCAATACTATTTTCGTCTACAGTCCCTTTTTTGAGTATTCCTTTTTTTATTATAACGTAAGAATCATAAGGGCAGTCAGGGCCTTTACATGTTTCACAATTAGAACAGGTTTTTGCTTTAAATTCAAGATTTAGATCATCCGGAAGTAATGTACTAAAAATTTCTTTTCCTGTAATATATTTTTTACCTTTTTCTTCAATTATTTTAGGATGTTCACCTTCATATTTAACAGCTGACAAGATATGTGAAGCATCACCATAAGGAACTTTTCTATCTTTGTAGGTCAAAAGAAAACATCCAGAAATATGATCATGTATACCTCCTATTATAGCGCCTCCAAAACGAGGCGAAAGAATATTTTCTTGTACTTTCATAAGGATTTCTGCTTCGGCTTGTGCTTCTTCACCTTGAAGTAAATGAAGATTCATTTCATCTCCATCAAAATCTGCATTATACGGAGGACAAACACTTAGATTGAATCTAAAAGTTTTATATGGTACGACCTTTACTCTATGTGCCATCATAGACATACGGTGTAATGAGGGCTGACGATTAAACAAGGTTATATCTCCATCCATAAGCTGTCTTTCAATTATGGCACCAGGCTCTAGTTTTTCTGCGACATCAACAGCATTTCTTTCAGATACTTTAATACGTTGTTTCATTCCATCAGTTTCACGAATAACATAGTTTACACCAGGGAGATATTCATCTTTGCCTTTCTCTATGCTTTCTGCTTTTTGAGCTACTAACTTTTTACACCAATCAAGATTATGAGGAGTCACTTTTACTGGAATAGTAAGTTCTTTAGCAACAGCTTTTGGGACACCAATTTCGTTTATACTTAGGTTAGGATCAGGTGATATAACAGTACGAGCAGAAAAATTGACTCTTTTACCAGAAAGATTACTTCTAAAACGCCCTTCTTTACCTTTAAGTCTCTGAGCAAGGGTTTTTAGTGGCCGTCCGGAACGATGACGTGCAGGAGGAATACCGCTAGTCTGATTATCAAGATAAGTTGTTATATGGTACTGCAAAAGCTCCCATAGATCCTCTACAATAAGCTGAGGAGCTCCTGCATCACGGTTCTCTTGAAGACGCTGGTTAATTCGAATAACGTCAACTAACTTATGGGTGAGATCATCCTCTGATCTTTCACCTGATTCAAGGGTCACAGATGGACGAACAGTTACTGGAGGAACTGGTAGAACAGTAAGTATCATCCATTCAGGACGAGCTGCTTCTTTATTAATATCTAATATTACTAAATCTTCATCTCTTATCTTTTCAAGCCATTCTCGCACCTCAGATGGTGTAAGTTTTTTTCCGTTTTCTCTTAAAGATGTAGGCTTGTCAAGTTCAATTTTTCCTACCTCACGTCCGCAATGAGGGCATTTGTTTGCCTTTCGCGCATCTTTGACAACTTGTCGTAAAAGATATGTTTTATCCCTTCCTTCTATTTCATATTTTTTAATTTCATCTAGAAATTCTTGTCTTTGTTTATCAGTTAATTGTAATCTACCGCATTCCCTGCAGGTTGATCTCAAACAATCCCTAATAGTTTTCACTAAGCCTACATGAATAACGGGCATTGCTAGGTCAATGTGACCAAAATGACCAGGACACTTATCTTTTCCAACTCTTAGACCACATGTTTTACATCTAAGACCAGGTTCTATAACTCCTAGTTTCGGATCCATAAGACCCATCGCTATTGGAAAACCATCATCATCATAAGTATCAGCTGTTATTACTTTTGTAGCACTCATTTTTCTGATTTCTTTTGGTGATAATATTGAAAAAGTTATACTTCCAATTTTTTTTGTTATACTTCTCATTCTTGCCATAATAAACCCTCAAAAAAATCATACAAGCGATTCCAATTTAATTCTAGGTGCAATCACAAGTGATTTTAATTCATCTATAAGTAATTTAAATGCATAGCTTATCTCAATAGGATAAATATCTGCTTTATCTTTACATACAGGACAGCGTAAGGCTCCATGTCGGTCCTGTATTGCTACATGCCCGCAGGTGTTACATATATATTTTATTGTCAAGTCAGATTCATCAAGTAACCGGTCTTTTATAACCATCGAAGCGCCATGTCCAATAAGGCAGTCTCTTTCCATTTCACCAAATCTAAGACCTCCCTCACGTGCACGACCCTCAGTCGGCTGTCTAGTTAGTATTTGTACTGGTCCTCTACTTCTCGCGTGCATTTTTCCTGCTACCATATGATGTAGTTTTTGGTAGTAGATACATCCTACAAATATGTCAACTTCTAAAGGTTTGCCTGTTTCACCATTATAAAGAATTTCTTTTGCAGTATGTTTGAAATTATTTTCAATCAAAATTTTTCTTAGGTTTTTTTCAGATTCCCCACTGAATGCAGTTCCGTCTATTGTTCTTCCCTCCATGGCTCCTACTTTACCGCCTATCATTTCAAGAACGTGGCCTACAGTCATACGACTTGGGATTGCATGTGGGTTAATTATTAGATCTGGTGATATGCCTTCCTCATTAAAGGGCATATCTTTTTGAGGAACTAATAATCCAATTACACCTTTCTGCCCATGTTTACTTGCAAATTTATCTCCATATTCAGGTATTCTTTGTTCTCTAACCTTTATTTTTACCATACGTGAACCATTAACCGATTCAGATAACATCACTTTGTCAACAGTACCTCTTTCTCCATGTTGTACAGTTACAGATGTTTCTCTTCTTTTTTGTGGGGTCAGAAAATCAGTTGGTTCTTCAAGAAAACGGGGAGGTGATGTTTTACCAATGAGCACATCTGAGCTATTAACATCACATTCTGGAGAAATCAAACCGTCTTCACCGAGATTGACATACGCTTCTTCACTTCTAACACCTCTACAATCAGGATCTGGTACCTCAAAATGATCTTCTTGCCCACCAGGATATCTTTTTTCTTCGCTACTATATGTTCTAAAAAAACTACTTCTAGCAAGCCCTCTTTGTACACTTGCTTTGCTCATAATAAGAGCATCCTCCATATTATAACCTTTATAGGATGCAACAGCAACTACAAAGTTTTGACCTGCAGGTCTTTCTGCAAACTTCAGATATTTAACTGGATGTGTCTGAACAAGAGGAGCTTGTGGATAATGCATAAGGTGTCCGCGGGTATCTGGACGTATTCTATAGTTAGATGAACCAAAACCTAAAGATTGTTTGCCCATACCAGCACCCATAGTAATTCTGGGTGATGAGTTATGCTCCGGATAAGGAACAAGAGAAGCACCGATACCAAGAATACACATTGGATCCATCTCCATATGTGTGTGATCTGGTGTTATATCTTTTTCATTTAAACCGATTAGTGTGTTTTCTTCTTCTTCAGCATCTATATATTCTACTATTCCCTCATTTATCAGATCAATCCATTTCTTTTTTCCTGATTTGAGGTCTTCAAGATATTTTTTTGTAAAACGAAGTTTTCCTTCTTCTACAATAACAAGAGGTCTTCTAAGTCGACCACAGTCACAATTAACGATGACATCATTTGCATCCTTGTAGTAAGCGACATTTACTTCATTGTTAAGCATCCCTTTTCTTCTTTTTTTTCTAAGTTTTTCAACAAGTTCTTCTCCTTTAGGATGCATACCAATTAGATCCCCGTTTAGATATACACGAGTACCAGATGATTTTTTTGAAATTTCTTTTGCACCTAACTCCCTGAGAACGTTTTCCACTTCCTTTTCTGGAAAACCCTCTGAAATCTCCACCGCAAGTGCAAGATTTTTAACAAGACCACAATTTGGGCCTTCAGGTGTTTCATTAGGACATAATCTTCCCCATTGGGTGCTATGAAGATCTCGTGCTTCGAAATGAGGCTGAGATCTAGTTAAAGGTGATGTAACTCTTCTAAGGTGACTAAGTACAGCTAGGTTGCTTGTTCTGTCTAAAAGCTGTGAGATCCCTGCTCTTCCGCCAACCCAGTTACCTGTAGCAAGTGCATGATGAATACGTTGACTTAAAACATCTGATCTAAGAGAAGAACTTATCTTGATTTCTTTTCCTTTAGCATGTATCCTCTCGATTTGATATTTTAAATCTTTACATAATGCAGTGAAAGCTACACGAAATAGATCCTCCATTAAATCTCCTGCGAGTTTAAGTCTTTTATTTGCATAATGATCTTTGTCATCTGGCTCACGTTTAGCTAGGGCTAGCTCTAAAACGGCCATACCCATACGGGCCATAAAAATAGCTTTAGTGAGTCTGTCTTCAGGTTCATTTCCAAGATGAGGCAGAAGATTTCTGTCCATTAATGTTTCAACTCGTCTGATACGATACTCTTTTGCCTGCCCTCCAGCAAATTTTTTCCCTAAATAAGCGATAGCTTCTTCTTTTGTGGTTATACCATATTCATTTGCACATTCTTCAATATTTGCAAGAACAAAAGGCTCCATTTTCGGATCGACACTTATTACATCAACTATTTCTTCGTCATCTTCCATACCTAATGCACGTAAAAGAATCATTAATGGGATCTGTCCGTATGTTGTTGGTAATGATACCATTAACATTCCATCTTTTTTCTTCTCAACAACGGTTAGAGCTCGATATCCCTCCCTTTGGGAAAACACTTTTGCTACTTCGATATCTACACCATATCTGCTACTAGTTTCAACTAAAACTCTATTAGGGGCAAGGTCTTCTACTGTGATAAGAACTCTCTCTGTGCCATTGCTTATGAAATATCCACCAGGATCAAGAGGGTCTTCTTGAAGATTTTGCAGTTCTTTTTGGTACTCTTCACCAGTAATTTCGTGTCCTTCATTTTCTTCGATGCTATTTTTCGCAAGATTACATGCTTTAGATTTAATCATGATAGGTAGTTCACCTATCTTTACTTCTTCTGGTTCATATTCCACATCATCTTTTACTGGTATAAACTCTAGTGTTACAGGTGCTTCATATGTCAAATCACGTAAACGTGCTTCCATTGGAGTTAATTTTCTTACAGTTCCATCAGCTTCTTTTACCTCAGGTTTTCCAACAGATATTTTTCCGAATTTTATTTTGTATCCTTCAATCTCTGGATATATATGTCCCTTATCCATTTCTTCTTCTTGCCCGATAGTTGTACTTCCCACAATTTGTTGCAATCTTCTTTCTAAAAAATCATTGTAGGATGCTATCTGATGATTAACTATACTTCTCTCTTTATAAAATGAATCAATAAGTTCCCTCATCTTTACACCTATTTACTACTTTCCACTACAAATCTATAAGCCATTGCTTCATCTGCAGTATGGCTCAGTCGAGTGATTTTTACTATTTGTCCCGGTTTTGCCCCTATAATAAAACATACTGGATCGGATGCTAAAATTTTAGGTAATTGATCTGGTGTGATATCATATTTTTCAAAAAGTTCTTTTTTTTCCTTTTCAGATATGATCTCATGCTTTGGTACCAGCTTGTGTTTGGTTATATCCATCTTAGGTTTTTTCGGTTTTTTAGCCATTTTTTAGATATTCCTCCCTTTAATTTCGGGGGGTATAGGTAGCGGGCCTGAAGGGATTCGAACCCTTGGCCACCTGGTTAAAAGCCAGATGCTCTACCTAGCTGAGCTACAGGCCCCTTTTTAGGACCGGGACTCAACATAGTTTATTTTAAACTATATATATTCCACTCTAATCATCATTAATGCTGAAATAGTCTACCGCCTATACTAATTCTTATATAAATATTTATGCATTTATTGATAACAAAATAAGCTGATTCTTTTGTTTTCTAAATATTATCTCATAATCCTCAAATATAGGTTCTCTACCTAATAAGACGGGTATATCGCTTCTACCTGATACATGTATTTCAATATTATCATAATTGACAGTTTTTTCTTTATTGCCTATTACCATACTAATATTAGATTTGAATAGAGAAGCTGATCCACCTGCAGTATCAACTGTTCCTGCCTTTTTAAGTTTTAGATTTAAATATTTCGCTATGGGCATCGGGATCACTATAAAATCTCCTCCCGAATCAAGTAATGCATCTATAAAGGGGGTCTCTTTTCCATTAAATACAAACTTTACTTGTAGAACAGGATATTTTAGGTAGTCAAATATAAGTTCTTGTTTTACCATAGTCATCAGTACAATCTTTTATTCTCTGAAAATACTTTTGATATTTTAATATCGTCATTGGGGAACTTAGTTGATGGATATTTTTCCTCTGCTAGTTTTAGGATTTCTTCGACATTTTTACTATGATCAACTATTTTGTCATTGAATAGCAATAGCCATTCCCCTTCAAATTTTTTTGATATTTCTTCTTTCATCAAATAATGCTACAAGTTTTTGTTATTTAAATTTTTTGTTGATTTTTCATGTTTTTTTTGCCATTTCGCTATTTTTATTGAAAAATAGTAATAAAATAATAGAAAAGTATATATACTAGTAACATACAAGAATATATTGCATTATAACACTGATGTAAGAAGAGGTTTAAACAATGAATATTATAACATTAGATGATTTATCAAAAGCAATAGCAAATAGAGTAGGTATTGGAATAGAGGAAGCTAGAAGAGATGCAGGTTTTGTAATGGATATTTTTGGTTTCCAAGATCGAGTAATAGACAATGTGCTTGACCCTGAAGATAGACAATTGTTTTATATTTTAGAAGAAGAAGGTATGCTTACAACAGAGAGAGAAGAAACAACACTATATGATGGTCGAGAATGGCGTACTCATTACTGGGTTATTAGAAAAGATGTAATTCTTAAATATTCAAAAGATGAAAACAGAAGAACTGGAAGTATTTTATCAGATAAACAAACTATAGAAGATATATCTGATGAGGCAATTTATGATGCCTTAGAAGATGACGCCTGGGTAACAAGAAAAATACAAGAATAGAGTAAAATACCAAATTTTTCCTTTTTTCTTTAAAAAAATTAATATTTAAGTTCTTGATTCTTATTTTTCACAAGACTAAATTATAATACTTTAGTTTATAGGTGAAAAATATGGCAAAAAGAAAGATTTTAATAAGCTCAGAATCAGTAACTGAAGGACATCCAGATAAGATGTGTGATCTAATATCTGATGCAATTCTTGATGAAGCACTCAGACAAGACCCCAATTCAAGAGTCGCTGTTGAATCAGGTACTAAAAACGGGGGAGTTATGGTTTTTGGAGAGATGACTACTCAGGGATACATTGACATTCCAAGAATAGCAAGGAATGCAATAAAAGATATTGGATATACAAAATCTGAATATGGGATTGAATGGGAAACCTGTTCTGTGTGGGTACAAATAACAGAGCAAAGTCCAGATATATCTCAAGGTGTTTCTGAGGGGGATGGTTTACATAAAGAGCAGGGTGCTGGTGATCAAGGGATGATGTACGGCTTTGCTTGTAACGAAACAAAAGAGTTAATGCCTCTTCCAATCGCTCTAGCACATAAACTAACCCTAAAATTAGCTGAAATCAGAAAGAAAAATGAGATAACCTATCTTAGACCAGATGGGAAATCTCAGGTATCTATTGAATATGATAAAAACGGTAAACCTCTACGAGCAGATACAATTGTCTTATCTACTCAACATGACGGTGGTGTTGCATACAATAGAATCAAAAAAGATATGATAGAAACAATAATAAAACCTGTATGTAAAAAATGGATTGATAAAGATACTGTTTTTCATGTTAATCCAACTGGCTCTTTTATTCGAGGTGGGCCATTTGCAGATGCAGGGCTTACTGGTAGAAAAATAATAGTTGATACCTACGGTGGTGTCGGAAGACATGGAGGAGGTGCTTTTTCAGGAAAAGATCCTTCCAAAGTTGATCGCAGTGCTGCTTATGCTGCAAGATATATAGCAAAAAATATTGTTGCATCAGGTATTGCAGATAGATGTGAAATCCAGTTGGCCTATGCGATAGGCGTCTCAGACCCTGTTTCTATAAACATTGATTGTTTTGGGACTAACAAAATACCTATCAGAAGAATCGAGGAATTGATAAGAGAATTTTTCCCATTAACACCAGGTGAGATAATTACTTATCTAGATCTTAAAAGACCAATTTTTTATAAGACTGCATCCTACGGTCATTTTGGAAGAGAAGATCCTGATTTTAGTTGGGAAAAGACAGATAAGGCAGAAACCCTAAAAAAAGAAGCAGGTCTAAAAAAATAATTTTCCATCTTTTTTTTATTTTTCGTTACTTTAAAGTATCTTCTTTTATATTATACAGCGTGATTTTTGAAGGTGGAAGATAATAAATTATACGCAATAATTGCAATTCTGATAATAATACTAATCTTTGTGATACTGCTCCTCAGTTCAAGTGATATTAACGGAGCAGTTGTATCTGATACTGTTCTTGATAATGGATGGTATGAAGACGGAGAAGAACGTTTTTTTGATTCAAGATTACTTGGACTAGAAAAACAGATAAGTTTGACCTATAGATTGGATAACCATAATTTTCCTTCTTTTTTGACAGTAAATACATATAAAACGGTTTTTATGATGAACGAAAAAGATCTTTTTGAAAAAACAGTTGAGGCTATAGAAAATTCAATGAAAGAAAAAAAAGTTGTTTTAGATAATCAATCAGCTAAAAATGGTTATAGAGTATTAGAAAATAAACATAAAACGATGTATATTGTATATAATGGTACTAAATTATCAGGAAATTTTGAAGAGGATATTAGGGTTATAGGTGAAACATGGAACTGTGGAGAGTCTGGAATTTCAGTTATAGCTGTTGGCTATTCTCAAATTACAAATAATTCAAATAAAAATACCTCACATTGGGCAAAAATCATCAAAGATCAGTCAAATACCTTCAGCTTTTATAGTAAGAATAATAATTACGAATTCTTAGGAAAAGATGGGCTAATATTTAATATTGAGTGTCATTAAAGAAAAAAAATTAGTCTTCTTCTAGCTCTGCTTTTTGAAGATCGTTTCCTATTGGGCAATTTATTTTCCCATGTATTTTTTTTATAACATAATTTTTATCTTTTTGTATATACATTTTACATAGATTGTAATATTTACATCCAATATTATCACAATCATTTTTCTCTATAATTGATTTTGATCCTTCAGTATATTTTTTATCTATGGCTGTTATTATTGGTTGTTTTTCTACTTCTACAACTACAGCAGTTCCCTCATGTAGGTTACAGTTATGTTTTTTATCTCTAACTTTTGTTATTTTATAAATCCTATTTGGTTTAAGGTTAAAACATACTGTTTTAAGTTTACAGTTTCTACAATCATTATTTGGACCAAGATACATAAATTCATCATTTTTTATAGCTAATCGCTCACCTATCAGTGTTACTAGAGTCATTATTATATTACTCCTGTTGTTTTTGCTACTTTTTGTGCTGCATCTTTAGTAAGACCTTTCTCACCAAGAATTGTATACCTTTCGGGTCTTATCTCCTGGCATCTAACAAGAGATTCAATAATTTTCTTTTTTGTTACACCAAGTTCTTCAGATGTTGTCGGCGCACCAATTTTTTTAAGAGTATCTCTTATTTTTTCCCAGTCTCCGCCATGAAGATATACCATCATTATCGCGCCTACACCACATTGTTCCCCATGTAAAGGCATTTTCTTGCCTTTTAAAAGTATTCCTTTCCCTAGATGATCAAGCATGTGTGAGAACATATGTTCTGAGCCAGATGCTGGTCTTGTGTTTCCTGCGACACTCATTGCAACTCCAGAAACTATCATTGCCTTTACCGCTAACCATGCTGATTCCTCGGTGTTTGTTCTTATATCATCAGCATTATCTATTAGTAACTTAGCAGCAGTTTTTGCAAGAACAGCTGCGTGACTACTATATTCTTCATCTTTTAATCTAAAAGCAAGCTCCCAGTCCATAACAGCAGATATGTTTGATATAACATCGGCACATCCTGATGCAAGCATTCTATATGGTGCTTTATAAATTATTTTTGTGTCAGCAAGTATAGCCAAAGGGGAAACGGCAGTCTTTGAAACTGATCCTTTTCTGTGTTTTAAAGACGCTCTTGGTGATGCTATACCGTCATGCGCTGCCGAGGTTGGGATGCTTATAAAAGAATTTTTTAACTCGTATGCTGCAAGTTTTGTAACGTCAATCACAGTTCCTCCACCAACTCCTAGCATGAGTTCTATATCGTTTTTTTTCCCAAAATTAATCACATTATTTACTTGGCCAACCGTTGCACTTGATACTATTTTTAACTGAACGTCGTAGCCGTGTTTTTTCATTATTTTCTTGATTTGATCTCCAGAAAGTTTTTTTGTTTTTTTGTCTGCAACAATTAACGCAGAGTTACCTCTAGTTACTCTATTGCATAATTCTCCTATCTGCTCAGTTGTTCTGTGTCCAACTATTATTTCTCTAGGAAAGATCATTGTTTTTGATTTTTTAAATCGCATCATAGCAGCAATGTAAACCACGGGTTTAATATATTATTTTTTCCTTTCATGCAAAGAAAATGAGAAAAATTGTTGATTATATTTACAAAAATCATTTACAAATAATTCTAGTATCATTGTTGATTTTTGTTCTTATAATAGTGTTCGGAATTATCCTTTTTCCATCAATTTTTTACGATAATTGGATCTGGAAATATTATTGGGGTCCAGTAGTTGCTGATGCAGGCGTCTCTAATACCGCGGTTCATAATGGTGTTGTAGCAAAGGAAGGTTATACTCTTATTTCTGAGTTGACCTATGGAGTTATGGTGATCATTGCTTTGTATAGTATCTTTAGATTACTGAAAAAACTAAAAATTAGAGTTGACTGGAGTTTTGCGCTTGCTCTTTTACCATATATTCTCTTTGGATCAGTAAGTAGAGTATTGGAAGACACTGGTTACTTTAAACCACCTTTGGTGTATCTATTTATTTCGCCTTTAATTTACATATTGATTGCATTAATAGCTGTTTTTTTCCTTTTATTAGGTTATTTTTTAGAAAAAAGATATGATTCCTCATTTTTATCTGTTAATAGAGTTTTGTTTATCGGCGGTTTGATTTTCCTTTTACCCTCTTTGTTTTTGATCGGTAGCTGGATTCTTGGGTATCGCTGGAATGAAACTAACGGGATTAATTTTTATGTTTTTTTAATTGTCATCTCCATAATCTCTCTTGCTGTTTTACTTGTATATTTCGTTTCTGGTTTTTTTAAAGATAAAAAAGATCTTTTAGTTTATCAAAATCCTTTGAATCTTGCAATGATTTTTGGTCATTTGATGGATGGAGTTACTAGCTATATAAGCATTAAGGATCCTTTTTCAATGGGTCTATTTTATTCTGAAAAACATCCTGCTTCTAATTTGTTACTTGAGATTTGGGGTCCCTTGTTTCCTATTGTAAAATTTTTGTTAATAATTTTTGTTATTTATGTTTTTGATATCCTTTACAAAGATGAACTTAAAAATCATATGACTCTTGTTAATATTTTAAAGATAGGTATTTTAATACTTGGTTTTTCTCCTGGTTTGCGAGATTTATTAAGAGTTGTTATGGGAGTTTAGGTTAAATATGAGAAGGCATCCTGATTGGCTTAAAGTTAAGATACCTGGTGGTAAAGATTTTGTCAAAATGAAAAAGCTTCTAAGATCATCCAAGCTGCATACAATATGTGAGGAGGCAAAATGTCCTAATATCGCAGAATGTTTTTCTCGGGGTACGGCGGTTTTTTTAATTTTGGGAAATATCTGTACTCGTAACTGTAAATATTGTAATGTAAAGAATGGTGTTCCTTCAGAGATAAATCCAGATGAGCCTCGAAATGTTGCTGTTAGTGTAAAACAACTAGGGCTTGATTATGTGGTTATAACTTCTGTTACACGTGATGATCTTGATGATGGTGGAGCTACTATTTTTTGCAAAACTATCAGAGAAATCAGAAATTTAACACCTGATTGTAAAATTGAAGTGTTGATACCTGATTTTAAAGGTAATGGTCGCTCTTTGAAAAAAATAATCGATTCAAAACCAGAGGTTATCAATCATAATATAGAGGTTGTTAAGGATTTATTTCCCGATATTCGTCCTCAGGGTAATTACATGGTTAGCTTGAATTTATTAAAAAATATCAAGAAATTAGATAATTGTATCAAATCAAAATCTGGTTTTATGATCGGGTTAGGTGAAGATAAAAACCAAATAATTAAAACTCTTGAGGATTTAAAAAAATCATCTGTGGATTTTTTAACTATAGGTCAATATTTGCAACCTTCAAGAGATCACCATAAAGTTGTAAGATATTATTCTCCTGAGGAGTTTAATGAACTTAAAAAAATTGGATTGAAGATGGGTTTTGAACATATTGAATCAGGTCCTCTTGTTCGCAGCTCGTATAATGCAAAGCAGGCTTTTTGTTAAAAACAATTATAAACATTTTATTGTTTTTCAATTAAGTTATGTTATCTAAATCTGAATATAAGATTCCTGCTGGTAAACTTGTTAAGATTAATTTAGAGTATGATAAATTATCAAAAAAAATAATTAATATTAAAATTACTGGTGATTTTTTTGCTTATCCTGAAGATTCTATAGAAATTATTGAGAAAGAACTGAAAGGTGTTAGTCTTAAAAAGAAAGATATCCGTAAAAAAATTGATGATCTTATAAACTCCAACAATTTTGAGTTTATTGGTCTTAACTCCGAAGGTCTTTCAGATGGTATTTTAAGGTGTTTGAAATGAAGGAAAAATGGCGGTTTCTTTTAACAGAGGGCGATAATGCTTATCGAAATATGGCTATTGATAATGCTATTCTTGTTGCTAATAGCAAAGGACTTGTTCCTCCTACAGTTAGATTTTATTACTGGGTTCCTTCTGCAATAACTATAGGCTATTTTCAAAGTTTAGAGGAAGAAGTTGATCTTTTGATGTGCAAAAAACATGGTGTTGATTACGTTCGGAGAATAACGGGTGGTGGGTCTGTTTTTCATGAGAATGAATTGACTTATAGTATAGTTATTTCTGAGGATCATAAAAAAATACCAAAAAATATAATGGATAGTTATGGTAGGATATGTGGTGCTATTATTAAGGGTTTAGATAATTTTGGTATAAAAAGTGTTTATCATCCTATCAACGATATTCTTTGTAACGGGAAAAAAATATCCGGTAACGCTCAGACTCGTAAACATAGAACTGTATTACAACATGGAACTGTTTTATTAGATGTTGATGTTGAAAAAATGTTTTCTCTTTTACGTGTGTCTGACGAAAAAATGGTTGATAAACTTGTCTCTGATGTAAAACAAAGAGTAACATCTGTAAGAAATGTCCTTAATAGAAAAGTTCCTTTTTCAGAGATTGTTAATGATATGAAAAAAGGCTTTGAAGATGAATTTAACTCTGAGTTATTTTCTGGTGATTTAACTGAGGAAGAAATCTATCTTGCTGATGATTTTGAAAAAAATTGTTTTTCTCTAGAAGATTGGAATCATAAAAGATAAAATGAAAATAAATGTAAAAAAGATAAATGCGTTTACTGATAAAAGGTCTGGTGGTAATCCTGCTGGTTTAGTTTTATTGGATTCCCTAGATCTTTCTGAAAGTCAGATGTCTTATGTTTCTAAGGTTTTGAAAGTATCTGAAACTGCTTTTGTTTGCCCTGGTTTAAATTCTGATTATAAGGTTAGATTTTTTTCACCAGAGGTTGAAGTGGATCTCTGTGGTCATGCTACCATAGCAAGTTTTTTTTATATGGCTTCCGAGGGTTTTATTATAAAAAATATTCTCACTCAAGAAACAAAAGTAGGAATTCTTCCTGTGGAAATTGAGTTTGATAGAAATAAAAAAGTAAAAAAAGTTATGATGTCGCAAGCAAAAGGTATATTAAAAGATATATTTTTAGATATATTAGATATTTCAAATTCATTAAATATTTCCAAAGAAGATATCGATTTTTCCCTTCCTCAACAGATTGTTTCCACTGGTTTATTCACCCTTCCAATATGTGTTAATTCTTTTGATATTTTAAAAAATATTAAACCTGATTTCAAAAAAATAAGAAGATATTGTGAGAGAATAAATGTTGGGAGCTTTTTTGTGTTTACATTTGATACAATTGAACCCGACTCTGTTTATCACGCAAGATGTTTTGCTCCAGTATATGGTATAAATGAGGATCCTGTTACTGGCACTGCAAATGGTGCGTTATGTTTATATCTAACAAGAAATAAAATCGTTAAGGGATTAGATTTCATCTGTGAGCAGGGTGATATAATTGGAAGACCTGGTAGAGTCTCTGTAAACATCGAGAAAGACAAAGCAAAAGTAGGTGGGAGAGCAAAGTTAGTTGAAGAAAAGGTATTAGATTTAAAAGGTATATAAAAAGATATATTTTAATATATTTAAATTTGGCTTTGCACACAAAATAATCACTTTCTTATTTTGCACATAAAATCCAATGATTCAAAATTAGAAAAATCTACCGTTATTCCAAGCTCAAATGTTTCCTGAATAAGAACACAAATGTTATGACAAAGAGCTTTACAAAGAACCTCATTTTCCCTACCAACACTACTTTTTGCTCTTACAAAACAACCGAATTTACGTTTCATCATAGCAAAAACAGTTTCCACGTTACTACGACGATGATAATGCTCCATAAATTCTACTTTATGATCTTTGAAATATTTGAACATTACACGCCAGATCAACATTTTTTCATCTGAAACACTTTTAACGCTTCTAATAAAGGGAATAAAAGGTATAACTCCTTGTTTACTTGCAAAACTTAAATTCTTTTCAGAGCTATAACCCTTATCAGCATATACTTCTCGAACCTCGAAATTTTCTGTAGTATTTCTTAACAAATTATTAAACATTTTTGTATCATGAACAGAACCGTCTGATACTTCTATATGTGTTATAATATTGGTTTTCACTCCACACATAACATGTGCTTTTTTGAATTTTTTTCTGTCAAAATGACTTCTTTTGCATTTATTCCATGAAAAAGTTGATACTGTGCTAAATCCACTGGCATCCATAGCAAAGTTTTCCTCGACTTCTTTTAATGGTTTAGCAGAAAGTTGAATAAGTTTGGTTAAAAACTTTTTCAGCTCTGGTTTCCTTAGGTATTTTAGAACTGTGTTAAAATGAGGAGTATGATCTAAATATCCGAGTTCTTCAGCCATTTTTATATCAGATCTACTGCGTCTACTGCTACTGTCCAAATATATTTTTAGGCAACATGCAAAAACCATATCTCCTAAATCAGACGGTGGCCTACCACGATTTTTTCTTTTTGGTTTAGATATCTGCGAGCATAACTCATTTAGTAGTTCCATGAAAAGGATTTTTTCTTGCGTTTGTGCCTTGTAGTATGCTATCCAGTCTTGTGGATAACTTTTTTTAACTAATTGTGTAATCTCGTCCGGGGCTTTGATACTCATACTATCAGAGTTCCAGCCCCTTGAATGTTCGTAGCATTCTTGGGGTAATTATTTATTAATTTTTATGTTATTATAAAAGCAAATTTATAATGTGTTTTCCCCTTATAAAAACTTCTATGAGGTGGCTGAAAGTATTAACTTTTTTTATAGAAAAAATGGAGAGATTTTACATAGGATTTTATTATGTTATTGTAATTATCCCGCTATCATAAAGTGTTACATCTGCATATCTGTGATAAATAATTATTTGCCAATCTACCTCATCAAGGCCGCCTGTGTTTGAAATAGTAAATACATCATTGGTATCTATTTTTTCATTTCCGTTATTGTCTTTCCATTCAAATGTAAAATCATGCCCATCGTTTGGTAGTGGCTCCATTGTTTCAGGATCTATTACAGTCACCGATACAGTGCTCCGTTCATAAGGTTGACCGGGATCAGGATCATAAAGATAAGCCCCATTTGGGGGAGTTTTAACAGCTATTTTTGCATTTGAAGGCGTGAGAGAACCATCATCAACAGTGAATTTGATATTTCCATCAGAAGTTGAAATCGAGCCTAATAGAGACAATTCATCAAATTTATAATCTGCCATAACAAATCCATTTGATATGTATGTAATAATAATGTTTCCTGAGCATTCTGTAATTCTATCTGTATTGGTAAGATATTCTCCAAGAGTTGAAGTATCGCAATCGCCTGTAATTAAAAGATCAGACCAGGGTATATCAGCAGATTCAACACTTGTAACACTTATTATATGGGTTTGAGAATCTTTGCTAAAATCAATAACTGGTGTTGTAGAATGAGATATCGACTCAACTTTTAAAGCAAAATAATACTCATTCAGATAAGCATATTCTCCTGTAATATATACATGATCTCCATCACTGTATTCCCCATAATCACTAATTGAAAACTCACGTAATCCTTCATCGTTAAGTAAATAATGTTTATAATCACCATCATCCAGAGGTACAAAATACCATTTTCCAACAGGATTATTTTTTGGTCCACTTAAGTAGCCATCCATGTTACAATCAGTTGATGCATCTGACCAGAGCGTACCAGTAACTTCAAGATCAATAGATTCTACTTGATCAAAATTTTCAAAACTATTTTTATATTGAAGAGAAAACTCTACCTCTTCACCCATAGCCATTAACCATATATCGTCGGTGATATTTCTTAAATAAATGCTTTTTTCATCATAAAATTTTGCTATGATATTAACTTTTATATATGGTTGGTTACCACTGTTTTTAATTTTGCCAGCGATCTCATAAAAAGAAGCATTTTCATGATGAACAAAACCATCTTCTTCATCATAATTGATGCTGCCTGTTCCAATATCTGGATCAAAATCCTCATCAACTATAATAAAAGTAGTAACAGTATACTCAGGTATTTCTAAATTTGTATTGCCTTTTTTAACATTTTGATTATCATCATTATTCTCATTATTTTGTGAATTATTCGTGTTTTCATTACAACCACATAAACTCAAAGATAAAAGTAGCATTACAACAATAACGACTATTTGTTTTTTCATCCCAATCTCATCCGTCATTAAATATTGAATGCCGTATATCAAATTTTTGTAAAAATAATTGATTAGTTTATTCTACAAAATAAATAAGAATAAAGATAAGAGATGTTTATGTGCAGAATCGATTTTTGCAAATAACCCCATTATTAAATGTGCAAAGCCTATTTTAATATATTTAAATTTTATAATCATCTAAATTGATAGACATGCCATCACTTGCAGCTATCACTTTTAAACTAGTTTTTTTTGAAATTCGTTCGGCAATTTTCCAAGGTTTTGCTTTGATCATAGTCAAACCAAAATGGGTTAGAACAGACAACTTTGGTTTATTTTTAGAAATTATTTTCTCAGCGTCCTTGATTGTTAGATGTTGAATTTTGTTACTTTCTGGTACCCTCACTACATTTAATATCAAAATATCTCCTTTATAATAAGACTCAATCCCTTCAAAGTATTTAGTATCTGTAATAAAAGACAAAGATGGATTTTTGCCATAGAAATTTAAACCATAAGTTTCTGTGTCATGATGTGGATGTTTTACTGGTGTATTAAAAGTAATTCTATTAATCCTATATTTTCCCTTTTCTTTTAGGATCTCTACTTTTTTGACATAATTTCTAACATATTTTAAGATAACAGGATCCTCATCAAGTGCATCACTAGGAGCAAAAACAACTCCTTTTTTATCCCATCCTCCTTTAGTCATAGCTTCGATCATGATATTAATATCATTTGAATGATCAAGATGGCGATGAGTAAGAATAATAGCTTCTAGATCTCTTGGATTTAGTTTTGGTCTACTAGAAAGGCATCTTAATAGTGAACCAGGACCAGGATCGATTAAAATATTTGTATCATCCAAAGTTAACCAAATACCACCTGATTTTCTAAGCTGTCTTGTTACTACAAATCTTGCTCCTGCAGTGCCTAAAAATTTTAACCTGTTCATTTGATCACTATTGTTAAAAAAATTTTTACACTGATAAACTCTTCAGTATTTATGAATCTTTTTGAATATACGTACAACCTTGTAAGGCAGATACCTGATGGCATGGTTTCTTCATATGGTGCTGTAGCAAGAGCTCTTGGTGATATAATAGCTTCTAGAGCAGTTGGTCGAATGATGAATCAGAATCCATCGCCCGATAGTATGCCTTGTTTTAAGATTGTTTATTCTGATGGAAAAATAGGTGGTTTTGGAAGAGGAATAAAAGATAAAATAAAAAGACTCAAAGAAGATAATATTGAAGTTAAAAATGGAGAAATCGTTGATTTTAAAAATGTATTTTTTAATGATTTTAAAACAGATTACCCTCTAAAAAAACTAAGAGAAAAACAAATTAAAGTAAGTAAAAAAATAGAGATTATTGATAACTTTGATAAGATTGATACTATTGCAGGTTTTGATGTTGCATATCCAAAAAATGATTTTAAGAAAGCATGTGTGGCTGCTATTGTAATTGATTATAAAACAAAAGAAATTATTGAAAAAGAAACTGTTTTTGATACAATTTTCTTTCCATATATACCTACCTATTTATCATTTCGAGAAGCTCCAATAATACAGAAAGTTATTGAAAATTTAAAAATTAAACCCTCAATCTATATTTTTGATGGAAATGGTGTGCTTCACCAAAGGGGATTGGGTATTGCATCATATCTAGGTGTGTTGAACAGTTACTCAACTATTGGAGTTGCTAAAAAACTTTTATTTGGAGAATTAAAAGGAAATGTAGTAAAATATAAAGATAAAAAAATCGGATATAGTTATATTTCAAACAAACAAGTTAAAAATCCAATATATGTTTCCCCCGGTCATAAAATTTCTTTTGATACATCAATAAAAATTGTAAAAAAAATAAGTAGATATAGGATACCTGAACCAATAAGACAAGCTCATATTCTTGCAAATAACACTGTAAGATCATAGATCAGTTAATTCTTTACTTGAAACGACAGGAAGGTTCCTCTCTTCAAAAAATTTTTTATACTCCGTTACTTGAGATTTTTTTAACGATTTTTTATGAAGATAAACGCCGGTTATATTAGGTGTAGCATCTATTGTTTTTTCTATAATTCCTCTGTTAATATTTCCATTTTTAATTTGATATGTAGGAATCATATGTCCGAATGCTACCTTCTTTTCAAATATTATATCTGTAAATCTTGGTGCGTAATGTCCACCTCCTATACCTATTAATACTGGTATATCTTTTGATATATCCATTTCATAATGATATTTATCTAGTAACTCAAGAACTGATTTTCCAATGATTTTGGCAGGTGTTTTTTTTATCCATTCTTCTTCTGTACTTCCTACTTCTGTAAAAAGTGTTGGAATATTGAGATAAGGTCCGTGATGAGTCACCTCAAAACATACTTGATGATATGTTTTTTTAATTTCGGCATTTTTTTTAATAATCCTTAATAGCTCTGTCATAAGTTTAGGAGATGCTTCTGTAAGTGTTTTTGTTTTTCCACCGAATTTTGCTTCTCCATAGTTACCAATTGGATGTGTTGTGAGAGTTGGTTTGCCACTTTCGCTTTTATGTTTTGAGATAAAGATTGCTTGTTTTGGTTTTATATTTAATTTTTTTTCTATTTCTTTATCAAGGTTTTCATGTTTAATTGTCTCATCATTGATTGTTATCATATAAACATCTCTCAGTTTTGGGTTTTTATAAACTGGATTTTTATTGAAAACATTGATTTCTTCCCAATCAGATAAATCAAGAATTGCTTCTTTTATGTTTTTTCCTGCTGAGTCTTTTTTTGATGATATAATTAAAACACTTATTTTTTCACCCAATTGAATTGTAAAAAAAGATAATTTATTAAATTTTACTCTTTTGTTGGGCCCTCTTTTCTAAGTAGTTTTTTTATTTCTTGCATTCTTGTGAGAAAGTGAATTCTATCTTCAACTTTACAAATTTTTGCGATGTATTTGATTTCCTCAACTTCTTGTTTGGTTGATAGTAGCCCGATAACGATCATATTTAACAAATTATTTTTATATTTGTTAATATATAAAACTTATTGTACACTTATTATCTTTAATATTCAAAAAAAGAAATTAATCTAAAAACAAGAAATTTAAAATTTCAATCTGGCTTCATATATTTTATGAAACCTGCTGTAAAACCAAGGGCAATTGGCAGAATTATTATATAGTAAATTATATCTATTTTTCTTAAATAAACAGTTATATCATATCCATAAAAATAGAGTACAATAATTAATACTAAAAAGATGGGTATTAGAAGCCCTAAAATTAACGGTAATGATTCTTTGTTTACCATATTTGACCCCCTTCTCAATTATTCACATTATCTTAAGCTTAATTCTGATATATATTTTAGAATATATTTTGATATATAAATAAGTATATTTATTCTTTTTCTATAGGCCCATAATTTTCTTTTCCATTGTAAATCTCTTCGATTTGACAATGGGTGAAAGCGATATCCATATCAACAGGTCTATATCTTCCGTCTTTAGTATCCCAATATATTTCAACACCTTTGTTATCTATTGCTAATACAATGCCTTTATAAATTCTGCTGTTCCCTTTTTTATCTTTGTAAATCCTTTTAACTCTATCCCCAAGTTCGAAGGTGTCATATAAAGAAGGATACTCCTCAATATTGCTTTTATCACTATATCTAATCATATTTCTTCACCTATTACCATCAGTTATAATGTTAATCTTTGACATTATTGATATTTAAATATGACCTGTAAAAAACATCAAACTGTAAAAAAGACGTAATGAAAATTTTGCAAAATTATAAGTCATATTTTTTCATTAACCAATAAAATGAAAAATAAAAAAATCAAGTTATTCTTAGTAATATTTTGTCTTATAGTTGTTTCAAATGTTCCTCATATAGAATCTAAAGAAATGAATGGAAAAATTATATATGTTGATGAAAACGGTGGAAAGGACTATGTTACTATTCAGGATGCAATAGATAATTCAAGTAAAGGTGATATAATATATGTCTATAATGGAACCTATAATGAATTTTTGTTTATTAACAAGTCAGTTTATTTGATAGGTGAAAGTAAAGAAAAAACTATTATAGAAGGTGGTAATGGCCCTTTAGTAAAAATAGATAATTTTTTTCAAACTAATAATCCAAAAAATTCAACTTCTCTTATAAATATAAAGTCAGATGACATTACAATAAAAAATTTTAAAATAAAAAATAGTTCCTTTATTGATAAAATAATGGTTTATTTTTATTTCAAGTCAAGAGTATGTTATCCGCCTAATTACATTTTTCAACATACCAACATTGGTATTGGTATAAGTATTTCATCTAATAACTGCAAAATAGTGGACAATATAATAGAAATGAATGGTGCTGATGGTATCAATCTTTATAATAGTGATAATAATCTAATAAGTAACAATACAATAATTAACAACAGTTTTTGTGGAATCTATCTAAGAAATAGCTCTAATAATTGTATAATAAATAATACTATCAGTTGTAATGGGCTAGGGATAAGTTTTGCAAATCTTTCTTTTCAAAATATTCTATATCATAATAATTTTAAAAACAACACAAGAAAACATATTTTTAATGATGAAAATAATACTTTCCATAATAAAGATTTAAAACATGGTAACTACTGGGATGACTATAATGGAACAGATAAAAATTATGATGGAATAGGAGATAAAGCTTATAATTTACCAAGCGGAAAAAATGAAGATAAATATCCACTTGTTTTTCAATACCATGGTAAATTAATAAAAGATTCCTATATTGATATAGAAACCATAATACAGATACTAATAATCGGAGTTGTTTTATCTATAATTTTCCTGTTACCAATTGCTTATTATTGGAGAAAAAAATATTTTAGATGAATTAATCTTAGGTTGTTTTAATAGTCCCAAGAATAGGCTCATAGATAAGACCTTTATCCATTAGAGAATTAAGAGCTTCTTCTATAGAATCTTTATCAAGACCGTTTTTATTGCATTCTTCTGTTATATCGTCCCAAGGTGCACCCTCTTCGCCCTCAACAGATCTAATAGTCTCAAGAACTTTTTTTTCAATTTCTTCAAAATCCTTTTCTTCCTCAGAAGAACTTACTCCTTCTTTTTTTTCCGGTTCAACTTTTGGTTTTTCTTCTTTTGTTTCTTTCTTTTTATCAAGTTTTTTGTCTTCTTTTATATCCGGACTAGACTCCTTTCCTGGAACTAAATATTGAAGGGATTCTTGTATCAGTGCGACATATTTATTCAGATCAATATTCCCATAGTTTTTTAATGCAGCAACTATTCCTTCAGAAAGATCTTTGCTGTATCCAAGTTTTCTAAGTTCAAACTCGTTTGACTCAGCCATCTGCATAGCCTCAAGAACAGCTTCTATCCTTTGTTTTGTGTGTTTACAAGTATCAAGAATCCATTTATCTCTAACATCGGCACTAACTTCCATAATACGTTCTGGACGAATAGATACATAAAGAGTCCCCTCCTCTGGGACATATGTTCTAACCTTGCCAGTAACAGCAACAAAAGATGGAACATCAATACTAGAGAGAGCCTCTGTTATCTCTTTTTGATATGAACCAGAATATATAGTGAAAACACCAGTAGGATCTGATAAATGTGCTCTTACAAAGTCTCCACCTTCGGAAACATTTTCAACATCTGTAAGTACACCTATTATGAACACACGATTTACTTTAGCACCTAGAGGAGTAACTATATATGATGGTGTCATCTCCCCTTCGGATTTGATTTCTACGGTTGAATCATTGTATTCACCAGCAAAAATTCTCCAAGCAGTTTCTCTCTTCATATGTTCAAATCCTCCAAATTTTGAAGTATTTTCTCTGTTTCTTTCTTTATATCAACCTCTGTAATTTCAACTTCTTTTGGTATGAAGGTAATACCAAATCTATCGCTTAAAGCATTACCTTTTAGTTTTATTTCTTTTGCAAATACTTTTTCTTTTACCAATTCTTCAAATTGATCTTCGTTAATTTTTTTTATATCAGAAAGTGTTTTACCAAGAATTTCTTTAGTTAAATCTTTATTTAAGATAGAATTTACTGCACCGGTTCCATCGTCTACAACAAGTTTTAATCTCATGTCGTCTTGTCCATCTACTTTACCATGAATGGTACATTCCCCGTCTTGTAAAACACGGTTACATTCAGGGCACCTCAAAACAAATCCTGACCCAGGACGAATATCAATTACAGTGCCCTGTACCTCAACATCAAGAGCACCCCTTTTTTCCTCTAACTTGAACATGGGTTGTAATTCTGTTTTAATATCTTTTCTAGAAATTTTTTTGTTATCAAGTTTTTCAACTTTTGCGTTTTCATCAAATGTTAATTGAGGAATTCCTTTCCAGGATTTTATGTACCCACCTGATATTTTTATTACATCATCTTTTTTAATCTTAAAATCATTCCATGCAGTAAACTGAGCTTTACCCGTCTCATCAGCAATTATTCCCGAAAAAACTTTTTTGTTTTTACCGTCTATCTCAACTTCTCTTTCGTTTATATCTAATACTTTTGCATTTACTTCAACCCTGCCAATACCTGAATGTAGATCTTCAACATTGTATTTTTTTGGTTCAAAGGCACTTTTAGGAAGTTTATCTTTATCTTTTTTTTCAACTTGAACTCTATCACCTATGTTTAACTGTACAGAACCTTGCCATTCTCTAGTATACGCGTTTGATATCTCAACAACATCACCTTTGTTAGCCTCAATATCCGTCCAAGATGTAAAAGGGACAGTTCCACTTTCATCTTCTAATATACCATAAAAAATTTTTTTATTTTCACCTTTTACTGTCACATCTTTTGGATTAATTGCAACTATATGCCCAAGAATTTTTACACTAGATTGATTTGGTTTTAACTTTGAAATCAAAGTCCTCTCAGAAGAATAATCGCCAGTGAAAACTACGTCTTCCCTATATTTTTTAATAATAGTTTGTTTAGCCTGTTTTATTGGTACACCATATTCCATAAATTTTTCAAATTCTTTTTTAATTTCTTTTTTTGATATTTTCTCCTCGGATTTATCCTGTAAAATATTTATAATCTCATCTATATGAGAATCAATATCTTCTGGCATAAATGTAATCCTCCCTAAAAATGAAATAGGCTATTTGATATTTCAATTTATCCTTATTTTTCTAGTATAAACCGCTGATATTTCCTTTTTCATCGATATCTATTTTCTCCGATATTGGTTTATCTGGAAGCCCGGGCATTGTAGTAATCTTACCTGTCATTGGTACAAGAAAACCTGCTCCTGCTGAAAATTTGATCTGTCTAACAGTTATTTTAAAATCCTTTGGCCTTCCTAATAATTTTGGGTCGTCAGAGAGAGAATATTGTGTTTTTGCAATACATATAGGTAGTTTTTCTAAACCAATTTTTTTACATAACTTTATATCATGCTCTGCTGCAACAGTATAAACAACTCTTTTAGCTCCGTACATTTTTTTTGCAATGATATTTATTTTTTCTTTTACAGGTAAATCCAAATCATATAGATATCTAAAATTTGATTTATTATTATGAATTAAATTTACCAATTTTCCAGCAAGCTCAATCCCTCCTTCTCCACCTTCAGACCAGATATCTGAAACCGCAAAAGTAATATTTTTAGAATTACAGAAATCTTCAACGATGTCAATTTCTTCTTTTTTATCGTCGATAAAATGATTTAAAGTAACTATTAAGGGTACGCCAAAATAAGAAATATTTTCTAAATGTTTTTCTAGATTTAATAATCCTCTTTTAACTGATTTTATATCATTTCCTTCTCCATTTCTCTTTAAAGATTTAATACTAACTAGCATAACGACAGCATCTGGTTTTATGGAACCTGTTCTACATACTATATCAAAAAATTTTTCGGCACCTAGTTCAGAACCAAAACCCGCTTCAGTTATTACATAATCTGATACTTTTAGAGCAAGTTTGGTAGCAATGAGACTGTTTGTCCCATGTGCAATATTTGCAAAAGGACCTCCATGAACAAATGCAGGTGTACCCTCTAACGTCTGAACAATATTAGGTTTAATAGCATCCTTTAAAAGAACAGCCAAAGCACCAACTGATTTGAGATCCTTAGCAAAAATAGGTTTATTATCATAAGTATAGGCAACAATAATATTTCCAAGTCTTTTTTTTAAATCCTTAATGCCTTTTGAAAGACACATTATAGCCATAATCTCAGATGCAGGTGTTATTGCAAATTCTTCTTCATGTGGAACACCATCTTTTGGTCCGCCGAGACCAACAACCACGTGTCTAAGAGATCGGTCGCTTATATCAAGAACACGTGGTAGGGTTATATATCTAGGATCAATATGGAATTTGTCACCATGATGAATATGATTATCAAGTAGACTTGCAAGAAGGTTATGAGCACTTGTAATAGCATGCATATCACCTGTAAAATGAAGGTTTATATCTTCCATAGGAACCACTTGAGAATATCCTCCACCTGCTGCACCACCTTTTATTCCCATAGTAGGTCCAAGACTAGGCTCCCTTATACATAGCATGGTTTTTTTGCCAAGTTTTGATAGGGCTTGAGCAAGACCAATTGTCATAGTGGTCTTTCCTTCACCACTTGAGGTAGGATTTATGGTTGTTACTAAAATCAGTTTCCCATCTTCTCTATTTTTAACACGTTTAAAAATATCGAGATTAACTTTGGCCTTGTAATCTCCGCATGGAATTAATTCATCTTTTTTTATTCCAACTTTATCTGCTATAGAATAAATATCTTCTAGTTTTGCTTCTCTAGCAATTTCAATATCGGATTTCATAACAGATAAGATAGTAAGAAAGATGTACTTAAATATTTCAAAAGTTACATCTTTTTTTCAACAATTTTTAGAATCTCTAAGGTCTTTTCATTTGTTTTTGTCTCAAGAAACCGAATCTCAGAAGAAATTTTTTTCACAAAATCTTCATCTTTTATTGAACCAAGATTGATTCTGACGTTGAGTATTGCTCCTTTGACGCCAGCTCTTGCCATTAATGCAGAGACAGCTGCATCTGTTATTGAATTTTTGTTTCCTTTTTCTGCAACTAATTTTGCAATATCAAGGATTTTATAGCAAGTATTAGCAGTTTGTAAAGGTATTTTAGCTGCTTTTTTATATCCTTTTTGAATTGCTTTACTTCGTTTTTCCTTTTTTTCTTTTGTATCTTTTGGCATTTTAAATGCTTTGATTACATCGTTGAAAGCATCGGTATCTTCATCAATAAATTTAGTTAATTTTTTCCTGAGTTTTTCGTTATCTTTTAATACTTTTTTAATTTCCTCTTCTACATTTGAATATTTTTCTTTTCCGATGGTTAGGTTACAAACCATTGAAATTAGGGCACTACCTAACGCTCCAGATAAAGCGGCAACACTTCCTCCACCTGGTGCTGGGGAAGATGATGCAAGATCATCTAAAAACTTAAAAATCTCTATTGAGGCAAGTTTCCCTTTTTCTTCAATCATATATTCAATAACTTTTTCTTCGGGAATAAAAGGATACAAATCAGAAAGACCTAGTTTTTCTATAGCAAGGCTTACTAATTCCTCTTCGTCAGAAATAATCTGTTTATCTTTTTTAGCATAGAATTTTCCTGCCATAGTTAGAGCTTCTTTTGGTACAAGGCCAACTATTTCACTTCCGGTTACTTTCACGTTATATTTTTCAGCTTGTTTTTTTACTTCTTCATAGACCTGATGAAGATTCACTTTTTTATAGTTAAGAAGATTCATTGAAACTTGAGCGATTTTTTCACTGTACATCATCCCTCCTGCTTGTACTCCTTTGAATTTTCCAGGTATCCTTTCTGCTTTTCCATCAGAACCAATTATTTTATTTCCTTCTTCATCTTTTTTTATTCTTCCACTGGTTCGAATAATCCCAGCAATCTTTGAAGCAATTTTTTTGTTGTTTGTATTAAGATCTATGTTGTATGCCAAAAGGATATCCCGGCAACCAGTTGCAGTAGCACCGCTTTTTGGTACAAACACAGGGTTTCCAAAATCAGGTTTAAACTTCGGGTCCTTAAATTTTTCTTCAAGTGCCTCATATTCTCCTTTTCTAATATCTGGAAGTTTCACACGTTCAGGCTTAATAGCACTTTTTGCATATAAAAAAACAGGTATTTTTAGTTCTTCAGCCATCTTTTTACCAAATTTTTTTGATATTTCAATACAATCCTTATCTGTAACACCGCGAATAGGTATAAAAGGGCATACATCCAAAGCACCCATTCTTGCATGTTCACCTTTATGTTTACTCATATCAATAAGAGAAGTACCAATTTTTGCGCATTTAAATGCGGCTTCAATTATAGATTCTGGATTTCCAACAAATGTGTAAACGGTTCTATTAAAATCTTCACCAGGATCTACATCTAAAAGTTTTACATCCTTAACAGATTTAATAGCAGCAGATATTGCATCTATTACTGCTTTATCTTTTCCTTCACTGAAATTTGGTACACATTCGACAATTCTATCCATGACTTAGCCTCCACCGCAAACCCTTAATCTAGGTTGTTCTTTTAAGGATTTGGGAAAAAACATATGCAAACAGTAGATCTATTGATAGAAAACGCTAATCAGATTGTAACACTATCCGGTCCAAATAGACCTCGTACAAAAAAAGAGATGAATGATCTATCTATAATTAAAAATGGCTCTGTTGCCATAAAAAATGGTATTATTTTTGATGTAGGTAAAAATTTAAAATATAATGCAGAGAAAAAAATTGATGCAAAAAAAAAGATAGTAATGCCTGGTTTTGTAGATCCTCATACGCACCTTGTATTTTCTGGATCACGTGAGTTTGAACTAGACATGAAGCTCAAGGGTTATAGTTATATGGATATTTTAAAGCAAGGAGGAGGAATCTTTAATACTGTTGAAAAAACTAGGAAAGCATCTGAAACTAGTTTAATTAAAGAAAGTAAAAGTCGTTTGGATGCAATGTTGAGACATGGTACTACTACCTGTGAGGCAAAAAGTGGTTATGGACTTAATTTAAAAGATGAATTAAAAATTTTGAAAACTCAAAAAAAACTAAATGAGATTCATCCTGTGGAAATTGTCTCAACTTTTTTAGGAGCTCACGCAGTTCCAAAAGATAAGAAAACAGAAGATTATGTGGAAATTGTAGTCAATGAGATGCTTCCCAAAGTAAAGGATTACTGTATTTTTTGTGATGTATTCTGTGAAAAAGATGTTTTCACAATTAAACAATCAAAAAAAATTCTAGAGAAAGGAAAAAAACTTGGTCTTATCCCAAAAATACATGCTGATGAAATAGTTGATACTGGTGGGGCAGGTCTCGCAGCGGATATAGGTGCAATAAGTGCAGATCATCTTCTTAGATCAAATAAAAAAAATTTGAAGAAAATGGCTGAAAATAAAATAACGGCTGTTCTTCTGCCTGGTACTCCTTTTTCACTTATGATGGATGAATTTGTTAATGCTAGAGGAGTGATAGATATTGGTGTACCTACAGCACTAGCAACAGATTTGAATCCTAACTGTTATGTTGAAAACATGCAATTTATAATTCAACTTGCTTGTTATAAAATGAATATGACTCCGGCAGAGGCTTTATGTGCTGCTACTTTTAATGCTGCGTGCTCTATTGCAAAACAAGATTTAGTTGGTAGTATTGAAAGAGGAAAACAAGCAGATATTTTAATTGTAGATTGTCCAAGTTATTTGTTTATACCTTATCATTTTGGTATCAATCATGTTGAAACTGTAATTAAAAAAGGCTGTATTTTTACTTGAAGTAAATATAAAATACCTTTAGGACATATATGGGAATAGATGGGAAGTAAAATTGGTGAGAAATGTCTTAAAAGAGATTTAGGATTACTTGATATTTTTTGTATAGCTTCTGGAGCAATGATTTCTTCAGGGTTATTTGTTTTACCCGGTATTGCGTATGATAAGACTGGTTCTTCTGTAATTGTTTCATATATTATAGCAAGTCTTCTTATAATTCCAACTTTGTTTTCAAAAATTGAGCTGACAACAGCTATGCCAAAATGTGGCGGGGACTATTTTTTTATAGATAGAAGTATGGGTCCCATGGCAGGAACTGTTGGTGGTTTTTCTTCTTGGTTTTCCCTTGCTTCTAAAACTGCTTTTGCTCTAGTAGGAATAGGTGTTTTTGTCCAGTTATTCAACACGGGATTAACAGATTCTAATTTGAAATTGATTGCAATCGCATTTTGTTTGATATTCACAGTTATAAATTTTATAGGTGTAAAACATGTGGGGAAAACCCAGATAATATTAGTATTAGGTCTTATTTCACTTCTTTTATTATATGTTGTTGTTGGTTTTTTCTTTATTGAAACTACTCGTTTTGATCCTTTTTTACGTGAAGGTTTAGGTTTAGGCGCAATTTTTTCAACTGCAGGTTTTGTATTTGTATCATTTATGGGTCTTACTAAGGTATGTAGTGTAGCTGAGGAGGTTAGAAATCCGAAAAGAAATATCCCGTTAGGTATGTTTCTTGCCTGGGGTTTTATATCGGCACTTTATGGATTGGTAATTTTTGTTACAGTAGGCCTTTTAGATCACAACGAATTGATAAAATCAAATATGCCTGTTTCTTTAGGCGCACAACAGTTTTTGGGTGAAATTGGTCTTGTTGTTATGGCTATAGCTGCAGTTTTAGCTTTTATTACAACTGCAAATGCCGGCCTTCTTTCAGCATCTCGTTATCCTATGGCAATGAGTAAGGATCATCTTTTACCAGATTTTTTTTCAAAAATGTCTAAACGCGGAGTCCCTGTAATATCAATATTATTTACTTCTGCTTTTATGATAAGTATAATTTTGTTTTTGGATATCGAAGGTTTAGTAAAAACCGCTTCCACTCTTGTTCTTCTGCTTTTTATATTTATTAATTTGTCACTTATTATGATGCGTGAGAGTAAAATTAGGAATTATCGGCCGAGTTTCCGGTCACCTTTATATCCTTGGATTCAAATTGCAGGAATTATAGGTTATAGTTTTCTAATAATTGAAATGGGTAGCATACAGTTGTTTTTTGTTGGGTTTTTTATTGGCTCTGCTTTTCTTTGGTACTGGTTTTTTGCAAGAGATAAAATATGGAGAGAATACTCTATGATACATGTAATTGAAAGGATAACCGGTGTAAAAAAAACTGGTTACTTAGTTGACGAGGAGCTTCGTAATATACTAATCGAACGTGATGATGTAACAGAAAAACGTTTCAAAAATCTTATAAAAAATTGCGAAATTTTAGATGTTTATAAATATATTCGTCCAGACAAATTTACATATGCTATTGCAGAGACACTTTCTGAAAAACTTGGGATATCTGAAAAAAAACTTTTTAGTCTACTAAAAAAAAGAGAAAAAGATTCTAATGTGATTGTTCATCCGGGTATTGCAATTTTTTCAAACGTTATCCGGGGTAGTGGAAAATTCGAACTTTTAATGGTTCGTAGTAAAATGGGTATCATTCTTTCTGATAAATCTGATCCAGTTCGTGCTTTTTTTGTTATAGTTTCTTCACCTGATCAAAAAAGTTTTTACTTACATGTTTTAATGTGGTTGATTCAAATTGCTGAAAAGACAGATTTTGAGGATGAATGGGTTCAAGCAGAAAATATTGATGAACTTCGCGAAATAATATTATCTGCTTGGGAAAAAAATAAAGAAAGAAATCTATGATTTTTATCTCTTTATACCTTTTATTTGGCAGGTTATTTCATATACTTCGCTTCTGTTCTTTTTGTATTTGGGATATTTTTTTACAAATTTTTCAACAATTACATCAACATTTTCTTTTTTTCTTCTATCTATGAATTTTCTAAGTTTTTGTTCAATGTCTTCTTCAATTTCTTCTTCTTTGTGTGTTTCCATAATCTGACAGACTGTATGATATATTTCAGATCTGTTTTTACTGTATTTTGGATATTTTTCAATAAATTCTTTAACAATATTTTTGACATTATTTTTATGTGTTTTTGTAATAAAATCATCAAGTCTGATTGTTAAAATTTTATCAAAATTGCTTTTTTGGTAGCTTTTATGCATTTCTTTAGTTACAAGTGTTATTTCTACGACTGATATAAAAAGTAAAATCCCAGTTAGTTCGACAACCATTATGTCAGGATGATCTATTTGTAAGGCATGTACTAGTAGTATTAGTTCAACAATAAGTATGAAGAAAGGGGGAATAAATGACAGTCTTTGAACTCTTGCTGATTCTTTAGATTTTCTTATAAATCTTCTAAGCCTCCCTGATCTTGGCATAATATTCTCTTAATAAGTACTATGTAATTTAACTATTATGTTTTATTTTTCCTTTTTTTCCTTTTTTTTGGTTTTAAAACATTTCCAAAAGCTTTTCCACCTTGGGTTATTGCTTCAGTCATGTCTTTATGAAGTATAATATCTCTTTCCATTCTTGATTTCCATGGCTTTTTCTTTGCTTTTGCCCCGTCCAAGCCTCTTACTGCCATGTTAATTATATTATTCTTTATTTTATTTATATTTTCTGTTAATTATTAGTTGTTTCATCTATAGACTATAGTAATACTCTCCATCTTTTCTTTGTTTGCGATCCATATATGACTCAGGTTTATTCACCCGGGGTCTTTTTGTGTCTTCATCACGACGGAATGTGATATTAACATCTTTTAAAAAACGATTCATTCCTTCATGTAGACTAAATGGTCCTTGACCATGACCAGAAACACCAGGTGTTCCATCAAAAACAATTAATGCATCACTTATCATATCTATAAAATATACATCATGATCAACTATCATTGTTGATTTTCCTGATTTTTCAATTATTCTTCTTATGGTTCGGCTAGTAATCATACGTTGTTCGCTATCAAGATAGGCAGAGGGTTCATCTATAAGATAGATGTCTGCCTCTTGGACTAAACAATTTGCAATAGAAACTCTTTGCAATTCTCCGCCCGATAGGTTTATTATTTTTTTATCAAGTAAATATTTTAGATTCATCGGTTCAAAAATCTCTGTTTTGAAAAAATTAGAAGTGAAAAGTTGTTGAGAATTTTTTTCATAAAATTCCCTTACCGTACCATCAAAATCAGGTGTGATATACTGAGGCTTGTAACTTACTTTAATATCAAAGTCTACTTTCCCTTCTGATGGTTTAACTGCTTTTGCTAGCATTTTTACAAAAGTAGTTTTTCCAATAGCATTTGGTCCAACTATGCCTATGATTTCCCCCTGTCTAATAATACCGTTATCTATTTTTAGATTAAAGTTTTCATATTTCTTTATGAGTTTACCGTAGCTTATGAGTATTTCCATCTGTTGTCGTTGTTTTGGCGGATGGGCGAAAAATTCAATTTTCTCCCCAAATCTAATATTTTCCTCAGCTAAGTAACCTGATAGATAAGTGTTTATTGCATGTCTAACTCCCCGAGGATGGGTTATGACACCATATGCCCCTTCATCACCATAAACAAGATGGACCTGATCACATAAGAAATCGAGAACAGCTAAATCATGCTCGATTACTATGACCATTTTTTCCTTTGATAATTCTTGGATTATTCTTGCTATCTTTAGTCTTTGATGTATATCAAGATATGATGAAGGCTCATCAAAAAAATATAAATCAACATCTTTTAGAAAAGCTGCAGCAAGAGAAACAAGTTGTAATTCACCGCCTGATATCTCTCTTTTCTCAATTTTTTTATCAAGAATACTTTCAATACCCAGCTTCTCAACTATATTTTTATAATCACCCTTGGTATCAGTTTTTTTTAAAATATCTCCGATTTTTCCTTTCATAACTTTAGGGAGCTTGTCTACGTATTGTGGTTTTACTACGCTGCTAATTTCTTTATCAGCTACTTTTTTGAAGTGCTCATATAAATCGGTCCCTGAGAAGTAAGATAACACTTCTTCCCAATTTACTTTTTTATTATACTCTCCGAGATTTGGAACAATTTGACCAGATAAAATATTAATAGCTGTAGTTTTACCGATACCATTTGGCCCCAAGATACCGATGCAAGTACCTTTTTTAGGTACAGGAAGTCGGAATAATCGAAAACCATTCTCACTAAATTGGTGAACCAAATCTGTTTCAAGTTCTTTAGCAAGACCAATTATTTTTATTGCATCAAATGGACATTTGTGAACACATATACCACATCCAACACATAGTTCCTCAGAGATTATCGGCTTACCATTTTCACCCATAACAATTGTTTCATCACCAGCTCTAACTCTAGGGCAAAACTTTATACATTCCTTTGAACAATTTTTTGGTTTACATCTATCTTTTAATAGTACGGCTATACGCATAATTAAAAAAGAAAGAAGAGAGAGCCTGTTAAAAGTTTTTTTATTTTACATATTCGTATCGTCTGTGCCTATCTGTATTTTCGCCATCGTCAACCAATAAAGTTATTTCTATTATATCTACTTCTTCAAAATCATATGATCCTGTCTTTCCTTCTGATGTTCCTATTAAGTTGCCATCTAAATCTTTAAAAGTCCAATTATAGAGATAAGAGCCGGTTCCTCCTGAAGCATTCCCTTGAAAATAAATAGTAAGATTTTTAATCACTTCGATTTCAACAATATTTGCGATTAAAGGGTCATTGCTAGGATTGTTGGAACTATTTAAACTAAATGTCGTACTTCCAGAGCAGTTTTTA
>Ga0272442_10001260_pt1 | contig 38810 bp, 38 predicted proteins | sample SSMForm2O_FD_200262 | JGI IMG/M metagenome (GOLD analysis project Ga0272442, IMG submission 200262) | Marine sediment archaeal communities from Little Sippewissett salt marsh, Falmouth, MA, United States - SSM-Form-2O | ecosystem: Environmental > Aquatic > Marine > Wetlands > Sediment ... | reverse complement strand
ATAGTTGATGTACGACTGCTCCATCTCCTCTTCGATGAACGTTCTTTCAATGCGTTCCATGGAGCCCCCTCCCGGTGAAATCGAGCGCCTAAGAGTAGCCAAATTCCAGACCTCTTGCAAGTTATCGGCGGATTCGGCCTCAAGTCAATCCGCGCGTTTGGCGGCGCGGCTTCGGCGGTGTTTGCAGGTCCAACGCAGCACGGTGTACGCCGATCGAGCCAGCGCACTCACGCTCGGGCTCAACATACTCCAAGCCGCCCTACTGGAACCTGTAGCGATTGGCGAGCCTCCGGTTTGACGCGCTCGAAAGTCGCTCCTATACTCGACGCAAGTGATCTTCCGTTGGGGGTTACCCCAGGCTCAGGGGGAGCGATGGAGATCCTCAAGGTCGCCAGCCGATCGAATCCGAACTCCGTGTCCGGTGCCATTGCCGGAGCGCTGGAGAACGACGGTGTTGTCGAGCTTCACGCCATCGGCGCAGGGGCCGTGAATCAAGCTGTCAAGGCGATCGCGATCGCTCGCCGGCTGGCCGAACGCGAGGGAGATCGCCCGCTTCGTGTCGTTCCCGGCTTCATGGAGGTCGAAATCCACGGAGAGACCAAGACCGGCATCCGATTTCTCGTCGAAAAGTAGGCCGGGATTGAGTACGCTCACGCCATGTCCAGTTACCTGAAGGAGCGGATCGTTGCGGTATTGGCGGAGGCGTACGCCGACATTCGAGGGACCGAACCACAACTCGAGTACCTCGAGATCCGCGCATCGGACCGATCCGACTTCGGTGACTACTCATCGAACATCGCGTTACTCGACGCGGCCGCGCGCGGAGAGCGTCCGCGCGAGGTGGCACAGTCAATTGCAGACGCTCTATCCGATCGCGCTGATCGATGCGGCATCGAGCGCGTCGATGTTGCGGGGCCAGGATTCATCAACGTCTTTCTGTCGGCGGACCTCATCCACGAGGCGCTCCAGCACATCCTCGCGGAGTCGGAGACGTTCGGCCGCTCATCGTACGGCGCCGGGAAACGGATTCAGGTTGAGTTCGTCAGTTCAAATCCGACCGGACCGCTGACCGTCGGTCACGGCCGGCAAGCGGTTCTCGGCGATGTGCTGGCCACCCTGTACGCGTTGGTTGGGTACGACGTTCATCGCGAGTACTACTTCAACGACGAGGGACGACAGGTCGATCTGCTCGCCAAATCGCTGTGGGTTCGGTATCGAGAGGCGTTCGGCGAGTCGCACGAGATCCCAGAAGACGGCTACCGTGGCGAGTACTTGACCGCGCTCGGGAGCGCCTTGCAGCAAGAGGTCGGCGATAAGTACCCGGTCTTCGACGAGCAAGCAAAGGCCGCGCTGCGAGCCATCGCGGTCGAACGAATGACGAATTCGATCAAGAGCGATCTCGCAACGCTCGGCGTAGCCTTCGACACGTGGTTCAGCGAGGCGACGTTGCACGAACGAGGCGAGGTCGATGCGGCACTCGAAACACTCCGTGAGGCAGGCGGCGTATACGAAGAGGACGGCGCTGTTTGGCTGCGATCCGAGGCGAACGGGGGCGAGAAGGACTCGGTTCTCGTTCGGTCCGACGGCCGTTCAACATATCTGCTCGTCGACATCGCCTACCACATCGACAAGAGACAACGCGGGTTCGACCGCGTGCTGAACGTACAAGGCGCTGACCACCACACCGAGCAATCGTGCATGAAGGCAGCGCTGCACCTTCTGGGATATCCTGATGGATGGTTGTCGTACGCTGTGCATCAGTTCGTCAGTTTAAAGGAGGGCGGCGAGACCCTGAAGATGTCCACCCGCGCCGGCCGCTTCGTTACGTTGCACGATCTGATCGACGAACTGGGCAAGGACATCGTTCGCTACTTCATGATCTCGCGCAAGCCGGAAGCACACTTGGACTTCGATCTGGATCTCGCCCGTTCGCAGTCGATCGACAATCCGGCGACGTACATCCAATACGCACACACACGAATCGCGAGCATCTTCGCCAAGGCGGACGAGGCGGATCTTCCGGAAGAGGCGAGCGACGTGGACCTATCACCGCTGGTCGAACCGGAGGAACTCGACCTAATCAAGACGCTCGACCGGTTCCCGAACGTAATCGAGAACGCCGCCCTGTCGTTCGCGCCGCATCTGGTGGCGGAGAACGCACTTCAACTGTCTCGCACCCTCCACTCGTACTACGACAAGCACCGCGTGCTGTCCGACGATCGATCGCTCACAACCGCCCGCCTTGCCCTGCTTCGCGGCATTGCCGTCGTTCTGCGCCGCTCGCTTGCGGTCCTGGGAATGGATGCACCGGAGGCGATGTAGTGGCCTGGTTCGATCGCCTCAAGAAGGGACTAGCGAAGACCCGTACTCAACTCACCGACTCGATGGCGCAGATCCTGCGCAACCGCACGCTCGGGCCCGAGCAGATGGAGGAACTCGAAGAGATCCTGATCACCGCCGATGTCGGCGCGCAGACCGCCGTCGGCATTGTCGAGCAGCTCGCCGATCGCCTGCGGGGCAGCAAGGAAGAGCCCGAGGAGGTTCTTCGCGAACTGATGCGCTCTCGGCTCACGGGGTGCGAGCGGCCGCTCCACCTTCGAAGCGACGGGCAGCCGACGGTGCTATTCGTCGCCGGAGTCAATGGAGCGGGAAAGACGACCACGATTGCCAAGATGGCGTCACATCTGCGAACCGCCAATCCCGATACGCCCATAACGTTCGCGGCGGCGGATACGTTCCGCGCCGCCGCCGTCGAGCAGCTTGGCGTGTGGGCGGAGCGCGTCGGCGCCGACCTGATCAAGCATGCCGCGGGCAGCGACCCGTCCGCCGTGGTGTTCGACGCCGTCGAGCACGTCCGAAAGACTGGCGGCGTTCTGTTTATCGACACGGCAGGAAGGCTCCAGACCAAGCACAACCTGATGGAGGAACTCAAGAAGATCGAACGAACGGTGGTGAAGAAGCTCGGACGGGGATCGGACGAGCGCCTCCTTGTGCTCGATGCGACAACCGGACAAAATGGCCTGTTGCAGGCGGAGCGGTTCCACGCCGCGATCGACCTGACGGGTCTCGTGTTGACCAAGCTCGACAGCTCGGCCAAGGGCGGTGGCATCTTTGCGATCTGTGAATCGCTCGAACTACCGATCCTGTACGTCGGCGTCGGGGAAACTGCAGACGACCTACATGCGTTCTCGGCGAACGAGTTCGTCGATGCGCTGTTTGTACAGAACTAGAAAACGAGTGCGGAGGTACCATGGCAGCAAGGAACGTCTACTTCTTCAGCAAGGATCAAACGGACGGAAACGCAGGCATGAAGGAGTTGTTGGGGGGCAAGGGGGCGAACCTGGCAGAGATGTCGGAGCTCGCGATCCCTGTCCCGCCCGGATTCACGATTACTACAGAGGTATGCGGCTACTACCAGGATCACGACGGAGCGTACCCCGACGGGCTGCGCGACGAAGTCGCTGGCAACCTGAAGAAGCTTGAGACCACGACCGGCAAGACGTTCGGGGATGAGAGCAATCCGTTGCTCGTCTCCGTCCGCTCCGGCGCCGCTGTGTCGATGCCGGGGATGATGGACACGATTCTCAACCTCGGACTGAATGATGTCAGCGTCGAAGGGCTGGCCGCCAAGGCGGGGAATGCACGTTTCGCGTACGACTCGTACCGTCGATTGCTGCAGATGTACGGCGACGTCGTGATGGATCTCAAGCCCGAGACCGAGACCGACCACGATCCGTTCGAGGAAATCCTCGATGCCGTCAAGAGCGAGAAGGGCGTGAAACTCGACACCGAGTTGTCCGCGAACGACCTCAAGGAACTGATCGCTCGGTACAAGAAGGCGATCGAGGCCAAGGCCGGTCGGCCGTTCCCACAGGACCCGATGGAACAGCTCTGGGGCGCGATCGAAGCCGTGTTCCGCTCGTGGAACAATCCGCGCGCCATCAAGTACCGTCAGATCAACGACATCAAGGGACTGCTCGGAACCGCGGTCAACGTTCAGACGATGGTATTCGGCAACATGGGGGACGGCTGCGGTACCGGCGTCGCGTTTACGCGCGATCCCGCAACCGGCGAGAACGCCTTCTACGGTGAGTACTTGATGAACGCCCAGGGTGAGGACGTGGTAGCCGGGATCCGAACCCCGCAGCCGATCTCGACACTGAAAGACGAGATGCCGGGCGTGTATCAAGAGCTGATCGACATTCGCGCCAAGCTCGAGGGTCACTATCACGACATGCAGGACATCGAGTTCACCATCGAGAACGGCACGCTGTACATGCTGCAGACGAGAACCGGTAAGCGAACCGCAGCGGCGGCGGTACGAACGGCCGTCGAAATGGTGAACGAGGGGATGATCGATCGAAATGAGGCACTGCTGCGTGTGGCCCCGGAACAGATCGATCAACTGCTACACCCGATGTTCGACCCGAAGGCCGAGGTGCAAGCCGCGCTGCTGACCAAGGGTCTCCCGGCGAGCCCGGGCGCCGCGTCCGGTGCGGTGGTCTTCAGCGCGGAAGCGGCGGAGGAAGCCGCCGAAGCGGGCAGAAAAGTCATCCTCGTCCGCATCGAGACCAGTCCCGAGGACATCGGCGGCATGGTCGCTGCACAGGGAATCCTCACCGCTCGCGGTGGGATGACGTCCCACGCCGCCGTTGTGGCGCGAGGCATGGGTAAGTGCTGCGTCGCCGGCGCAGGCGACCTGTCGATCGACTACGCCGCCGGGCAGTTCTCCGTCGGCGGACAGGTCGTCGAAGCAGGCGACTCGATTAGTCTCAACGGATCGACCGGTGCAGTCTACAAGGACGAGATTGCCACGGTCGAGCCCGAGGTGTCCGGCAACTTCGGCACGCTACTTGAGTGGGCCGACGAAGCCCGGCGTTTGGGCGTTCGCACCAACGCGGACACGCCGCACGATGCCGGCGTCGCCGTCAAATTCGGTGCCGAGGGCATCGGCCTCTGCCGCACCGAGCACATGTTCTTCGAGGGCGACCGAATCATCGCGGTACGAGAGATGATCCTTGCCGACGACGAGGCCGGACGCCGCGAAGCGCTGGACAAGCTGCTTCCGATGCAGCGCGGCGACTTCGAGGGGATCTTCAAGGCGCTCGATGGGCGGCCGGCGACGGTTCGTCTGCTCGACCCGCCGCTGCACGAGTTCCTCCCGCACGACGCCGAGGGCCAAAAGGAAGTTGCTCAGGTGATGGGCGTTTCAGCTGATGTCATCAAGGCCAAGGTCGAGGCGCTGCACGAGTTCAACCCGATGCTCGGGCACCGTGGCTGTCGACTCGGGATCATCTTCCCGGAAATCAGCGAGATGCAGGTCCGCGCGATCGTCGAGGCCGCGTGCAACGTGCACAAGCAGGGGATCAAGGTGCATCCGGAGATCATGATCCCGCTCGTCGGGAACGTGAAGGAACTGGCGCTTCAACGCAAGCTTGCCGTACGCATCGCCAACGAGGTTCTGGCCGCCAACGGCCTGACCAAGTCGGAGATCCCGTACATGGTCGGCACGATGATCGAAGTGCCGCGCGCCGCGGTTACCGCGGACGAGATCGCGACCGAAGCCGAGTTCTTCAGCTTCGGTACCAACGACCTTACCCAGATGGGGTGCGGTTTCTCGCGTGATGACGCCGGGAAGTTCCTCAAGGACTACGTCGAGATGGGCATCTACGAGAAGGACCCGTTCCAGGTACTCGATCAGGCGGGTGTCGGAAAGCTCGTCGCAATGGCGTGCGAGTTCGGACGCAAGACCCGTCCCGACATCAAGCTCGGAATCTGCGGCGAGCACGGCGGCGAACCGTCGTCGATCGCGTTCTGCCACAAGGTGGGACTCAACTACGTCAGCTGCAGCCCATACCGTGTCCCGATCGCAAGACTCGCGGCCGCTCAAGCAGCTATTCAATCCTAGCTTGAGCGGCTAAAGAATATCTGAAGAGCAAAAGCTGAACCCAGAGAAGAACCCCGGTCACTCGACCGGGGTTCTTCCAAGCTCCTCAACAGAGTCGAGGAGCCACTCTCACAAGCAACGAACGACTCGTCATCGGACCAGAGAAACGAGCACCGCTCGTTTCTCAATGCAACTCATCGCAAGTGAGTTGCCGGCGGCCATTCGATCATAGGCCAAACGGATAGACGAAGATGGAGAGCCCCGGGAGACCGGGGCTTCTTCCTTTGCGCTCCATGGGACTGCAACATGACGGTGTCGAAACGGGCGGGATGGTCATCGGAAGCTGGCCGTTCTGCCTGCATCCGACCGTCATCCGCGCAGGCTGGTTAGTCACTCGTTCAACGTCTCGCGCAGCTCGTCGAGCGTGGCGTACTCGCAGAGGCCCACGTTGTGTTGCGTGAGCCAGCCTCGCAGCTGCTCGTCGAACCGGCGAGCGGCGGCGGCGAGTTCATCCAGTGGACCGGATGACAGGGCCATCAAGTCGAGAAGCCCGGCATCGCGGTACGCAGCGGCGAAACTGGAATATGGAGCGAAGCTTCGCCGTGCCGGGCCCTCCTGCGTCGGAGCGAGGATCGACGCAACGTCTCTCTGCAGACTGTACGCTTCCAAGCTGGCAGCCACGCGATCGCCCGCCGCGCACGCCGACAGCAGCTTGCGCACGATATCCCTCATCTCGGGGTATACCTGGTCGAACTGCCCCACGATCGACCGTGCCGGTTGCGCCGAATCGCAGCCGACCAGCACGCGTCGTGTCACGGCGGTCAGTTCGTCGGCGGCGCGAAGGACCACACCGATCTCCGACGACGTACCGATTGCCTCGATGAACTCTGCCAAGTTAGCCGGTCGATGCGGCATCTCCTCCGGTTGCGCCAGCGCTCGATGGAGTCCGCCGTCGAACGTGATCTGGTTCGATAACGCCAGACACTCCCAGACGGAGCCGATCACCTGCCAGCCCGCGTAGCGCACGTCGGTTATCCGCCCGTCTATCGCAGCGAGATGCAGCATGCCAAGTCGCTCGACGACGCGGACGAACGCTTCCTGTGCCCGTTCCTGCATCGCCGGCTGATTCTCCTGCGATTCCAGCTCACGGCTGCGCTGTTGGAGTGCAGCGAGCCGATCCGCTTGCTCGGATGAGCGGACGTACAGCGGCGTCGCCTGTCGCACCAGCGCCGGTGCGAACGCCCATCCGCGCACTGTCCCAGTGGCGAATCCCTCCAGTGTCTCCCAACGCAGCCCCCAGAAGTCGAACAGAAGCCCGTCAAGGAGGAACGTTCGGCCGATCGGCGGATTCTTCCCGTCGGCCGGCGTGTAGAACAGGTCGAGATCGGAGTCGAGTCCTGCGTCGCCGCGAGCCTGGGATCCGTAGTAGGCGATCAGATCCACCTCGTCACCGTGCTTTGCAGTCGCGTGGGACACGAGTATCTCAGCCACGTCGAACACATCGACCATGCCGCAATCCTTTCCTCATGCGTCTGTAGCGAACGCTACTTCGCTTCGCGTAGTCTGCGTAGGCAGTCGGGGCAGATCCCGTGCGAGAAGTGTGCGTTGCTCCGTTCACGGATGTACGTTTCTATCGGCACCCACGACTTCGGGTCGTCCTCGTCCGCGCCCTGCAGGCGGATCTTCTTGCAGTACTGACACGTCGGCAGCACGCCTTCAAGCACGCGTACGCGGTCCAGCGCCTCGGCAAGCTCGCGGTTTCGCTGATCCAGTTCCTGCGCTCGCCAGACGAGTGCCAAGTCGTTCTCGATCTGTCGCTTGAAGCTTCCCAGCAAGCGGTCGTATCGCGATTCCAACCTAAGGGGATGACTGTCGAGTACGCAGATCGTCCCGAAGACACCGCCGTCCGGTGAGAGAATGGGATGCCCGTGATAGGCGATCACGTCGAGCTTGATGTCGGGATTGCTGTCCCACTCGGGATCGGACAGAGCATCCGGGACATGAAGAGGCTCCCGGGTCTTGATGACGTGCTCGCAGTACAGGCCCGATCCCACCAGATGCTCGTGATCACCCACGTGATACGGATTCCCTTCCGTTTCACTGCGGACGAATACCTCGATGTCCTCGCCGGTGATCCGCATGATCAGGCCGGCTGGCACACCACACATCTCGGCCATCAAGTCAACGATGGTCTGCCATCCCGCAAGCGTCTGGTCGTCGATCAGCAGAATGCTGCTCGTGTTCTTCTCCACTTGGCTCATCCCCCACAAGCATCGTAGCGTCGAGACAGACACACAGCAATCCCGCAGTGCGAGGGGAGATTGCTCTGCTGTTTGTCCGCGGATTCCAACACGCTTCAATCGCCAACAAAGCCCAGTTCGTACTCGATAGCTTCGTGCGTCGGATCTCCGGTCCACGGACGGCGGGCGGTTTCGGCGAACCCACACGCGGCGTACATGTGCTGCGCGGGGACGAAGAAAGGATGATTGCAGGTGGTGACCCGAGCTCGCCGGATACCCATGTCGCGGAATCGCCGAAGAACTTCCCGGATCTGCGCCGTGCCGTATCCGTTCCCACGGAAAGCCGGCAAGACACAGTTGTGGCCGACAATGCCAAGGTCCGGCCGCTGCCGTGGATCGTACGAGGCAAACCCGACCAGTTCGTCGCCGACGAGGCTGAGGAAGAGGCACGCGCCGACAATGTCGGGAGAGTCAAACACCTCCCGATCATACGCCTCCCACTTCGGAATCTCTGCCAACCAGTGCTCTGCGTCACTTGCCACGAGCTCGGCGTCGCTTTCGGTAAGCATCGCCGCGATGAGGCCTGGCGATCGGCCTGCTATTCCCGTGAACCGAAGCGGCATGATTGCCTACCTTCTCCGCCCGTCCGAAGCGGGGATCACGCCACGACCTTTCGAACCATTCGCAAGAACTCATGCTTCCCACCGTTGGTCTCCTGCATGAAGGTTCCCGCGTCTTCGAATCCCGCCTGCCGATACAGCCTGATTGCCCGCTCGTTGAACGTCGCCACACTCAACGCGAACGCCGCGGGACGATACCGTTTGCGAGCGAACAAAAGCCCCGCATCAAGAAACCGCCTCCCAAGTCCCCGGCCCGTCAAGTCGGGGCGCAACCCAAGACCGACCGACACGGTGTCGTTCTCTTGCTCGAAGCAGAAGAACCCGACCAGCTCACCCCGTTCATCGCTAACAGCATAGTAGGCGTCTTCCCAGCTGCGAGGATCCAGCAGCTCTTCCAGATCTTCGGGATCCTGCTCCATGTCGTAAAACGCGTACACGCCGTCGTAATGCCACGTGGCAATCGCTCGCGCCGCCTCTTCATCCATCGGTCGAATCCGATCCACCCCCGTGCTCGGCGTCATCGTCCTCCAGACCTCGACGTTTTGGTCCAACGGCACACGGCGTCAGGCAAGTGAACCGTGGCGGTGGAAGACCTTCGAGACAACCTTCCAGTCCTGATTGATCTTCGTGAGTGTTACGTAATCCGTGTACTCCAGCCGTCCGTCGCGAACCGCCTGAACCTTGCACACGGCGACTTTCCCGGTGATGTCAAGCACGGAGACCTCAAACGACCGGTTCGGTGCGGCGGCCTTGGGCTCCGCATGCTGTTTCGGCCCCGGCTGGATCCAGCGTACGTCGTTGATTTGCCCCGTGCGACCGTCGAACGCCGGAATGAGAATCTGAAACTGGGGATGAAACGCACTGCGAAGGGGTCCCGGTCCACCGCCGGCGTACATATCGAGAACATACGACTCCTCAAGGATGCGAAGCAGCTTCCTCTCGTCTTTGTTGCTCAGAGAATCACCCCGGATCTCATCCGTTTGCGGTACTCACCGGGGCCAAGTATACTGCTCGCTCGATGGATCGTCTGCCCGGCAGCATAGGGTGGATGCGAGACAGACTGACCGAACGCTCCGGTCGGTCTTTTGCTTTTTGCAGGCGGAAGAGAAGGAGGACAATCGCATGGCCCACTACCAGAGAGTCTCCGGCGAGAAGTGCTATCTCTCGCCTCCCGATGCATCCGATGCAGAGCAAATCAAGGCATGGGACAACAACCTACAAGTGCTCCTCGGTGCATCGATGGATGGCGTCTCCACCCCGGCGTCCACGCTCTATCGGACGGCCGACAAGCCGTCGAGAATGCTCGAACACCTGATGATGATCGTAGACCTGGAGACCAACATGCCGATTGGGTGGTGCGCCCCATTGGGGGTCAGGTCTTTATTTTTGAATCCTGCACGTAGCGAAGTTGCAGCGAGCACTTGCGAAACGTAGCTGTTGCTCTCCTAGAGCAGTTCTCAGACATCGCAAGCAGTTGCGAATTCGAAAATAAAGACCTGACCCCGTCTTTCTCCTAGCCGGCTGCCACGCCTTCGGCAATTCGATCGCCGACCTCCCTGTCGATGCTACGCCAATACTCGAACGCCCGCTTCAGCACGGGCTCCGATACGCCGTTCTTGAGGTGTCCGACCACGTTCGATACGAGGCGCTCGCGTTGCGCGTCGTCCATCACGGTCCGCACCAGCGTGTGGGCCTGTCCCCAATCGTCGTCGTCCTTACGCAAGGTGTACGCGGCGCGGATGAACTCGCCGCTCGCGTTCCAAACCTCGACCTGCGGGTAGCGTTCGGGATCGGCTTTCGGGCCGCCTTTCGAGTTCGGCGCGTACACGGGATCGGATACATTGTCGATCCGCATCGCCCCGTCCTTACTGTAGCTGTGCACGGGACACTTCGGCCGATTGACCGGGATCTGCTTGTAGTTCACGCCAAGGCGGGCGCGATGGGCATCCGCGTAAGAGAAGAGCCGCGCCAGCAGCATCTTGTCGGGACTCGGTCCGATCCCGGGCACGAGGTTGCTCGGCTCGAACGCAGCCTGTTCGATCTCGGTGTGGAAGTCGGTCGGATTGCGGTTCAGTGTTAGCCGTCCCACCTCATGCAGCGGGTAGTCCGCGTGCAGCCACACCTTCGTGAGGTCGAACGGATTGAAACGATACGCCTCGGCTTCGGCAAACGGCATAATCTGGACCTTCATCGTCCAACTCGGGAAGTCGGCTCGCTTGATCGCCTCAAACAGGTCTCGCCGGTGATAATCTCCGTCTTGTCCGGCGATCCGATCGGCTTCCTCCTGCGTTAGAAAGTCGATGCCCTGGTCGGTCTTGAAGTGGTACTTGACCCAGAAACGCTCGCCGCTTGCGTTAACCCACATGTACGTGTGGCTGGAGTATCCGTTCATATGTCGCCAGGTCTTCGGAATGCCGCGGTCACCGAACAGGACGGCAACCTGGTGTGCCGACTCGGGCGAGAGCGTCCAGAAGTCCCACTGCATGTCGTTATCGCGCAGCCCGCTATCCGCGCGGCGTTTCTGCGAGCGGATGAAGTGCTGAAACTTCATTGGGTCACGGAGGAAGAACACCGGCGTGTTGTTGCCTACCATGTCGTAGTTTCCCTCAGTGGAGTAGAAGCGCAGCGCGAAGCCGCGCACGTCCCGCCACGTATCGGCGCTGCCGCGCTCGCCGGCCACGGTGGAGAATCGAACCAGCGTATCCGTACGGGTGTTCGGCTGGAACACCCCCGCCTTGGTGTACGCGCTCACGTCCTGCGTGACCTCGAACTGACCGAACGCCCCTGAACCTTTCGCGTGCGGCTGTCGCTCGGGGATCCGCTCGCGATTGAAGTTCGCCATCTGTTCGATCAGATACGAGTCCTGCAACAGGATTGGACCGTCCGGCCCGACCGTTAGCGAGAACTCATCGCTCGATACGGGCATCCCTGCATCGTTCGTCGTTGGTCTGCGTTTCTCCTCGTTCATAGCAGCACCTCCTCTCGCTACCCCCTCCCATCGTCTCGCTGTTCTTCGGCATCCACGCAATCAACGTGTTCGCCGAAGCGCAACGCCTTCTTCCGTCGCATGTCCTCATCAATGATCGGCTTGTGAGCGTAGCAACGCTTCGCTTACGCGGGCAAATCCATCGGGGATCGATCGGCGGGGTACCGTCAGCGACACGCCGCTCCGAGCCGGACGTCAGCCAAGACAGATGGTCTCGAAACGGGTATACGGCTTGATGTGCTTTGTGCCTCCGGCTTCGGAGACAATCTGTTCGAGGGCCGCAACGTCATGGACCCACAGCCCAGCGATGTGCGTGACGGGTGTGCCGGAGAAGACCTCCGGACGCATGAACGATGAGGGCCCGAGGATAACAGCAGCGCGCGGGCTGCCGAGCCCGGCGAGGAGGTCGTCCATCGTACCGGTTACGAGCGACGTAGCCGTGATCAGCGCGACGCTGCACTCCGCCAGCGGAGATCGCCCTTCGTCTGGAGACACGGTCCCCGGCCGATCCTTTCGCAATTCGACGATGTCCAACCGGCAACCGGTTTCTCGAATGCGTGGGATCATCGGATCGAAGAAACCGACCATGACCACGCGATCCGACGGCTGGATATCGATCAGGGTCAGGACGCCGGTCGATGTAGTCTGCGGGCGTGGCATCGATGCTGCAAGGGCATTCGCCGTCGCCAGTCCGATCGTCCGGTACAGCGCCTCATCGCTCGCCAGCATACTGAGCGTACCGCTCGCCGACCGCCCAGCGAGCGTCCCGGCTTCCGGCGCGTCGGCGCAGCACTCCGCGCCCGTCCGCGCGGTCCACGCAATCCCGGCGTTCCCGTCGTCGAGGCGCACACTCGTGTACCGCAGGCCAATTCGAACCTCGGCCACGTGCCGCCGCCGCGCTACCGGCTCCAGAAGACCAACCATCCGCTTCGCAATCGATTCGGTCATACGCTCTCCTCGGGCAAGTTATACCCGGTACGGCGCGCTTCCCCTACTTAGCATCGGTGTGCCACGTCCCCGATCCGGCGTGGTTGATCCGCGGTCACCGAGGATTCATACTGCTGTTCATGAAGGAGCGGCACGTGGTTCTCGGCGTTACCGGCTCGATCGCGGCGTACAAGGCCGTGGATCTCGCCAGCAAGCTCACCCAGGCGGGTGTCGCCGTTCACGTCGTAATGACGGAGTCGGCGACCAAGCTGGTGGGGCCGGCATCGTTTCGAGCCATCACCGGACTGCCTGTGTCGACCGACCTGTTCGAGCTCAGCAACCCGTTCGCCATCGAGCACGTGTCGCTCGCCGACGTAGCCGACGCGTTCGTGATCGCTCCGGCAACGGCAAACGTGATCGCCAAGGTGGCTTGCGGAATCGCCGACGACCTGTTGACGTGTACGGCGCTGGCCACCCGCGCCGCGATGTTGATTGCACCGGCAATGCACACCGCGATGTGGGAGAGTCCCGCCACCCGTAACAACGTCGGGCAGCTACGTGAACGCGGAATCACCTTCGTTGGACCAGCAGACGGCCGACTGGCGTCCGGCGGATACGGCGCGGGGCGATTCGCACCGGTTCCCGAGATCCTCGGCGAAATCCTCCGCGTTCTGGGGGCGGCCGGCGACTTGGCTGGCCGGAAGGTCGTTGTCAGCGCCGGCGGAACGCGCGAGCCGATCGATCCGGTTCGCTTCCTCGGCAATCGCTCCACCGGACGAATGGGAATCGCTGTGGCCGAAGCGGCTCGGGACCGTGGAGCGCACGTGACTCTGGTCTGTGGGCCGACCGCGCTTCAGCATCCGTCGGGAATGACGGTCGTCGACGTCACGGCTGCTGCCGAGATGCTCGATGCGGTGAAAGCTGCAAGTGAAGGTGCCGACGTTCTGGTAATGGCCGCCGCCGTAGCGGATCTTGCCCCAACCGCACCATCGGTCAACAAGATCAAGAAGACGGACGAGGGCCTGACGCTCTCGCTGCAGCGCACGGCCGACGTGCTCGACACGGTACGCGACGTGCCCATACGCATTGGGTTCGCTGCGGAGACGGACCGTCTGATCGAGAATGCGAAGCACAAGCTGGAGAACAAGGCTCTCGATCTGATCGTAGCGAATCCCGTCGGCGGAGCCGACGACGCGTTTGCGTCCGACCGGAATCGCTGCACGTTTATCGATGCTTCCGGAGCGGTCGAGGAGCTTCCGAGCCTCACCAAGCGCGAAGCCGCCGACCGAATCCTCGACTGGGTTGCCGTACGCTTCCGTGCCTCATAGGGACGTTGCCATGAGCAGCACACGTCGTTTGACGCTTGGGTTTGTCGGTGCGGGCACGGTGGGCCGCGTTCTCGCCTCCGCCTTCGATCGCGCCGGGTATCCGGTCGTCGCCGTAGCCAGTCGCTCGCCGGAAAGCGCGCGAGCGCTCGCCGGTCGACTCACGGTGCCGGCGAGTGTCTGCAATCCACAAGGCGTCTGTGATCGGGCCGAGCTTGTCTTCCTCACCGTGTCCGACGACGCCATTGCCGATGTCGCCGCGTCGATCGTCTGGCGCGAAGGCCGCGCCGTCGTTCACTGCAACGGCGCGTCGTCCATAGACCCGTTATCGCCCGCGCAGCGGGCCGGGGCGGACGTCGGCGTCTTTCATCCACTGCGATCGATCCCGACGGCAGACGTATCGCCGGTGGACCTCGAAGGAACACCAATCGGGCTCGAAGCCTCATCGGACTCGCTTCGGAAGACGCTGGAGTCGCTCGCCCGCAGCGTCGGCGGGGTTCCGTTCGTTGTCCGCGGCAACAAGACGATCTACCACGCATCCGCAGTGATCGCGTCGAACTACCTCGTTGCCCTCCTCGACGCAGCCGCCGGACTCTGGGAGCACCTTGGAATGGCCAAAGGTGAGGGGTTGCGCGCACTGCTTCCGCTCGTACGGGGAACCGTCGATAACCTCGATCGTGTCGGCGTTCCCGATGCGCTCACCGGTCCGATCGCGCGCGGTGACGTCGGAACCGTCACCCGCCACCTGGAAGCGCTCACGAGCGTTGCACCCGAGGTCGTGACGATGTACAAGGAGATGGGTCGCGCGACGATCCGCACGGCGGTTGCCAAGGGAACACTGCCGGAGGATATGGCCGAGCACATACGCCATGTACTCGATGCAGACGGGGAGGCATGAGATGCGCACCACGATCTCCGATGTGAGAAGCTGGAAGAAAAGCGGAACGCGGTTCGCCACGCTTACGGCGTACGATGCATCGATGGCGGCGATTGTCGAAGCTGCAGGAGTACGGTTGATCCTCGTCGGCGACTCCCTCGGCATGGTCTTCCAGGGGCACGATTCCACGATCCCAGTGACCCTCGACGACATCGTGTACCACACACGAGCCGTCGTGCGCGGCACGAAAACCGCGCTTGTCGTGAGCGACCTGCCGTTCTTGACGTACCACAAGTCACCCGAGCAGGCGCTGGACAGCGCCGGACGCTGTATACAGGAAGGTGGCGCGCAAGCGGTGAAATTGGAGGGAGGGCGAACGGTGGCCGCCACCGTCAAGCGCTTGACCGACGCCGGCATTCCGGTGCTCGGTCACATCGGTCTCACGCCGCAGTCGATCCATCAGTTGGGCGGCTATGGAACGCAAGGCAAGACCGCTTCCCAGGCCAAGGCTCTGCTCGACGACGCACAATCGCTTAACGACGCCGGAGCGTTTGCCGTGGTCCTCGAATGTGTGCCGAGCGAGCTGGCGGCGCTGCTGACCCATTCGATTTCCATCCCAACGATCGGTATCGGCGCCGGACCGGACTGCGACGGACAGATTCAGGTGATCCACGACATCCTGGGCCTGTTTGCCGGTTTCGTTCCGCGCCACGCGAAGCAGTACGCGACGTTGGCCGACACGGCGAGGCAGGCAATCGAACGATACGCCGCCGAAGTCGAGGGGCACGCGTTTCCCGATGGGCAGCACAGCGTGGCCATGAAACCCGACGCGTTGGAGACGCTGCGCGAACAGATACAGGATCTCGAATGAACGTAGCTCGCTCGTTGGCTGAATTCCGGAGACTTCGCTCCATGCTCGATGGGCCGGTCGGATTTGTCCCAACAATGGGATACCTGCATGCCGGGCACTTGTCGCTGGTGGAGACGGCGCGACGCGATTGTGCGTCCGTCGTCGCAAGTGTTTTCGTGAACCCGACACAGTTCGCCCCCAACGAGGACCTTTCCGCATACCCGCGCGACCTCGAACGCGACCTGGAGTTGCTCGACATCGCCGGCGCCGATCTGGTTCTCGCACCGGCCGCGTCGGACGAGATATACCCGGCGGGATACGACACATGGATCGACGTGGGCGGAATCACCGAGCGGTTGGAGGGCCCGGCCCGGCCCACCCACTTCCGCGGTGTCGCCACCGTGGTTGGTAAGCTGTTCAACATCGTGCGCCCCGACGCCGCGTACTTCGGCCAGAAAGACGCGCAGCAGGCTCTCGTGATCCGTCAGCTAATCCGCGACCTAAACTTCCCGGTGCAACTCGTCGTCCGGCCGACCGTGCGCGAGTCCGACGGCCTGGCGATGAGCAGTCGGAATACGTACCTGCAGGCCGGGGAGCGCCGCGCGGCAACCGTCCTGTATCGCACGCTGCACCGTGCGCAGATGCTGTACGAAGACGGAGAGCGCTCCGCCGACGCAATACGCGGCGCGATGCAGACACTCCTCGACGCGGAGCCGCTGGCTCGGCCGCAGTACGTGAGTATTGCAGATCTCGAAACGCTCGATGAGGTCGGAACGATCGACCGTCCCGTCCTCGTCTCGCTTGCCGTCCGTGTCGGGAAGACGCGATTGATCGACAACCTGATCCTTCCCCGGGGAGAGGAGATCCGCGCATGATCCTGGTTTGCGACGTTGGCAACACGCAGACCGTGCTCGGCGTATTCGACGGCGACGACCTGACGGAACACTGGCGTCTGTCGACCGACCGAAACCGAACGGGCGACGAGTTTGCGATCCTGGTTCGCAGTCTACTTCACGATGTGGGGCTGGACGACGACGTATCGGACGTAATCGTATCGTCTGTCGTTCCATCACTCCGACGAACGCTTCGCGATGGGCTCAGCACGGTATCCGGTATGGCCCCGCGCTTCCTCACACCGGCAACTGCCGCCGTGCGATTGGACGTCAGCGAGCCCCATGCGGTCGGTGCTGATCGGATCGCAAACACGATCGCCGCCTACGCGCTGTATGGTGGGCCGTGCTTGGTCATCGACTTCGGCACGGCGATGAACTTCGATCTGATCGGAGCAGATGGTGCATTCCTCGGCGGGGCGATCGCCCCCGAGATGCAGCTCGCCGCGACCGCTCTAACGGAGCGGGCAGCACAGCTTCATTCCATCCCCCTCGACGTGCCCCCATCCGTAATCGGCAAGACAACAGCGGAGAACCTTCAGGCGGGAATCGTTCTTGGATACCTCGATTTGGTCGACGGACTCATCCGACGATTTCGCGCGTGCTTTGACGAAAGCCTCCGCGTAATCGCCACCGGCGGGAAAGCGCGCCGATTCGCCGAGCAACTCGATGCAGTGGATGAATACGCTCCGTTCCTAACGCTTCACGGACTACGCATTTGGGGCCGGACAACGCAAGAACGCTGAGACAGCATGGAAGGCCGGCAATGGGTGGATGGCTGTGAAACGCGCGCCAATAGGATGTCGCCCAGTCGACGATGAGGATGTCCTCGTCGAACTACACCCGACGGATCGAGTCCAGCAGGGAGCACCACGCGGCGACACAGCCCATGTACTCAGCCATCTCCTCTCGCCGTACTCCTGCGCGCACGGCGGTTCGCCCCACAACCCCTCCACCATCGGCATGCTCATCGTGATGTCGAGAGGCAGAACTCCTCCGACACATTCCGCCCTGCTCTACGTACTCGTGTGTGTGGTTCCAATGCTATGTGCGACGTGACGCCGGTAGAGCAGCCTTCCTCTGTGCCGTTTTGGACGACGGACTGCGGCGGGATTCGCTGCCAGGGAGGCAAGGTGCCGCCCACTCGCCGAGCAACTTGCCTCAATCCACGAATACGCGCCGTCTCCCGCCTTTGAAGGACCTCGTATGTAGAGCTAGATGGCGAAATCGCCCCGAGAGGCCTCTTTCGGCTGCGGAGAATGCACAGAGCCGTTTAGCAAACACAATCAGAAGCTGTATTCGCGGACAGCGGACGAGATGTCCTCATGCCGCAACCAGTACTGGATCTTGTGATCCACACGTGATTCAAGAAGGAACCAAGACTACCTCGGAACGGCGGCACCAGCTGTTGATAGGGAGGCTGCCAGTATCACCACTGTCCTAATACGCGGTTATCCAGTCAACAACAAGACCTTCCACGCTGAACGCAACCCTACGGATTGGATTCGTGTACGACCATACTTCCACATAGCCACGAGCCTCAGCTTGCTCTTCAGGGTACTCCTGGATCTGTCCAGCCTCCCCCCAGAGCATTTGGACTGTTGTCTTCGTCATCCCCACCGAAAGGAGAGGGACCTCCAAACCAGGGATCCCGTAATCGACTGCAGATGCGTCAGCATCGCTCTCATCCGTAGCCACACTGCCGGCATCACCGCTCTCAGTATCGACATCGGCAACTGCTTCTGCCTCAGTAGTAGAGCCACTTCCATCGTGATCGGTAGTAACGACGGGATCAGTCATGGTTGAGATGTCCGCGACCGGACCGAATCCCGCGTGCCAAACGAACATCAGTGCAGCGATAACGGCTACTGCAATGAGGACAGCGATCTTTGTGTTGTTCATCTGTACATCCCTCCGCGTTGCAGATTGGCGCTCCCCAAAGCGCCTTGCGGTGCGATCCCGATTCGCACACGACCGTTTGCATGCGGGCCCGAGAGGATTCGAACCCCTACTGCCGGTTTTGGAGACCGGTGCTCTGCCATTAAACTACGGGCCCATCTGACTTCTTACCGCATTGTCCTGCAACCGCGAGGGCAGTTCAAGGCTCCGATTCCTATGTCTCGCCCACGCCAACGTGCTTTCGTACCTTGTCCATCGTTTGCTCGGCAATCTCCCGTGCCTTTCGCGCCCCGTCTCGCAGGATCTCGGCCAACTGACCGGGATCGTTTGCCAGCTCTTGCTTCCGTGCACGGATCGGTGCCAGCGTCTCCATGACCGCGTCGAACACCTCGCCCTTCAACTCGCTGTACATCAGTGTCTTCTCGTGGTAGGCGGACTCGAGTCGATCGGCCGACTCCGGCCGCGACAGCCGCAGGATTGTGAACAGGTTGGCCACACCGGGACTCATCCGGGCTGACGCCTCTTCGAGACCGGTATCCGTAACCGCTCGTTTGAATTTCTTCTCAATCGAGGCATCCGGTTCCATCAACCCGATCACGTGTTTCTCGCCGTAGCTCTTGCTCATCTTGTAGCTAGGATCAGCCAGCGAACGAATGTCGGCTCCCTCGGTCAAGAGCACCGCCGGCTCCACCAGTACGTCACCGTATGCCGTGTTGAACTTGCGCACGATCTCGCGAGACAGCTCAACATGCTGCTGCTGATCCTTGCCGACCGGAACGAAGTGCGCCTCGTACAACGCGATGTCCGCGGCTTGCAGGATCGGGTAGTTGAACAATCCAGCGTTGATGAATCCATCCCCGGTCTCCGCTGCACGCTGTGACTTGTCTTTAAACTGCGTCATCCGTGTGAGATCCCCGTACGCCGTCACCGAGTTAAACACCCAGCAGAGCTCCGTGTGCTCCTTCACGTGGGACTGCACAAACAGGATGCTCCTGTCCGGATCGATCCCGCACGCAATGAGGTCCGCAGCCAAATCAAGCGACTTCTCCCGTAGAGCCTTTGGATCGTGCAACGCCGTGATCGCGTGGTAATCGACCACGCAGTAGATGCAGTCATAGTCATCCTGTATGGCGGCCCAGTTCTTGATTGCCCCAAGGTAGTTGCCGAGATGGATTGAGCCGGTCGGCTGAATCCCCGAGAAAACCCGTTTCGTCGCCATCAGTTGAACCTCCTTGCGTGCCGCAAACACCGCACACAAGGCAGCGTCCCTCGAGGAGATGCTTGGGGCTTGCGGGATACGACGACCGGTCCACCAGCCGCGGGCCGGGTCACTGAAAACGGACTACCGAGACGCCTTGTTGCGCCGCCAAACGTAATCACTTGTGTTGTACTTCGTTTCGTAGTTCACGCGGCCATTGTAACGACCTCGAACCGATTGTCAACGGCCGATTGCCGGTCGGGCAACGAAACGGCCCTCTCCGGTCGCGTGTATGATAAAGAAAGCAACCGATCACGGAGGCAATGCCCATGGTCCGCCCGCGACTCTCTGTCGGAGTGTCCTTTGTAGCCTTACTGGCCCTACTACTCTCGTTCGCAGCGTACGCCGACGGCGTGATCGTTCCGGACGATCCGAGTCACGGATGGCTTACGATCGTATACCACGACGTCACGGTAACGATTCGCGACGGCGTCGTGACCACGCAGATCGATCAGGTGTTTCGCAACGAGACCGGCCACGACGTGGAAGGTCGATACTTGTTTCCGCTCCCGGAAGGGGCCGTCGTCTCCGCCTTCACGATGTTGGTCGACGGAGAAGCGCTCGAAGCCCGGGTTCTTGAAGCGGGCGACGCGCGAACGATCTATGAGGACTACGTACGCCGAGCAATCGACCCCGCCTTGCTGGAGTACGTTGGACGAGGTGCGCTGTCTGCCCGGATCTACCCGATACCCGCCGACGAAGAGCGCCAGATTCAGATTACGTATTCGGAACTCCTCACCGCAGACGGCGGTGTGTACCGATATCGGTATCCGCTCGACACCGAACGGTTCTCGGCACGCCCGCTCGAACGCGTACGAATCGACATCGACATCGAAACCACATCCCCGCTCTCCGCGCTGTATAGCCCCACGCACACGCTGACTGTGCAACGGACAGGCGAATTCGCGGCGTCGTGCGTCTACGAGGATTCCGACCGGTTGCCGTCACAGGACTTCTGGCTGTACTACGCTGTGTCCGACGAGGATCTCGGGATGACGCTGGTCACATACAACGATCCGGACGACGACGGGTACTTCCTTCTCGTCGTCACGCCTCCGGCGCCGACGTCGAGCGCCGAGATCCTTCCCAAGGACATCGTCCTCGTTCTCGACCAGTCGGGAAGCATGTCGGGAGACAAGATCGAACAGGCCAAGGAAGCGCTTCTGTTCATCCTGGGCAACCTCAACCCAAGCGACTGCTTTGCCGTCGTATCGTTCAACGACTACGCTCAAATCCTGACCGATGGATTGACCGAGGTCACGGCGGACTCCATTGCGGACGCGCGCGCACGCGTCGCCGGAATCAGCGCCGGCGGCATGACGAACATCGATCAGGCGCTGTCGCTTTCAGTCGGGCTCTTCGAAGCAAACGAACGGCCGCGCTTCCTGATCTTCCTCACCGACGGCGAACCGACCGTGGGCGAGCAAGACCCGCTGACGATCGCGGAGAACGCACTCGCCGCGAACGAAACCGACGCACGGCTGTTCGCGTTCGGCGTCGGGTACGACGTAAACACGGTGCTTCTGGACAAGCTGGCGCTGGAGAACCGCGGCAGCACCACGTACGTGCTGCCGGACGAGAATCTGGAAGCTCGACTGTCCTCGTTCTACCGACGGATTGCCTCCCCCGCGCTTGCCAATCCGGTGCTGGATGTGGAGGGCGCGGAGGTCTTCGACGTATTCCCGCGACAGCTGTCCGACATCTTCTACGGAACACAACTTCTGATTCTCGGGCGATATCGCGCCAACGGCGACGACGACGCCCTTATGACCGTGTCCGGCGATGTTGAGAGCGTAGCCACCGCATACACATCGATACAGACGTTCGCCGCCTCGTCTCTCGACGCATCGTTCCTGCCTCGCCTATGGGCCGGACGAAAGATCGCGTATCTGCTCGATCAGATTAGGCTGTACGGCGAATCCGAAGAGGCGATCGATGAAGTGATCGCCCTTAGCCGACGCTACGGAATCATCACGCCGTACACGTCGTTCCTCGTGGACGAGACGGCGGACATGGACGCGGAAGAGATGGCCGACGCCGTGATGCAAGCGGCGAGCCCGGCCGTGGGAGCCACCGCCGTGTCCGGAGCATCGGCGCTCAAGACACTGTCGGAAGCGGAGACCGTCCAGGACGACGTCGAGCAGGTGCGGATCGTTGGAGATCGAACGTACTTCCTGCGTGACGGAACGTGGGTCGATGCATTGTATGGCGAGGAGGAAACCATCGACATCGTCGTCTACAGCGAAGCGTACTTCGACCTCCTCACGCTCCGGTCGGAGATCGGCCCACACCTTGCCATCGGAGATCACGTGGTCCTGCGAATCGGCGAACGGTTCGTCCGGATCGGCGAGGAAGGAGTCGAGACCCTAACGGGCGAACTCATTGAAGCACTGGCCGGCTGACCGGCCGGGACGTTGTACCTCGGCGGGAGAGCGGGCGCCTGCGGGTGCTCGCTCCTTCCCTGTCCTGCCGCTGGCGATTCACCTCCTGCTCGGCGACAATCGAGCATCTCAGGGTTCGGTGAAACGTCATGCTGCTCCACATTCTGAATATCGTGCTCCCCGTGTTCGTCGTCGCCGCGGTCGGCTATGCACTCGGCCGCTACAACGAACACCGAGGACGCACGACACCGGCGGGCGACTCCGCACAGCAGCGCCGGCTGCTACACCAAATCGCGTTCACGATCGCCGGGCCGATCCTCGTCTTCAACGCGATTCTCGAATCCGACGTGGGACTGGACACGCTGGGCGCGACGGTCCTGGTTGCAGTTGTGATGTACATCACACTCGCTGGCGTCGGGTGGCTGGTCGCAGCTGCTCTCAAGTGGGACGATGCGGCACGGCGAGCGTCCGTTCTGTCGCTTGCCGCGAAGAACTGCGGCAACTACGGCCTTCCCATCATGCTGTTCGCGTTCGGCGAGACCGGTCTCGCCATCGGCGCGGCGTTCATGATCGCGCACACGCTGATGCACATGACGGTTGGCATTTCGGTTGCCGCGTGGAATCGCAAGCGCAGCCCGCTATCGAACCTTGGGCAGTTCTTCAAGACGCCGTATCTCTACGCGATCGCACTAGCGCTCGTCTTGCGCGCATGCGCAGTCGAGCTTCCAACGAGCATCGGACGGGCGGCCGAGCTGATCGGCAATCTGTGGATTCCGCTGAACCTGCTGCTCCTCGGCGTCGAATTGGCACACGTCCATCGCGCCGGGATGCTGCGCTCATCCGCACCACTGACTGCGGCCAAGTTGGTCGTACCCCCGCTGATCGCATTCGGCCTGACCGAACTCCTCGGGATCGACGGTGTCTGGCAGGCTGTACTCATTCTTCAATCGAGTACACCGGTCGCCATCAACGGTCTCCTGGTCGCCCGGCAATACGACATCAAGCCGGAACTCGTCGCGACCACACTGCTGCTGTCGACGTTGGGAAGCGTTCCCATGATGGTGCTACTGCTCTGGCTGTTCGGGTAGCCGCCGATCAGCGCTGCCCGCACGAGACACCGACGAGATCTTCCAACGCCTCGGCAAGGCGGCTTCGCTCATCCGGGTCCGTCACCCGTTGCAGGGAGTCGATCGCTCGATCGAGGCGGTCCGCGGATCCGGACGGCGAGCTTAACCGCCGGTTCGCGACGGGGCCTTGAGATCGTGGGACCCCTTCGATTCGCTTTCGGAGCCTCGCCTCGCGTTCCTTGCCGGCGATTCCCCACAAAATGTCGCCGTCAACACCCAAAACGTCTGCCAGTGCACCGACCAGCGTGCGCGGCGGCGCAGGCTTCTTCCCCTTCTCAATTGCTGATACGTACGCGTTTGACACGCCTATTGCCTCTGCTAACTCGGCTTGCGTCTTCCCAGCATCCTTCCGTAGCGTCCGCAGATACTCGCCGAATCGTTGCATCGATACACCACCTGTTCCGGTTCGTTTTGCGCAGTATAGCACAGGTTGCGATCCTTCCCGATCGATCCGCCGAACATCGATCGAAGTGCTATGCAGAGCGACAAAGCGCCGATCCTCACCCATCAATGAAACGCACGGGCGAGTCGATATAATGGCGCCACGATTCGATAGGCAGGGAGGCACAATGGGTATATACAAGATCGCTGTACTGCCGGGAGACGGCGTCGGAGCCGACGTCATCGACGCGGCGCGAAAGGTCCTGGACACCATCGGCTTTGAGGCCGAGTACCACATTGGAGACATCGGATGGGAGTTCTGGCGCACTGAAGGCAACCCGTTGCCCGGGCGGACGATTGACTTGCTCAGGTCGACCGACTGCTGCCTGTTCGGCGCCATTACATCCAAACCGAAGGAAGAGGCGGCTCGGGAGCTTGCACCCGAGTTGCAGAGCAAGGGGCTCGTTTACTCCAGTCCGATCGTCGGACTGCGACAGCTGTTCAACCTGCATACGAACCTACGGCCGTGCAAGGCGTACGCCGGCAATCCGCTCAACCTGCGGGACGACATCGACCTCGTCGTATTCCGCGAGAACACCGAGGGGCTGTACTCAGGTATCGAGTGGCATCCGGTGCCGACCGCGGTGCGGAAGGCGTTCGACACGCACCCGAAGATGGCACGATACGGAGGAGTTGCCAACGACGACATTGCCATCTCGACCCGCATCTTCACCCGAGACGGCTGCCGTGCGATCCTCCGCGACGCATTCGAATACGCGAAGAGACACGCATACCCCACGGTGACTGTCGTCGAGAAGCCCAACGTGATTCGCGAGACGTCGGGGTTGATGGTTCGCGAGGCGCGTCAGATGGTGAAGGAGTATCCCGACATCGAACTGTGGGAGACCAACATCGACGCGATGTGCATGTGGCTAGTCAAGAATCCGCAGGATTACGGCGTCCTGGTGTCATCGAACATGTTCGGCGACATCCTATCCGACCTCGCCGCTCAGCTGGTCGGCGGACTGGGATTCGCCTGCGCCGGCAACATCGGCGACGACTACGCCGTATTCGAACCGACGCACGGATCGGCCCCGAAGTACGTCGGCCAAAACAAGGTCAACCCGATCGCCACGATTCGCTCCGCAAAGATGATGCTCGATTACCTGGGCGAGACCGCACTTGCCGCGAAGATTGAGCAGGCGGTCACCCGCGTGATCGAGGAAGAGCGCATCCAGACGTACGACATGGGGGGCACGTCGACCACCACGCAGATGGCCGAGGCGATTGCCGCCGCCGCAAAGGAGGCATGATGGGTGCATCAATCAGCCGCCACATGGCACAGTTCGCGGGATCGCTGACGTACGAGCAAATTCCCGAGCCTGCGCGTAAGGAGGCAAAGCGCTTCCTACTCGATTCGATCGGCTGTGCGCTCGCCGCGCTCGACCACGAAGACATGCAGCAGGCGTATGAGTACGTCGATGCGTTGGGCGGGCATCCGCACGCTACGATCATCGGTCACGGCACCAAGGCCAACCTCGGAAACGCCGCGCTGATGAACTCGCTTCTGATTCGCGCGATGGACTACAACGACATCTACTGGAAACAGGATCCGTCGCACCCGTCCGACATCATCCCCGCAGCACTTGCGCCGGCCGAGTACCGCCAACTGAGCGGCAAAGATCTGTTGATCGGCATTCTGATCTGCTATGAGCTTGAGCTGCGCCTCTGCCTGGCGGCGGATCCCGGAGTTCGAGAGGTGGGATGGCATCACGCCAGCCTGTCGCAGTTCGTCGCGCCGCTGGTCGCCGGCCGGATGCTTGGGCTTGGCGAGGATCAGATGGTCGCCGCATGCGGAATCTCCGGGTCCAGCCACTTCACGCTCGGCGGCGTCGTCGCCGGCCACCTGACGAACATGAAGAACACCGCCGACCCGATGGCAACCGAGGCCGGCGTGCGCGCGGCGCTCCTCGCATCGACCGGCTATTCCGGACCTGTCGAGTTGTTCGAGGGGAAGGAAGGCGTGTTTGAGGTCGTGTCCAATGTGGCATGGGATCCGGACAAGATGCTGTCCGGACTCGGTGAGGAGTTCCTGATCACCGACTGCGGGTACAAGGCGTTCCCCACCGAGGCGCTGACGCATCAGCCGATCACCGCCGTTCTCGAACTGATGACCGATAACGACGTCGACCCGCACGACATCACCGAGATCCTCGTCGAGACAACGACTCGCGGTGCCGACATCCTGTCTGATCCGTCGAAGTACGCACCCCGAACGAAGGAGACCGCCGATCACAGCCTGCCGTACTGCATCGCTGTCGCGGCGACCAAGGGCAACGTGCTTCCGTCCGACTTCGAGGAAGAAGCGCTCAAAGACCCGTTCGTGTGGCAGATGCTTCCCAAGATTCGCGTAGTGGCGAATCCGGAGATCGACGGCCTGTTCCCGAAGGTAAAGCGCGCAGTCGTCACAGTGAAGACGACTGACGGCCAGACGTACCGGGTCCAGGAGGACCACGCCAAAGGCCGTGCGGAGCGCCCGCTGTCCGACGCGGAACTCACCGACAAGTTCCGCGCCAACGCGTCCCATGCAATGTCTGATGCGGCACTCAATCGGATCGTGGACGCAACGATGAACGTGGAAGAGGAGGACAACGTTGCCGACTACATGGACCTACTCACCCGCGATCGGGGTCGGTAGCCGGCATCCTGATCGATGACGATTCCAAGCGAACGAGCATCAAGGATTCGTCGGCGCCTCCTCGCGTGGTACGCGCAGGAGGCGCGCGACTTGCCGTGGCGACAGACGGACGACCCCTATGCCATTTGGGTATCCGAGATCATGCTCCAGCAGACGCGCGTGGAGACGGTACTACGCTACTACGATCGTTTCCTCGAACGCTTTCCCACCGTCCGCGCGCTCGCGGCAGCGAACCGCGATGACGTGCTCAAGGCATGGGAAGGCATGGGGTACTACGCCCGGGCACGCAATCTTCACAACGCCGCTCGGATCGTGGTAAGCACGTACGAAGGGCTCGTTCCATCGTCGGTTGAGCAGCTCCTTGAGCTTCCAGGCATCGGACGGTACACCGCTCCGGCCATCGCATCGATCGCCTTCGGAGTAGACGAACCGGTTCTCGATGGAAACGTGATCCGGGTCCTGACGCGTCTGCTGCGGATCTCCGGAGATTCATCCCGAGCCGAGACTCGGAACCGCCTGCTAAGAGAGGCGGGGCTCCTCGCTAGAAGCGGCGAATCCGCAGCCGTCAATCAGGCACTGATGGATCTCGGCGCCCGCATATGTAGCCCACGGTCTCCAGACTGCTCCGTTTGCTGCCTCGCGGCCGAGTGTGATGCACATCACCACAGGCAGACGGCCGACTATCCAACGCGGAAGCGGCGGAAGCCGCTGCCGCACATCGATGTGGTCGCCGGAGTGGTGTGGAGCCAGGAGCCGTACGCCGCAGGCGGCCGCATCCTCGCCGCGCAGCGGGAAGAGAACGACATGCTCGGCGGGTTGTGGGAGTTTCCCGGCGGGCGCGTCGAAGCCGGCGAAACACGCGAAGCCGCACTGGCACGCGAACTGATGGAAGAACTCGCCATCGAGGTTGCCGTCCTCCATCCGCTTCCGACGGTCGACCATGCATACTCGCACTTCCGCATGGCGCTGCACCCGTTCCACTGCCGCCACACGGGAGGTTCGCCTCGAGCCGTCGAATGCGCGGCCTGGCGCTGGGCGACGATCGAAGAGATCGGAGCGCTGTCGCTCTCCGTCGCAGACCAACGGATTCTCGAATCGATCCAAACGGAGCAAGAGCAGCTCGCGTAAGGAGTCTTGCCGGTAGAAGCAGTCCCGAACATCACGAACACCTGCTCGCCGAGCAGACCGCAACCTACAGCATGATCTCCAACCCGAACCCGAGTGTCAGCTTCTCGTCAAACGAGTCCACCACCAGCAAGAGATGCGCAAGCGGCGCAAGCTGCAGCTGCACACCGCCCGACCAATGCGGACGCAAGTGCAGATCCTCCAAGTCTTCGAAGCTCAAGATCCCACGATACGTTACAAAGATCGGGAAGTACTTCGACTGACTCTCGAAGAACAGCTCCGCAAAGATGCCCCATCCTTCTCCGAGAAGATCGAGACCGTACGCCCCACCAACTCCCCACGAGACGGCATACGAACCGGGGACCTCGGAGATCCGCAGCTTGGCATCCACGTGCACTCCGAGCCATCCGGGGTCGGCGCTGCCAAGCGGCGTAAGCACGCCACTCTGGATTGCAACATTGATTCCGTCGCTAATACCGATGGCAATCCGCACTTGCGGAGTGAGATACCACACGGTTCCGGGATCTTTCTGCTGGACCAGCCCGCTGGCAAACGTGAACGACACCCGGCCCGCGTCATTCACCTTCGCCGTCTGCACCAGATTCATCGCCCCGGTCGATCCGGCGATCCCTGCCACCAGCAACGCCAGCGCCGCCGCAATCCAAGCACCTCTTCGCATACGCCACCTCGCTTCGCGCTGTGTGGTAAACTGACTTCACTTTGGCGCACCCCCTCACCCATGTCAAGGGGAATGAAGGGGCGCCCCACAGGCAAGCCAAGGAAGAAGCTGGGTGCCTTCATCGGTATCACGGTTGGAGGTGCGCCGGTCGGTTAGGGCAAGCGCATGCTGCAACACAGATCGTAGTCGTTTGTACGCACGCGAAGGGGCGGCTACCATGAATCGATCGAAGTCAGGTAGGTGAACGAAGCATGGCGGGGCATTCAAAATGGGCAAACACCAAGTACCGCAAGGCGAGGCAGGACGCCAAGCGTTCCAGCATCTTCGGGAAGCTGATTAAGGACATCACGCTACAAGCGCGAAACGGCGATCCGGATCCGGCAAGCAATCCGGGGTTGGCCCAAGCGCTCGATCGGGCGCGCGCCGCAAACGTTCCGAAGGACAACATCGAACGAGCGATCAAACGCGCCACTGGAGAACTCGAAGGCGTAGCGTACGAGGAGCTGACGTACGAGGGATACGCGCCGGACGGCGTCGCGGTTCTCGTTCGAGCGGTCACCGACAATCGAAACCGGGCCGCAGCAGGTGTTCGCCACATCTTCAGCGAATACGGCGGCAGCATGGCGTCCGCCGGAAGCGTAGCCTGGCTGTTCGAACGCAAAGGTGTCGTGGTCCTATCGGATCTTCCGGCGGAAGTCGACCGAGACGAGCTCCTGATGTCGCTGATCGAAGCCGGGGCACAGGATCTCGATGACCAGGGGGATACAATCGAGATCACGTGCGAGTCGTCGGCGTTGGCGGAACTAACGCAGGCAGTTCGTGACCAGGGACTTGCGCCGATGCGCGCCGAAACCACGATGGTGCCGAAGAACAACGTGCACATCGAGGGCGCATCAGCAATTAAGGTGCTCAAGCTCGTCGACGCATTGGATGAGCATGAGGATGTACAGGAGGTCTTCGCCAACTTCGACATCGATGACGACGTCCTCGAGTCGATGGAGGCCGAAGCATAGGGTAACCGGGAAGAAGAAGGAGGAAACGGTGAAAACGTGTGTGGTGGTGGGAGTCGTTATTAGTCTCGTTCTAGGAGTTGCCGTAGTCGGGGCAGCCGAAGCGCAGCCTTGGATTCCGGGCGTAGCGTCGCTCGTTCTTCCGGGTCTGGGTCAGCTCCTCAACGACGAACTGGACAAGGCGCTTGTGCACTTCGGGGTCGATGTGGCAATCATTGCCGTGGGCTGGTATGCTGCAGCGCTTCTTCCATTCGGCTACGCCAGCTACGCGCTTGTTCCGGCGGCACATCTGGCCTGGAGCCTGTTCAGCGCGTTTGATGCATACTCGGTTGCGAAAGACCAGGGCTTCTCGATCAGCACGGTCGAGAACGGTGTGCGGTTCTCGTACCGGTACTGACGCCGCTAGAACAACACCAGTGCAAGCGTCGCCAGCATGATCGCGGTGACGCAGAGCAATCGACCGAGACCCCGGAGTTCCCTGGCCGGGGTCTCCTCCGTGTCGAGGAGCGTGTGCTCGACCAGCAGCACGGTCCCGTTCGTCTCGACCTCAAGCCGGAGTCGACCGAGGTAGCGGCCGAACGCGCCGGCCTGGACGACCGCTGCGCCGTTGACAAGCACGGGATCCGGCGTGACTTCGTGCGAGTGTCCGCTGATGAACAGGTTCACCTCGGGGAACTGCTCCGCAAGCCGCGCCGCCCGATCGACCGGTAGGTGGCACAGAACGATTGTGACATCCATGCCGTCTCCAGTCTCGCCGAGGACGGCCCGAATCGCCTCGGTCGGATCGGCCCAGGAGAGCCACGGGTATTCGGCGTACGGCAGCAGCTCGCTTGTGATCAGTCCGATCACCAAGACACGTACGTCCGTTCGATCGACAACCGTGCAGTCGACGAACGGCGCGGCGACTCCGGCACACGGAACCAGGTTTGCACACAGAAACGGAAACCGAGCCGCGCTGGCAAGCGCTTCCAGGCTGTTCGATCCCCAGTACAAGTCGTGGTTGCCGACCGCCATCGCGTCGTACGCAACGTCGTTCATCCACGCAACCATCTCGTCCGCTCCGGAAACAGCGGCCGTAGCGCGCCGAAAGTCGTGCAACGCATCGCCGGCGTCAAGGAGGAGCACGCCGCCGTCCGCCGCGTCCCGCTCCTGCACGATCCGTTCTTGCAGGCTGTCCAGCCGGTCGAAGCAAAGGTGTAGATCGTTGGTGTACAGCACCGTCAGCGCAGCTGCCGACGCGCAACCACTCACGGTCAGGACTGCGATCACCACCACGGCCGGGCGCCTCACAGCGTACCGCCGACTGTAAGCTGCACGCCGGATCCGTTACCAATGAGCGAGATCCCCCACATCCGGCTTCTCCCGGGGTAAATCCGCACACCGATGACCGAGCGAATTGCCCCCCCGATCGCCTCCACGCCGACGATCACCGAGCCCCATGAGAACGCAGAGAACGTGGCAACCGCCCATCGTCCCGCGGGTTGCCCCCACGCCCGCCCCCAATCGACCTGCACGGGTCCCAGCCTCCACGTCGACAGAACAAGCCATCGGTCAAGCCCCAGTTGTATGGACGCGTTGACCGGAATCAGGTCGCGTACAACTGCGAGCTTCAGGTACGGATCGAACAGAGACTCCTCGGATGCTGTCATCCCAACCTCTACGCGAGATGCGATGGATCGGCGAATCGAGATCGAAACACCGACGCCGCCATGGACTGCAAACGATGTGTACTCCAGACCGACGGTCAGCGCCGATGGTCGGTCCAGGAATGCGTACAGCGGGGCGCCAGAGGCCGGCGACGACAAGACGACGGCACCGATCAGGAGGACAACCGCTGCTGCGCGTTTCATGGTCCACAGCATACGGCGGCGATTGAGCCGAACCAATCGTTGACAAGCCGTCGGAGGGGGGACACAATCCAAACGTGCTTCTGAAGAGGATTCAACGGACGATTCAAGACTACAGGATGTTCGAACCCGGCACCACCGTTCTCGTTGCGGTGTCCGGCGGCGTTGATTCCATGGTGTTGCTCGACGCGCTTTGGCGCCTCCACAAAGACCTCGCGATCGATCCCATCATCGCGCACCTCGACCATGCACTCCGTGACCGCTCGGCGGAAGACGCCGCGTTCGTCGTGGCGCGTGCCGCCGCGTACGGAGTTCCTTGCGTCGCTCGTCGTGTGCAAGACGAGGAGTGGGATACCGTTCGGCGGCACGGTCTGGAAGGCGCAGCACGTGTGATCCGGCGCAACTTCCTCCTCAATACGGCCGCACGGCATAACGCGGCCACGATTGCGCTGGGACACAGCGCATCAGATCGCGCCGAAACCGTACTGTATCGAATCGCCCGCGGAACCGGCATCGCCGGCATCGCCGCGATGCCTCCTGTATCGGAGCCGTTCGTCCGACCCCTGATCGGACTGTCTCGAGGCGATGTTGCCGCCTATGCCGACGAACACGGCCTTTCCTGGCGTGAGGACGAGACGAACGCTGATCGACACCGACCGCGAAACCGCATCCGACACGAGGTGCTGCCGCAGCTTCACCGAATCAACCCCGAAGCAACGGACGCGGTCTGTCGATTGGCCGACCTTGCGCAAGACGCCCTCGCGGTGGAGGCGGCACTCGTCGATCGGCTCTGGGCAGTCGCCCGAACATCGGGCGAAGCCGCCCGGTCGGCGGACCACAGCGCGGAGACTGACGTCTTGTCTCGGAAGACCACTTGCTCGTTCTCCCCGGCAGTGCAACGAATCCTCCTACGCCGAGCGATCGCCCGCGCGCGCGGCGATCTCGACGGAATCGACCGAGCACACGTCGATGACGTACAACGCATCCTCACCTCGGATCGGGAACACGATGCCGTAGACCTTCCCGGCGTACGGGCAGTCGCTTGCGGAGACGAGCTGATGTTCTTCGCACCCCCTGCTCCGGACGTCGCGAACGCGCATCTCCCCGCCACAGCCCAGATCGGCCTCGGCCGCGCCGAGCTATCGGAATGGGACATCACATTCGACGTATCCATCCACGACGCGCCTCTCGAGCCACCATACGTCGACGATCCGATGGTAGAGACGATCGACGCATCACAGATCGAGCTTCCACTTACGGTACGCCATCGTCGGCCGGGCGACCGCTTCGTTCCACTCGGGGCCTCGGGGGCTATGAAGCTCAAGGACTTCCTGATCAACGAGAAGGTTCCGGTTTCGCTGCGCGATCGATTACCCTTGGTGTGTAGCGGCGGACAAATCGTATGGGTCGTCGGCCACCGCCTGTCGAACGACGTGCGGGTGCGTCCGTCGACGAAACGGGTGATCACGATAGCAGTGGAACGGATGAGCAGATGATCGTTCTCGTCTTCCTCGGGACCATCCTCGTTCTGGTCGGGTTGCACGAGTTCGGCCATTTCCTAGCCGCAAAGGCGTTCGCCGTGTACGTCAAGGAGTACGCCATCGGAATGGGGCCCAAGCTGGCTGCCTGGCGCGGCCGCGAGACCCTGTACAGCTTGCGCGCAATTCCGATCGGAGGATACGTACGCATGGCCGGCGAAGACGAGCCGGAGTCGTCGGACGAAATCCCGCACCATCGAACGCTGCCTGCCAAGCCGCCGTACGTCCGGGCGCTCATCAGCTTGGCGGGGCCGGCAATGAACCTTCTCCTCGCGTTCGTCGTGATCTGCGCTGTCGTTTGGTTCACCCCGCTGCCTGTACTCCAAGTCGCCGACGTCGTGCCGAACTCTCCGGCCGAAGCCGCTCTTCAGCCCGGCGATCGCCTGGTGGCCATCGAAGGACGAACGATCTACCTGAGCGATCAGGTGACGACACTCATTCAGCGATCTGCAGGAGCTCCGATCAGTTTTGGGATCCAGCGCGACGGGGAGGAGGTGGACGTTGATCTCCAGCCGGAGTACGACGAAACCGACAATCGCTATCGGATCGGCGCCTACTTCCAGGCGATCGCCTATACTAACGAACTGACAAACCTACCGGCATTGTCGCTTCTCGAGACAGCCGGGTTGCAAGACGGTGATTTCATCGTAGCCGCAGACGGAACGGAAACCGGCTCGGCGGTGACACTACTTATTACGCTTGCCGAGCGGACCGGTACGGTCGTGCTGAAGGTACTCCGCGACGAGCGTACGTTCTCGGTGACAATCGACGATCGCACCGCCTTGATCGAGGAGCTGGCCGCAACGGTACCGTTTGCCAACCTCGGCGTCGACATGCACCGTGCAGGCTTCTCGGACGGCCTATGGCTCGCCTCGTCGGAGTTTTCCGGATACGTCGTGATGATGGGAGAGCTGATCCAGCAGATCGTCTCCGGCTCAATCAGCGCCGGTGACGCGCTGACCGGACCGGTCGGGATCGCGCAGACGCTCCAAGAAGGGGTCCAGTTGGGAGCAAGTGTCTTCTTCCAGCTCCTCGCGTTCCTCAGCCTGAACTTCGGCCTATTGAATCTGGTTCCGTTTCCCGCGCTCGACGGAAGCCGCATCGTGTTTGCGCTGGTGGAGTGGATCCGCGGACGGCCGATCCGGCCGGAACGCGAAGGATTGATTCATGCAATCGGATTCGTTCTGCTGATCGGGCTGATGATCGCGATCACGTACCAGGACATCCTCAGGCTGTTTCGATAAGGCAACTCGCCATAGCGACGATCCCCTCACCGCGCCCCACACTCCCCATCTTCTCGGTGGTCGTCGCCTTTAGGCTCACGCAATCGATTGAGACGCCAAGCGCCGCCGACAGTCGCTTCTGCATCGCCGGGAAGTGGGGCACGAGCCGCGGTTGCTCGGCAAGCACGGTCGCGTCGATGTTCACGGGGCGAAATCCCCGCTCGCCGAGCAAGCGCACAACGGCTTCCAGCAGTCGCAGGCTGGAGATTCCCTCGTACGCCGGATCCGAGTCCGGGAAGTGAACGCCGATGTCGCCGAGGCAGGCGGCGCCGAGGAGTGCATCGCAGATCGCATGCGTCAGAACATCCGCGTCCGAGTGTCCGTCGAGCCCGCGCTCGTACGGCACCTCGACTCCGCCGAGGACGAGCGGCCGTCCGGCAATGAATCGATGCGCGTCGATTCCGAGTCCTGCCCGTGTGCCGTCACGCACCGTCGTCCGTCCTTTCCAATCCGCGCACGATCTCGATCGCCAAGCCCCGACGGAATCCCCGCCGCAGCAGCAGATCCAGCGTTCGGCGCGATCTGACTTCCATCGGCCGATCGTGCAGTCGTCGGAACCGCTCGGCGGCCACTCGCTCAGCAATCGCCCGCTCGTCCGCCTGCGGGTATTCGTCTGCGAGAAGCCGACGAACCAGTGCGCCGTCTACACCGCGGGAGCACAGCTCCGTCTCCATCGCCTTCCGTGACAGCGGCTTCGACGCCATCCGATCGCCCACCCAAAGCCGGACGAATAGGCGATCGTCAATTATCCCGACCGTCTTGGCACGCTGGATGGTGTCCTCGATCTCGGCGCGATCGAACCCGCGCTTCGCCAGCCGCTGTCGCGCCTCCCCTTCGGTTCGCGGACGAACGCGAAGCAACTGCAGAAGCGCGTCCCACGAGCTCGGCTTATTTCTTCGCGTCGGTTGGCTCGGCGTCCGCGCCATCTTCTTCTGCGCCGTCTTTCGCTGCGGCCGCATCGGCTGCCTTCTTGGTCAGACCGGCTTTGTCGCGAATTGCAGTCTCGAGTTCGTCGGCAAGCTTCGCGTTGTCCTCCAATTCCACGGCGCTGTTTCCAACGCCCTGGCCGAGGCGGTTCTCTCCGAACGAGTACCAAGATCCGCTACGCGTAATCAGTCCCAGATCCTCACCCGCGTTGATCAGGTCACGTGAGCGCACGATACCACGGCCGTAGATCACGTCGAACTTGGCTTCCTTGAACGGCGGGGCAACCTTGTTCTTCACCACGCGTACGTTCACGTGCGTGCCGACCCGCTCCGTGCCTTCCTCGATCCGCCCGGACGCCCACATCTGCAGTCGCAGCGACGCGTAGTACTTCAGCGCGAATCCGCCGGTCGTCGTCGTCGACGGGCCGAACCGTGACGCCGAGATCGTCGATCGCATCTGGTTGGTGAACGCCACGATTGTCTTCGATTGCGCGATGGCACCGGACAGCTTCCGCATCGCCTGGCTCATCAGTCGGGCCTGCAGGCCGACCTGCGAGTCACCCATCTGCCCTTCGATCTCGGCCATCGGAACCAACGCGGCAACCGAATCGATGACGATGATGTCGATCGCGCCGCTGCGCGTCAGCTGTTCGGTGATCTCGAGGGCTTGCTCTCCGGAGTTTGGCTGTGAAAGCAGCAAGTGATCGAGGTCCACGCCGAGCGCACGGCTGTACGTCGGATCGAGCGCGTGCTCCGCGTCGATGAACGCCGCCGTCCCGTCCAGCTTCTGTACCTCGGCGATCAGGTGCAGCGCAAGGGTCGTCTTACCGCTCGATTCCGCACCAAAGATCTCGATGATGCGCCCACGCGGGATTCCGCCGACACCGAGTGCGATGTCCAATCCGACTGATCCGGTCGGGACGGTATCCACCTGGAGGGTCTGTGCGCCCTCCCCAAGCCACATGATGGAACCTTCCCCGTACGCCTTCTTGATTTGCTTCAGCGTGTTTTCGAGAACTTCCCTCTTCCCCATTCTTCACCCCTGCGCTGTGTCGTTTACGCAATTCTATGGTACACCGCCGCCGCGTTCAAAAGCTACGGGTTTCACCGCAATACGCAGCGCCCTCGAGCCTGCCAATGCCTGCTCTTCTACATCGCGGACGGGGCGTCCAGTGCGGCGCGCAGTCGCTCGGCGTCCGTCGGCCGAATCCCTCGCAACAGAACCGTTCCCGCGGGGATGCGAAGCCTTAGCATGCCGGCGCGATACGTCATCGAAACCTCGCGCATGGGCACCTCGCGCGCCACATCCGCCACCCCGTACGAAGACCGAATCAACCATCGCAACCATCGCGCAGTCAGCCGCTGCAGAAACGCTGAAGCGACGCCCTCTTCCTCGCTCCTCGCGCTGCGCAGGCTCTCGATCGCTGCGTGCACGTCCTGCTTGGTCTCCTTTGCGAGTTCAAACACAACCGTACCCTGTCGGGTCACGATCACCGTCACCAGATCCCGTCGATCCGACAACCGCGCAACCTCTTCCAGCCACAATACCTCGTACGCGCGCACAGCGCCGATCCCCTTCAATACGCGCTGCCGTACCGGCGCTACCGATAACTCCGCCGGAAGGCTCACCGTATCGCGAACTGCGTCGGTAATGAGGATCTGCCCACTCTTCGATGCCGCCGACAGTCGCTGCGCCATGTTGACCGAGTGCCCGATGAAGTCGATGTCACTCATCACCGGGGTTCCGCTGGCGATCCCGATGCCCACATCGATCGGCTCATCCGGCGTTGCACGGTTCCGCAACCGGATCGCCTGTTGCACCTCGACGGCGGCTTGCACCGCGGCCAGGGGGGTCTCGAACGCCGCCATGATCCCGTCGCCGAGCGACTTGACCACGATGCCGTACTCGTCGATTCGCTCTTGAATGATCTCGTCGTGTTGCCTCGACAACCGGTATGCAGCGCGGTCCCCTTCTTGGGCCGTCAGAGCAGTGAATCCACGAATGTCACTGAACAAGAGAGCGATCGGCTCACCGGCCTCAATCTGCGTGCGTAGCATCTGCCGAATCTTCAGTGTACGACTCCACGACACGGGGTTCCCCTTCTGGAAAACGGAATGGCCGTATTATACTATCGATCCCGAAGTGCACGCGGCGAAAGGAGATCAGTTAATGGATAACAAACAGACCATCAGCCTGCTCAAGAAGACACCGATCTTCGCGAAGACCAGCGAGTCCAGCCTGGAAGCGATGCTCAAGTCGGCCGTCCAGAAGACGGTCGCTGCCGGGGAACCGCTCGTCGAAAAAGGACAAGGCGGAGCGGGCTTCTACCTCCTGCTCAGCGGAGTCGCCACAGTCAAGGCCGGGGGCGAAACGCTGGCAGAGATGTCGTCCGGCGACTTCTTCGGCGAACTGAGCGTGATCGACGGGGCACCGCGCACCGCAGATGTTGTCGCGTCCGTGGAGACGACGTGTTTGGTCGTCAGCCAGTGGGCCATGCGAAGCATCATTACCTCCCACCCGGAGATCGCTCTGAGCATGCTCGAAGAACTCGTGCGGCGGCTTCGCAAGACAAACGCAAGCATTTCCGCGTCGCGGTAGATCCGTGGACGCCCGTCTGCCCATTCTCTGCCTCGGCTCCGGTGCGGCATTGAGCGACGGTCGCCTGTGGAACTCGCTTTTGATCGACGGTCGGATTCTGCTTGAGCTCCCGACCACGTCGGTGCCGCAGATGCTGAAGCTGGGGATCGATCCGACGCAGATCGAGACGATCTTCATCAGCCACCTCCACGCCGACCACATGTTCGGGCTTCCGTTCTTGCTCCTGGAGTACTGCGTTCGGCGCCGACGGACGCAGCCGTTGTACATCGTCGGCCCGACCGACCTGGAGGCGGTCACATTCCAGCTGTGTGATCTAGCATGGCCCGATCTGCGCGATGTCGGCTTTGAGCCGCATGTTCCCCTTCACTTCGTGGAAATCCCCGACGAGGGGACGTACACCGTCGGGGACCTTTCCTTCGAAACCGTTCGCATGAACCACTATGGACTATCGGCTTTCGGATTCCGGTTTCGCGTCGGCGACCGCCTTCTCGCCTACTCCGGCGACACCGGCGACACCGGCGACCTCGATCGCCTGTACGACGGCGTCGACGTTGCCATCGTCGAACTGACTCACCCACATGCTTCCGAGGATCCCGGCCATCTGGACGCCCCGACGGTCCGTCGACTGGCCGATTCGCTGCGCCAACACGGCACGAAGATCTTTGCAACGCACATCAACGGATCCCCCGATCCGATCGAAGGCGTAACGCTCTGTGAAGACGGAAAGACGTACTGGGTGCCGTGAGAATCAGGGGAGAGGGGCGAACCCGCTTGCAGCGGGTTCGTTGGAGAATGCGCCGACCTTTCCACGCGCATTCTCAGTAAGTGAACGTTGCATGCGTAACGAACAACGCGAACAGCAGCGGCGAAACCGCTTGCAGCGGGTTCGTTGGAGAATGCGCCGACCTTTCCACGCGCATTCTCAGTAAGTGAGCGTTTCATGCGTAACGAGCAACGCGAACAGCAGCGGCGAAACTGCTTGCAGCGGATTCGTTGGAGAATGCGCGCCGCTCAGGACTGCGTCCTTCGCTTACAGAGAATCCGCGGGCAGACCGTTGCGGACTCTCCAGAAGTGAACGTTGCCCAAGCAACGAGAAACGCGAATGGCCGCCGCTTGGGCTACGCCCTCGCTTGCAGGGAAGCGCACAGGCGCTTCTCCTAGACGGCCCGCCCACGGAGCTTCTGAACCCTCTACATGCCTGTCTTTGGGTTCTCTGCGTGCTCCGCGAAAGGCCGTTTGTCGAACCCTTTCAACCCCAACCCCTGTCTCGCGCAGAGCTCGCAGAGATCGCCAGGAGTTTGTACTACCGGAGTTTCTGAACCCTTTCTATGCCTGTCTTTGCGTTCTCTGCGTGCTTCGCGAGAGGCTGCGAAGGCGCTTACAGCGGGTTAGCCGGCTATATCCCCGGAACGTGGCACGCTCGGCAGCGCGCCTCGTACGCCTCCGCTCCCCCAAC
>Ga0272442_10001259_pt1 | contig 38841 bp, 35 predicted proteins | sample SSMForm2O_FD_200262 | JGI IMG/M metagenome (GOLD analysis project Ga0272442, IMG submission 200262) | Marine sediment archaeal communities from Little Sippewissett salt marsh, Falmouth, MA, United States - SSM-Form-2O | ecosystem: Environmental > Aquatic > Marine > Wetlands > Sediment ... | reverse complement strand
GACAAACGGCTTGCTACCACCTCCGGCTTCTACGACGCCATGAGCGCAAACCGGGGCAGAAAGGCCCTTTCTCTCGTAACTACCAAGCATCCCAGTTGGTTACCACCAAAGTGAATCAGCGCTACCGGGCCGGGGTGACAAATTTCGTTGCATTGCAGTTGCGTGATTGGTAGATTGATACTAGCCGGCGGGGCAAAGTCATCATTCGCGGAAGCCGGCTTCAGCAGGGAGATGCCAGTGAGGAAGATACTGTCGATCGACGATGAGCCCTCCATGCTGCACTGCCTGCGGAGCGCGCTGGAGCGACAGGGCTACACCCTCATCACCACCAACGATCCCGACGAGGGCCTCGAGATGCTCAAGAACGACAAGGATATCTGCCTGGCCCTGCTCGACGTCAAGATGCCCAAGAAGAGCGGATTCGAAGTCTACTCGGAACTCCTCGAGTACCGCAAGCTGCCCGTCCTCTTCGTCACCGCCTATCCCCGCTCCTTCAACGCCGAGGACAACGAGATATCAGAGATGTGGCAGGAAGGATTCGCAAACGGCACGACGGACATCGTCTACAAGCCGTTCCACCTCGAAACGCTGTTCGACAAGGTCGAGGCCCTCATCGGCGCGGCTGCGGAGCTGCGGGACAAAGAGACACCCACCAAGAAGAAAATACTCTCCATCGATGACGAACCCTCGATGCTCTACTGCATCGAGAAGGCCCTCAGGAGGAAGGGCTACGATCTCGTGGTGACCGACGACCCCGAAGAGGGACTCAGGATACTCAAGGAAGACGACGGGATTGCCCTTGCCCTCCTCGACGTCAAGATGCCGAAGAAGAACGGGTTCGAGATCTATAACGAACTAAAGGAATTCAAGAAGATCCCCGTTCTGTTCGTCACCGCCTACCCCCGGTCTTTCAACGCGCAGCAGGATGAGATCGTCCAGATGTGGGAGAACAAGTTCTCGGACGGCGCCACCGACATAGTCTACAAGCCCTTCCACATGGATACGCTGTTCGAGAAAGTGGAAAGCCTGATAGGCGCCGCCGAACCCACTGGAGAGGACAAATGAGCCAGGAAGATCTCAGGATCAACCGCGACGTTCGCAAGATACTCGTGAAACACTGGCTGGACCTGGGCCGTCTCTCGGTCAGGAGCTCGCTCGGCAGACTCATGATCCGTGGATCCCTGGAACGGATTCGCGGCGTCAAGGAGGAGCTCACGCCCGCAATCGTGAACGAGATGTTCCGCAAGATTAAGCAGATCAAGAACGTCGTCCGCGTCAGCGTCGAGCTGGACAACTGGGCGAACGACGACGGCCGCTGGGTGCCCGTCGACAGGACCAAGAAGGCGGGAATGCTGGCTCCGCAGAGCACCGCCGGCACGAACCCCAAAGCCGGCGAAGAAGAAAAGAAGAAGAAACGGGAAGAGGAAGAAGAGAAGAAGAAGCGGATGTTCTAGCCGGAAACTTCCCCCCCCCCGACCGAAGAGAGATTAAGGCTAAAGATTAGGGCCGGAAAGCCTGTCTTCACCCAATATGCCTTTATCTTTCGCCTTAATCTTTCGCCCTAATCTCATCTGTCTTGTCTCTTCAATCACAAGTTTCAACCCCGAATGATCCTGGCCGCGCAGCGCCCCGGGGGGTAATCCCTCAAGGGAATCTCCCGTCCCACACTGAACACCGAACACTGAACACTGCCTACTTCTTCCTATTCTTATACTTCTTATACCTCTCAATCAGCCCCTTAGTGGACGCATCGTGGTCCGGTTCGCTCTCGCCCCGTAGTTCCGCCAGAATACTCGAAGCCAGCACCTTCCCGAGCTGTACGCCCCACTGGTCGAAGGAGAACACGTCCCACACCACTCCCTGCACGAAGACCTTGTGCTCGTAAAGCGCCGTGAGCGCCCCAAGTACGGCCGGCGTCAACTCATCGGACAGGATCGTATTGGTCGGACGATTCCCCTGGAACGTCCTGTGCGGGACAAGCTCGTCCGCCACTCCCTCTGCCTTCACCTCGTCTCCCGTCTTCCCGAACGCCAGGGCTTCGGTCTGCGCGAAGAAGTTGGCCATCAGCTTGTCATGGTGATCGCTCAGCGGGTTACGCGACCGGCAGAACCCGATGAAGTCGGCAGGAATGAGCTTGGTGCCCTGGTGGATGAGCTGGTAGAACGCATGCTGTCCGTTGGTGCCCGGCTCGCCCCAAATCACCGGCCCGGTGCTGCACGTCACGGGACGACCCGACTTGTCCACGCCCTTGCCGTTGCTCTCCATGTCAAGCTGCTGAAGATGTGCCGCGAAGCGATGAAGGTACTGATCGTATGGCAGGATGGCGTGGGTCTCTGCGCCAAAGAAGTTGTTGTACCATATCCCCAGCACTCCCAGTATCACGGGCATGTTCGCACCCAGCGGGGCCTCGGCGAAGTGCCGATCCATCGCGTGGAACCCGTCCAGCATCGCCGTGAAGTTTTCCGGCCCGATCCCCACCATCAGGGGTAGCCCGATCGCGGAGCACAGGGAGTACCGGCCCCCTACCCAATCCCAGAATCCGAACATGTTCTCGCCCGCTATCCCGAACTTCACCACCTTCTCCGCGTTCGTTGAAACAGCCACGAAGTGCCTGGCCACCGCCCCCGGCTCCCGCAACGAGGCCAGCAACCAGTCACGCGCCGTTTGCGCGTTTGTCATCGTCTCCTGGGTGGTGAACGTCTTGGAAGCAACTATGAACAGAGTCTCGGCCGGGTCCATCCCCAGCGTCTGTTCGGCGAAGTGAGTCCCGTCCACGTTCGAGACGAATCGCACGGTCAAGCCACGGTCACTGTACGACTTCAGCGCCTCGTACGCCATCGCCGGGCCCAGGTCGGAGCCGCCGATCCCTATGTTGACGACGTTCCTGATCCGCTTACCGGTATGTCCGAGCCACTCCCCGCATCTCACGCGGTCGGCAAACCCCCGCATCTTCTCAAGCACCGCGTTCACGCCCGGCATAACATCCTTGCCTTCAACAAGGATCGGCGTATTGGACCTGTTCCGCAGCGCAACGTGCAACACCGACCTGTTCTCCGTCTCGTTGATGGCCTTCCCGGCAAACATGTCATCGATGGCCCCGCGCAAGCCGCGCGCCTCGGCCAGAGCCGTGAGGAGACCCATCGTTTCGGCCGTGGCCCTGTTCTTCGAATAGTCAAGAAACAAACCGCACGCTTCCAGCGACATCCTCTCGGCACGGTCCGGATCATCCCCGAACATATCCCGCAGATGCCCGTCCCCGATCTCGCTGAAGTGTTCGCCCAACGCCTTCCATTCGTCCATACCGGTCAAAACTGGTCTATCTGCCATAGTTGCTCCTCCTCCGTCGTCCGTAGTCGTCGCCGTAATCGTCAACCGACGACCTGCGCAGTGTCCTGTGTCATGTGTCACGTGTCAAGCATCTGCACTTGAGCACCTCCACTTGAGCGTTGGATGTCGGGTGTTGAGAGTTCTCCCCATTTCACTTGCGACCACACAGGAATTCTACCACTTTTCCCTTGCACCTTCACCCGATTCTGCTATTCTCCCACCCCTTAATGGGTTCCCCTGGAGGGAACGGAAGCGAGTGTCTCTTCAATGGATCCCGCGCACGTCGCGGAGATGCCGTGCCACAAGAAGAGGCCAAAGCGGATTCCGGCCGTCGGCCAGGCGCTTCGGGCGCATGTCGTCGGCCAGTAACAAGGAGGTACTTGTGGCATCCAACATAGGCGAAGCCCCCGAGGGCATTGGCGTCCGCGACCTGCTCGAGGCAGGTCTCCACTTCGGTCATCAGACCAAGCGTTGGAACCCGAAAATGAAGCGCTATATCTTCGATAAGCGCAACGGGATCCATATCATCGACCTGGCCAAAAGCCTGGTTATGCTCCAGTCGGCACTGGAGTTCGTTCATGACGTAGTCGCCAACGGCAGGAGCATCCTGTTCGTCGGCACGAAGAAGCAGGCGCAGCAGGTCATCAAGGAGACCGCCGTGGCATGCGACCAGCACTACGTCACCAACCGCTGGCTCGGCGGAACGCTCACCAACAGCAACACCATACGCCGCAGCGTGGCGCGCATGCGCGAGATCCAGGAAATCGAGAAAACCGGCATGCCTTCACACAAGAAGGAGGCGGCCAGGCTCCGCCGCGAGCTCGAGAAGCTGAGCCGCAACCTGTCCGGCGTCGCGAATATGGACCAGCATCCCGGGGCCCTGTTCGTGGTGGATATCAACCGCGAGGCGATCGCCGTGGCCGAGGCCCGCAAGCTCAACATTCCCGTCATTGCCATTGTGGATACCAACTGCGATCCGGACCCGATCGACTACGTGATCCCGGGGAACGACGACGCAATCCGCGCGATCAAGCTCATTACCGCGGCCCTGGCGGACTCCATACAGAGAGCCGCCGCGGAGTACGCGAAGAAAGCAGCCGAGCTGGCCCGCCAGAAGGCCGAGGCCGAGAAGGCTGCCGAAAAGGCGCGCAAGGAGCAGGAAGAGAAACTGAAAGCAGAGAAGGCGGCAAAAGCCGAGGCGGAGAAGAAAGCCAGGGCCGAGAAAAAGGCAGAGGCAAAGGCCAAGAAGGAAGCCAAATCCGAGGACACGACCAAGGCCGACAAGCCGGCAGAAAAGCCCGCAGACAAGCCGGCAGAAAAGCCCGCAGACAAGCCGGCGGAAAAGAAGGTAGAGAAGAAGGCCGAGAAGGAAGCCGCGCCCGCCGCTGAACCGGCGAAGAAGACAGATAAGCAGCCCGCCAAGGCCCCGGCGAAGAAGGCCGAGAAGAAGACCGCGGCAAAGACCCCCGACAAGAAACCGGCCGCCACGAAGGCCGCCACCGATAGCCCAGGCAAGGAAGAGAAGCCGGCCGTCGAAGAGGCCGAGAAAACGCAAGGAGACCAGTAACATGGTGGAAATTACTGCAGCCCTCGTCAAGGAACTGCGCGACGCAACCAACGTCAGCATGATGGAGTGCAAGCGCGCTCTCGTTGAGACCGGCGGCGACAAGGAGAAAGCAACCAAGCTCCTCCGCGAAAGAGGCGTGGCCGTTGCCGCCAAGCGCGCGGCCAAGGCGACCGATTGCGGACTGCTCGCGGCAAGCGCCACCGAGGACGGCAAGGCCGCCGCCCTGGTGGAAGTGAACTGCGAAACCGATTTCGTGGCGAAGAACGACAAGTTCGCGGCGTTCGTCGGCTCCCTGGCCGAAAAAGCGTGCGGCACGGACGACCCCCTTGCCGACCAGGTCCAGGACGAGGTCTCAGACATAGTCGCGTCCATAGGCGAGAAGATAGTGGTCCGCCGCAACCTGCGCTACGTCCTGGACGGTACCGGAAAACTTGCCACCTACATCCACCTCGGCGGCAAGGTGGGAGTCCTGATCGAGGTCGGGTGCGAAAACCCCGAAACGCTGGAAAACGCCTCCTTCAACGAGCTCGTCAAGGATCTGACACTCCACGTCGCCGCGTGTGAGCCGCGCTGCCTGGTGCCGGACGAGGTGCCGGCGGACGAGGTGGCCTCCGAACGCGAGATCTACGCGAAGCAGGTGCAGGGCAAACCCGAAAACATCATCGACAGGATCGTCGACGGGAAAATGAAGAAGTACTTCGCCGAAGTCTGCCTGCTCGAGCAGGGGTTCGTCAAGGAGCCCAAGCAGAGCATCAGCGCGCTGCTCGCCGAGAAGGGCAAGGAACTCGGCGACACCGTCACGATCAGGCGCTTCACGCGCTACCAGATGGGCGCGTAGAGACCAAGCGGAAGACTTCACGGAATCGTTCCCGTCCTCGTCCCTCGTCCTCGAAAGAAGCTGTCGAACAATCAGCAGCGGGTGCGAAGGCGAGGTCAGAACAGGAAAGAGGGAAGGATTGAGCGATCGCCGGGCAAAGCTGCGGTTCGTGACGTTTCTCACGTTCGTACGGTTTCCTCTCGTCCTGGTCTTCTTTGGGCTGGCAATCGCCTACTCGCTCTGCGGCGCCGCCTGGATGTTCCCGGCCGCCCTGGTGGCTATCGTCGCCGGCGCCGTAACGGACCTGTTCGACGGCTACTTCGCGCGCCGGTTCCGGGTGGAAACCAGGTTCGGTGCGCACGCGGACCCGCTGATGGACAAGTTCTTCTACCTCGCCACGCTGCCCCTCCTGGTGTTCGTTGCCGCCCGGGACGGGAATATCCGGCACGCGATTGTCCTTCTCGGCCTGACCATACTGTTCCTGACCCGCGACCAGTGGGCCACATTTCTAAGGTCCATCGGGTCACTCCGCGGCGTGGCGCCCCCGGCGGCCTGGTCCGACAGGGCACGCGCTGCCATCAACTTTCCCCTCATCTGCTGCATCTACTACTTCGAGGAGTCACCCGCTCGGACCGTCAGCCCGGCGCTTCTGTACATGCTCGAGGCCGCCGCGGCCGCCGTCAACCTCGCATCCGTCTATATCTACACGCGGCACTACCGCCCCTGCCTGGCCGAAGCCATGGAACCCGTTGGTGATAACGGGAAGTAGACTGTCGTGTTGACCGCCTGCCGGTCCATGTGCTACAGTAGGTGTATGTTCGGTAGTAATTCGACCCGTTTTTCCGTTACGTCTCGAGGTCTGCACCAACAGCTCGTAATAGGGATAGCACTGGTCTCGGTGATTCCTATCCTCGTGCTCTGGCTCCGCTGGGCATCCACGCGCGGGGAGCCGGAGAACCCCACCGGGCTGATCGTCTACGCTCTCGTTGTCGTGACCGGCTTCACCGGCTATTCCCTGCTCCGCAGGTCGGCGGACAACGTGGTCGACATCCGCAAACAGGTGGAGGATGCCGTTCGGGACAAGGGACTCTCCCAAGAAACAGCCATCCCTACGGCGGACGACATACTCGCCATCCGGAAATGCACCGACGCGCTCGTGAGGGAGCTCAGAGGCGAGTACACCGATATGGAGGACCGCAAGGCCCGTATCGAACAGAACCTCGCACGCGCCACCAGGCTCGAGAGCGTCGGCGCCATGGCAGCCGGGGTATCGCATGACCTGGACAACACCTTCACCGCCATCCTCGGCAACACGGACATCATTCTCCGCTACGCGAAACCCGATGCTTCCACCGCCCGCCACATACACCAGATCGAGTCGGCTGCCAATCGCGCACTGGAAACCATACACGCCATACGTCTCTGTGCCGGCCGCGGAACTTTCTCGGCCGAGAAGCTGGACTTGTCGGCCTTCGTCGAGCAGATGCGCAAGGACCTGAACGAGTTCGCCCCGAGAAACACCAGGATCAGCTACGACCTCCCGCCGGGTCTGCCCTGCGTGACTGCCGACCCCAGCCACATGCGTACCGTTGTTGCCGGCCTCGTTGAGAACGCTGCCGACGCGATGCGAGACGGCTCCGGCACCATACATGTCTCCACCGGGAAGGTCCGGTGCGACAGGGAATACCTTCGCCGCGCCTACCTCGACGAGGGATTGCCCGAAGGCGAGTATGTCTACGTCGATGTCGCCGACGAGGGGCCCGGCATCCCGCCGGAGATCAGGGAGAAGATGTTCGACCCGTTCTACTCCGGCAACATCCGGGGCCGCGGCCTGGGCCTGGCCCTCGTGATGGGTATAGTCCGTACGCACAGCGGCGCGGTGATAGTGGACTCGGCGCCCGGGAACGGCGCCACCTTCCGCGTGGTCCTGCCCACGGACGAGACCCGCCTCAAGCTCCCCCCCGGGCACTCATCCCGCGCAAGCATCGAGTCGTAGGCACCAACTGGTCACTGGTCACTGGTCACTGGTCACTGGCCACTGGCCACTGGTCACCGGTCACTCGTCCTCGGAGAACAAATCCAGCTGCGAGTCATCAACGGCCCGGCCCTTCTTCCGCCGCTTCGCGATCTTGGGCTGGCCCGTTTCCCCGAATTCGCCCTCCTCCAGGTTGGCCAATATCTCCTTGGCCCGGTCGATCACCTCGCCGGGCATGCCGGCCAGCCGCGCCACCTGGATGCCGTAGCTCTTGTCCGCGCCGCCCGGAACGATCTTCCGCAGGAACACGACCCGGTCATCCTTCTCGCGGGCCAGCACGTTGTAGTTCTTGACACCTTCCATGGTCTTCGCCAGGTCGGTGAGCTCGTGGTAGTGAGTGGCGAACAGCGTCTTCGCCTTGACTCGTTCGTTGTTGTGCAGGTGCTCCGCAACGGCCCACGCGATGCTGATGCCGTCGAACGTGCTCGTCCCCCGCCCGATCTCGTCAAGCACGATCAGGCTCCTCGACGTCGCGTTGTTGAGGATGTTCGCGGTCTCCTGCATCTCGACCATGAAGGTGCTCCGCCCGCGCGCCAGGTCGTCGCTCGCGCCCACGCGCGTGAACACGCGGTCAACCAATCCCATCTCGGCTTCGTCCGCCGGAACAAAGGACCCCAGCTGGGCCATCACGACGATCAGCGCGACCTGCCTGATATACGTCGACTTCCCGGCCATGTTCGGCCCGGTGATAATCGCCAGCTGGCTGCCCAGGCAGTCCAGCTCCGTGTCGTTCGGCACGAAACGCTCCGCGTCCGGCATCTGCTCGACGATCGGATGGCGCCCTCCAACGATACGCAGGTTGCCCCCTTCCGTTATCACCGGCCGCACGTACCCGAGAGCCAGCGCCCTATCCGCCAGCGCCCGCAGCACGTCCAGCTCCGCGATTGCCTCCGCCGACTCCTGGATCTTCCCGGTCTCCGTCACCGCCGCGTCACGTATCCCGCAGAAGAGCTCGTACTCGAGCTCGACCGACCGCTCCTGCGCCCCCATGATCCGGTTCTCGTACTCCTTCAGCTCAGGCGTGATGAAACGCTCGGCGTTGACCAGTGTCTGCTTCCTGATGTACTCCTCGGGGACCTTGTCCGCCTGTCCCTTCGATACCTCAATGTAGTAGCCGAATACCTTGTTGTGGCGCACCTTGATAGTCTTGATTCCCGTGCGCTCCTGTTCGGAAGCCTGGTACTCCGCCAGCCATTGCCGCCCCTCCCTAGCGGCGTCGCGCAACACGTCCAGCTCGTCATTGTAGCCGTCCGCGATGATCCCGCCTTCCTTTATGGTCACCGGCGGCTCGTCGACTATTGCACGGTCCACCAGGTCCACCAGGTCGGGGAGCGGCACCATCCGTGCTCCCAGCCGCTGCAAAGGGCCGCAGGAACACCCCTCCACCAGCGCTTTCGCCGCCGGCAGCTTCGCAAGCGAGGTCCCCAGCGCAACCAGGTCGCGGGCATTCGCGTTCCCCGACCCTATCCGGGCTATGATCCGTTCCAGGTCCCTGATCTCGCCCAGGACGCCGCCCGCCTCGTTGAGCGCCGCACGCTGCGTGCAGAAAGCCTCAACCGCGTCGTGCCTGGCCGTGATGCCGTCGAGCGACGCCAGCGGCCTCAGCAGCCAATCCCGCAACTTGCGTCCACCCATCGGGGTTTTCGTAACGTCCAGTACGCCCAGGAGGTCCGGACTCCCCTCACGCCCACGCCTGTTGACGAGGTCCAGGTTCCCGCACGTTGCATCGTCCATCAGCAGGAAGTCCGAGGTGTCACGCACGCGCAACGCGCTGATGTGACCCGTCCGGCGCCTCAAGTCCTCGCGCACGTAGTGCAGCGCGGCGCCCGCCGCGCACACCATGCCGCGCCGCCCTTCGCAGCCGAACCCCTCCAGGGAATGGACCCGGAAGTGCCGAACGAGAACGTCGCGCGCGGTTTCGTATTCGAAGGTCCAATCCTCGCACGGCGTCACGCGCGCAGAGAAGGTCGGCCCCGGCACATCCCATTCGGACATGGCCGACGGAACAATGCATTCGGACGGCGCCGCCTTCGCCAGGCTGTCGATCAACGCGGCAACGTCCCCCGTCTCCTCGACCGTGAACAGGCCGGTGGAGAGATCCAGCAGGGCCAACCCGAACACGTTGCCCGCGCGACAGACGGCCGCCAGGAAGTTGTTCCTGCCGGAGTCCAGGACGCCGTCCTCGACCACGGTCCCGGGCGTGACGATGCGTGTCACTTCGCGGCGCACTATGCCCTTGGACTCCGCGGCATCCTCCACCTGGTCGCATATTGCCACCTTGCGCCCCGCCGCGATCAGCTTGGCGAGATAGCTGTTGACCGCGTGGAACGGAACGCCGCACATCGGAACGTCGTTCCGCCTGGTGAGGGCGATGTCCAGGATAGGCGCCGCGGCCCGGGCATCGTCGAAGAACATCTCGTAGAAGTCGCCGAGGCGGAAGAACAGGATTACGTCGAGAGGCAACTCCCCCTTTATACGGCGGTACTGCCGCATCATGGGCGTGGTTGCTTCAGCCATACCGTCGTCCTTCCACGCGCACCCGGCCACACACGCAACTGATCACTTCCCGGCGGACCCGCCTCTTGCTTCATCGAGTATCGCCATCATACGTCTACCGTATTCGACGTAGTTCGCAAACCTGACGTCCTCCGCCGAGCCGGCCGAATCCTCATGAAACACCACAGCCAGATGCGGCTCTATCGATATCCCGCCGTCATACCCACACTTCAGCAGGTCCCCCACGATCCGCCGGACATCACCATCACCCTCGCCCGGGAAAGTGAACTCCGCTTCAGGAAACGTACTGTCGGGCTTCTCGCGCAGGAAGCGGCCATCCTTGATGTGAACATACGCAATGTGCTCTTTGACATGGGAATAGAAATCCCAGGATGACTGTTTGGGACGTGGTTCGTCTTTCGCCATGTCGTCGGTCATCACGGGGTTCCCCGTATCGAAAACCAGCTTCAGGCCCGGCACGGCCTCCAGAAGGCGCATCGTGTAGGTCCAGCCCATCCCGCCGTAGTTCATGCAGTTCTCGTGGACCGGCGTGATGCCTTCGTCGGTGAACATCCTGTGCAGCTCCCGGACACGGGCAAAACGCTCCTCGGCCATCTGGTCCTCGGGGCCGCGCCCCTTGAGAATGCCGAAGCTCATTATCCTGACGAGCCCGGCGCCAAGCCGCTGCATCCGCGGAATCGCGCGGCGAGCTTCCTCGAGACTGGAGTCGAACGGCTCCTCTATGCTCTTCCCCCAGTTTGCGATCGCCGAGCCAAAGCAGTTTATCTTTACTCCCGCCTCCTCGATCTTACCGCATACCACGTCAAATTCCTCGTCGGAGATATCGTGGATGTTCTTCCCGTTGATGTTCCGCGATTCTATGTTTTCCCATCCCAGATCCTTCGTCGCCCGGATCTGGCCGTCAATATCCCCTGCCGCCTCGTCCGCAAAACCGGTTAGATACATTGTCTTCTCCCCCGCGGGCATGGCCCGCGGCACGGAGTATATGAGTATCTGGGTCTGTGCGTATGTGGGTATAGCCTCTCACACACCCACACACCCACACACTCACACACCCACACACTCACACACTTCCTACTCGTACCCCATCTCCTTGAGATTCCTGTAGCTCACCGCCAGCGCCTCGAACGGATCGAGATCGTAACACCTGTCCTGTTCGACCAGCATGTGCTCGACTCCTCCTTCTTCGGCGGCCCCGCAGATCGCCCCCCAGTTCAGGTTCCCTTCGCCAATCGGCGCAAACCGCTGCTCCCGCCCTTCCGCGATGCACATGTCCTTCAAGTGCAAAAGCGGCTCGCGGCCCGCGCACTTCTTCACCCATGCCGCCGGGTCACCGCCGCCGGCCTGGATCCAATACGTATCTATTTCCGCGTTCAAAACGTCGCCGCCGATAGTCTCGTACAGTGCCGCCAGCCAGGTCCTGTCGCCGCACCGCATCAGCTCGTGGTTGTGGTTGTGGTACGAGAAATCCAGCCCTTCCGCGGCCAGCTTCTCCGCCACAGGGCCGAGCTCGTCAGCGAACTTCTTCACTCCGTCCTCCGAATGGTATTCCCCGGGCAAGCCACCCACGGCCGTATGGACACATCCGTAGGCTTTGTGATCCGCAATCACCCCGTCGAGATTCTCCAGGAACCTGCTCCACCCCATGTGCGTGGCGGCAACCTTCAATCCCGCATCCTGCACCGCCTTCGCCAGCTCGCCGACATCCACCGGCCCGTGCCCGGACAGCTGGACCTCCGTGTACCCTATGTCCGCCACCTTCTTGAGACTCTCCACTATGTCCGGCATCGTCTTCATCGACTCACGGACCGTGTACAACTGCGCCCCTACTCTCGGCTTCGCCATTCCCATCTCCTTCTTTACCTCGTCCTCGTCCTTCGCCCTCGTCCTCGAAAGAGCCGCACAGGCAGTGGGCTACGAGGACGAAGGACGATCACGCTTTCGTCACTACCCTACAAGTCCCGACACCTCCCCTACGCAAACGACTTCGCGAAGTCGTCGCCCCCCTTCGTCTTGGACACCTTCTTCACGAACCTGGATTCCTTTATCAACTGCTTCAGCTTCCGCTCGAAGGCCTTGCCGTTTATCGGCACCTTCACCGGTTTCCCGGTTAGCGCGGAGTACAACATCGCGTTGCCGAGCTCCACCGAGTGGATGCCTTCCACGGCCGGCGCCACCAGCTTGGCTCCGTCCAGGATCGCTTCCACGAAGTTGCGCAGGATCGCGCCGTGTTGTCCGCCATGGCCTTCCACGGGGATGTCGATATTCCATACGGGCGGCCCCCTGAACCGCTCCTTCGTCTTGCGGCAGTACTCGAGAATGGACGTCTCGTTCCTCGTGAAACTTATCCTGCCGCCCTCCACCACTACCCTGCCCATCTCTCCCACTATCTCCAACCGGTTCGTGCCGGGGGCCTCGCCCGTGGAGGCTATGAAAACGCCGGTCGCCCCGTTCTTGTACTCCATGTATGCCGTGACCTCGTCCTCCACCTCGATGCTGTGCCGCTTGCCCAGTGAACAGTGCCCGCTCACCATTACCGGCATTCCACACAGCCACTGGATAAGGTCGAGTTGGTGCGGGCACTGGTTCAGGAGAACGCCACCGCCCTCGCCGGCCCACGTCGCGCGCCACCCACCGCTGGCGTAGTAGGTTTCCGACCTGAACCACTGCGTCGTGATCCAGTTAACCCTCATCAGCTGCCCCAGCTCACCGCGGTCTATCAACTCTTTCACCTTCCAGTAGTGGGGATCGGTGCGCTGGTTGAACATGGCGGCGAAAACCTGTTTCCTGCGCTTGCGGGCCTTGTAGGCCGCGATCAGCCGCTCGCAATCCGCCTTGTGCACGGATATGGGCTTCTCGACCAGTACGTGCAGCCCTTCCTTGATGGCCAGGGTTCCGAGCGTGGTATGGTCGTAGTGTGGAGTTGCTATCAGCACGGCATCTGCGATCCCGGAACGGATGAGAGACTTGCCGTTGTCGAACTTCCTCACACCGTCACCGTAGGCGGCCAGCCGCTCCGGGTCCGAATCGCCCACCGCGACAAGCTCGCAACGCGGCACCTTTCCGTCCAGCACCGAACGTGCGTGATGGGTGCCCATGTTGCCCACACCGATAATCCCGAGCCTCACCTTCCTGGCTTTCTTCATATGTATTCCACCCGTATCCTTGTTTGAGAGAAACTAAACTTCTAGGACAACGCCCCGGCACGGTCAAGGGTAAAGGGGAATGTGGCGGCACGTGCGGCGGTGCATCTTGCCCGCCGCCGTCGGCTACGGGCCGGAGGCCCCTGCCGTGAACGCACGTGCGATCGCACACCACCGGTCAATGGACAGGGCCTCCGGGCGGGCGTCCGGCGAGGCCCCGATCGACGACAAAAGGTCGCGGACACCACCGGAGTCCAGCCCGGTGCCGCTTCCCGCCGAGCCGAGCGTTGTCGCCAGCTGCTTCCTGCGTTGCGCAAAGGCCAGCTTCGTCAGGCCGTACAGGGCCTCCCTCTGTTCCTTTCCCAGCAAGCCGGGCTCGCGCCTGTCCATGCACACTATGGCGGAACGGACCTCCGGCCGGGGCCAGAAGCAGTTCGGGCTTACCGCCTTCACCAGCTTCGGCTCGTACATGATGCCGAGCCAGACACTCAGCATGCCATAGTCGCCGTCTCCCTCCCGAGCCGTCAGCCGGCGCCCTACCTCTTCCTGCACCGTCACCACGATCCTGGATGGCGGCTCACCCAGCCTCGCCAGGTTCACGAGTATCCGGCTCCCCACCGAGTAAGGCAGGTTCGACACGACCTTGTCGCCCCGCTCCGCCCGGCACCCGGCCCAGCCCGTCGCCATAAGGCGGCCCGCGTCCTCCTCCTGCATGTCCGCGCAGCGCAACTCGAGCCCGCTCCGGTCCCCCAACCTCGTCCCAAGGTACGCGTGAAGCCGCTCGTCTTTCTCGACCGCCACCACATGTCGACAACGGCCCGCCAACTCCTCTGTAACGACTCCCAGGCCCGGCCCGATCTCCAGCACCGCGTCATCCGGCCGTGGCTCGAGCGCGTTCAGGAGGATGCCGAGCACGTTCCGGTCGATCAGGAAGTTCTGCCCCAGCACCTTGTTCGGCACGATCCCGAGCTCGGCCAGCAATGCCCGGACCCGTGACGGACTGGATAGATCTGGATGGAGTTCGTTCACCATTCACAATTCATTACCGTACTAAGAACTCGGGTGCGCAAACACCTTGATGTAAGCGTCGTGTTTCAGACGGTCGATCCATGCCCGGAACAGCCGTTCGAACTCCCGCTGCCTGACCTTCCTGGCAATCCGGGGATGAATTTCGTCGAACGGCGCCGGCGCCGCGGCCCGACGCCCCTCTACTTTGAGTATGTAGAGCTGCTCTCCCAGCTCCGTCACCTTGCTTATCTCGGTGGGAGCCAGGCCGGAAGCAACCTTGACGAGCTCCGCCCGCAAGGTCTCAGCGGGATCGATCCAGCCCCAGCCCCCCCCGTCCGCCGCCCTGACGCCCTTCGATACGCTCTTTGCCATCGCGGCGAAGTCCGCGCCGGCCCGGAGACGCTTCTCGATATCTTTCGCCTGCCGCCTCACCCGCTCAGCTTCTTCATCGTCCGCCGGTATCTCCAGTACAATCATCCGGAGCTTCAGCTTCTCCGGCTCCACGTACTTCCCCCTGTCCTCCAGATAGGTATCGTATACTTCTCTCGGCGAAATGCTGACGTTCTTCCTTACCTTCTCGCTGCGCATCGCGGAAACGACAATCCCGTCGCGCACGTGCTCTCTAAGCTCCTCGAACGACATCCGGTCGCGCGCCAACCTCGCCATCAACACGGAATGGTCGCCCTTGCACGAGTTCTCGACGATCTCCTCTATCCGCCGGTCCACCGCCCATTCCGGGATCTTCCCGTCCTGCGCCCTGTACGCATCCAGGATGAGGTACCGGGCGATCACCGTTTCCAGCGCGTGGTCAAATGCCTGGCGCAGCTTCTCCTTGAGATCGTCGCCCTTGTAGGTATTCCGCAGCTGCCTGTTGACCGGCTCCACCAGCTCGGCGACCTCGGCAACGGTCACCACGTGCTCGTTTACATGCGCCGCCACCCCGTCCAACACCACCCGCTCCCCCGCCAGAGGCGCACCTGCAATCAGCAGGAAGGATGCGGCAACACCGCTCACAATGCGCGTCCCACGGCCCAACACCCGATACCCGACTCCCGACACCTTCTACTCCCTTCCTTGACAACCAATCCGAACCTAAGCTACCATCCCACCCGATGAAAAGCCAGCTTCTCTTCCCGGCCCTGCTGTTGGCATGGGCCTGTGCCGGCATCACCGGCTGTGACAGCGATTCGTCTTCCTCGCGGATAACCGTCACACCGGCCTCCGCCACCATCAGCGAAGGACAGTCCATCGAGTTTGTGGCCTCGGGCGGCTATGAGTACACCTGGAGCCTCACCGAGTATTCCTCCGGCGCGGAGCCCTACGGCCGGCTCTCGTCGAAAACGGGAAGCCGCGTAACATACACCAGTCTCCGCAACGGATCGGGCGCGGCCGAGGTCAGGGTCCTCACCGTCACATCCACCATCGAAGGCGCCGACGCCACCAACTCCTCTCCCGGCGAGTGGACGACAGAGGCATACATAACACACGTGGCCGATGGCAACGATGTCGACGACGACCCACTTAAGGTATCGCCCGATTCGGCCGTGATGAGTACGAACGGCGTGATCGAGTTCACGGCCTCGGGAGGGACCGGCTCGTACTCATGGCAGCTGGATCCCGACAGCCACGGCAGGCTGTCGTCGCTGACGGGGAACCAAGTCACCTACACGGCCACGAACGTCACCCCCACGGACAGCACCGTCATAACCGTGTTCTCGGGCGCCGAGACCGACAACGCGATCGTAACCTATTAGCGAGCCCAGCGGCTCCCGGCGGATAATGAACGATCAGAAAACGCCGCAGATCTCCAGCCTCCAGAACCCACGGGTCAAGAAAGCAGTCAAGCTGCGCCAGCGCTCGCACCGCGACGAGCTTGGGGTGATGCTGGTCGAGGGCTACCGCGAGATACGGCGCGCCCTTCTGAACCGTCACTTTCCGTGCGAGCTGTTCACCTGCGCCGAGCTGTTCCAGGGCGAGAACGAGCCCGCACTGATAGAGAGTTGCAGGAACGCCGGCGCCGAGATCATCGAGTGCACCGCGCCCGTGTTCCGCAAGATGGCCTACCGCGACAGGCCCGAGGGCCTGCTCGCCGTCGCGCCGCAGGTCCGGGGACGCCTGGAGGACGTGTCCCTCCCGGACAATCCGCTCGTCGTGATCGCCGAATCCATCGAGAAGCCCGGCAACCTCGGCAGCATACTCCGCAGCGCGGATGCTGCCGGCGCCCACGCCGTGCTGGTCTGCGACCGCTGCACGGACATCAACAACCCCAACGTTGTCCGCGCCAGCATCGGAACGCTCTTTTCGCTGCCCGTTGTCGAAGCATCCTCGGACGAAGCCCTCTCCTGGCTCCACGAGCACGGCATCAGAACCGTGGCCACCACACCTCACGCAACGGATCCGTACACGGATGCGGACCTGACGCCCGGAACGGCCATAGTCCTCGGGTCCGAACAATACGGCCTGAGCGAAGCGTGGCTGTCCCGGGCCGACACCCGCGTGCGCATCCCAATGCTCGGCCAGTCCGACTCCCTCAACGTCGCCGCGGCGGCCACGATCCTTCTCTACGAGGCCGTCCGCCAGCGCTCTGTCCCACACGGGCTACGCCCGCGGGACCAGTGACCACCGTGGGACAGTCCTATCTACCGGCCACCGGCAACCGGCTACCGGCTACTTCCCACCTCCCACTTCCCACTTGCCACCCGCCACTCGCCGCACTACTATCTCCGCCATGCCACCGGACTCCCTCGAAATCATCTGCTCCCAGTGCGGCGAGGAGACACTCGTCCGTCGCGAGCCCAAATACGAAGGCTTCAAGAAAGTCGGCGAATGCTTCTTCTGCGCGTCATGCGGACATGAGTTCCCCGACGCGGATGCCATCCCCTTCAAGCGGGACCGGACGCCCGCCATTTTCGGTGACGATGACAAGCCTGAGACCATCGATATCTTCCGGGACGACGAGAAGCGGCGTAACTGCCGCTACTGCAAACACTACACCGTGAACCCCTTTGCTCAACGTTGCGGCCTGCACGATAAACCGGTTGAGGCGACGGACCTCTGCGATGACTTCAAGACACGCGAAACGGATAGCGGGCCGCAGGAACCGAAACTGTAAACGGCGCAAACCACAGGAAGGAACAAGCTATGCGCAAATTGGCCTATCTGGTCGGAACGTGCTGCCTCGCCATGGCAGTGTTGACACTGACGGGAATCGTCGGATGTGATGGTGACGATGACGATGACGGCGCCACCGGTAGCGGCGGCCTCACCTTGAGCCCGGCTTCGGTAACGCTCGACGCCACCAAGACCAACACCGTCACGTTCACGGCGTCCGGCGGCGCCTCCAACTACTCGTGGGACGTGAACGACACCGCGCTCGGAACGCTGTCCTCATCCGGGGACACGGCGATCTACACGAGCAAGACGAACCAGGGCAACAACTTCGTTACCGTGGAGGACAGCAGCAACAATATCGTCTCCGCGACGATCGTGCAGGAATAGGGCGCATCTTTGCTCCACAGGTCAGACAGGTCCGACATGTCGGACTTGTCCGACCTGTCCGACTCCTACTCCAGCACAGCCCGGATCCTCCGGATCCCGGCGCTGGAGGAGCCCTCTTTCTTGATGCGAAACCGGCCAAGCTCGCCGGTGTTGGCGACGTGTGGCCCGCCGCATACTTCCTTCGAGAAATCACCCACGCTGTAGACCTTCACCTGTTCACCGTATTTGCCGCCGAACAGCGCCATCGCGCCCGCATCCTGCGCCTCCTCGAGAGTCATCATCTCCATCGATACCGGCAGGCCCTTTTCGATGACCTCGTTCACGATCCTCTCGACTTCCGCGATCTGCTCCGGAGTCATCTTCTCCGGGTGCGAGAAGTCGAATCGCAACCGCTCGGGCGTGATGTTGGACCCCTTCTGCTCTACGTGGTCGCCGAGAACAATGCGCAGGCCCCTGTGCAGAAGGTGAGTCGCCGTATGCAGCTTCGTGGTCTCCTCCGAGCTGTCGGCCAGCCCGCCCTTGAAGGCCTTGTCCGCGCCCTGTTTCGACACCTCCTTGTGCCTGGCGAACGCCTTGTCGAACCCCGCGCGGTCCACGGATACACCGTGCTCGACGCATATCTCCTCGGTGAACTCCAGCGGGAAACCACAGGTGTCGTAAAGCCGGAACGCAACACGGCCCGGCAGAACCGTCTGCCCGTGCGTCTTCATCTTCTCCAACACCTTGTCCAGCTCCACCGTGCCGCGGCTCAGGGTCTTCTCGAAACGCTCTTCTTCATCCTTGAGCTCACCCACGATCCGGTCACGGTTTGCCGCCAGCTCCGGGTAGACATGCCGGTAGTTCTCCACCACGCACTCCGCTACCGGCCCCGAGAAACCCGGCTCGAGCCCGATCTGCTTCGCGAATCGAACCGAGCGTCGTATCAGCCTCCGCAGAACGTATCCCTGCCCCAGGTTCCCCGGCACCATACCCTTCTCGTCGCCGATGATAAATACGGCGCTGCGCAGGTGATCGGCAACGACCCTGGCCGCGCGTCCGAACTCCGTCGCGGCGTCAACCGCATGGCCGCAGCCGGCTGCTATCACCTCCATAATCGGAGCGAAGAGCTCGGTCTCGAACACCGACGACTTGCCCTGCAACATCGCCGCGGTCCGCTCTACCCCCATCCCCGTATCCACGTTGTGCTGGGCCAGCGGCTCCACGCTGCCGTCGGCCTTCCTCTCGTACTGCATGAATACATCGTTCCATATCTCGAAGTACTTGCCGCATGAACAGCCGGGGCGGCACTCGCCTCCGCAGGGGGCTTTCCCCGTATCGACGAACATCTCCGTGTCGGGCCCGCACGGCCCCGTCCCCCCAGGGATACCCCACCAGTTGTCCGACGCCGGAAGGGCGAAAACACGCTCCTCGGGTATGCCCATCTTCCGCCAGATACCAATCGACTCCTCGTCCCGCGGAGCATTGGCGTCCCCCTCGAACACCGTCACGGACAGCTTCGCAGGGTCAAAAGCAAGGTACTCCTTCGATGTCAGGAACTCGAAGGACCACGTGATCGCCTCCTCCTTGAAGTAGTCGCCCATCGACCAGTTCCCGAGCATCTCGAAAAAAGTCAGGTGGGAAGGATCGCCGACCTCCTCGATGTCAGGCGTCCTGATACACTTCTGGCAGTTGCAGAGACGCTTCCCGGCGGGATGCGGCTCCCCCAGCAGGTACGGCACGAGCGGATGCATGCCCGCGGTCGTGAACAGCACGGTAGGATCGTTCTCCGGGATAAGCGATGCCCCCGATATCACCGAATGCTCCTTCCCCTCAAAGAAGCTCAAGTACATTTCTCTCAGCTCGTCCGCCTTCATCGCCTGTCACCCTTCGGTAGAATCGACAGAATCCACCGAATCGATTCCTTCGATTCCCTCGACTCATTCCTCCTACTCCCCAAAGACTTTCTCCTTCATCTTCTCGATCAGCTTCGCCGTCAGTTCGGGATTCTGCTCGAGATGCGCTCGTGCCGCCTCGTGTCCCTGGCCGATCTGTTCGCCTTCGAACGACAACCAGGAGCCCCTTTTCGTGATGAGCTCGTATTTGAGCGCCGAATCAAGCACGGAACCCTCCCAGGAGATGCCCTTCGCGTAAAGAATGTCGAACTCCGCTTCCGCGAACGGAGGCGCGACCTTGTTCTTCACGACCTTCACCCGGGTCCGGTTCCCAACGACCGCGCCCGACGACTCCTTTATCGCACCGATCCGCCGGATGTTGAGTCGCACCGACGCGTAGAACTTCAGCGCCCGCCCGCCCGGCGTCGTCTCGGGGTTGCCGAACATCACGCCGATCTTTTCACGGATCTGGTTCGTAAAGATGCACAGGGTCTTCGAAGACGAGATCGCGGCGGTGAGCTTGCGCATCGCCTGCGACATCAGCCGCGCCTGCAGTCCAACGTGCGAGTCTCCCATGCTCCCGTCCAGCTCCGCGCGTGGCGTGAGGGCGGCAACGGAATCTATTACAACAACGTCCAGCGCGTTGCTCTTGACCAGCGACTCGGTTATGGACAGCGCCTCCTCGCCCGAGGCCGGCTGGGAAACCAGCAGGTCGTCGATGTTCACGCCTATGCGCTGCGCGTAGGCGGGATCAAGCGCGTGCTCCGCATCCACGAAGGCGGCCTGTCCCCCCGCCTTCTGCGCCTCCGCAACAACGTGCAAGGCGAGGGTGGTCTTCCCCGACGACTCGGGGCCATACACCTCGACAACGCGCCCGCGAGGCAGCCCGCCCACACCCAGCGCCAGGTCGAGAGAGAAAGACCCGGTCGAGATGTGTTCTATAGCCTTTATGGCCCCGCCGTCCCCCATCCGCATGATCGCGCCTTCGCCGAATTCCTTCCTTATCTGGGCCAACACGGAGTCCAGCGCGGAATCGCCGGGTTTCTTCCCGTCATCACTCTTCTTCGCCATGGTGCTCTCCTTCTTTCTTCAAAAACTCCCGCATCATCTCGAGCGCGCCGGTGGAGCTCGCCATCTTCACCGTCGCCCGGCGCTTGCCGCACAGGTCATGCCGGCACACGCGACATCTCTTGCTGTCGGCCAGCGCAATGTAGACCAACCCCACGGGCTTCTCGTCCGACCCCCCGCCGGGACCGGCCACCCCCGTTATCGCCACGCCCAGATCCGCCTCGAACCGTCCCCGCACCGCTATCGCCATAAGGCGGGCAACCGTGTCACTTACGGCGCCCTCCTTCCTCAGGACGTCGAACCCAACACCGAGCACCTTTGTCTTGATCTCGTTCGAGTAGGCTATTACGCCCCCGACGAAATACGCCGAGCTCCCGGGCACCGACGTAAGCCGGTGGCCCAACAGACCGCCCGTACACGACTCAGCCACCGCCACGGTCAACTTCCCCTCCGTCAAAAGAGCCGCGACTTCCCTCTCTAACTCTCCCCTGCTCATCAGTAATCAGTAATCAGCGATCAGTTGAGAACCCCTCCCCACTGACAACTGGTCACTTCCCTCCGTATCCTTCCGGATGCGCCCGGTGCCATTTCCACGCGCTTTCGATGATCCGGCGCAGCTCCGGGTACCTCGGTTTCCAGCCGAGCACGTTCCGCGCCTTGTCCGCACCCGCCACCAGCGACGCGGGATCACCCGGCCGACGCGCCACTACCCTGGCCGGAACCCGATGACCCGTCACCTCCCGAACGGTCTCAACCACTTCCTTCACCGAATACCCGTTCCCGTTCCCCAGGTTGAACGCGCCGCATTCGTCCCCGGTCAGCGCCAGCATGTGGGCCTGTGCCAGATCCACGATATGGATGTAGTCCCTCAGGCATGTTCCATCCGGAGTGTCGTAATCGTCCCCGAATATCAGTAGCTCGTCCCGCTTGCCCAGCGCAACCTGTAGAACTATGGGAATTATATGCGTTTCCGGGTCGTGGTCTTCGCCGAACTTCTCGGTCGCACCGCAGGCGTTGAAATACCTCAGGAACACCGGCTTGAGACCCCGCAGCTCGCGGTACCAGCCCAGGATCTTCTCGAACGCCAGCTTCGAGTCGCCGTAGGGGTTGGCCGGACGCTGCGGCATGTCCTCGGTGATGGGAACGGCATCGGGCTCACCGTACGTCGCACACGTCGAAGAGAAGATTATCCTCTCAACGCCGCACTCCAACATGGCCTCGGCCAGATTGATGCCGCCGACCACGTTGTTCCGAAAGTAGATCTCCGGCTGGTCCATCGACTCCGGAACCAGAGCGTAGGCCGCAAAATGCATCACCGCATCCGGCTTCACCGCCGCCATCACCGACTTGATGCTCTCCTCGTCCCGCAGGTCGCCTTCATGCAATTGCGCGCGCTCGTCCACGGCCTCGCGATGCCCGCGCTCCAGGTTGTCGAACACCACGACATCGTGACCGGAATCCAGAAGCAGCTCCGCCGTTATGCTCCCTATATAACCCGCTCCGCCCGTAACCAATACCTTCATATCTGCTGTATCCCCGGTGATCGGTGGTCACCGATTACTCTCCTACTTCCCTTCAAGCTCCTCGATGCGCTTCTCCAATTCCTTGATGCGCTCCTTTAGCTGCGGCAGGCGCGCCATGTGCGCGTGCATCCTGGCCGCCTCCTTGTGCGGCCTGGCCGGGTAACCCGATACATACGTCTGTGCCGGCACGTCCCTCGTAACACCGGCCTGCGCCCCGACAGCCGATTGATCGCCCACCGTCAGGTGCCCGGCCAGCCCCGCCTGTCCGCCGAGCATCACGTTCCGGCCGATCGTCGTGCTGCCCGAGATCCCGACTTGCGCTGCCGCCACCGTGTTCGCACCTACCGTCACGTTGTGCGCAACCTGCACCAGGTTGTCCAGCTTCACCCCGTCTTCGATCACCGTCTTCCCGAACCTTCCGCGGTCGACGGTCGCGTTGGCGCCTATCTCGACGTCGTTACCGATCTCAACCGTTCCCACCTGGGGGATCTTCTGCCACACGGCTCCTTCCAGCACGTAGCCGAACCCGTCGCTGCCGATCACCGCGCCCGGATGCAGTATGGCCCTGTCGCCGATCGTTACACGTTCGCGCACCGTCACACGCGGGTACAGCTTGCAGTCCGCCCCGAGCACCGACCCGTGCCCGACGTAACAACCGGCGCATATCACCGTGCGGTCGCCGATCCGGGCGCCGGGCTCGATAACGCAGTACGGGCCGATCGACAAACCTTCGCCCAACACGGCATCGCCGGCTACCACGGCCGTGCCGTGAACGCCGGGCTCGTATCCTACCGGCTCCGGGGCAAATACGGCCGCGATCTCCCCGAACACCTTGTCGGGGTTGCCCACCTTCAGCACCGCGCACGGAGCATCCCCGCCCCAATCCTCCCCCACTACCACGGCGGAGGCCCGCGTCTGCGCCACCTTCGAAGCGTACCGGGGATTCGACAGGAACGTGATGTCGCCGGGACCCGCTTCCCCGAGCCCTGCCACACCCGTTATCTCAATACCCACGTCACCCTCGACAACGCCACCAACCTTCTCCGCAACCTCCGCAAGAGTCATCTCCAACCTCCCACGTCCTGCTCCGGCCTGCCGTCCCACTCTCTGGAGCCGACACCTGACACCCGAAACCGTTCCCCTACTCCCCCTTCTTCACCAACTCCACAATGGCGTCCGTTATGTTCAGCTTCTCGCTGCTGTAGAGAACCATTTCCACGCCGCTTGCCGCGATCCCCGCCGAATCGAGTACGAGCGCCATCTTCTCTTTCTTCGCATACTCGGCGATTATCTCGCGAACTTCCGACAGGATACGCTTGCCCATCCGCATCCTGTGATCGTTCAGCTGCTTCTGTCGGAGGCCCGCGGTCTCCCTGGCATCGCGCTGGTACTCACGGATCGCTATCAGCTTCTCCTCCGCCATGGCAAGGCTCTTCTCCCGTGCCTTCTCGCTCAGCGCCTTGTTGCCGGCATCCTGCCGGGTTTTGTCGAAATCCTCCTTCATAGCCTTCAGCTTCGCCATCATCTTGTCGCGCTCGGCCTCGAACTCCGCGATCTCCTTCTCCAGGATGGACCGGTTGGTGCTTGTACGCGGGTGTGCCTCCATCACCTTGCCCATGTCAACAACGGCGATCCTCCCCTCGGCGCACCACCCGCGGGCACCGGCCCCCGCAATGAGCACAGCAAAAGCCACGGCAGTCACTAGGGTTCTATTCATCTTCCCAACTCCCATTCACCATTCACCATCTTGTCCTCCGTAGCTTCTTAGCGAAGGAGGATCACCATTCACTCCCGCCCCGGAGCTAGTCCTGAAATAAGCGAGGGTTTCGTCGCGAAAGCGTGAAGACGCCCGGAGATGTTGGGCTTTCTCGGCTGAGCCGATTCACGCGTATCGAGGTACTCGTGAAATGGCGAAGTCGAGAAAGTCCTGCAGATTCGGGTGTATTTGCGCCTGCAACAGGAATCCTCGCTTATTTCAGGACTAGTAGTCAATTCCGATCCAAAGCGTGAACTTGTCCGTCCTCGTGTGTTCGTCGTCACGCTCCATGGGCCATCCCCAGTCAAGCCTAATGGGGAACTGCGGGAAGTCCAGCCTAATACCTACGCCCGCGCTCGAGGCCAGGTCGTCCAGCTCAAGCACGTACGAATCCCGCCAGACGTTGCCGACGTCGTAGAAAGCCGCGAAACGGACCATCGGCACCAGCGGAATGATATACTCCGCAGTACCCATCACGCGGCTGCTGCCGCCCGCGGGCTTGTAGGTGGTCGATGTGCCGTCCCGGCGCGCCACCTTCGGACCAACTTCGCGGTACTTGAACCCGCGGAGCGTTCGGGGCCCGCCGACGAACAGGCGTTCCGAAAGCGGCACCTCCTCGGTATCACCATACGCCTCAACCACCTTGTAGTTGGCGCTGATCCGGAAGACGTGCTTCAGCCAGAGCGGCTCGTAGTGGCCAAGGTCCAGGCCGACTTCGTAGAGGTCCAGATCCGCCCCCAGCGGCCCGCCGGAAACCTCGGCGAACAGGCTCGCATTGTTCCCCTTCGAGGGCACGAACGGATGGTTGTAGGTCCTGTGCGTCAGCGTAACGCCCAGCGAACTCTTCGTTATCTCCTCGTCCTGCATGAAGGAGAATTCCTCCGTCGGCGAGTCCACGTAGTAGTAGACGTTCGAGTCGGTCACATCGGTGATGTCCGACTTCTCGATACCGTACCGGAACGTTATGCGATTACCTATTCCCGGCAGGCGCTTCCCCAGGCTGAGCGCGCCGCCCGTCTTCTCGAGATCGTAGTCGTCGTACTCCCTTTCCTTGTGGTAAAGCTCCACCCCGAGCGAAAGCGGCCGGTCCATGAACCACGGCTCCTTGAACCTTATGGCGTACTGCCGCCGTTTGTCGCCGAGCATGGCACTCAGCTTGAGCTTCTGCCCCCCCCCCGTGAAGTACGGCCACCCCCACAGATCGAAGTTGCCCTGCGACAGCTCTATCCAGCCGGACGCCTTGTCGACGCTCGAGAAGCCGACACCCAGCAGGAACTGGCCCGTCGGCTGCTCCTCCACCTCGAACACGAGATCGTCCTCACCGGGGACGCCCGTATCGACAGGGTAGCTCCGGACATCCGAGAAATACCCGAGGTTGCGCACGACCCGCTCGCTCGTCCGCACCTTCACCGTGTTGAATGCCTCACCCGGGCTCACCCGCAGCTCGCGCCTGATAACCTTGTCCCTGGTGCGCGTGTTCCCGCGGATCCTGATATTCCGGATCGTCGTCAGCCTGCCCTCGGTAACCGCAAACTTCACGTTGACGATGCTCTTCTGCGCGTCCGGACTCAGCACCGGCGTCACTTCCGTTCTCGTATAGCCCCGCCTCCCGTAGTAGTCCGCAACCGCCTGCACCGTGTTCCTTATGGCCAGGGCCGACGCCACTTCCCCCGTCCTCGCCGCCACCAGCCGGTCAAGCCTCTCCCTTTCCGCGTCCAGGAACAGCGTGACCCCGGCCAGCTCGACCGTCCCGAACCTGTAGCCGTCGCCTTCGTGGATGCTCACGACGACCTCGACGCCGCCCTCCTCCAGGCGCCTGACCTCCGGCTGATCCACTTTGACGTCCAGGAAGCCTTTCCGTAGGTACGCTTCTTTTATCGACATTCGCGCGGTTTCGAGCGTCGTCGGATCGTACCGCGTTGCCCCGAACCATCTCATTGGATTGTACCAGGACCGCTGCCCGGCCATTTTGCGCAGCAGCTTCTCGGGTATCTCCTCGTTGCCGACAAACACCATGCGCTTGAGCTTGGCACGCTTGCCTTCATTCACCTTCACCGTCACCGATGCCAGCCCCGCGGCACGGTCCTTCTCCTCCGTCTCGAACTCGACACGCACATCGGGAAAGTAGCGTTCCCTGTACTTCTTCTCGACGCGCCCGGCCGCCAGGCCCAGCACCTGTTCGTCGATCCGGTCGCCCTCTTCGAGCTCGAGCAGGTCCAGTATCTTCGATTTCCCGTAGTAGCTGTCGTCCTCGGGGCTGACTTCCACCTGCACGGGACCGACAAGCCGGTGCTTGTTCCACAGCTTGTAGATCACCCGCACGCCGCCCTCAATCTCCTCCGCCTCGACTCGAACGGAAGAGAACACTCCGGTGGCCAGCAACGCCTTCACGTCGTTGGCAACCTGTCGGCGGTCAAGCGGGCGCCCGACGGCCGTGGTGACGTGTTCCATGACGAACGTGCGGTCGATACGGCCCGCCCCCGCGTTGTCTATGTTGACCTCCTTGACGAGCGGCAGCTCGGCCGCGTGGACCCGGGCCGGCCCGGCAAGCCGGGCCAGGCAGGAGAGAAAGACGATGGTACGAAGGAGCGAGAGCGGCCTAGCCGGCCGCCGGGGCATCAGGCGTGCGCAGCGTATTCCCATTATTCATCCACCCCGCCATCCGCAGCTCCAAGCTCCCCGGCGGCAACGGGTTCGAAATCGTAGCCCGTCTCGATGCCGTCAACACCGTGCGCCCTGTCCCTGAAGCGTGTATAGTTCTCCTCGAAATTCAGTCTTGCTTCGCCCGTGGGACCGTTCCTCTGCTTCACAACGTCAACTATGGCCAGGGTCTTGTCTTCGAATTCCTCGTCGTCCGGGTACTTGCACGGCCGCCGCAGCATGCACACTACGTCCGCGTCCTGCTCGATGGCCCCGGAATCACGGAGGTCCGACAGCTTCGGCTTGCCAAGCTTGTCCCTCTGTTCGGGCGCGCGGCTAAGCTGGCTCAGCACCACGACCGGCACCTTCAGCTCCTTCGCCATTCCCTTCAGGTTGCCGGATATCTGTGACGTCTCGATCTGGCGCCCCTGCCTGGCATACTCCTTGGCATGCAGGAGCTGCAGGTAGTCGATCACGATCATCTGTACCCCGTACTTCTTCTTCATCCGCCGCGCACGGGCCCTGAGCTCGAGTACGTCGAGGCCGCCCGAATCATCCAGGTAGACCGGCGCTTTCGACAGCACGCTGGCCGCCTGCATCAGCTGGCCGTGTATGCTGGGAGAAACGTACCCGCCCATCAGCTTGAAGCTCGAAACACCGGCGTGCGAACACAGCATTCGCAGCACGAGCGCGTCCATCGACATCTCCAGGCTGAAGATGCCCACGGGCCTGGCCTCCTTGTCGGAGGTCCGGCCCAGGGCGATGTTCTCCGCGATACCCATCACCAGGGATGTCTTACCCATCGCCGGCCTGGCGGCCAGCACCACCATTTCCTGCTGCCGGAGTCCCTGCAGCACCCGGTCCAGGTTCGCGAAGCCCGTGGGTATCCCAGCCAGCCCCCCGGCCCCGCGCGAAACAAATACGCGCTCGACGTGTTCCATGGTCTGCTTGACCGCGCTCGGCCAAGGCAACACGTCCCCGCGCTGCCGCTCCGTGATGTCCAGGAAGTTCTGCTCTGCCCGGCTCAACACCAGGTCCGCGCTCTCCTCGGAACCAAAGCACTCGTTCTCGGCATCCCGCGCGCAGTTTATGATGCAGCGGAGCAGGTGCTTCTGCCTGACGATGTCGATGTAGTACTCGGCATGGGCAGGCGTCGGCGTGAAATCCACAAGCCGATCCAGGAACACCGCTCCGCCGATGCTGTCCAGCTTGCCGGTAGTGCGCAGGCGCTCGGTAACGGTGAGAACGTCTATCGCCTGCATTTCCCGGGCCAGGTCCAGCATCGCCTCGTAGACAATCCTGTGCGCGGGAACGTAGAACGATTCGCAGACGAGCTGGTGCTGGATGCAAATGTCCATTACCCTGCCCGAATCCAGCAGGACGGAGCCCAGGACCCCTTTTTCAGCGTCTTCGCTGTTCGGAGGAACCCGGTCCGCCCTCGTCGCCGGCTGAGAAGAAACGGATTCCTTCGGCATGCGGGCTACTCCTCAACGACCCACACCTTGACAGTCGTTTCCACTTCCGCATGAAGCTTCACCGGAATATCGAAGACCCCGAGGTCCTTGATCGGGTGCTCCAGGGCCAGGGCGTTCTTGTCGAGCTCAACCCCCTGGGCACCGAGCGCATCAATGATGTTCGCCGCGGTCACCGAACCGTAAAGCCTGTCATCCTCGCCGGTCTTCACGGGAATCGTACAGGAGACCCCTTCGAGACGCGCAGCCGCCTTCTCCGCGGCCGCCAGGGCCGCCTTCCGATCCGCCTCGCGCTCCGCCTGGATCTTAGCCAGCCGCCGCCGCGTGGCTTCCGTCACCGGCGCGCCCAGGTTCTTCGGATAGAGATAGTTCCGCGCGTAACCGTCCGCAACTGTAACCACGTCGCCCTCGGTTCCCAGGTCCTTCACATCAGCCATCAAAAGCACTTCAGTCGCCATAGCCAGTCTCTTTCCTATCCTGCATCATGCATCCTGCATCCGCGGCGCCGCTCCCTACGGAAGCAGGCCCATCACCCTCGCACGCCGCACGGCGCGCTTGATCTGCCGCTGCTGCTTCGCGGTCGCACCCGTGAGCCGGGCCGATACAATCTTGCCGTGGTCCGTCAGGAACTTCCGCAGGAAATCGTAGTCGTTGGGATCGATATCCTTGACGCCCTCGAGATAGCGCAGCCGCTTTCTCGGTCCATCGTCCCTGCGCGACCTTTTCCTGCCGCCCCGGCCCTTGCCTCTACCCTTACCTTTACCTGATCTCCGTGGTGACATATTCCCTCAGACTCCTTCGTTCGAAACCAAAGCTGGAGTGCTGGAGCGCTGGAGTGTTGGAGTACTGTCCGCCACACTCCCGGCCTAGGTCCAGCCTCTTACTCCACTACTCCACTACTCCACTATTCCACTACTCCATTACTCCAATCCCACTCAGAACGGCACGTTGTCGGAATCATCCACCTCGCTCGCCGGCGGCATCTCCAGGTCCCTCGACTTCTCCGGCTCACGCCGCGGGGGCGGCCGCGACGACTCGTCGTCCGATTCACCGCCGCCGGACCTCCTGGGGCTTCCGAGAAACTGTACGCGATGCGCCACGACGCGGATCCTGCTGTGCTTCTGGCCGTCTCTCTCCCATTCATCGTACTGCAGACGGCCCTCCGTGAGTATCGCGGAGCCCTTCCTGAGATACTCGCCGCAGGTCTCGGCCTGCCTGCCCCAGACCACTATGTCGATGTAGCACGTTTCATCACGATCTTCGCCGTCGGACGTCCGGTATCGCCGGTTCACCGCCAGCCTGAGATCGCCAACCGCCTTGCCCGAGGGCGTATAGCGGACCTCGGGGTCCTTCGTAAGATTACCAATGAGCAGTACGGTGTTAAGATTTGCCATCGGCTTCCTTGACCTCCATCTCCTCGACGGGCTGCTCCTTTGCGGATGCGCAGACGATCTGTACCCGGAACACGTCGTTGTTCAGTTTCAGCCTCGCCATCAACCCGCTCACGTTGTCCGGTGGCAGGTTCATGCACATCTTGGCGTACTGGCCCGATTCCCGCTTCTTCATCGGCCGCGCGAACTGCCTGCGCCCGACGACCTTCGAACTCAGCACTTCGCCCGAAAGCCTGGTCACCTCTTCCTTCACCCGATCGAGAGCCTTCGTGAGCGCCTCATCCTTCAGCGAGTTCGGGAAAATCAATATTGCATCGTATTTCTTCAATCGCATTCCTCCAGCAGCCCTAACTCCCCTGTCTCAGGCCGTTAAACCTGTTCATTGCCTCGTCCGCACCCGACGAGAGAACGCACATCACCGCGTCCGCCGCATGGCTAACCATGCTCCTCGCCAGCTCTCCGTCTTCTTTCCCAAAAGGCTTCAGCACGTGCTCCACGAGGTCCGCGCCCCGCGCCCCGCGGCCGATACCTATCCTTACGCGAACAAACTCCGTGGTACCTATACAATCAATCACCGAGCCCAGCCCCCTGTGCCCCCCGCTGCTCCCGCCCGATCTCACTCTCAGCCGCCCGATCTGCAGATCCGCGTCGTCCAAAACCACTATCATGTCCCCCGGAGAAATCTTCCAGTAGCGGAGAAGCCCCGCGACCGCCCGGCCGCTCCTGTTCATATATGTCTCGGGCTTAGCCAGCAGGATGCGCTCTTCCTCCAGGCGGGCCGTGCCATGCCGGGCGCCGAACCGAAAGCTCTTCTTCAGCCTGCAGGCAAGGGCACCGTCCGCCAACTCGTTCACCACGGCGAAACCCACGTTGTGAGGCGTGTTCGCGTATCTCTTCCCCGGGTTGCCCAGACCAACGACAGCCTTCACGTCCAGAGCCCTAACGCGGGCTACGCCCGCGGCCAAAGGAGTTAGTCGTTAGTTGCCGGTCGCTGGTTCGAGACTCGTTAAACCAGTCCCGCACCAACGCCTAACGCCCAACTCCCAACCCCTGCCTTACCATCCTCCAGCGCCGGGACTTCTACGCAAATCGCACAGAACCTACGGGTTCAGGTCCCTAGCCTTCCCGGCCTTCCTCCTTCTCCTTGCCCTTCTCTTCCGCTGCGCCCTCGCCCTCTTCCTTCTTCTCGCCAATGACTTCCGGTTCCGCGCCTTCCGCCGCGGCCGCTTCCGCCTCGTCTTCGGGTGTGGGCTCTTCCTCCACGCGCGGAGCCGATACCGAAGCAACGGCCACGTCGCCCGGGGTCACCACAGCCAGCTCCGGAGGCACCGTAACCTGCTCCACCTGTATGGAGTCTCCGATCGCAAGCCCCGATACGTCCACTTCGATCATCTCCACCAGGTCGCCCGGAAGACACTCAACCTCGATCTCGCGCAGCAGGAACTCAAGAATTCCACCTTCCTGTTCGACTCCCACCGGCTCGCCTGTAAGCGAAACCGGTATGCGCGCGCGCATCTTCTTTGTCATCGATATCTCGACGAAGTCAACGTGCAGGATTTCCTCCGTCAGGGGATCGTGCTGCACTTCCTTCAACAACACCTTCTTCGTGGCGCCGCCGTCGACGCTCAGGTCCAGTATCAGGTTCTCGCTCGAATGCCGGTGCAGCATGAGCTCGAAACCGTGCCGGTCCAGCTGCACCTGGCTCGATTCGCCCTTCTCGCTGGCGACTACGCCCGGCAGCACGCCGTCACGCCTCAATCGACGCGCGTTGGCCGATCCGCTGACCTCCCGCGTCGCTACGTCCAGTTTCATTGCCTCAGCCATATTCCCACTCTCTTTCCGTCCCTTGCTCTCCCTTGCTCCTCAACGCTGCTCCCTGCTCTTCCTTTACGAAATGAACAATGACGTGACCGACTGGTTCTCGTGGATGCGCACGATGGCCTCGCCCAGGAGCTCGGAAACCGTCAGAACCTTTATCGGGAACTTCGTCTTGTGCGTAAGGGGCACCGTGTCCGTGACAATCAGCTCGGTCAAATCCGACGCCTCGAGCCGCTCGACGCCCTGCTTGACTATCGTCGCGTGGCTCACCGCTGCGTAGACTTCCGCCGCCCCGTGCGACTTCAGTAGAGACGCCGCCGATGTAAGAGTCCCGGCCGTTGTCGTCAGGTCATCGACCATTATCGCCGTGCATCCCTCCACTTCACCCACCAGCGTCAGAGGCTCCACCTCCGTGGGGCCCTTTCTCTGCTTGGCCACGACCGCCAGGCCGCACTCCAACATCTGGGAGTAGGCGTAGGCCGCCGATACCCCGCCGGTATCAGGTGCGACAACCACCGGATTCTTCAACCCCTTCTCCCGAAGATACTTCACCATCACCGGGGCAGCGTAGAGATGATCCACCGGGATGTCGAAGAAGCCCTGTATCTGCTGCGCGTGCAGGTCCATGGTAAGCAGGCGGCTCGCCCCCGCCGCCACCAGCAGGTTCGCGACCAGCTTCGCAGTGATGGGAACGCGGGGCTGGTCCTTCCTGTCCTGTCGAGCGTAACCGTAGAACGGCAGTACCGGCGTGATGCGCGCCGCGGAGGCCCTTCTCATCGCGTCCATCATTATCAGGAGCTCCATCAGGTTCTCGTTTGGCGGACAACATATCGGCTGCACTACGAACACGTCCCTTCCGCGGATGTTTTCCTTGATCTTCACGAAGATCTCCCCGTCGGGAAACTTCTTGATCTCCACCCGGCCGAGATCCATCTTGAGATGAGCCGCCATCTTCTTCGCCAGCTCCGGATTCGCGTTGCCTGTAAATATCCTCATGAAACAAGTCTCGTTCTTCGCCTGGTCCCCCCGCAGTACAGATGCCGCGTGCAGCGCGGAACCTACCAGCAGTTCTCCCCAAGCCCCGTCGATCCCAATAGATTGCCCGACCAGGACTCGAACCTGGACTCAGGCCTCCAAAGGGCCGTGTGCTACCATTACACCATCGGGCACTATGCTCGCAATTTCACTCCACACCGAGAAGCCGAGCGCCTCCGGTAGCCGCTCGGCCATCTCCCGCGCATGTTGCTCCTCACGGGCCAGCCCAAATACAGTGGCGCCGCTTCCCGAAAGAAGAACCCCCCTGGCCCCCGCCGCCACAAGCCCATCGGCAATCATCTCTATCAAGGGGTACTTGGCAAAAACCATCCGCTGGAGGCCGTTGAACAGACTCCCGGAAACGGCATCCAGATCCCCCTCGCCCAGCGCGGAAACCATACTTCTAATGGGTACGTCCTCAGAAGTCAAGGACGTCCTGCACCGGGAATATATGTCCCCGGTCGCCACGCTGAACCCGGGGTTCACCAACACAACCCGCCAGCTTCCGCCCGCACCGTGATCACCCACGCCGCCGCGTGAATCGAACACGACAGGCGCAACCTTCTCGCCGAGACCTTCCGAGCAGACAACGCCCCCATGCACCATCGCCGGGACATCACAGCCCAGCCTGAATCCGATCTCCATCAGCGTCTCCACGGCCACGCCGGCGTTCCACAGGCGGTTCAGCCCGATCAACACCGCCGCCGCATCAGCACTTCCGCCACCCAGCCCGCCGCCAACGGGTATATGCTTCTTCAGGTGGATCCGCATCCCACCCGGGTGCCCCGTCAGGTCCTTCATCAGGTGAGCGGCCTTGGTCGTCAGGTTGTCCTCCGACCTCACCAGGCTGTGGTCATCCTCCCTGCCGTTCTCCCAAACGGTTTCCACGCCGTGCGGGATCGGCTTCAGCGTGACCGTGTCGTACAGGGATATCGGCGCCATTACCGTCCTGATGTCGTGGTAGCCGTTGTCCCGTCGTCCCAGCACCTCCAGGTAGAGATTGATCTTGGCCGGCGCCCTCAGCACAAGCCCCGCGCCATTCTCTCCCTGCGCCGGAACGCCTCCGGGGACGGCCCCGTCGGGACCGTTCAGAATCTCGGTTTCCGCAGGCATGACGCGCGCAATTACCACAGCGCAGCGGCGGTGTCAAGCAGAGGGAGCAAGGAATATTCGGGCCAGGTGACGGTCGAAGATGTTCTGCGTCACGTTCAACGCGATGACGTCCTCGAACTCGGCCAACAGGCCCAGGTAACGGTCACCCATTTCGGCCGCGATTTTGTAGCTGACGTGCAGCAACTGACGGAAGTCGCCGCTGAACTCGGAACACTCCGGCTCGTGCCGCAACGCCGCGGCATAGCGGTCGCCGGACCACCCGTCCACCTCGTCGGCCGACGGCAACTTGCCCGTGTCTATATCTATGACCGCCGCGTAGGGACCGCACATCTCGTCGTACCTGTCCAGGGCCTGCCGGTACACGTCCTTCGCAGCCGCCAGCCCCCCGCCGCCCGCCGCGGCCAGCCCTATGAGCTCTTCCAGCCAGGTGGTGCCGGATGTCTTCAGGTGCAGGCCGGCGTCCGACCGCCTGATCGCTTCACCCATCGGACCGTAGATCGAGAACTTGTCGCTGCCCGAGTGCACGCTCAGCTTCAGGTTCGCGGGCAGCCCGAACTCCTTCACGGCGTAGGCTATCACCGCCAGGTCCTCGTTGAATTCCCCGGTGAACTGCGCCACGTCGCCGACGTAATCGACGCCCTTGTTGAAACGGCCGGTAAACTTCGGCGCCACCGTCTGCGCGGGAATGCCCTCGTCGGCTATCGCGGCCAGGATAAAGAACATTTCCACCGGCGTCTGCGGATCGTCCGTCTCGTCCATCGACACCTCCGTCACGAAGTTGCCGGCCCCCTTCCGTGACTCGATGTGGCGGTACAGCTTCCCGGCCTCCTTCACCGCCAGGAGAACTTTCCGCGCGATCGCCCCGATGTCTTCGCGGCTGACCGAGAGCTCGCGCTCGATGCCGGGGATGCCGAGCGAGCCGGCGTACTTCCCGTGCTTCTCGATGAACGCCGCGATCTCCCCCTCTTCCGCCGCGTCACCCATGTAGTCCGCTACGTCCAGCGTGAAGAAATCGCTCGCGTCGACAAACCCGTCCACGTTGCCCATGCCTATGTGATCCGCGTCAACGTGGTACTGGTCCGCCCAGCCCAGTGCGCGCACAGCCTCGTCCGCCTCGATCCTGACCCGGTCGGGGGTCGTGCCGATGATCTCATGCTCGCGGTTCGACTTGTTCCAAACCGGGACCACCGAGACCCCGGCCTCCTTCGCCTTCACCAGCGCAGCCAACTGCGCCTTCCCCTGCTTCCCGAATCGATCCCCAACACCTATCGAATACTTCGCCAACTTCATTTGTTCCACTCGTCCTTTTGGTGCTTTTGGTCCCTTGGGTCTTTTCCGTTACCTTGCCGACCACCACCGGATCACCCAGCGCCTCCCCATCCGCTCCAAGGCAGCCCCGTTCCAAAGCGACTACGCCTTCGACAACGTCTCCAGGATCTTCTCGATCTTCTCGCGCTCCTCCAGCAGCTCCCGCTTCCTCACCCGCTGCTTCTCCACGACCTCTTTCGGCGCCTTCGCAACGAAGGCCTCGTTCGCCAGCTTCCCCGTAACCCGCGTCAGGTTCTGCGCGACGCTCGCCAGCTGCGCCTCCAGCTTCTTCTTCTCGGCCTCGATATCCACCACGCCCTCGAGCGGCATGTAAATCGTGCCCAGCCTGCTCACGCCGCTCGGCATGGCCTGTTCCGGCGCCGGCGACGAATCAACCGTCAGCGACTCGGCCCGGAGGAGCCCCTGGATTGACCCCGTGTCGGCCTCCAGCATCCCCGCCCAGGCCTCCGTGTCCGGCTTCACGAGATACTTGATCTTCTTGGAGGGCGGTATGCCGTAGTCCGCCCTCAACGTGCGGCCCACGCGGATCATGTCGTACTTGTCCGAAACGTAGTCAACCACGTCCTGGTCCGCTCCCAGCGCCTCCAGCTCCTCCCGGCTCGGTCCCGCCGGCCACTCAGACGTCATCGCATATCCCCGCCCCGTGCCTTCTGCCCCATGCCCTTCCGCGTACGCCATCGTCTCCCACAGCTCTTCGGTGATGAACGGCATCAACGGATGCAACAGCAGCAAGGCGTTCGAGAAGACGTAGTGCATTATCGCAAGCACCTGCGCCTTCCGCTCTTCGTCGTCCCCGTAGAGAATGTCCTTCGCGTATTCGACATACCAGTCGCAGTACTGGTGCCAAACGAACTCGTAGAGAACATGCGCCACATCGTTGAACCTGCACTTCTCCAGGTTGTCGTTGCACGCGTCGATTGCCTCGCGCAGCCGCCAGAGGATATGCCTGTCGTCCGAACTCAACAGCCGGGCATCCAGCTCCGGCATGCCTCCCCCCGACCCCCGACACCCGACACCCGACACCTTCCCCTCCGCCATCTTCATGAACCTCGCCGCATTCCACAGCTTGGTCCCGAAGTTGCGGCCGATCTCGAACTTCTCGTTCGACAGGTAGACGTCCTGGCCCGTCGCCGTGATCATCATCAAGCTGAACCGCAACGCGTCGGCGCTGAATTCCTCGATTATCGTCAGGGGATCGATGGAGTTGCCGAGGCTCTTGCTCATCTTCAGCCCCTTGTCGTCACGCACGGTCCCGTGGATGTAGACCTGCGTGAACGGGACGTCCCCCATGAACTCGAGGCCGGCCATTATCATGCGCGCGACCCAGAAGAAGATGATCTCCGATGCGGTCACGAGATCGTTCGTCGGATAGTAGAACGCCAGGTCGTCATTCGTGCCCGGCCACCCGAACGTGCTGAACGGCCAGAGCCACGAGGAGAACCACGTGTCGAGAACATCCTCGTCCTGCCTTATCCTCTCGGGCCCGCACCCGCACTTCGGGCACGTATCCGGCGTCTCCTTCGACGCCCACTCGTAGCCGCACTGCCCGCAGTAGAATATAGGGATCCGGTGCCCCCACCAGATCTGGCGCGAGATGCACCAGTCCCGGATGTTCTCCATCCATTCGATGTAGACCTTCGTCCAACGCGCCGGAACAAACTTCACCTTCCCGCTCTTGACCACTTCGATGGCTGGCTCGGCCAGCGGCTTCATCTTCACGAACCACTGGGGGGAAAGCCGGGGCTCAACGACCGTGTCGCACCGGTAGCAGTGACCGATCGCATGCGAGTGATCCTCGATCTTCTCGATCAGCCCCTCCGCCTCGAGCTGCGCAAGGATCTTCTTCCGGCACTCGAAACGGTCCATGCCCGCATACGGGCCGGCTTCCTCGTTCATCGTCCCGTCATCGTTCATCACGTTGATGGGCAGGAGATCGTTCCTGCATCCCATCTCGAAATCGTTTGGGTCGTGCGCGGGCGTCACCTTCACCAGCCCCGTTCCGAACTCGGGATCCACGAAATCGTCCTCGATTATATCGAGCTCCCTGCCCAGCACAGGCAGGATAATCGTCTTTCCGAACACGTGCCTGAAACGCTCGTCCCTGGGGTTCACCGCTATGGCAACGTCGCCCAGCAACGTTTCCGGACGCGTCGTCGCCACGACGATATGCTCCTTCTCGCCGTTTCCCCTCACCTCGTACTTTATGTAGTAGAGCTTGCCCTGCTCGTCCTGGTGCTCGCTCTCCTCGTCGGACAGCGCGGTCTGGCAACGCGGACACCAGTTTATGATGTAGTTCGCCCTGTAGATCAGCCCCTTGTTGTAGAGCCGAACAAACACTTCCGCCACCGCGTCGCTCAATCCCTCGTCCATTGTGAAGCGCTCGCGCTCCCAGTCACACGACGCGCCGAGCCGCTTCAGCTGGTTCGTGATCGTGTTGCCGTACTCCTCGCGCCACTGCCAGACACGCTCGACAAACGCCTCCCGGCCGAGGTCGTCGCGCGACTTCTCTTCCTTCGCGAGTGCCTTTTCCACGACGTTCTGCGTCGCAATGCCCGCGTGGTCGGTGCCGGGCATCCAGACGGTGTTCCGCCCCTGCATCCGGCGCCAGCGTATGAGCACGTCCTGGATGGTGTTGTTGAGGGCATGCCCCATGTGGAGGATGCCGGTCACGTTCGGAGGCGGAATGACTATGCAGTACGGATCGCCGCCCGCGGCGGCGTCCGAATGGAACGTGTCGGCGTCAATCCAACGCTTGTGCCACTTCTCTTCGATCTTCTTCGGGTCGTAGTGCTTGTCCATGGTCCCCAGGTTTCAGGTTTCAGGTTTCAGGTTTCAGCTCCAGAAGAACACTCCCACCCTACTGTCCCAATGTCTGGAGCTGACACTCGAAACCTCTCCTACTCATTCTCCCTCTCTTCTTCCCGGAAGAGCTTGTACTCCACGCTGTCGACCAGCGCCTCCCAGGATGCCTCGATGATGTTCTCGGAAACACCCACCGTACCCCAGTTGTCCTTGCCGTCGCTCGACTCGATTAGCACCCTTGTCTTCGCCGCGGTCGCCTCTTCCGGGTCCAGTATCCGCACCCTGAAGTCCGTCAACAACACCTTCGCTATTGCCGGATAGAACCGTATGAGAGCCTTCCGCAGAGCCTTGTCGAGCGCTTCCACCGGCCCGCCGCCCTCCGCCGCGGTGTGCTCGACCTCATCGTTCACGCGCACCTTCACCGTGGCTTCGGAGAGGCAGGGCTCATCCATCCCCCGCTTCTCCACAACCACCCGGAAACCCTGCAGATCGAAGAACGGCTTGTGCTCCTTCAACACCTTCTGGATGAGTATCCTGAACGACGCGTCCGCGGCCTCGAACGCATAGCCCTTGCCCTCCAGCTCCTTCAGGGACTCGAGCACCTCGCGCTTGCCCTTGGCCGACTCGCTTCGGCCGATACCCAGCTCTATGGCCTTCAACAGCACGCTGCTTCCGCCCGACAGCTCCGAAACCAGCGTCTTGCGCTCGTTCCCCACCACGCCCGGCTCAACGTGCTCGAACGTCCTGGGATTCTTCTGCACGCCGTTGACATGCGGACCGCCCTTGTGGCTGAACGCGCAGTCGCCCACGAACGGCGCACGCACGTCGTGGCGCAGGTTCACCATCTCGTCGACGAACATCGACAGCTCGCGCAGTTCCGACAGCTTCTCTTCCGCCACGCACTGCATCCCCATCTTCAGCTGTAGATTGGGTATGATCGTACAGAGATTCGCGTTGCCGCACCGCTCGCCGTACCCATTCACGGTGCCCTGCACGTGCAGCGCGCCTGCCCTTACCGCCACCAGCGTGTTCGCAACAGCCGTGCCGGAGTCGTTGTGAGCGTGTATCCCGAGCGGCCCATCCACCTCGCGCGCCACCGCCCTGACGATCT
>Ga0272442_10001258_pt1 | contig 38864 bp, 39 predicted proteins | sample SSMForm2O_FD_200262 | JGI IMG/M metagenome (GOLD analysis project Ga0272442, IMG submission 200262) | Marine sediment archaeal communities from Little Sippewissett salt marsh, Falmouth, MA, United States - SSM-Form-2O | ecosystem: Environmental > Aquatic > Marine > Wetlands > Sediment ... | reverse complement strand
TGGTATGATCCCAGAAGATAAACTGATATTCGGTTTTGTTGGGGTAAATCAGGTAAGAAAAGACCCACAGAAGCTTATACGTGGTTTTGCTTTAGCTAAGAAAGAAGTTCCTGATATACATTTATATATGCACACAAGTTTGTCCAAAGGACAATATAACCTTAAGCAATATGCTCTTGATTGTAATCTAAGAAGTGGTGATCTTACTTCCAGACCAGAAGGTGTAGTTTTTAAACAGGAAGAGATGGTTAAATTGTATAATACATTTGACTGTCTTGTAAACTGTTCTATGCAGGAAGGTTTGAGTTGGACTCCTATTGAAGCTATGGCTTGTGGTTGTCCTGTAATTGCATCTGATACTACAGCACAAACAGAAATTGTAGAGGGGGCTGGTGTTCTTGTTCCCTGTAATGATTCTGGTTATATCCCAATGAAGACTAAGAATGGGATATCTCATGTTGATGCTCGTGCTTGCAGAGCAGATGATATTGCGGAAGCTATAAAGCATGTTGCTTCTAGTGTACAACTTAGGGAAAAGATGGCAAGGGCTAGTATTGTTCGATCTAAAGAATGGCGTTCTGAAGTATCTGATGTTAACGCACTTCTTTCTGATGTCACTAAGGTGAGGAAGGAGGAGATTGATACTGGAAAGATAACTGATGCCATTTTATTTGCACAACATTCTTCTGCTGGGGATGTCCTTATGTCAACACAATGTTTTAAAGGGCTTAAGGAAAGACACCTAGAAAAGAAGCTTGTTTATATGACTCAACCTAAGTTCCAGGGAATTGTTGAGGGCAATCCATATATTGATGATATTATAGATTGGAACCCACGTTTAGCGGGTGCATATGAGGTTGTATATAATCCGCATCAGGAGAAGATACTTCCTGGTGGATGGAATAATTTAGATGTTAAATTGTATACTATGTATCCCTACTTTTGTAATGTAAAACCAGAACCGATGTTTATTGACTGTATTAAACCAGAAGGGGATTTTAAGTTACTGGGAGAGGAAATATTTGATCTTGAGACTGAGGATTATATTGTACTTAATTCTGGTGGGCAGTCTGAATATAGAAGGTACAAGCATTTTGATCTTGTGTTAAAGGGGTTTAATATTCCTATATTTCAAATTGGTGGGGAGGATGACCCACGGTGCAAGTATGCTAATGACTTGAGGGGGAAGCTTTCTTGGCGGGAGAGTGCTTATGTCATGAAACATGCTACTATTGCTGTTGTGGTGGACAGCTACTGCTCACACCTTGCTGGAGCAACAGACACACCAGCTGTGGTTCTTTTTGGACCAGCCCCAGCAAGGGTGACTGCACCGTGTTTAGCTGATGATAGGATTATAAAATTTGAGCCTGATATGCTCAAAGTTTGTGATACTCTTTCACATTGTTGGGGGAATATCCCTTATGGTAAGCAGCCTTGTGCTTCCCCTTGTATAAATACAATTTCACCAGTTAAGGTGAAAAAAGCTGTTACAGAACTTCTTAGTAAGTTCAGAAAAAACCAACCTGAAGAGGAGAACTAATTATGATTGTGCTCATGAAGTGTCTCAATGAAGAGAATATAGTAAAAAGATGTATAAGTGATTTCCATGATGATGATTGGGTAGACAGGATAATTGTTATTGATGGAGGAAGTACGGATTACACTATTCATGAACTCAAGGGGTTTAGCAAAGTAGAGGTTTATATTCATCCCTGGCTTGATTGGTATCATAATATGGAGGTATGCCAGAGTAATATAGCCCTGTCTTATCTTCCTAAAGGCTCTATTGCTTTTATCTTGGATTTTGATGAAAGGATGACGGATAACCTCAAAAAGAGTCTTTCTATTATTAATAAAGAGGGGCTAAAATATGATGTTGGTTTTGTTGCAAGACGAACAATAGATGTATTTAGGTATGAGGACAGCCCACATGCTATTATTGGAGAAGATGGTTTTCCTATAGAGGAAAGGCAGATAGGGCAGTTCCCTGATTTCCAATGCAGGATTATAAAATTTGATCCCAAGATGCATTGGATTAATAGTCCTCATCATTGTATGTGGGGGGTGGAGTCTGAGTTTAAGCTGTCTGAAGATGCATATATCCTTCACTATGAAAAAGATGATTACAGGGATCGACAAAGGATTGAGAGGAAGTGGTTACGCAACCAAGCAAGGCGTAAGATGTTAGGGCTTGTTGCTGATTTGTTTGAGACAAAAGTGAAACCCGAACTTGCTAATTATGCAGACCCAAATTATTGGGACTGGAGGGGGTAAGTATGTCTTGTTGTAATGATTTCCATACTCTCGTAGCTGTTGAGTGTCCTAACTGTCATAATCATTTTACAGTATATGCTAAGGAGAATATGATCAGTCCTCAATGCCCAGAGTGTGGTGTTTTTATTAGTGATTTTAAAGAGCGGTTAGTACATGTAGAAGGTACTTCTGCTGCCAGTTTAGAGCGTGTTTATTATAAACCAGTAAGTGGTAGGGATAACTTATGAGCTATGTAGATGCATTAAATCTTATGAAAATAATACCTGGGGCTGTAAGTACTGCTGAAATGATAGCTGTTTCTTCTTGTATTAGAAAGTATGTTACGTGTAAATGTGATCGGTTTGTTGTTGCTGCAGATTTTGGGTCTCATGCTGGTAAGTCTTCTATAATGGCTTCACACACCCTGAGTAGTATGGGGAGGAACGATCTTTTTTGTCTTGTAGACCCATTATATGATTTGACTAATGAAGAAGCCTGGAAGGATACGGTTCAGGGGTCAGCTACTAAGATACCTTGGGGATATTGTAAGGATGATAATTTTAAGGAAACTGTCATTAGGAGGGTTGAACAATATTCTGATTTGACTCACATTTTGCGTGGCATGACTTCTATACAGTTTCTTGATTTTTATAAAGATTTTCGTTTCTCTTATGTTTTTATAGATAGTGATGACCATCAGGAAGAGCTTGTTAAGAAGGAAGTTGGGATCATTAAGGATAGGCTTCTTGTTGGCGGGATAATGATGTTTCACGATTTTGGTAATCAGTATATACAACCACAGATAGCTGCAAATGAACTTGCTAAAACTGATAATTTTGAGCTTCTTGATATTGATTGGGATACTATTCTTAAATATTGTAATGATTATAAAACAGAAGTAGGTAATGATACTTGGCAGAATCCTAATGCTGATAGGACAAAGGTTGATCTAATTCCTAATTTTGTTGGTGGAGTAGTGAGGGTAAGATGAGTTTTCTTGAAACTAATTGGGATAATATACAACCACCTTATGGTGTTTATGTTGGTGCTCCTGTTGGGGGTATTAGGGAACCGTCTGTTGCTTCTTGGACACATGATAATGCTGGTATGTACATGCTTTTAAAGTGCATTGAATTATTTAAACCAATTAAGGTTTTAGAGATTGGTACTTTTGATGGTTTTGGTACTATAAAAATAGCTTTGACTATGGATTACTCTGATGATTGTGTTCTTTATACTATAGATTCTGGTGGAAATTATGATCTTGTGGGGGTAGGGAAAGAGGCTGTTAAGATAGATGATCCAGATGGATGGGAAAGAGTTGTTGAAAGAAGAAATAAACATTTAGCTGTTAATTGTAGGTGTGCAGTAAAGTATTTTGAGGGTGTGAGTCGTGAAATATTAGGTGTTGTTGTACATAAAATGGAGCATTGGGATTTTTGTTTCCAGGATTCTGTCCATATTCCAGAATTTATTATTGAAGAATGGCTACTATATAAAAATAGTTCTAGGGTTGGCAGTATAGTCTGTTTTGATGATATAAAAAGTACTAATGGTTTTATTGATTACTTTGAAACGAATGAAAAAAACTGGGTAACTAGACAGTCAGATATAGGACATGGGTCATTTTGGGCAGAGAGGGTGAAATAATGGGAAGAATAAGGGCTATGCTTGCTAGTACTTGTATGAAATGTACTCAATTATTTGCCAAGCAGATTCGCATAGAAGAAGCAGAGAAAATACACATTCATTGGAATGATGTAAGGATACTAATGGAACCTGAGCAGTTCAGAACTTTTTTTGCTGCTGTAGCTAGTGCGGTTAATAATTGGGATGGGAATCTTAGTCCAGATAAAGACAAAGTTTTAGCACACTTTGAGTTTAACTCTGATATTATTTTTAGGGATGAATTGAAAATAGAATTACAGCAAGACGGTAACATCCATTTTCATTATAATGATATAAGGATAGAGATGATCCCAGATACATTTATTGCTTTATGTGATCTATTTGAAAAAGCAAGGAGGAATTATGAAAAAGTTTAGTATGTTGAAGATGGCTGACATAAATCCTTATGATGATAACCACCCAAAAACTGAACCTGAATGGGAAGAGGTAGAGAAGAAATACCCTGATCCTAGTTATAGTTGGGATACACACAAGAAAGGAATAGAGTACATAAGTAGGGGTCTTTGTTGTGGTGGGGAAATAACTCCGATAGCGGTGCGTGAGACTGTTATTGATTATTTTGGTATGAATAGGAAATATGAAAGGCTTGATGGATATAAACGGTATATGGCTTGTGCTCTTCGTGATTTAAATGAAATACCTTGTTACATTTATTCTGGGGATGAAGCTACTCCTGGTTGCCAACATGGTGCTCCAGCTTGGATAAAAGAGCCTGATGCAGATAAGCTACGAGTTTCTGTTAAAGAGGAACCGAAGAAAGAAAAAGAGAAACCAAAGAAACAGAGAATTTATAAAAGAAGGAAGAAATGAAAAAAGCTTTTATAATAACCGGAGCACAGAATTCTGGTAATCATCTTATGACAGATATCCTTATTGTGAATGGGTGTTATGGAGAGATAGGGAGAAATCAGAATTGTTTTGATTATATGAAGAGGGGGAATTCTCCTATTGTTTGGCGGGGTAGTATGCCAAAAGGAGGGATAGGTTGGTATAACCTTAAGAACATATCTGATGTATTTGAGAATTATGGATATGCCGTTCAGGTTATAGTAATGATAAGAGATTGGTATGCTGTAAAGAAGACACAGACTATACATTTCCCTGGGCTTATAAAAAATGAAGAGGTTTCTTTATCTGCAATAAAGAGGGCATATAAGAAGATAATGGGGGATGTAATAAAGTATGATATGGATTATTACTTTGTTAGCTATGAAGGCTTAATCCATAATAAAAATGAATCTATTTTAGCAATTTCACAGTTTATTGATTATAGGCTTGACCCACAGCTGATACATATTACTAATGAAAATTTGAAGCACTATGAAGGGCTAAAAACAATCCAAGAGGAAGGAGTAAAAAATGTTTTATGTATGTAAAATGTGCGGGAGAAGCATAAAAGCAGAAGAACAACCCAAGTATTGTTACTTTGATCGGATGAGTAATGTTGAGAATGTATCTGATGAGGATGCTAAAAAGATGGGTTTATTCTTAAACTCAGATGTGCATAGCATTACTACTGAGAGTGGTAGGAATATTGAAGTAGAGTTCATGGGGGATTATATATATGATCCTTATGATGGAAAGCTCAATGATAGTATTTTTACAAATGGTGATACTCTTTCATCTTTTCAGAAAGGGATAATGCAACTAGTTTGCAAGGGGGCATAAATGATAACTGAGTATTCTAATCAGAAAGATATGCGAGCTAAGGCATTAGCTTATCTTGGAGAGAAGAAGTTTAAAAGAGTTATAGATATTGGTGGTGCTATATATCCTTGGGTTAATCGGTTTGCTACTGCATATTTTGATTTGAAGGATGTACATGAATATATTAAAGATTATCCAGATATGTATACTGAAGAGATTGATCAAGCTAAGTCTTTTATTGGGGATATTAATGATGGGGATGGATGGGGAGAAGTTTATAAGGATGTAGAGGAAAATGGGAAGTTTGATTTTGCTGTTTGTACTCATACTATTGAAGATATTCGTAACCCAGTTTATGTGTTGAGGCATTTACCAGATATTGCTAAGGAGGGTTTTATTGCTATACCAAGTAAGACTTGGGAGTTGTTTTCTGGAACTGAGTGTGTAACTCCTGAAGAACAGATTGATTGGGGGCTAACACACGAATATACCTATAGGGGGTTTTTCCATCATAGGTGGATATTTACTATTATAGATGATAAATTAGTTGGTTTCCCTAAGCTTGGTTTTGTTGATTGTATGTTAGCTTTTGATCGAATAACAAGAAAAGATAAAAACAATAACTGGCATGAGCTTGCTTTCTTTTGGAAAGAAGGTATACCATTTGGTATTATAAATAATGACTTCCTTGGTCCGAATGGAGCAGAATTTTGTAAGATGTATAGAGAACTTATATCGAAGGGAGTTTAATATGTCGGAGATAGGAATAGTCATAAATTTGGATACAAGAGCTGGTTATCTTTCTGATGCTGAAAAACATTCTGCTGGAGGTAAGAATGGAACTGGGGTTGTATCTGCAGACTACTTTATAGATGGGGTTAAAAATAAGGTAGACTTCTTTCGTGGGTATGATACTGAGGTTACTGTATATATTGACCTACATGAAATGTTGACTGGAGATTTACTTGTCAGGATGAATGATTTGATACGACAGGGGGTTATTGATAATTTATATATTAATAGACATAATGAATCTTTTGGAGATATGGAATATTATCCTAAGTGGTTGTGTTTGAGCATTCTTAATCCTATTATTTGTACAAGGTCAAAGTATATTGTGCATTTTGATTGTGATACAATGGCTTTTAGGAGAGATGATTGTACTATTATTGATGATATTAAAGGATGGCTTGATTCTGGTAAGTATGACTTTGTCTCATATCCAAGTAGATGGAGTCCTCATGCTGATTGTGATTCTGGATGGGATTATAATTGGGCTTCTACTCGCTTCTTTTTTGGTAGGAGAGACTTTTTTGACTATGAAGAAATTAAGAAGTGTCTTGAAAGCTCTGAGTATCTGTATAAAAAATATGGAGATAAGTATAGGAGATGTCCTTGGTTGGAACACGTATTGGGGATAATGACTGGTAGTAAGGATAAGGTATATTATTTACCACATAATTTTAATCTGTATACTATATTTTGTTGGATAGGATATAAAAAGGGATTGATAAAACAACTTAATGATATGTCTTTTGATAATGTAATTAAATACGTGGCACATTGTGGGGGTATAGGGTATCCCTGTGATGTTCGACCTAAATAACCTTTTAAGGAGGACTTCTTATGAAGCTATGTTTTACAGGAAATCAATTTCCGTTTGGAGAAGGGATGGCTTATGGTGGGGAAAGGATTCTTTATTACCTTATTAAAGAGCTTTCTAAACTGGGGCATGATATTTATCTGTTTTCGAGAGAAGGAACAACTGTTCCAAAGAAATATATAAAAGATTATATTCCTATTGGAGAAATACAAAATGATAGGGATGTCCACTATGAAGCTGTAAGTAAGTATGTTGAAGAGAATAAAATAGATTTTGATGTGTATATGTGTAATTATTTTGGAGATGGTTGGAACCCAGATATTCTTGAGAAGTTTAGGGGGTATACAGAACTTACGTGGTGTGTCTGGTGTCACATGGTCTGGCAGATGAAACAGGTGTCATATAATACAGTATCTTATTCCAAGGTTTTGCAACAGGATTTTCAGAGGGTTGGGTGTCCTACTACTATGATACATTATGGTATACCAACTGAGCTATATGAGCCGTGTTATGATCCTGATGATTATGCTGTTTGGATTGGTAAGATTGAGGGGGGGAAAGCCCCACACCTTGCTATTGAGGTAGCTAAAGCAGCAGGACTCAAGATAGTTATTATTGGTCCACCTTATAATACTGGTTGCTTTTGGAATAAAGTATGCCCCTATATTGATAATGAAACTGTGTTCTGGGTTCGTGGGGCTGATGATGCTATGAAACAAAAGATAATGAGCAGAGCTAAAGTTTTTATATCAAGTAATGATAATACGTGGAAGGAACACTTTGGTATAGTGAATGCTGAATCTCTTGCAATGGGTACTCCTGTGCTTGCTTTTAACAGGATACTGCAGGATTGTGCTGTTGTTGTTGATAAAATTGTTAAGCATGGAGAAACTGGATATATATTGGATTACCAGGATTCTAATGATCCTGAGCCAATTATAGAACAAGGAAAGGAACTGCTTAAAAAGATTGATCAGATTGACAGGAAGAGGTGTAGAGAAGATTTTGAAAACAGGTTTTCTGCTGATCTTATGGGCAGGAGATGGGAATGGTTTCTTGGTAAAGTAGCGGAAGGTAGGAAGATGCAGAGTGTGGAGGTTCCTTTTTAATATGAAATTTAGTGTTGTTGGTAATAGTCATGTTGGGTTCTTTTCTGGCACAAATGATATGGCAATTGGTGATCCAAAAACATGGAGAAACACAAAAGATAGGAATGAGAAGTTTGAAACTTATCCTATGGGAGCACATCTTTGTTATAATTTAAATAATAAACAACACCCAGGGAGAAGGGATTTTGAAAATATTTTAGGGCGTATAAATCAAAGCAACCCATTGATTTTGATGTATGGTGAGATTGATTGTAGGAATCATTTGGTATTACAAGCAGAGAATATGGAAAAGTCATTTATATATGCTGTGCATTTGTGTATTAAAAATTATATGGAATTTATTGATTGGCTTATAAAGCATAGTAGAGTAGACCCCATAATTTTGTGGGGTCCACACCCTCCTATGTTACCTGGCACTAAGTTTAAAAAGGGATGGAAAAAGATGTCTAATCTGCATTTTGGAACTTATGATGAAGTTTGTTATATTGAGTATTTATTTAATAATGTTCTTGCTTATGAGTGTGAAAAGAGGGATCGGCTTGTTTTTGCTACTTTGTATTATAGAATGATGGAATATTTTATGAATGAGGAACCAAAGTTTTATGCTCCTGATGATTTCCATCTTTCTCAGGAAATGTATCCATATGCTGTTGAGGAACTAAATAATGTATTAGGGGTTGAGATATGAATTATGATGTTGTATTTATTTTCGGAATAGGGCGGTGTGGTAGTGGTTTTACGTCTACTATATTTTCACTTAATGATATGATTTTGTCTTATGGTGGTCCTGGGTTTGGTTGGATGCGAGATTCTAATGCTTCTGTATTTACAATGACAGATATCAAAAAGCATTGGGAGTCTCATCCAGAAAGGGAATTTGAACATAATATTAATAAGAAACCAGGATATGATAAATATTATACATATCTCAAGGAGAAGCCTAAGTATGATGGAATACCTTGTGTTTGGGATAATAGGGGGGAGTTTCATTATAAATCTATCCTTGAGCGTATTACAGGGAAGCATTTAATTATATATTGTGCAAGACCAATAATAGACCATTGTAGGTCTTTCAAACGTTTTTTTGGGGAACAGGCTGGTGGTGATTATTTTTTAGGGCATCTACAAAAGTCTCTTGAATCGGTTAATTATATTAAGAATGATAGTAAAGCAAGGCTTGTGGTTGTTGATATGTGTCGTGGTGGGGTAGATAAAAAGATTGCTGTATTTGAAAGATTGCATGATATGATTGGTATAAAAATGAATGCTATGCAATATGCTTTCTTGAATGATGGAAGAAAGATTGGAGCAACGAATCCTAAGAAGGAAACGTATTCTGATGAGAAGATAATGTGTGAGCTAAAGTATAATACTAATCCTGTAGTTAGTCATTATGACAATTTGTTGAAGGAAGCACTATGAAGAAATGTGATATAACACTTATATTTCCAAGGAGCCAATTCCTTATTAATGATGGGGTGTTTCCCCCATTAGGAATTATGTACTTGTCTGCCTATCTTAAGGATAGCAGATATCGTGTACAATGTCTTGACTTTGGTTTAGGGCATACTGTAGATGATATTGAGTCTGATGTTGTTGGTATTTCTTTTACTACTCCACAGAGGAAGGAAGCTTATGAAATAGTGAGTAAGTGTAAAGATGATAAATATCTTATTGCTGGTGGACCTCACCCAACACACATGCCAAAAGAATGTTTTGATAATGGGTTTGATGCAGTAGTTACTGGATATGGCGAAGAAAAGCTTACTGATTTGATGGATACTATATATAAGAGAGAAGGAGGGGTAGAAAGGAAGCGAAAAAGTAATATTGATGAATACCCGTTCCCTGATAGAAATGCTTTACCAATAAAAGAGTATGAGTATTACATTGATGATGAACCAGCTACGGTGATCATGACGAGTAGGGGGTGTTGTTATGACTGCTCTTTTTGTGCTCGTATTGATAAAACTTTTAGACAGCAGTCTGCTAATAGAACTGTGTCTGAAATATTTGGTGTGAATAACGACTTTGGTTTCAAAGCTTTTATGATATTTGATGATACATTTATATTGAATAAAGAACGCCTGAGTCATATTGCTAATGGTGTTAATGGGTCTGGTTTTAAGTTCCGGTGTTTTGGTAGATCAAATTTGATTACTGATGCTATATGCCAGGAATTAAGGAGAATGAATGTAGTTGAGGTTGGTATAGGGGTAGAGAGTGGGGCTGATGTTATCTTGAGGAAAAATATGAAGGGTACAACAAGGTCGGTTAATACTGAAGCAATACGCCTATTACATGAATATGGAATAAGAGCTAAAGCATTTCTTATTGTGGGGCTTCCTGGGGAAACGACAAGTACTATACTTGAAACAGAGTCTTGGATAAAGGAAGCAGAGCCTGATGATGTAGATATTAGTATTCTTCAGCCACTTCCTGGGTCTGCTATTTTTGAAAACCCAGATTATTTTGGACTTAAGTTTAATTACAATGGTGATTCTATGTGGTATAAAGGAACACCAGGAAAGTACAAAGCAACATCGAGAACCGAGAGTCTTGATGAAACAGAGATTGTCCATTTTAGAGACTATCTCGAACACACATACAAGAGTAAGGAGCTTTTGAGATGAAATTAGATGTTTTTATAATCCCGCATTCTTGTGAGGGAAGAACACAGGAAGACACTATTGAGTCTTTTGGTAAAATACCATGTACTTTCTATACTGATTGCACTACGTATGAAGATATAAATAAACACCATAAAGATGGTGATTGGTATATGGTTATTTATGATAATGAGTATATAGATGAGGATGTGCAGTTTGCTATACCTGTTTTTATAGATTGTGAAGATTATGATTGTCTTATACTTCACAGGTTTAAAGTGAATAACAAACATGAGAAAAGCCCACGGATATTTAGAAAACATTTGAAGTTGCAGCCAAATTCTCTGTTCCCTGCTTTTCAAGAAGGCGGTATAGCATATGAAACTGTTCTTGATGGTTGGATTAAGCCCACTGAGGGGTATGAATAATGTTGCAGTTAGACTTTGTTGCAGATTTACAAGACCTTGTGAAAGTAATAAATGCGACAATAAAGACTCAGAATATTATTACTAAAGAATACAAGAGGACTTTACCAAGGAATCTTGCACTAAAGGCTCGTGATCTGCTGGCTCAAAATATCATTTCACAGAAGTATGCTTCAAAGTATGCTGGTTATAGTGATGTTTATTTAAACTGGTTGAAGGATAAGGGGATAAATAAAACAAGATACTGGGTATTAACGGAAAGTGTTCTCAATAACTTGCGTGTATTTAAATATCGTGGTGGTTGGATGGCAGGAATCCCTGCTGGGGTTACTGCGTCTCAGGGTAGTTCTCTTTTAAATGATACTACCGGAGGGAGACCAATTGCTATGTATGCTACGATGGTCGAGCGTGGGTGGAAAAGTTGGTATGGGAATAGAGTACCTAAACGCCCACTGTTTGTTCCAACTACTGAAGAATTTAAGCACACCTGTCTACCACAGCTTGGGGCAGAATCGCTTAAAAGAATAAGATACAGGTGGAGATAACATGAAAGTTGTTAGTATACAGTCTAAAGATATTTATGTAACTATTGATCTGAGTATTACAGAGATAGATAAGCTCCTTACTGCTCTATCCTGTGCTAAGTTAGAGTATGATGGACAGGAGAATCCAGATATTAGGGAAGCTGCAGACTATCTTACAAAGGAGTTTTACCCAGCTTTAGATGATCTTCATCGTGGAATATTAGGGGGGAATACAGATGTCTCTTGACCCTACTGCTCGTGAAGCCAATGTGCGAGATAGTATAAAGAAGTTTTTTGTAGACAACATAAGAACTATTGAAGGTATTTATGTATCATTTGATAGGTATCTATCTGCTCCAAAAATACAGGGGAAAGATACTAATAGATGGGTTAGTGTGCATATTGGTCCTCTTGAAAGAGAGTTTCATTCTACTGTTGAGCTTGATGTTTACTGTTGTACGAGAATTGATAGTGAAGGATTTAGGTTAGCCCAACTATGTGATAATGTTATGGGGTATCTTACTGATTCTACTATGTCTGATGGGATGAAGCGAATAACGTTTTATCAGAGTAGACCTTCTGGAGCATGGACGGAGCTTGGAGCATTTAAGGTTATAGAGATAAATGAATCTCCACAGTTGGATGCTACGGATCAGACTAAGTATAAAGTTCTTACGGTAACTCTAAGTTGGGGGGCTACAATCTAATGGAAAATGATAAAAAAAGAAAGTTTATGGTTTGTGAGAAATGTGGTAAAAGGCTTATAGAGCGTCTACCTGGTGGTTTCTTCCGCTTTATATTTGGCAAGAAACCAGGAGATGGTAAATCTCCTCCTGTTGAACTTATTATCTGTGGGTCTGTAAAGATGCGGTGTCTCAGGAAATCTTGTAGAAGGGAATATCCTGAGCATTGGAATTTGTTTCATTTAATGCCTTCTCCTAAGATAGAGGAGAAGAAAGATAAAGACCAAGATTAAAAACCAATCGGATAACCGAACCCTAATCAGCATTGCTGAAATTCTCCGTAAATTTTTAAATAGTAAAGGGGGTGATATTATTGGCTAGATATGGTCCTGTTACAACTGATACTTCTACAGTAGCTCTAGGACTTGCTCAGATTAGGGTTGGTAATTCTCCTGCGTATATCGCACATACTGAACCTGTTTTGTCTTCTACCCATTCAATGGGGGCAATGGCAAGTACTAAGTTTACAGGTACTACTGACTGGTGGAAACTGGAATCTGGTTTCCCTCTGGAAGAAGACCTGACTATAGCTACTCGTGAAGGTGCTCAACTCGAATGCGTATTCAAGGAAATCAAACCTTTGAACCTTGCATATGCATACGGTATTGCTACATCTACTTCCGGTGAGTATTCTTCTGCACATTCTGGTGAAATAGCTCTCGGTGGGCGAACTTCTCCTGATTACATAAGGATGGAAGCGTACTACACATTCCATAACGGAACGAACACGATGACTATTATATTCCCAAGAGCACAGATGATTTCTACTGTTGAGATCGACCTCCAGGCTGAGGATGCTGCTGGTGTTCCTGTTACTTTTGAGTCCAAGAACGCAAGCTCTGATTCTACTGGCGGTGATTCGTGTTGGGATAGTAAACCACTAGGAAGAATTTACTTCCAGTAATTAACCTGTTAAGGAGATACAACTAATGAACGAAACAGCGGAGAGAGAAAATAAGATGTTGAATCCTCGGATTAGGGATGTTGATATTGGCATCCGTAATCTGAGGAAGGTCACTATTTATCCATTGTCGATACCGGATCAGGAACAGCTTATAGATGTTATAACTAGTGCGGTGCGTGAGTTCTTTTTGTCTGATGCACCAAAGGATGATTATGCGTTTACATCCTTTGTTGTAAAACAGATAAAAGACAATATGAAGCGGATAATGGAATTAATAACTGATGAAAAGGATATTGAAGCACTTCTTAGAGACATAGACAATTACCAGTTAACGGAAATTGCTAATATAATCTGGGAAGTGAATTTTGATTTACCAGGAAAAAACGCAAAGAGCCTCTTCGAGAAACTGAAGAATCTGTTTCCATCGGAGGGGCTGTCACCTATGTCCTTGAGCGATATCCAGGATACCGTCTTGAAGACTTCCAAAGAAAGTCCTTCAGAGAAGGTGGAGTCACCCTCGGACAATTAATTGTGTTATTTGAACATGCACAAAAGAGGGAGTATGATACTATGAAATTCAATGCTGCATTACAGGGAGTAGACCTTGATAAAGGCAAAGAAAAAGAAACTGGGAATCCAGTTACTGAAAAATTTGATGGGGTAGAGCTTTTTGGAGACCCCAAAGACTATGAAAATTTGTCTCAGGAAGAAAAAGAAAGAAAAACTAAGGAGCTTATGACTAAGATGAAATCATGGGCATCTGGTAAAACAATTACTCCTGACGGAAGAAAGACCAATACTAGTTTTGGGTATGAAGGCTAAAAGTTAGGAGCTTGCTATGGCAACACAGGCTAAAGACCTTACCCTTGGTATTTATTTTAATGTCAGGGTAACGAGAGGGTTTGAGAGAAGGCTGGATTCATTAAGGATGCGTTTAGCCAGTCTATCAACCCCTATGCAGGGGCTTACCACTGCAGCACATAAAACTAAAGCGAGTATGACCCATATAGCAGCTGGGGCTGAGACCATGCGGAATCAGCTACATAAAGCCAGTTCTGCTATGACTGTTGGTATGGCTGCTGCGGATAAGTTTGGTGGTGCTCTGCATAGAGTAGGTACAGCATTTAAAATTATAGCTGCTTTTGGTGTAGCTGGTTTTATAATAGGTGGGTTTACCAGAGCTTTGCGTGGCGGGATTCAAGAGATAGTTGATTTTGATCAGGCTTTGAAGAATCTACAGGCTATTACAGAAGCTACTGATGCAGAGCTTGCTGTAATGGGGAATACTCTTATAGATATTGCTACACGCACTAAGTTCTCTACTACTGAACTTGCTGATGCTATGGTTACATTAGGTCAGGCTGGTTTCTCCGCAAAGGAGTCAATACATGCTATAGAAGCTGTTGCTACTCTTGCTACAGGAACCTTGTCTGAAATGTCTGTTACATCTGACCTTTTAACTACAGCATTAAGAGCTTGGAATCTTGATGCTGTTGAATCTACCAGGATTGCTGATGTAATGGCTAATGCAATTAATGGTTCTAAGTTGACTGTAGACAAGCTCCGAATAGCCTTTAACTATGTAGCTCCATCTGCTGCACAGGCTGGGATATCTGTTGAACAGACTGCTGCTGCTATGATGACATTAGCTAATAATGGTCTTAGGGCAAGTACAATAGGTACTGGTCTAAGACAGGTATTGCGTAGGCTTGTTGCTCCTACATCCCGTATGAAGGAAGCATTGATGGAATATAATATAAATATACAACAGATCAATCCATCAATGGTCGGTTTTGAAAATGCACTAAAAAATCTTACTTCTGCTATTTTAGACCACGAGAAGGGTGTAGTTGATATGGGAAAAGCCTATGCCTTGTTTGGACTCCGTGGTGCTCAGGCAGTATCTATTTTAGTAAAGAGTGTTAGAGATTCAAGTTTTCAAAATGCGTTAGACAGTACCAAAGACTTTGGTGCTGCTGCAAGGATGGCTGCAAAACAGGCTGAGGGGTTAGGGATACAAGCAAAGCGACTCCAAGACCGTGCTAAGGTACTTGCTATTGCTTTAGGAGATGCTGGGATTACTGGAGCTATTCGTGGACTTATACAGGCTCTTAGTGCTGTAACCTTAGCTCTTGCTAATTTTGTTGATTCTGGAGTAGGTACTGCTCTAGTTCAGTTTGGATTACTTACTAGTTCTTTAAGTGTAGTTTATCTTATTCTAAAAAAGCTTTGTTTGTTGATAGTCTCTGCTTCTGCTGGGATTGGTGGTTTGAAGTTAGCTATGAGTTCCATGACTGTTTCTTTGATTCGTTCTATAAGCCCCTGGTGGCTTCTTGTTGCTGGCATATCTGCAGCTGTGACTGCATTGATTGCTTATTCTGGGGCAGAGGAGAGAGCGATAAAGAAGTTGAAGAGAAGAAGTGTAGAATTAGAATCTGATATACATTCTCTTCGTGTTTATATTGGTGCCGTAAAGGAATTAGAGAAACAAGAGTTAAAGGGGAACAATGTAAAAAAAGAAAAGCAACGTCTTATACATAGTATTATTACCAGCCATAAAGAGTTGAAGGAAGTAGTATCTAAAACTACTTTAACTTATGAAGAGTTGGTTAAAGCTATGAATAATGTTGTCAGAACAAAGGTTCGAGAGAACATACAAACCCAAGTTGCTTTGTTTGATAAAACTCTTGCTAAAGTACGAGCATTGAAGGAGGAGTATAAAGCTCTATCTGATAAGTCTGTAGAATATAATTCTAAACTAATGGCAACTAATCCTATGGGGGCTACACATTGGAGAGCAGCATGGATGGAGAAGGAAGTAAAGGCTACAAATAAGGCTCTTGAAGAAGGAACTACTGAAATAGATAACCATCTTAAGGTATTAGCTAAGATTGCTTTTGAATCATATAATTCTGGTATGGGTAAGAGGGGAGCATTTGCTGAAGTTGCTGATCAGCTTGGACCACTTTCTTCTCCTCAACATAGGGCAAAAATGCAAAAATACTTTAATGTATTAATAGCAGAACAGGAGAAACAGAATGCCCAGTTTGAGAAACAGCTTAAGGTAACTACAAGTCTAAATGAGGAGATTAATTATCAGAAGAAGATTTTGACAGACCTGGAAACTGCTCAGGAGAAGATAACTCTACAGGAGGAGAAAACTGGGATTCAAACTAAAAAGAAACTTGATCTTGAGGATAGGGTATATGGAGTAAAGGTAAAGATTCTCAGATTGGAATATAAGCTTGATACTATGGGGGAATCTGCGAAGAAAAGATCAGATGAATCTCTAAAGTTGAGTCTAAAGATATATAAACTTGATCAGGAGCGACTTCTGAACAAGATGAAAATTAGACAACTTACTGAAAAGGAGAAACTAGAGCTTGCAGAAGTAAGAGAGGAGATTGGAAAAGTAAATAAGGAGATAGCCTATAGGACAGCTATGAAAGACGACCCAATTATGGCTATGTCCAAAAGATATCAAGATATTAAAGATGAGCTTAGTGATTTAAAAAAGGAGTCTGCTGAATATAATGAGAATAACCGTATGCAGGATAAGGACAGATTAGATAACCTAAAAGAGCAGAATAGACTGGAGCAGGAAAGAGAAGAACTTATAAAAGATTTTATAGAATATAGGCTTGAAAATAATGCTAAAGTACAGAAACTGGAGCAGGATTACCAGGAAGCAAGTATTAATTTTGCTCTTAATAGGAGCACTCTGACTCAGGAGCAAGCAGAGGATGAACAGGAAAAGATAGCCAAGTTGAAACAGGCTATTAAACAAGCCTCAATAGAAATTGCAAAGGATATAAGAGACCGTGGGCATATACTGATAAACGGAGAAGAGGTAGAGCTTACTGCCACAGAGATTGATATGATCAATGATAAAATGGTACGGCTTGCTTCTGGTATGGTAACAGCAGCTAAGAAGACCGGAGAGTTGAAGAAAGAACTCTGGGATATATACGGGTCTAAGGTTCTTGATGGTATTGCTGATGGTGTAGCAAATCTATCTTCTGGAGCTAAGTCGGCAAGTGAGTCCTTTCGTCAGATGGCAGAGGATATTGTCAAAGACCTGATGCGGATTATAACCAAGCTTCTTATCATAAGAGCACTACAGTCAGCACTTGGAGCTACTGAAGCGGATACTACAGGGTTTAAAGGTTGGCTTGCTAATACTGCTAAAGGAATGGGGTTTGGTGCTATAGGTAGGGGGTTTATGGGTATGTTTCAGGAAGGAGGTATCTTACCTAATACTGGAATGTTCCTTGGACATAAAGGAGAAGAGGTAATAAGTTCTCAGAACAAAGAAGGTATAATGGGGATGCTTGCTGGGATGCAGAAGAATCAGCAGATGGTTCCTGCAGGAGCTGGGGCAGGACAACCCAATGTTAATATATATCAGATACATGCAGTTGATACCAACTCTTTTGCCAGGCTTCTTTCTTCAAAGCAGTCTCAGGCAATGATGGGAGAGGTGATAACAAGTAAATTTTCACATAATTCTCCTATTCGTAAGACTATAAGGAGGGGGTATTAATGAGTAACGAGATATTCAAATGGATGCCACATATGCTTGACTATGATGTTGAAACTGAGTGGGATACTATTATAACAGGTTTTTCAAATGGAACTGAACATAGGAGGAACCGTAGGGGCAGGGAAGTAGGTTATTGGAAGTTTAATTATATGGCTGCTGTAATATGTGGGTATACCAAGAATAAATTGCAGGATGACATACTTAGTTTTTTCAATTCAAGAAAGGGTGCGTATGACAACTTTTGGTTGCCTTCCTGGGAACTTGAGTTTAAAACCACAGGTTCCGCAAATGCAAAAACAGAACTATGGTTTACACAAGACCCAGAGCTACTTGGGTTCACTACTACAGCTGGGGATCAGGGTAATTATCTGTATGTTTGTAATAGGTATTGTACTACTTTTGATCCTGATTTCTCTATTTCCCATGAGGTCAAAAGAATATCAGCGATAACAAAGTTTGATGCTGATAACTGGTATATAACTATAGTAGGCACATTGACGAATGATTATTCTAATGGAGCAAGGGTTCAAAAAGCATACAAGGTTAGGTTTGTTAATGATAAGCTTAAGCGTGGTTTTAAATGCCCCTGGGTATGGGAAGAGGATTTACAGTTTAAAGAAGATGTTGCTTCTATGTACACAGAACTTGGAGATTTATAATGAGGCTACTCCCAGCTGATATATTAGAAGAAAAAAATAAACAACAAAGCACAATGATTGACCTTCTCATAGTAGAAGTGTCAAAAGCATATATCTCTCTTGCACAGAATGGGGCTGGTAGCCTTGCTTTCCGTCTCTATTTATCCGATACGTTGTCTACTCAGCTTGATACTGATGGGGTAGATATAACTGAATCTGGGGATGGCTGGTTTTGGGTTGCTACTATAGAAAAAGGGAATAATGCGGGGTCTTTTAGAAAAATACTGTATAGGGATGGAAATGAGATACGTGTAGAACCACTTCCTAATGATAGTTATAGTTCGAGCAATACAGACAAGATACGAATTTCAAAGTGTGTGTTTCTTGCCTGTTGGAATAAGCCTGTCCGATTCTGGCTTCCTGATGTCTGTTCTGCTACCTATAATTATGATGTAGAATTTGTTCCTTTCCCTTGTTCTATAGAACCAATAGGAACGAGTATTACAGGGGAAGTGCTTAATATAAATGCGAGTCTGTCTAATGTAGATCGTGTAATAGGTAATGCTGTTCAATCAGCTGGCGGTCTCAGGGGAAACAGGGTTACACATCTCAGGGTATTCGATGGATATACTGCTGATGATAACAATCCTAATGGAGCGGATAAGGATTATTGTATTAAAGATGTTATGTATATAGATTCTGTTTCCATCTCTGAGGAATCTGTAGACTTCACCCTTGAGAGTAGGTTTAATATAGTTGGGGTTAAGATACCACTCAGGACGTATAACAGAAGCTTCTGCAGCTTTAAGTTTGGTTCTGTTGAATGTGGTTATGGACATACTGGTATAGGTAGCACATCACTTGATAGTGATTATCCGCTTGCAAGTGAGTCAAATTGTGATCATACCTTGTATGGACCAAATGGCTGTACTGCACACAATAATGGAGACAGGTTTGGTGGGTTTCCTGCTATTCCTTCTGGTGATTAATATGTTTTATGAGAAGTTTTTAGGTATTCCATACAGACACCACGGTAGGGATTTTAATGGGGTAGATTGCCTTGGGTTATTGTTTTTATACCAAAAAGAACTATTTGACAGGGATTTACCTGATTGGTATTATGAAGAGGATTGGAGTAAGAATGGGAAAGACTATATTGCTGAGAATTATGAGAGGATAGCTGAAAAGGTTACTACATTGGAAGTACATGATGTTGTAATGTTTACACTTAATCTTTGTACCTGTATCCCTAACCATTTAGGGATATTTGTAGAGAAGCCTGATAAGATAATAAAAGCGACAAAATCTGGGGTAATATTATGTAGCATGAATACTCCGGTATTAAAGAATAGGATAGAGGGGTTTTATAGAGTATGCCCAAGCTGAAGCTCATAAAGAACACGATAACCGGAGAGTGTATAGAGTTTTCCTGTAAGGAAACCACACTATCTGGAGTTGTGGAGAAGTTTATATCAGCAAATCCTGATTTCGTTCATTATGCATTCCATGAGAATGTTTCTATAAGGATTAATGGTAAGAAGGTTGATCTGAGTAAGCTTGATGCGTTTAATCCACTGAAGCCTGATGATTCTATTATCATTTACCCAGAAGTAGGGGAAGCGATGTCTCTCGCTGCCTTGCTTGCTACTATAGGAGGTAAGGTTGGAGCAGCTGCTTCTGCTATAGGTCTTGCTACACCAGTAACAGTCCAAGGTATTGCTGGACTAGGGTCTCATGTTGTTGGCTATACTACTACTGCTGCTGGCGGTTTCCTTTTAAAGACTGCTGCTATAGGAGCACTTGGAGCAATAACATCTGCATACTCAGCACATAAGATGTCTGCTTCAAGTAGTGAGGATGAAGGACCAGGTAAAGACTCCCCCACCCACGGATGGACTGTACAATCTACAGCAAGTGAGGGACTACCACTACCAGTAATATATGGAAGGCATAAGGTAGGTGGTAATATTATATCATCTGTTATTGAATCAGTTCCTGTTCCTCTGTATGATTGGAAGAATAGTCAGGATCAGTGGTGTCCTTTTATATCTATCCCAGTACCTAATGTCACAGATACAATAAAGGCAGTATTTGGTGGTTTAGGGGAGGCTCTACCTGGCTGGCTTGGGGAAGCATTCAGTTCTGTTGCTCTTGCTACTAATCTTATCAGCCCCCCTATGAATACTGTTTTGATGGGATTATACCCTCCTATAAAGGGATGGTATTGTGAGTGTGATCCTAATATATGGGCATATTTGTTCTGGCATATACGGATACTAACACTAGGACAGTTTAAGCGTTTTATAAATGTAGCTTTAGGTAAAGAAGTAATACAGACAACGGATGACTGGGATAACCTAATAGCTACACTAAAAACGATGGTTCAGAACTATATTCGTGCTAATGTATTCAACACGAACTTCTTTAATAAATGGAAGGGGCATCTTGAAACAATGCAAAGTGGGGAGGAATCTGCAGAGGACTTTATAAACAACCATGATCCTGCTGATGTCTTTCCTTTTGGGAATCTTTCTTTTGATGAGAGTATGTTCCCAAACTATGCTGTATCTTCAGACCCAACATCTCAGGCATATCTTGAGTACCAGCTGTGTGAGTTTCTAAAGACCCTGGTTGATGATTGGAAGAATGCTTGGAGCCTTGAGTTCTTCTCTCCTATATTAAATGATGGTATATACGGTAAGATATTTAGTGAAGAGGGGATAGAGAGTAACGAGAATCCCTGGATGAATCTTGACGACAACCTTGGTATATACTTGGTTGGGTGTATACCATTTGATTGGGATGCTCTGTTTACACCAAGGTGGTATATACATGATATACATGGGTTAGCTATCCATGCTCCAGGTAGTCTTAATATTTGTGGGCTGTCTATTCCTGGGCTTAACATTCAGATGAATGAAAGTGAAGAACAGCACCTTCACCAATTACTTGGATTAAGTGAGGGAGAGATACAGGGGATAGATAAAGTATTTGTCAATAATAATCTCATTAGTAATTACAATGGTGCTCAGTTTTGTTATCTAAAAGGTACAAATGAGCAGTCATTTAATGAGGTCAGAGAAGATAATCTTGGCTCAATAGATGAAATGGAGTTCTATGATAAAACTGTTACTTCCCACAGTAGAAGCATAGAGCTTGCTGATGCACTTGACTTTGCTAATTTTACTACTACTGCTGGCTTTCCTGCGAATAATGTTTATATAAGGTGTAAGTTTAATGCTTTCAGACTTGATAGTAAAGGAAGATTGAGAGACCTAGATGAAAACCCAATACGATTCCTTATACTTGCTGGTTGGGAGTATTCTAACTTTGATAATGTTAGTGTAAGTGATAACGGTACTGTAAATGTAAGCCTTAATGATTGCCTTTCTGGGCAGTATATTGCTATGCCATATTCTATATATGGTGGTGTAAAAGAGCCTTTCTATAAACAGTTTAGGGCATTCCCTATTTTAGACCTTATTAATTCTACTATGGATACTGTTATAGGGTACTTTCCTGGTGGGGCAAAAGCTATAGTAGAATTCTTCAACGATCCAGATGATCCTATATTAGTCAATGGTGCTCCTGTTGATTGGAGTAAGTTTTATAATTGGGGGTTATCTTATACTAATTCTGTTGTAGCTGATTATAAACAGGATGTATATGATGCTATATCCAATAGGTATAGTGATTTCTTTATTGAAAATAGACGGCAGCTGAAGGTGCGTATTGTCAGGACTTCCCCGCCCACTGATCATGTCCGGTATACTGATAAGATGTATATTGAGGGGTTTGATGAGGTTAGCTATTCGGGTTTTCGTTATCCAAATACTGCTGTTCTTGGTGTTAATTTTAAAGCTACAGGAGAGCTTTCTGGTGGTGCTCCCAAGGTTTCTGCAATAGTAAAAGGAGTTAAGATTGATGTTCCAAAACTTGTGCTTGCAAGTGATAAAGGAACTACGGCAACTGATGGTATACAGGTCTATCATGAATATGCATGGTATGATGAAGATGAGGGTTGTTATCGTAGTATGCTCCACGGAGGAGCTAAGTGTGCCTATAAAAATGATAATGCTAATGGGGATGGTACTGGTAATATAGTTTGGAGTACTGAATATTGTAATAACCCTATATGGTGTGTTTATGATATCCTGATGAATGATCGTTATGGTCTCGGCAACTATGTTGAATTTGCTGATATAAATGATAACTTGGATCATTGGATGGATATGGCTGAGTATTGTGATGAAATGGTTCCTGATGGTACTCAGCGGTATGCTCTGTGGAGTGCTGATAATAATTACGGAATAAGCTATCTTATTGACAATGATGAAGACTATTTCTCAACTGATATTCTTAATCTCAATGCTGAAACTGGGCAGATAATTAGCGAAGTAAATGAACTCATATCCGGTTATACTAACGATTCAGCATATTATACATACAAAGTACGTCCTTTAGGGAAAGCCTTATTTGTAAAGAATGATGATGATTCATGGACTAAAGCTGTTGTATCAAGGTTGGATCGTGGCGACTTTGGTATAATAGGTACTGTTACTAATCTAAGCCATGTTAAGTTCTCTTTCCTGAAAGATTATGATAACAAGTATTGGACTAATAATAATCCAGATGCAAGTATCTCTTCAAGAGTTAAGTATCAGCTTGGTGAGAAGCGGTTTAAATTAGACATCGTTCTTGATGATAGGACTAGTGCTCTTGATATAATAAAGATGATGTGTGACACATTCAGGTGTTACCCAGTTTGGACTCAGGGAGGCATAAAACCTATTATAGATAAACCTGGGACTCCTGTAGCAGTAATTGGTAGGGGCAATATCATACCTGGCTCGTTAAAGATAACATATACTCCACTTTCAGCTTCTCCCAATGTAATAGAGTGTCAGTTTAATAATGAAGAAAGGTATTATGAAAAAGATACCAGACAAATTATGGATAGTGATGCTGATACAATAGATGCTCCTGAAATTACAAGGACTATCCGTAAGGATAATATAAAGCTACTTGGAATAACTCGTCCATCACAGCTTAGTAGGGAACTCAATTACCGTCTTAATTGTTATTCAGACAGAACCAAGATGATAACATTTGAGACTGCATTTGAGAATCTGACTATGCTTGCTGGCGATCTGTTTGACTTTGCTGATGATATTATTGAAGATTCTGGATATAGTGGTAGGGTCTTAGGATACAGACTGAGTAGTACTTTTCCATATCCAGGTATTATTACACTTGATCAGGACGTATCTTCTCTTACTGCAGCAAACTCCAGGATAACCCTGAAGCATGTAGCTTCTGGTGCTGGAGATGAAGCATATGAATGGACTATTACTCATACAATAGATGAAATAAATGGGAAAGAGGTAACAATAAGCTCCTTTGGGTCTGGTAACAGCCCCTCACAATATGATAATTATATAATAGGTACAGTAAATATCCTGAGTGAACGATACAGGGCAATATCTGTTATACCATCAAATGACTGCAGTACAGTAGAGATTACTGCTGTAAAATATAGTGAAGATGTATATGGAACAAAGAGGTATCTCAAAGGGCAGGGGAACACCGGAAATTTCACTACTTATGATGATACAACACTAAGGGAGATAGACAACCTGAGTGAACAGGTTTTGCCTACATTATTTAATTGTGATCCACTTACTAATGGTACTCTATCTAATTATCCTCCAGGAACTAATAAGATAAGAGTATCCTTTACTATACCAGATAACTTTGCATACAATGGAACTATCCTTGATATGAAAGAGGGGGATGATTCTGTTTACACATATACAACAGAATTAGGGAAACAGGACGCATCATGGATTACTCCTTGGGATGTTGATAGGGAAGTCCTGTATGTGTTTCGCCTTACCCCTAAATATTATGGGGATTCTACAGGACCAGTTAATATTACTAGCATAAAGCTGAGTGACACACCAACAGCATCTGACTCTACAGACCCAGAGGAGGAGGATGAACTTGTCTTGACCCCAACAGCAGTTACTGATGTAAGACTTGGATGGGCTAGTAGGCAATCTTTCTATACAGGAGACTCTTCTCAGGATAAGAGTTTTGTAGGTAATGGTTTCTGGGTAGAATGGACAGGCGGTGGCGTAAACTCTGATGATTTCTTTAATCTATCTCCTGAAAACCAAACTACTTATTATGAAATACAGCTACTGACATATAGAAAAAATGATGATGATGTTGGTAGAGCTTATACAAATAATACGATAACCGTATCTTCCCTACAAAGGACACATTATATAACCTATAATGAAATGGGGCTGTCTTCTTATTTAGATGTACAAGACTTGAAGTGTGTTTTTGTGAAGATAAAAGGTAAGGCTGGAAACGGGCAAACCGGAGAAGTGGGTTGGAATGCTTTTGTGCCAGCTATCCCCACAGCAAGCCTACAGGTAAACGCACGTGGTATATTAGGTGGTGCTCTGGTGTGGTGGAGCGTTCCTTCTGATTGGATTGACTTGTCACATTATGTTGTAACAATATATGTTAAGGATAGAGACGGCAACGAGCTTTTCAATACTGAGGGTAGCCCAACTACAGCATATTTACCTTTTGTGTTTATCCCATTTACAACTGCTCAATGGGAGAAGCTACAGGGAGCCTTTACCCTTCCTATATTTGCTACTGTAACTGCTAAGGTTGCAGCACTAACTAAAGTTGGATCGCTTAGTTCGGGAACAAGTAGAGCTACTACAATAGGGCTTGATCCTTTTGGGACTGAGGATACGGAAACGGATAACAGTACAGGTTCTACAGATAATAATGAAGAAGATAACAATGGGAATTTTACTGTACCTGATTTCCTGCTTCAACCTAATGCTACGGATATAGAGCTTTATGATAACATAAGCGGGTGGTGGTGGAACGGACTTAGTAATGATTTTTCTATCAGAGACTCCAGGATATATACAAATATCCAAACTAAATCACAAACAAGCAGGGAGAATGCTTTAGCTGGTAAGGGCGGGTATCTTTATTATGATACTAATGGCGAAACGTTTAAAAATCTGAGTTACAATGCTGATTATCTTAAGCTGAGTTATTATGCTCCAACACAGTCTGAATTTACTAAAGTAATATTTAATGTTGATAAAGAGTGTAGGATATTTATTGAATACCTGAGCCGAGAGACAGATGAAGATGCCCAAGATGCTTCACTCCTTCAGGGTATTGGACCATATACATACTTGAGGGAATACTGGCGTTGTATGGGGGCTATCTCTGGAACACATACCCTTGATTCAGATGGAGAAATGCAAGCCTATGACGATAAGGCATCTGTATATAATAATATGTGGCATGTGTCTGAGGGACTTAATACAGGCATATTTCCTACTACTATAAAGACGAAGTACATTAGAATATGGATACAGCCCCTTGACAGTTCACAGAAGCTTACAGTCCATTCTATTAAATTCTGCCGTAGGATTGTTGCTGAGGAAGTATTTGTCGATTATCTTTCTGCTTTCACAGCAAATATGGGAACACTTACTTCTGGTGTGATTCAGAATACTGGTTGGAGTGATGACCCTAAGTTTAAGTTAGATGCTGGGGCAACAGGACTCAAAGCTGATCCATCTGCTGAGCAAGACCCTATATTATGGACAAAAGATAGTGCTTTTGGGGGAACTAGGACTTCGCCTGTAGTAAGGGCTAGTTCTGATGGGTTGGGTGTTGTAACAAAAGATGAGTCTGCTGTATGGCTGAGTAATAAAGGACTAATAGGATATATTTGGGATAGTGAGTGGAAGGAGACATTCAGATTTGATGCTGAATCTGGGTCTGGAAATGCTGGGGTTACTGTAATTCAAAATGTAAACAATGTTACTCATAAAATAATAACAACATCTGATCAAACAAAAGGCACATATGAAGTTACTGGAGATGGAAAAGCAATCTCTATAGGAGATTCTGCTGAAGATATTGTAATTGGCAACAATGCTTCAGGTAATGCTTATATAAATCTTGAAAAAGCAAATGCAAAGATTGAAGTAAATGCAGGAACTATACAAATAGATGCGGATGATGGAATAACCGTAACTTCTGGTGGTTCTATTGATGTAAATGCAGGAAGTATTGATATATCTTCAAGTGGTTCTCTTAATCTTAATGCAAGTACATTAGCATTGACTGCTTCCAGTACATTGAGTCTTACAGCATCAAGCATGTCTCTGAATACAAGTGGCTCTCTTACAGTAAACTCAGGAACCAGTATTAATATAAACTCAGGAACGTTTACCCTTACTACTGGAAATATGAATCTATCTGGGGGAACTCTTAGTCTTTCCGGTTCTGCTGTATCGGTTACCGCTGATACATCCCTTGCAATAACAGGAACAAAAACCCTCAGTTTTGGATCAACTGGAACTGTATCTATAACAGGAGCTACATTTAATGTTACTTCTGGAAATGTCAATTTTATTACTGCTGCTGTTTTTACTATAGGAGATAATTTTGTATTTGATACAAGTGCTGATACTCTTTCAATAAATAGTGATGCAATGCTAATTAATGGCAGTACTCCAAGTATACAAATAGGAGCATCTGGGTATATTACTCTTGATGGTAGCACAGGAACCATATCTTCATCTAACTATGCTTCAGGAGTTGGGTATAGAATGAATGGTTCTGGTACAGCATGGTTTCACAATGTATATGTATCAGGGGCATTGCATGGTACTGCATATTTCAATGATATGGTAAATGCAGTAGGAACAAAACTGTATGTCGGGGCAGTTACCATTACATCTGAAGACATAACTACTGATACGACCAAGATTTATGTAGACACAATAGGTGGTTTTGCTACGAATGACTTCATTCTTGCACAGACAAGTGCTGCACAGTTAGAAGCCATGCAAGTTGTAGACACCGGAACTGAGGGTGATGACTACTATATGAATGTCACTCGTGGTGTTAATAGCACAACAAAATATGCATGGACAAAAGGTACTGTTATAGTATGTCTTGGTTATTCAGCCAGCGATGTTCGATTTATGCTTGAGGGAGATGTAGATAATAATGGTCCATATCTTGAAATGGCTCAACGTAGTGGGACTTCTTCATACAATCAATTTGATACATCTACTCCTAAAATAAAAATAGGGAATCTTACCGGAGTTAATGATTCTGATTTTGGTGATTTGTCTGGCATAAATGGAATATATGTGGAGGGGGATGGATATTTCAAAGGGAAAGTTGCTATTGCTGATTCAAATGGGCTACTAATAAAAAATAGTGGGGATATTTACCTTACTCCTGATGCTTCTGACCCAGCTCAAATATTGTTTGGTACTCAGTATGTTATTACAGCTACTTCTTACGGAGACCCAGCTACAGATTATTTTAAAATAGACCCACATGCAAGTAGTGATTCTGGAGAAAGAAACGTTTGGTTTGGTAAAGTAACAGAATGGCAGAATTTTAATATTGATTCTGTGGCTGGTGTATTAGATTTCTCTACAAGTGTGGATATTGTTAGCCCAAGTATTGATCTCCTTGCTGCTTCTAATGGTGTCGGAACTCTTAATTTGGGTTCAGCAGCAAAAGGGTTTGCTACTGTTGCTTTGTATGGGACATCTATAACTGGTTCTGGAGCTGGGTATAGCTTTCAATGTTCTTCTGCTGGTGGTGGTGATTTTAACATAGGAAGCAGTACAAAATTTGATGATATCAATATAATGTCTCAAGATGAAATAAATCTTGAAGCATACAGTGGGATAACTGCTAACTATATCAGGGTGCATAATGATGGAATAGCAATAGATACAAATCTGTCTGGTTCTGATATTGATATAATTTCTTATAGTAATATAGATATAACAGCAGGAAATGGAGGTACAGGGCATGTTGATATAGATGCTGATGCTGCTTCAAAATTTGATTTTGGTAACACTTTTGAGCTTGAAGTTGATGGATTGTGTACACTTGATATGAATGGGGGATTGACTATAGATTCAGAAGGAGATATTACTATTGATGCTAGTACAAATCAAATATATTTGAAAGGCGATATTTATGTTTATGATGGTTCTTACAAGACTACATATAATGGTAGTTTTGATGATGGGAATCATCATACAATTACAGTAGTTGAAGGATTAATAGTAAGTGTAACCTAATAGAAGGAGGACTCAAAATGTCCAAGAAAGAAGAGTTTTTGAAAAATCTGAGTGCTGACCAAGTAGAGGAATTTAAAGCTGTTTTAGAGGAGGAAAAGCAGCTTATGCGAGACTATACTATTAAAGTAGTTGCAGAAGAGTTACAGAGATACCATGATGACGGTTCAGTTAGGTTACAGGCAACTGCAAACTATATAACTCGAAAGGTATCTCCTCCAAAAGAGTAAAGGAGATGTAAGCAATGATCTACAACACAGGTAGAGTAAATGTAACTCATGGCTCTAATGTAGTCACTGGGATAAATACTGAGTTCTTGAAGTATGTCAGTTCTGGAGCTTTCTTCAAGATATATGGGGATACTGATTTCTATGTACTCCAGAATGTTATATCTAATACGGAATTCACTATTACTAACCCATACAAAGGAACTACAGGAACAAACCTTGTATATACAATAACACTGGATAGAACACCTAATCTTGGTCTGCCTTTAATTAATCCTAATGATCCTGACTCCTCAAGGGTTGTAAATATTGCTCTATCTCTGATTGATAAACAGGCAGGAGATTTCTTAAGCTTCCAAACACTTGATAATATAGATTACTCAGGGGAGGGGTGCTTCTATATCAGGAATAATTACTATTCTGATGAACTTGCTATTGGAAGGGTAGTGGAAGTATTTGATGTATCTGGAGAGCTTTCTTGTGTTGATGTTATAGATGACAATAAATTATATGAAGCTTCTATAAACTCTACACCCAGTACACACACAGTAAGCTATGATAATGAAACATCTGGTGAATCTTCTGTAGCACAGTGGGATGTATTATGGAATGTGAACAGGAATAACTATGCTTTTGTCGAGAGTATAGATGTTATCAATAATATAGTTACCTATTCTGGTGAGTTGAAGAATAATACTGCTGCCTGGCAGGATAATGATACAATACGTGTTTATGGTAAAACAAAAGGGATTGCTTATATATCTGGAGAGAGTCTAACAACTACAACAGTTCCTTTATATGCAATTAGTGGAGAAGCTCTTACCCTCACAGAGTTTAAGAATGGTGATTATTTATATAATTATAACAGACATAATTATAGGGTCATCACCTCTGGTGAATCACAGGTAGTCCAAACAGAGTCTTCCTCTGATGATTGGTCTGATAATGATATTGTATACACAATTCGGTCTCAAATCAAAACGGAGCTTGCTAACCTTGATAGTGATATCCATTCTGTAAAGTATGGAGCACGTAGTAGCATAGGCACTGATGCTGTAAAGACTGAGCATATAGACTTTGGTTTTGGGAATAATCAAGTAGATGCATCAGATATCCCCATAAGTGTTGGTGGTGTTTCCGGTGAGACAGTACATGATGCTGTAAGTGAAGTACAGGCTAATCTTACTGCTCATATAAATACAGGAGAAGCAGCACACCCTGGTGGGGCAATAACTTTCTCTGATGATGGAGCAACTACATATGCTATATCTTCAAATACTGTAGAAGAGGCTATTAATGAAATAAAAGCAAGGATAGATGCTTCTGCAATAATAGATGGTTATGTTGATTATTCTACAACAAACTGGCAGTTTAAAGATGTAACGTTTGACCAGTGTGCTACTGATTTCTTTAATCTGAATGGTAGTGGTGAATGGTATTGTCGATTCCAAACAGGGGCAAATGCAGGAGAGTTAAAACAACTGCAGACATTCTCCCCCCTGAGTGGTGAATTTTCCTTTACTTCAGGTGAAGCGTACACATATACTCCGGTAGCTGGAGATAAGTTCAGGTTGTTTAAAATTGACTTCTCACGAGATGAAAAAGTCAAAGTTGGCAATAGCGGAGAGATTGATTATCTTAACCCAACTTATTTTGAACAGTCTACTGCTAATCATATTCGCCCAGTAGAGAGAATAGATGATACAAGTTCGGCTACAAATAAAACATGGTCTGCAAGTAAAATATCTGGTGAGATACAGGGTATTGTTCAGGAAGGCACAACTGCAAGCAATGTGGGGTCTGGTGGGGTAGGAGTCTATAAACAAAAAACAGGACTTGATCTTGAATTTAAAAATATAAATGCTGGGTCAACTAAAATAACAGTAACCGATGATACAGATGATAATGAAGTAGATATAGATGTTGCTGTTGCCAATCTTATAAATGACTCAGGAACAACCAGTTCAGATTTGTGGTCTGCAAGTAAAATATCTGGTGAGATATCTATCAAATCTGATAGATCATATGTAGATGACAGGTTCTCTGGTTTTGTTACTACTGATGAGAATGTTAAAGTTGGTGCTGCTGGTGAAGCAGACTATCTCAATGATTCTTATTTTGAGCAGGACGCAGGAAACCACATACGTACTATTGAAAGGGTTGACGATACTGGAATAGCTGCTGATAAATTATGGTCTTCTACTAAAATATCTGGTGAAGTATCTATCAAATCTGATAGATCATATGTGGATGACAGGTTCTCTACCTTCTCTACTACAGATGAACTTGTAAAAGTTGGTGATGCAGGAACAGCAGACTACTTAAATGACTCTTATTTTGAGCAGGATGCTGGTAATCATGTACGTCCTGTAGAGAGGATAGATGATACAGGAACTGCTTCTGATAAAACTTGGAGTTCAGATAATATATCTGGTGAAGTATCTATAAAGTCAGACAGGGCTTATGTAGATACTACATTTACAAAGGTTCCTCAGAGGTTTACATTATCAGAATGGACTGCTTCTGATGGAACTTATTATGCAGATTGTAAACACCATTTTAATAATAGACCATTATTATATACTTGCATGAGTGGTGAAAGTGTGGTAAGCCCGAATATAGAGTTCCCTGATACAGACACTTTGCGAGTTAGATGGTGGTCAAACACAGTAACTATTGAAGTTGTTTGTTTAGGATAATAGGAGATATTTATGAAAAAACTAATTTATATTATTCTTACTTTATTTGTTTTATCGGGGGTATCTAATGCAACCCCAATGTTTGATTTGCAAATAAGAGGAACACCGACAAGTCCTATTATTGAAATTGAAGAATCTGTTACAGACAGTGATACAAAGCTTGCAACCTCTGGTGCTGTGGTTGATTATGTTACCAGTATATGGGGAGCAGGGGTATATAGTTGTACCAAAACCTATTCTGATTTTGTAACTGAGGGGGCTGTTGAAGTGGTAACAGTTACCCATGCTCTTGGGACATGGTTCCCTGACCCTATAGTTTGGGACGTTACCCCTACAGGGAAGGTTATATTCCCAGATGAGTTCAAAGTAATAGATAGTAACAGCATTAGGTTAGAATTTGCTACGAACCCATCTAGCATCAGGGTAGGGGTTATATCAGGAGGAGGTACACCAAATGAGGATAAGTACCTTACCTTTACTGGTGATAGTGGATCGACTTCAGCGAGTGACCCTATTGACAGCATAGCAGTTGTCGGTGGTGAGGGGATAGATACGGCTGTTACTGCTGATACAATAACTATAACAGGAGAAAATGCCTCTGATACCAACAAGGGCATAGCATCATTCAGTAGTGATGATTTTTCTGTAACTGATGGTGCTGTAACAATAAAATCAGGAGGGGTAAGCAACACACAGCTTGAAAACAGTAGTGTTTCTCTTGGTGCAGACAGTGGTTCCGGTTCAGTTAGTTTAGGAGAAACATATGTGGTTGTTGGTGGTGAGGGGATAGATACTTCTGTAACGGGGGTGACTTTAACGGTAGCGGGGGAAGAAGCAAGCACTTCTAATAAAGGAGTAGCCAGTTTTACGGCAGATGATTTTGATGTTTCCAGCGGAGTAGTTTCTATTGAGGATACTACGGTAAGAAGTATCAGCACAGACGGAGATCCCGTTACCCCTAGTGGACATTCTTTTACTATAGAGGGTGGGAGCAATATAACAACCTCTGGTAGTGGAAGTACGGCAACCGTTACTCTTGATGCCAGTATTGATCTTACTGCTATGGAAGCTGACACCGTAACACAAAATAGTGACCAAGTTATTGACACCATCTCCATAGCAAGTGGTTCTCCTGCAAGGGGGAGTGAAGCAGGTGGGACGTATACACTTACTGTTACTCCCACCTACGGAGTCAACCTTCTCAAGAATACAGGGTGGAATGTTGCAAGTACGGCTGATGTAAGCAAGGACTATGGAAGCCAGTTCACAGCAGCAAGCATGGCAAGTATCTCTAATGGTGTGGTGGCATGTACAGAAACAAACTCCCTTACCGCAGGGTCACTTATATACTTCACCGGCTCTGCTCCCATTGGTGGGAATTATTACAAAGTAACGGCAGTAGTAAACGACACGTCTTTCACCCTTCATGACACCTCAATCACTATGGGAACCGTTACGCAAACGGCGTATCAGAAAACCCCAGGGTGGGAAGGGGGAACCGGCATTGCACCAGATGGGTGGTATAAAGATTCCTCACTTGATTTATACCGTGAACCAAATGGTACTAATACAAAAGAGGGTGAATATTTTGCACTTAAAAGTTCACCAACTAATCAAGATGATTATCTTTATTATGCTTATGATTTAAGAATTAAATGGGAGTATGTTTCAAAGTTTGCAGGGAGAACAGTTACTTTTGGATCTTGGATAAAATCATCAACAGCAGAGGATATTTGTCTGGGAATTTATTATTATGATGGTAGTCACCATTATGAAGATTCTAGTTCCCATACTGGTGGTGGTGCTTATGAATGGCTTGAAAAAACTGTAGCACTTCCATCGGATATTATATATTTTGCTGTAAGATTTCAACACCAAAATGCATCCCCCGGTGTAGCTTACATCTCCCAACCCATGCTCGTTTACGGCTCCCACATTGGAGAGGGCAACTATTGCAGGAGTGCGGATAAGGTGATTTGGTTGGATGATGAAGTGCAACTTTCAGATTTTTGGGGTGATTCGTATGATGCTGGTAACAATCTTGATTCGTTTGGTTTAGAAGCCCAAACAGAAGGTAAGATTTCTGGAGCATCGGCAGTTTATTTATCTTTTAGTGGAAAATGTACTACGCCTGCAAAAACCCTAGCCTTTGGCAATACCAGTTATCCTATTAATGTTGGTCTTTATTCACAGGTTAATGGTGTTTTAAATCGGGCATGTGGTTGGTTACGCCTAAACGATGATGATACTTTTTTGATTTATATAAATGATGCCTTTACAGATATTTATATGCCAATTGTGGGCGCACATTTAAGATAAGGAGAACAACCATGAAATATATTACCCTTTTAGTTGTCTTCATGCTTTGTTTCGCCGGTGTAACGGTTGATGGAGCAAAAGACATTGATGGCACCAAACAGTGGGTTTACATCACACTGACCGATGGTGAAGATACATACCAATATACAACTGTTCAGCCATGGAATGGTGACACAAGCGAAAAGTTAAGTGGTGCTGAGTTACAAGCCTACATCGAAAAGCGAGAAAGACGATACTTATATGGAGTTAAAAACATACAGTACAGGGGACTTGATATATCAGCCGTTAAAGACTGCACCGACAAACTGGACTGCATTGAAAAATGGATACAGGCAGGGGTAGTCAATCCCGACAACAGCACGATTGAAAAGCAGGAATGGACGGGTAAGCATCCTGTTTCAATCATGGCGGTGAAGGATATACCCGAAGACACACCCATAAGTGAGCTTACGATTGAGCAATTAAAGGAGAAACTTGGAATTGATACAATAAATACAAAGATAAGTGATTTGGAAAAATCAACGGAAGTAGTAAAATAAGGAGGTAAAAAGATATGAAACGATTGATTGTACCAATATTAATGTTCCTCACCTTTGCTCTTGTTGCTCTGTGGGGAGACCTTACATACGGGTTTTACATAGACGGCTCCCTTACTGTGGAGGACAATGCTACAGTTGCAAACTTGGCAACTGATGGTAATGTAGATGGAGTGGATGTGTCTGCATTGAAAACTGATGTGGACGGATTTTCTGACAGCTTGAAAAATCTTACTGCTCATGAGATAGGAGAGTTATGTAATATAGGAGATGTTACAACTATATCTGATGTTCAGTTTGGGTATCTCGGTGCTTTAGATCAATCACTTATTTCATCTGTATCCCCCACATTTGCAGGACTTAACCTGACTGGCAATATCGACATGGCTGATGATAAGTGGATTGGTATCAGCAATGCAGATGAACGGATTGTGTTTGATACGGCTGGCACTATCAATTTGCTTGGAGCCACGACTTCTTTTGGTGACAACAACATTACCAATGTCGGTAGCATTGCCCTTGCCACGATTGCGAGTGACGCTGACACGAGTGTGAATGTTGATCTTGGTAGTGATGCAGGGGATGATTTCACGGTGGATACGGATAAGCTGGTTGTTGAGGGGGATACTGGCAATGTTGGCATAGGTACTGTAACTCCTTTATCTTCTTTAAGCGTTGTATCAGAAGCAGAGGGAACATATCATTCAGCCATTCAGTTACTGGAAAATAGTGGTGGGGAAAGTTGGTTTATGGGAGTAAATGCAGACGGTGATTTTCAGATGATGGATTCCGGCACATCGGCTGCCCCTGATTTTTTTATTCAAGATGTAACTGGCAACGTAGGCATAGGTACTGCGAGTCCAGATAGGCTCCTATCGCTTGTCGGGACTCGTCCACAACTAGAATTGCAAACCACAGAAGCAGACGCAACAAATAAAGATTTCGGTATATCTGTTCAGAGTAGAGACACGTCAGAGGAAGATATGTCAATCCTGTTTGGGAGTACAGGAGCAGGAGCTAATCAGATACTTTATGGCGGTGGGTTTGCTGGTTTTAATGCAGCCACATTACATTCATTCTATACTGCATCTGCTATTGATACCGAGGTTGGTACTTTAGCAATGACCATAGACTCTTCTGGCAACGTTGGTATTGGTTATGACACTCCCAGTACAAAACTCTTTGTAAAAGATGACGCTGCTAGTGATTATGTATCAGCCTTTTTTAATGATGGGAATAATGCTAACAGGTATGGAATTAGAATAGATGCAGGAGCAGATGATGGAAGTGGAACAACTTACTACTTAACAGGCAGGGATGGAAGTGGAGATGTCATAGGACATTTGCAACACAGCGGAGATTTTGAAGTAGTTAATGCATCAGACGCACGGCTTAAAACAGATATAAGAGATACGGTAAAAGATGGTTTAGAGATCATTAATGCAATAAAGGTAAGAGATTATAATAAACTAAATGCTGATAACATGACAGGGTTTGTCGCACAGGAATTACAGGAAGTGTTCCCAGAAGCTGTATCGGTTCTTGCTCCTGTAAAACCACTTACAATAACAGAAACTTTACAAGGGAAAGAGCAAGAAGAACCATTATTAGGGATAGCAAAAACTCGACTCATTGCTCCACTTGTTAAAGCAGTTCAACAGTTATCAGACAAAGTTGATCAACTTCAAGCCGACAAAACAGCCTTGCTAAATCAGAACCTAACTCAGCAACAGCAGATAAATGATCTGATAACAAGAGTTACTGCACTTGAGAAAGCACAACCAAAGGAGCCAACTCCATGACCAGTTTTCAAAAGCTACTCTTACAGATATTCTTCAAAGGGCAGAGGATATTCACTCTCCCTCCTCCCATAACAGATGGGATTATAAAAGGTGTATTCACATTAAGGGAACAGTTTGAGAACTTCTTTGACTATTGGAATGTGCCTGTATTTGATAACTGGGGAAGGATAAAGGATAGAGAGTACAAGGTCTATACTATCGAACAGGTTCAGTGGGTATATGATCAAACAAAAGATCAAAAGAGAAACCCTGATCCCAATGAATTCTTTGACTCTGACTGTGATGATATTTCCATAGATCGTATGTGGGCTATTGGAGGAACATTGTCAAGATGCCCTATTATTCCGGTAACAGGGGATTTCAAGTTGCCTTCTGGTGAGATAAAATCTCATGAATTTGTGATAGTGCTTTGCTCTGATGGAGTTTGGGTTCCAGAAGAGGACATCAGAGACGATTACTATGCTATAACAATATCAAGGAGTATATAGTAGTAGAAGTATATATAAACAGAATTTTATAAAGAGGGAATAATCTAATGGCACATTGCCCAGATCACAGCGACATAACCAGATGTGTTACAAAAAACAAGGTTGAAATAGAAGAATTAAAAAGAGACAGGACTTGTTCAGAGGGGGAGCACACCAGAATGTGGGATGCTATTGATAAAAGAGCAAAGAGACAGGGAGTAGACTCTGGTTTTATAGAAGTGAGGAGTGAATTAAAAAAGAAAATGAGCTATACTGTATTCTCACTTGCTATGATATTTATAGTCGGGTTCTTAGGATGGACTGGAGTAAAACTAGTAGAAGTTGGTACTATGGCTAGTGTAACAGCACAGGCACTACAACACGTATCTAAGCAATGTTCTGATTTAAGGTTTGATACAACCCAGAGCCAAAAAGATATAGTTAATGGTCTTAGAGAATTACAGCGTGGGCTTTCTCAACATAAAGATAAGCCCATATCAAAAGCACATCTCCCCGATGGAGATGGACAATAACAATCAACATAGGAGGAAATTGTTATGGCGAAACTAAATATCAGTTCAATGGGTAAGGCTTTCGATGGAGCAATGGGGCTTGTTGCGTTTTTCAAAAGCATCCCAAAATCCTGTAAGGATGATGTTGTAGATGGTGTCCTTGATTTTATCGAAGCCAAAGCTACAGTAAAGGAGAGTTATTTCACTCTTACTATATGCAACATAGTAAGACAGGTTGTCAATGTCCCAGATGAGGAGGATGAGACAGACCAGACTCAGCCAAAGTAAGGAGGATTTATGTGGAGTATAATAAGTGTTATTCTGCAGCTTGGTAGTCTGTTATTGTCTAGGTATTTTAAATACAAAGACAAAAAAGAAAAGGTGGAGCATCGTGAAAAGATCAAGGGTTTCAAGAACGCTCTTAAAGATGGTGATTCTGATACTGTCAATAACATGCTTAATGATCTCATGCGTAAGCGTTAAGCCTCCTGTTAGTATGTCAACATATGGAGACAATGCTACAGGAGTCTATAAAACAAAGAATGGGGATTGGTGTGCTGATCCTGCTGTTTGGTTTGAGATGTACAAACAGAGGATGGAGTGTGAAGCAGAGCTTGACAGATTAAGGAATGACACACAGTAATGTTTTTATTGATGTAGGGGTATTTAAAGCTATTTCCTGGGGGAACATACCTATGTCTGGGATATATCAGTTTGGAAATGATAAGAAGATAACTATTGATATTATACGACTTGAAGAATGGAAAAAAGGAACTATAGGAACAATGCTTGTAAACGGAGAATCATTCTGTACTACATTAGAGCTACCCTGGTTAAATAATAAAAGGAATGTGTCATGTATCCCAACAGGAACATACGAATGTTATAGAGTCTATTCAGAACTGGTATATAAGATAAGTAAAGGAAAACATAAAGAGACATTTGAAATAGGTGATGTGCCAAACAGAACATACTGCAGATTTCATGCAGGGAATACACCAAAAGATACAGGCGGGTGTGTTCTCCTTGGGCAATACCCAGGTAAATTAAAGGAGGGGGAAAGAGCCATACTAAATAGTGGGAACACCTTCTCTCGTTTTATGGAGAGATTGGAAATGTATGACTCTTTCCTGCTGAGGGTTATGTTAATTAGATTATAATCATTTGCTTCCTTTCTTACCTCCGGTTTTGCTACCAGTACCTTTCCCAGTAGCTCTGCCTTTACCTCCTCCACGCCCATCTCTTGGACCTCCTGAGTTTTTAGGTGGACCAGTTTTGTCTCTTTTAGGCATCTTACTTCACCTCCTCTTAAATATTACGTGGTTTTAGTACTTTTGGTCATGTTATGAACCCCAAAAACCGATGTACTGTGCTTAACCTCTTTTCAGAAATGGCACAGTATTCTTGCTCTTTTTCTATCAAGATAAAGCTTCTGCCAAGGTTTTT
>Ga0272442_10001257_pt1 | contig 38917 bp, 30 predicted proteins | sample SSMForm2O_FD_200262 | JGI IMG/M metagenome (GOLD analysis project Ga0272442, IMG submission 200262) | Marine sediment archaeal communities from Little Sippewissett salt marsh, Falmouth, MA, United States - SSM-Form-2O | ecosystem: Environmental > Aquatic > Marine > Wetlands > Sediment ... | reverse complement strand
AAACCCATTTGACGATCCTCCTGCCCACTCTGTATGAAATGGGCCATACGGTAAGCCTGCTAACAGGGAGCGTCGAAGGGGTTAAGGGACAACACACCTACAAAGGCGTGCATATCTCGCGTGTGCCGATTATGGACCTAAACTGGCTGGCGCGCCGCGGGCTCCAAGGGATTGAGGAGGAAGTGCGCAAAGTTTTCACCAAGTTCATCGATGAACAGCGTCCCGACGTTCTCCATGTTCATAATATGCATTACTTCAGTAAAACCCACGCCAAGGTCCTGGAGGAACTAGCCCAAAAACGGGGTGTTCCCCTCTTCGTAACGGCCCATAATGTCTGGGATGATGACCTGTTCCTGGAGCTGACCACCAAGATCAAATGGACCCATATTATCGCGGTCAGCCATTTTATCGAACGGGAACTCATGGGCGTGGGCTGCAGCCACCGCCTCATCCGGACCATTCATCATGGCATCGACGAAGACATGTTCCATCCCAAAGTCAACCCGACCCGGATCTTTAAAAAATATCCCCAGCTCAAAGACAAAAAGATATTCTTCCACCCGGCGCGAATGGGACTGGCTAAGGGCTGCGACGTCAGCATCAAGGCCCTGCGCTGCATCAAGGAAAAGGTCCCTGATGTGATGCTGATCCTGGCCGGCACTAAGAATATCGTCGACTGGGGTTTAACCCAGCAGAAAGACATCGCGTATATGGTCCACCTGGTGGAACGGTTCGGCCTGCGGGATAATGTCTTGATTGATGCTTATTTACTGGAAGAAATGCCCTATTTGTATGCTGCCAGCCTCGTTTGCGTTTACCCCTCCACGGCCATGGAGCCGTTCGGCCTGACCATGCTCGAATCCATGGCCTCGGGCAGACCCATGATCGTAACCAATGCGGGTGGCATGCCGGAGATCATCCGGGATGGGATCAACGGATTTATCGTCCCTATGAAAGGTTACGAAGAGCTGGGCTCGCGCGTCCTGCAGCTTTTTTCGGACGATGAACTGCGCGACCGCATGGGCAGCGTCGGCCGGCGCATGGTCGAAAACGGATTCACCCGTAAAAGTGTAGCAGAGGCCACGCTTAATTTATATCACGCCTTTATTTGAAAGGAACGACCGTGATCGCTGAAATCATCAGCGGATTCAAACAAAGCCTGCCGGCCCTGGCGCCTAAGCTCTACTTGGGTTGCGTCATATTGATCCTCTTCTGGATCGCGGCCGTCGTGGTGGAGCGTCTCACGCGCTGGGCCGGACACAAATCCCATATCCATAAGGATATCTTATTTCTGCTCGGCCGTACGGTGCGCACAACCCTGGTCATCCTGGGCTTCATCAGTGCTCTGGCAACTATCGGCATCAATGTGTCGGCTTTAGTGGCGAGTCTGGGCTTAACGGGGTTCGCGCTTGGATTTGCGCTCAAAGACGCCCTCTCGAACATATTGGCGGGAATTCTAGTGCTGATCTACCGGCCGTTAAAGATCGGTGATAAAATTAACATAACCGGTTTTGAAGGAATTGTGGTGCAGATCGATCTGCGGTATACGACACTGAAGACTGAGGACAAGACAATCCTTATTCCTAACGCCAATCTTTTCAACAATCCAGTAGTCATCCTGAACAAATAGTCACACGCCCAACTTGTCAAAGCTCAAAGCTGAAGGGGCAAAGGTCAAAGTAGCGAGCCGGAGACATCTCGCGCTCAGAAAGGTTCGCCGAAGGTCTTTTCATGCTCAGGTCGCTTCGCTCAATTCGCATTTCAAAGACCTTCGGCTCACAGGAGAAAAAATTTTTAAAAATTAATTCGCGCTATGATATTTCCAAAGAAAAACTAAAGGTACTAAAGACCAAGGCCGTCAGCACATATTCGCCATTACTAGAACCTTTGACCTCTATAAATTATCAATGACCGCTGACGCGAATCCCGACGTAGACACAGGCTCCACATCCCCCATCAGGCGCGCCAAGTCATATGTCACTTGCTTTTGTCTAATGGTCTTCCCCACCGCGGCCTTGATCGCCGCAGCTGCCTCATCCCAGCCCAGATAATCCAGCATCATCACCCCGGACAAAATCAAAGCGCAGGGATTAACCTTGTCCTGGTTGGCGTATTTGGGCGCTGTGCCGTGGGTCGGCTCAAACAGGGCCAGATCATCCCCCAGATTGCCACCCGGGGCCATGCCCAGTCCGCCAATTTGGGCCGCACAGGCGTCGGACAAATAATCGCCGTTAAGATTGGGCAAAGCGATCACGTCGTATTCGTCCGGGCGGGTCAGAACCTGCTGAAACATCGAATCCGCAATACGGTCTTTAATAATTATTTTATCCGCAGGGACATCTTGGCCCACCGCTTTCATCTGACAATATTCGGCTTCACTGATGGTCTGACGGGCGAATTCGGTCTTGGCCAGTTGATAGCCCCAATCGCGGAATGCGCCTTCGGTAAATTTCATAATATTACCCTTATGCACCAGAGTCACGCTTTTCCGTTGATGCTTGAGGGCGTATTGAATGCCTTTGCGCACCAGCTGACGGGTGCCGGTGATGCTGATGGGCTTGATGCCGATGCCGGAGTCAGGCCGGATATGAATATTGAATTCCTGCTTAAGAAAATCGAGGACCTTGTGAACCTCGGCGCTGCCCTGCGGCCATTCGATCCCGGCATAAACATCCTCGGTGTTTTCCCGAAAGATAACAATGTCCATCTTTTCCGGATGTTTGACCGGCGAAGGGATCCCTTCAAAATAATAAACCGGCCGCACACAAGCGTATAAATTCAGCTTCTGGCGCATGGTCACGTTCAGGCTGCGAAACCCGCCCCCCACTGGGGTGGTCAAAGGCCCCTTGATCGCGATATGATAATATTGGATCGCCTCAAGCGTATCGCGCGGCAACCATTCGCCGTATATATGATCGGCTTTCTCCCCGGCATATATTTCCAGCCAGACAATCTTCTTCCGGTCGCCGTAGACTTTTTTAACCACGGCATCCCAGATTCGGCGCGCCGCCTTCATAATATCAGGGCCAATGCCGTCACCTTCGATAAAAGGAATGACCGGATGATCCGGGACCTTGACCTGCCCTTTAATGCTTTCGATCCGCCGGCCTTCTTGGGGATGCTCAATTTTCTGGAATAACATACAATGTTTCCTGTGATTGACGATTATTGATGAAAAGATGAGGGGTATTATATATTCATTTGAAACGGATATCAAGAGAGATAAAAAACAGGGTATTGATCCGCGGTCTTGTTTCAAGAACATCCGGGGGGCTTTGATGCGGACTTCCCCGCCACTGCCATGTCAAAGGCTGTTGCGGGAACTGTTTGAGCAGGAAAGGATCGCCGGCCCTTCTTGCTATTGTCGTATTAAACGCCAAGATCAAAACACATTCCAGACAAAGAAACATCAAAGGCGCTGAATCAACGGCACAAGGAAATCCGGCAGATGAGGTTTATTTCTTTTGCTGGTTCTGCTTCTCGGTGAAACAGAGCGCGAAACCCAGTGGAGCGGTCACGGACAGGATCACCGGGATGTCAAACTGACCCTGCTTATAAAACGTATCCATGCACAGCGCCAGGAAAATAAGAAACCAAATAAGTTTGCGGATAGCATGTAATTTGAAGCCGTCACAAAAGGTGAAACCCACAAAGAAAGCGTATAAGCTCAAGCCCAACCATTGCGCCCAGAGATCCGGCAATATGAACATCCCGTGCTCCTTTGTTATTTGATTATGGTTCGGGATATGTCCATCCCAAAAAATCAGCGCCGCTGCATACGCCGGCTGTCATAATCAACCTGCTCGGTCTGCTGCTGTTGCGGCTCTATTTTCAGCGGCCGTTCGCGCTGGACTTTAATGCTCTGCACAATTACATTAACTGCGAGATAGAGCAGGATAAATGCGGCAACTCCGGCCACGATCATCATAATTTTAATACCTTTCATTGACGAACTCCTCCTTTGGGCTTCAATGCGTACTGATTATTGACGATCATCCCCCGCAAAACTCTACTTCTTACCTTAATATTATTCTATATAAAATTGATTTCTAATTTAAGCGGAAAATGGATTTTTTTATGGCGGTCAACCGCTAACGGTCTGCGATCAACATCTCCAAGATGGCCGGACAATGGGGACCTCGGAAGGCTGGCCTTCTCAATGACCGGGGCATGGGGGCACGGCGTACTATTTAGAAAAATTCGATCTGGTGGTCGCTGACCTCGGCGGCATAATGGTTCTGTACCAGCACCAGGATCTTTTCTAGGCCACCGTTGATATAACGCCGGTCAGTGCCGAGCATGCAGAATCCCAGCGTAGCGGTCTGCCATTTGTCCTGGCGGTCCAGTTCCGCCACGGATACGTTAAACCGGCTACGAATTTTATCCTTGAGGCTTTTCAGAACTTGACGTTTATTTTTCAGGGATTGTGAAGCGGGGATGAATAAATCAACCGTTAAAAGACCGAAATGGGCCGTCACGTCAGAGTTCATGGACAAAAGGTGATCCGGGTGGATTAAATAGGCTCGACGCCCAGGACATTGCGGACCTTCCTGAGCAGCAGGTCGGTATTGGTGGATTTATCGTAATAATCCGTAGCGCGACGGATCTTAAATTTCTGTTCGCTGACCGGATAGACGCTGGTCACAATAATCGCTGGATTCTGAGACGGGTATTCATCAATGATATCAGAGATATCCTTGCCGTCAACCTCGGGGATATTGATATCCAGCAGGATCAAATCCAAACGGTTGCGCATTAAATGCTCGGCCACGTCCATCGCGGTCTGGGCCTCGTAAACTTTATACCCTTGTTCCTTGAGTAATTTTTTGTATTTCTTGCGGAATTCCTTTTCGTCATCCACAACCAGGATGGTTCTTGTTTTAATCCCCTCCATATATCTCCTCCGGTCGAAATCTATGATTAAAATTTTTGCCGCTGACTTAGAAATAATATAATCAAATCGTGATTCAATGTCAACTGTTATGAGTGTATTGGCGGCTTAAAAAAAATTCGATTTTTTGATTGTTGCGATATAATAAGGCCGGTTTAAAGTTTAAGGTTTAAGGTTTAAGGCTCGTTATGACGTGCTTTAAACTTTAAACTTTTCACTTTAAACAGGCCCTTGACCTTTATCTTTGACCTTTCAACTTTAACACTTGACCTCAAAATTAAATATTCTCAACTACGGAGCCGGCGCCGTCGGCCTGGGGCTCGACAGTTTCCTGCTGAAAAGCGGGGCGGATACTGCTATATTATGCCGCACCAATACGGCCGCAGCCCTGCGTGAATCTGGACTCGTCCGGCAAGGCATCTTCGGCCCATTTCAAGCGTTGCCGGAAGCCCTGCGTGTATTCACTACGCTCGACGACCTCCCGCAGCAGCCTTTTGATTATATCCTTGTGACGGTTAAATCTTTCGATTCAGCCGCCGCGTCCAATGACCTGGCACAACATCCAAGCCTGTGGAATAAAGACACCAAAATTATCCTATGTCAGAACGGCTGGGGCAATGCGGAAATCTTCGCCAAACATTTTCCTAAAGAACAAATTTTCAACGCGCGGGTGATAACCGGATTCACGCGGCCGCAGCTGAATGAGGTTGAAATCACGGTTCATGCGGATGCGGTGCACATCGGCTCCCTATTCCAAGAAAACCTAAACGGCATCGAAAAGCTCTGCCATGCCATCAATGCCGGTGGTCTGCCCTGCATGCCTTTTAAGGATATCGCCAAAGATCTCTGGGCCAAGATGCTCTACAATTGCGCATTGAATCCACTCGGTGCGGTTTTGGGCGTGAGTTACGGAGAGCTCGGCGCCTCACAACACACCCGCGCAATTATGAACGATATCATCCGCGAGATCTACGCGGTCATGCGCGCAAGCGGATATTCCACCCATTGGCCGTCACCGCAGGAATACATCAAGGTCTTCTACGAAAAACTCGTGCCGGCCACGGCCGAACACAAATCTTCAACGCTTCAATCACTAAGATCGGGGAAAAAAACCGAGATCGCTGCCCTCAACGGTATTGTCATCACCCTGGCGGAAAGGCATGGTCTTGACGTACCGGTCAACCGCAGCGTGACGGAAATGGTAAGATTCCTGGAGAGGAATACTCCACCCCGGGGGTGATGGCCGGATAAAACCACAGCAAAAGCATGCCAAACTGCCGGATCCATAACCTGTTGATATAAAATAATTATTAAACCATTCTAAATTCAGCACCCGGGTGCTGAATTCAAGCAGAAAATAATAAAATGACGTATCACACGCCGTGTGATATATATCCTGTGTCGTGTGACGTGTGTCGTATGTCCTATGACCTTGCGACTTTACCCCTCAACTCCTTAGCTGGCGCTCCGAATCCACAATATCGCGGTTGATCAGGCTGATCAGGCGGAAGGCCCTTTCCTGAAGGCTGTCCGAAATCTGGGCATCCAGGATCTCGCGCAGGACCTGGACGGTCATGCGGAAATACCGTACCACCTCGCCTTCATCTACGTCGGTTTGCTTCAAAGCCTCGGCAAAAGTCTGGCCTTTGATCCATGCCTCAACCGCATTGGATAAATGAAAATGGCAGCGCGGGGTGTAGGGTTTGATACGTGACTTACGCTCGTATTTGTAAATGGTTTGATAGAGCTTATCCGTTACGTGCTCCAAGATTCGGGCAGATTTGCTTAATGGCGGTTTGACGGCGCCCTTACGCGGCTCATAAACCAGGGCGGTGATAAGCATCCCCAATTCCTGCATGGATAATTGATCCAGGCGACCTTGCTCGTACAATTCGGCCAGCAACAGTTCATAGCCGTAAACCTTGCCGGCGAACACGCCCTTGGCCGTGACCTGATTCTTGCGGATGAATCCCATATCCTTAAGAATCTTGACCCGTGCGTACATCATCTCCAGGGCCCGGCGGCGCGAGCGCTTATTTTCCTGGTAATAGTGAAACGAACGCGGATAGATATCGTATAATTTTTCGGCGTAAGTTTGATAAAGATTAATAAGCGTAGCATACGAAGCATTAAAGCGCGAGCAAACCGGCTCGTTGTGTCCAAACACGATCCGACGCAGGTCGTTCGGCGATATGAAATGGGGATTGACCCGGCAGAACACATGCCCTTCTTTGTCAATCGAGCGCCGTCCGGCACGGCCAGCCATCTGGTAAAAATCCCGCGTCTTTAAATTTTCATGATGGGTGCCGTAAAATTTGCGCAGTTCATCGAAGATGACCGTCCGGGCCGGCATATTGATTCCCAGTGCAAAGGTCTCGGTTGTGAAAATCATCTTAATCAGCCGGCTGGTAAACAGCCGCTCCACCACTTCCTTTAAGGTCGGCAGCATGCCGGCGTGATGATAGGCGATCCCGCGTTCAATGAACGGACGGATCTTGTGGGCACTGGGTTCGGCGGTCAGGTCAAACCGTTGGCTGAGTTCATCAAATAAATCCAGAATCTCATTGCGTTCCTCATCGCTCAGGAAATTAAAACTCAAAACCTCTTCGGCCAGGTGTTCGCTCCGCCTCCGGCTAAAGACAAAATAAATACACGGCAATAGATCTTCGCTCGTTAGATATCGAACAAGGGGAATCAGGCGGTTGGGTTTAACATACGCAAAACGCGGGATCTTGCGACCTTTCAGGTGCGGCACTTCGGGACTGTGGAATCCCTTTTTGACCAATTTGTTAAAATCGTCGAACAGCATATCCTGGCACTGATATGAAACATGCAGGGGCACCGGCCGCTTGGTCTCCTTGACGATCTGCAAAGGGCGCCGGTGAATTGATTGGAACCATCCGGCCAACTCGTCAATATTGGGGATCGTGGCCGACAGGCCCAGGACCTGCATGTGGTCGGGCAGAAAAATCAGGGATTCTTCCCAGACCGTACCACGCTCGAAATCATCCAGATAATGAATCTCGTCGAAGATAATCCAGGAGTACTCCTCCAGCGCCCGCTCGCCTTCGATGATCTGATTACGGAAAATCTCGGTGGTCATGATCAGCGCCGGTGCGCGCGGATTGATGGTTACGTCGCCGGTTAAGATCCCGATCTGTTCGGGAAAGATCGCTTGGAAATCGCGGTATTTCTGGTTGGACAGGGCCTTGATCGGGGCGGTGTAGATCACCTTGCGCCCGCGCTGAAGGCAGTCGCGGATAACGTGCTCGGCGATCACGGTCTTGCCCGCGCCAGTCGGCGCGGACACGACCACCGAATGGCCGCGGTTGACGTGCGCGATGGCCTGCTGTTGAAAAAGGTCGTACTGCATGGCATCCATTATACGGGAAAGGCGGAAGATACTCAAAAGATAATCATGAGATAATGATTATCCCAGATGGGCGCGAAAAAAAGACATTTAAAAGGAGATTAAAGACTATCTTGGGTGGCCGTTCCTGATCTGCCGGGAGGCTTGGGTTTTCTCTTTCGCACCAAATAGACGAGAACCCCTACAAAAACAAGGACCGAAAAAATATTCAGCAAAAAGTTCAGGATTTTATTAACACCGATTTCTGGCATCATTGATCTTCCGGGGATGATGCTCGGCCCCTTACGATGTTATGGTGTCATTTTCTATGCACGAGTAGAAAATTTTTGAAATACGGATGAAACGACCTGCGCATGAAAAGACTTTCAGCAAGTCTTTCTGTCACTTTAAAAGGTGACCGCCGCGTCTTGGTTTATCACCTTCTGGTTGACGAGCTGGTCGGTCAGGCGGAGCCATTCGATCTTCAATTTCTTAAGCCGCATCCGGTGCGCGATGCGATTGAATTTATTGGTGTCCAGCCGATTGACGGCGTCGATATAATCGTTCAGGCTCACTTTACCAAAGGAATAATTCTCGGCCTCGTCCTTTAACACCTCTTCGGCTAGGCGGATTTTATCATCGGCTAGGCGGATCAGGTCCTGCTCACGCCGGATCGCCAACTCAAGATTGCGCAGATCTGCATAAAGCTGGAGGTATTTATTCTGATTGCTCACCCGGATCTGGCGCAGATTGATCCGGCCGGTCTCGTATTCGGCCCGGTCAACCTGGTCGGGAAAAGGCCATTCCACAGATAAACCGGCATAAGCCATATTGTTTTCGTCGCGGATCGGCCACTCGTCACCCGAGACCTTATATCCCAGCAGTAAACTGGTCGAGGGAAAGAGGTCATCAGCGTATTCATCGACCTGAAGCGAACTTTTCTGTTCAAGCAGGTTCAAGATACCATATGTCCGGCTGGTTTCCGTAAAGACCTTGTAATCCTGTTCGAAATCAACTGAGACATGACGGTATTGCGAAGGATCCGAAGGAGTAAGCCGTTCATTCGCGCCGATCCCGACGGATTTACGTACCAAATGGGTCAAGCGCTTGAAATCCTCCTCCAGGCCGATCAGGTCCTCCTCTTTGTTGATTACAAGGAGCTTGACTTTGTTCACATCGACCGGCAAAGCGATCTTTTGCTTCTGACGCTCATGTATATTATCCAACAATTTCTTGTTTTCGCCATAGGACGCGCGCCCGATCAGAACATTCTCATACGCCGCGTACCAGTCACAGTAAATATCGAACAAAGACGCCAGATAATCCTCGTAAGCCTCTATGACCTGATACTTGATAACATCGATTTCCACCCCGATGATCTTGTCCTTAATCCGGGTGCCGCGGCCGAAGGCGTTCTGGGCGATCGGCTGCGAGATCAAGAAACTCAACTCAGAACTCGATGAATCAGCCGTCAGGGACGGGACATTTTTGTAATCCACGGAGATGTCGGTCCCGGTATAAGGAAAAAGCTTATCAAGACCAAAGGTCACTTCCGGGTCTTCACGGCCCTGGCTGATCAGAAAATCATACTGGCCTTTGACGGAAACGACCAAATCCCGCGCTGACAGGTTTATATCTTTTCGGTATTTGAGCTTAAGTTTATCGATCAAGATTTCTTCAAAGTAGGGATCGTGCTGGGCGGCTGATTGGATAAACTGATCGACCATTAAAACACGCGGTTGTGCTTCTTCCGCGGCCCAGGCCTGTGGGGCAATCAAAAGACCGGACAATACCAGGCCCAAAATAATCACTGCCGCGCCTGCGCTTGTCGGCATTTTCTGATTCATTTTGAACCGCAAATCTTGAATCAAGCTGTAAACACACGGTATCAAAACCAATGTAATCAATGTCCCAAAACACAATCCCCAAGACAATGCCAGCATCATTTCCGACAGCATATCGTCATGGCCGGCCCAGCCGTAGGCCGTGGGGAAAAGACCGACCACCGTAGTCAACGTGGTTAAAAGCACCGCACGCAGGCGAGTTTGGGAGATGGAAGCAATCCGGGTGCGGATATCAGCTAGGGTTCGACATTTTTCCAATCGAAATTCCCGGTCCAGCTTGGATAAAAGAATAATGGAATCGTTGATGACCACGCCGGCCAAACCTAAAGCGCCAACCGCGGCAAAAAAACCGAACTCGAACTTCAAGTGCGCCAGAAATGCCAACACCACACCGACGATGCCGAAGGGGATCGCCAGCATAATGATCAGCGGCCGGGACAAAGAATTAAACAAAATAGCCAGAACCGCAAAAATCAAAAAAAGGACCAGCAGAATCCCGTTTCTCAAATCCCCTTGAGATTCACGCGTGTCCCGGATCTCGCCGGAAAAGTCCAGTGTGGTCGTGGCCTGGTCGGCGATCACCGCTGGAAAAATATTCTCCTCGATATCCGTGGCGATCTCCAGCGGGGTCACCCCGGAATCAGGTTTGAGATCGGCATAAACCGTTGTGGTGCGTTTACGGTCGCGACGGGAAATGGAGTTGGGGGTCACGGTTTCTTCGATATCGACCAGCTCACCCAAAGGCACGAGATAGTCCTGGCGGTTCTCGACCGGAATTCCCAAGATGCTCTGCATATCCTCCTTAGCTGCGTCTTCGACCGTCAGGCGGACATCCACCTCCTCGTCGCCCTTGGGTAATTCGTACAGGATGCTGCCCTCCAAGGCGGTGCGGAACGTCGTAGCCATGTCCACCGGGCTGATGGAAAGCCTTTTGATTTTCTCGCGTTTCAAATCGACCTTATATTCCGGAATCTTGATCGGGCGTTCGATGTCAACGTTAATCAACGCCGGGTGTTTCTTAAGTCTCGCGGCCAGGTTATCTGCGGCACGCTCGCGTAAAATATCATTATTCTCCTGAACGAGGATCTCGATGGCGCTACCGCTGGACTGTCCCCAACGGCTTTTGGTGATCTGCAGTTTTTCCAAACCTTGGATCTTATCGATGTCCTTTTCCCATAGCGCGATCAACTGGTCAGCAGAGGGTTTGCGTTCTTCCCGGGGCACGATCTCCACGATCATCCTGAACCGGTTTTCCTCGACCGCCCCGCCCCGACGGCTACGGGCGATATCGGTCCGGATCGCGACGGCCTCTTGACCGAGATAAGGCCGGATGATCTCTTCAATCTTTAGAGTCAGATCCGCGGTTTCAAATCGGTCGGCCTTCTCTGGCGCATAACCGCTAATCGAGATTTCCTGCGTTTCTTCGTGCGGAAACATAACAAATTTCATAGTCCGGGTCATGATCAACCAAGAAAATGCCAACAAAACGACGAATCCCAATAAGATATAACCTTTATAAGGCAAGATGCGTTCCAGGGCCCGGCCGTAACGGTTCTCAACCTTAATAAACCAGTGCTGTGAAATGGGTTCGGTTTTGGCTGACTTTTTCTTGCGGTTATTACCGTTAAAAACCGGCAGTTCAAAATACATATGACCCGGTAAAATAATCAAGGCCTCGAACAGACTTGCACCCAGCATTAAAAAAATAATCGCCGGGATGTATTTCATAAGTAGGCCGAACCGGCCCGAAAAGGTTAATAGCGGGACAAAGGCGATGCAGGTTGTGACGATACTGGCCAAGATCGGGAAAAACACGTACGCCGTGCCTTTGACTGCGGCCTCGTGCGCGGATAGGCCTTCGGCCCGCAAGCGGCCGATGTTTTCCGCTACGACAATCGCGTCATCCACAACCATACCCATGACGATAATGACCGCAGCCAGCGTGATGTTATTGATCGTGTAACCCATCATTCGCGAGGCAATCAAAGTAAAACAAATAGTAAAAGGTATGCCCATGGCCACCCATAACCCGGATTTCTTGTTCAAAAAAATAAAAAGCGTAACCAAAATCAAGATAAAACCGATCGAGCCGTTGAAGCCGATGATCGACAGGCGGTTACGCACGTCCTGAGATTCGTCGTCAAGCGTAACCAGTTGAATCGGGGCACCCTGAAGATGCTGTTTGGCAAATCGGGTGATGGCTTTGTTCACAGCCTCGATCGATTCCAAAATTCCAAAAGACGGGCTTTTCACAATATTGAAAATGATGGCTTCATGTCCATTAACCTTGGTGATCTCCTTGCCCTGGTCATAAGTCTGTTTGACTTCGGCCACGTTTTTCAACGGAATCGCCTGGCCCTCAAAACCGGCCTGAACGACCAGTTCGTTGAGGATATCAACCGTATCCAACTGGGCACTAAGGGTCACCTTGGGCTCATCCTTAGCTTCAATGTGGCCGGCAGGCTGGCGGATATGATTATTTTTGACTTCGGTCATGACCTGACTGAGCGGAATGCGGTAATCAATCAATCGCTGCGGATCAACCTTGATCTGGATTTCCTCCTGAAGATAGCCGGATTTGTTGATGCTGTTGACCTGGGGCAGATTGAGAAGCTGATTCTCCAAGGCATGAGCGTACTCTTGCAGGATACGCCGGGTTTCGGTGTCTAAAAGATGCTGTTGAGTATGAATCAGGGCAACATCCACAATCGCCTTCTTGGAAGTCTTGAAAACACGGACATTCGGATCGTCGCGAATGTCATCCGGTAGGTCCACTTCCAAAACCGCGTTGCGGATCTCGGTGATCAGCTCGTCTTTATTGGGATAAGTCTTCTCGATTTCAACTGAAACAGAGGTGTTGCCCTGGCTGGCTGTGCTGGTGATGCGGTAGATCCCGTCAAGCCCCTGGATCTCTTCCTCGATCGGCTTGGTGACGAAATGTTCGACTTCTTCGGCCGTGGCTCCGGGATACGACGCGGAAATACGCACCCGATCAAACGTAACATCCGGCATCTCTTCCTTCTTAATATTATGCCAGCTCAAAACGCCGCCAACCAAGACCGCGATAAACATAAGGTTGGTCAGCAGATGCCGGTTGACGAAATAATTAATGAATTTCTCAAGCATAGAATTCGATTCCTGTCTAATTAGACAAATATTATAACATTTTTGTTACAAGTAATTTGAAAAGAATTTGTGAAATTAGAGGTTTTGGGCAAATCTTGAAAATATGCGGAACACTAATAGAAAGAAAGACTTATATACTTTGATGGAATGCAGACAATAAATTTAAAAAAAACGCCTTCGCTCCCGGAGCAAATATAACAAAATAGCACACAAAGCATTATATCTCGGGAAAATGTCTGGCGATATATTCCTGCATGACCCTAACCGCCTGGTTCTTGCACTGCCCGCAAACCGTTCCGAGTTTGGTCCGTTCCTGAAGTTCATAAAGCGTGCGCGCGCCTTCCAGAACCGCATCCTCGATTTCGTGGTCAGTCACGTTCATACACTGACAGATGATCCGGGCCTCTTCGCGGAGGATTTTGTGCTGTTTGCCGTGGCGGGCGTAATAATCGTTGATAGCGGCACGCAGGGCCTTATCCCCCAGGACTGAACAGTGGACTTTATGTTCCGGCAAGCTGCCAAGTTCTTTCATGATATCCTGAGGAGTGACCGACCGGGCCTGCTCCAGGGTCATGCCCTTGACCATCTCGGACAAAACCGAGGTGCTGGCGATAGCGCTGGCGCAACCGTAGGTTTTCCAACGGCAGTCAGTTATCGTTTCATCCTTGTGATTGACCCGGATCAGCATGAGCATCTGGTCCCCGCATTTGATGTTCCCGGTCAGACCTTTGCCGTCGTGGGAAAAATCCTTCTCATCCATCAGCACGTTGCGTGGATTCACGAAATGATCTTTAACCGTTTCAGTGTAAGCCCAATTAGTTTGATTGTCCATGATTAGGATTCCTTTACATAAGCGGATGACATCCCGCGCACCCTGGCGATCACAGCGGGTAATTGTTCTGCCAGATAATGCACATCCGCTTCGTCTGTGCCCCGGCCCATGCTGATGCGGATCGATCCGTGGGCTCGCTCCGGAGAAAGGCCCGTGGCCAGAAGCACATGCGACGGATCCAACGATCCCGATGCACAGGCTGATCCGGTCGAAACCGCGATCCCGGCCAGGTCCAGATAAAGCAGCACGGCCTCGCCTTCGGCACCGTCAAAAGAAATATTTAGCGTGTTCGGCAAAACATCCTGCGGATGACCGTTGATATGAAGATCCGGGATTTTCACCCTAAACGTCTGGATCAGAAATTCCCGATATTCTTGCAAACGTTTGGCCTCTTCACCCATCTCTTTCTCGCGCATTTCGATTGCCTTACCTAACGCCAGGATCCCTAAAGTATTTTCGGTTCCAGCCCGGCGCCCTCTTTCCTGATGGCCGCCACGAATCATAGGACAAAACGGCACACCCTGCCGCACGTATAAAGCGCCGATCCCTTTGGGCCCGTAAATCTTATGACCTGACAGCGTCAGAAAGTCAACGTCAAGATCACGCACATCTAAGGGAATCTTGCCCACGGCCTGAACCGCGTCGGTATGAAATAGGGCCCCTTGTGCATGTGCGGTAGCGGCAAGCGTCTTGATATCCTGAATGGTCCCGATCTCATTGTTGGCGGTCATCACCGAAACCAGACCGATATCGTGATTAAGCGCATTTTGAAGCTGTAGAAGTTCAACCTTGCCGTAAGCATCAACCCCGATCATCACGATGTTAGTACCTCTTTCGGACAGACATTTGGACGATTCGAGGATACAGGGATGCTCGATAGCCGTGGTGATGATGCTCTTACGGTGCGGTGTGCCGCAGGAACAATGGATTGATGAGCAGGCGAAGATGGACAAAACCGTGTTATTGGCCTCGGACCCGCTTCCGACAAAGATGATTTCCTGGGGAGAGGCGTTAATGAAGGCCGCGATCTTTTCCCGGGCCGCTTCGATCCGTTGCCGGGAAGCGCGGCCGAATTCATGCATGCTTGAAGGATTACCGAAGATCTCCAAAGAATCCCTGATCACCTCTTTGACTTCGGGATGCAACGGGGTCGTGGCATTATGATCAAGATAGACTTGTCGCCGGGATTCCATGGATCCTCCTTACCTTACGATTCATTGAAAGCCGCATGCAAACAATTTTGCTGATCAACCATAGCCGCCAGGCTTTTTTGCGCCCGGCGGATGATATGCCCGGGCAGGGTTACCTCCGGACTCATGCTCTGCAATGCCCGATATAATTTCTGCAGGGTGATTTTTTTCATGTTCCGGCATAGAGCCAGACAGGAGGCGGGATAAAAATATTTATCGGGATTCTCTTTCTGGAGCGGATACAACAACCCAATTTCCGTTGCGATAATGAACTCTTTGGCCCGGGAATCCCGCGCATAACGCAACATGCCGGAGGTTGAGAGAACCTCGTCCGCCAGGGCCAGGACACAGCCGTTGCATTCGGGATGGGCCAAGACCTTAGCATGCGGATGTTCCGCTTTGAGCCTTGCAATATCTTCGGGCAAGATCCTGGCATGGCTCGGGCAATAGCCCTGCCAGGGTATGACCCTGCGGTTGGTTTTTGTTGCCGCGTACTGGGCCAGGTATTTATCCGGCACAAATAAAACCGGCTCATGCTCATCAAACATGTTATTCAGGACCTCAACCGCGTTGGCCGAAGTGCAGCAAACATCACTCTCGGCCTTGATCTCCGCCGATGTGTTGACATAACTCAATACCCGGACTCCCGGGTAGCGCTGTTTCATTGCCTTCAGCTGCTCGACGGTGATCATATCGGCCATGGGACAGCCCGCTTTCGGTTCGGGAATAATCACGGTTTTATCCGGGGATAAAATCTTGGCAGTTTCGGCCATGAAATACACTCCGCAAAAAACGATCGTATCGGCTTTCGTGCGTGAGGCCTGAATACTCAACCCCAAAGAATCGCCTGTAAAATCTGCGATATCTTGAATTTCAGGCAGCTGATAATTGTGCGCCAGAATAATGGTCCTGTGCTCCTGCTTCAATTCATTGATGCGGGTGATGAGATCCATGCTGGTCATCTCTTCATCCCCTGTTTGGTTTTGCCCACGATCAGAGAATTGAGCTTGATATTATCCAGGGTGGTAATCATTTGGTTCTCCAAAGCCGTCCAAATACTGCGTGCCCCGCAAACTTTGGACCTGGTGCAAAAGGAAGTGTCGCGGACACAATCTATGACCCGCATACCCCCTTCCAGCGGTTCGATAATCTCGCGGACGGCAATGTTTTCAGGCGGTTTGGCCAGCTTGTATCCGCCGCAAGCCCCTTGGCCAGAATACACTAAGCCGCTGGCCTTTAAAGGTAAAATCAACTGGCTTAAATATTTCTCGGAGATCCCTTCCTGGGCGGAAATCTCCTTCAAATGGGTGAGACCCTTACCGTAGCGACGGGCCAGAGCTATCATCAAACGCAGACCGTATCTTGAACGAGTGGATATTTTCATATCATGTGTTAATTTCTATCATTTCTAGTTAAATACTAGAAATTAACACACCTTCGCTAAGCTGTCAAGATATTTATTAGAAACAGGGAAGAATTAAGTCCTCTTGAATTAAAGGACCCGGCGGACTATCCATCGGTTCAAGTTGCTTAAAAGCTAAAGGTAAAGATTCTTCATCGCTATCGTTGGAGTTGGCACAGCCTTTAGCTGCGACAGAATCGTGACTTTGGAAAACAGGGCCTTTGCGAGCGCCTCAAGTTTATATAGCATCTGCAGGCTATTGTGCTTATTCGTCGTCAGAATTTTCCGGCTGAATTTGAACATGGATAATTATATATGGTCTTCCCCGATCCCTTGTCAGCGCGGCCGGGCATAACTCCAAAAATCCGGCACCCAATAACTATTATTTTGATATTCCAGCAGCGGACCTTGGTCACTTTTACCGCTGGCTTTGGGCTTGATCAGCAGCCAATGGGTCGTTACCGCCATATGCGCAACCAGTAAACCGATCACCAACCCACGAAAGACATAGTTCCTGATCCGGCCGCCCGCTGCCCATTCCAGACTGATCCAGCACCCCAGGCCCAGGACATAAAAACACATTGAGTAGACCGCATAATTATCCTGAACCACTTTGAGCCAGCGCAGGCTGGCCAGGGCATCCATGCCCACACCCAGCGCGAAAAATAACAAAACCAGTGCATAATCCATACGCCGCGACGTGGATTTCAAAACCAGGCGGACGAGCGCAGCCAGGGCGGCCACACCCACGATAATAGCAATATGAATATGAAAAAGCGAAGTATTGCGTTCATGCATAATCCAGGCCGTATCCCGGAAAGCGTCAAAATTAAAAGTCTTGTTCATCATAAACCCGCGGTAGACCATATTGGTCAAAACGGCATAAACCGTATTCTGTGTGTTGGCCACATAGTGTTTTAAATTAACCGAGGCCGGCAGGTAAAAAAGATAAAGCGATACGATCCCGCCGGTGAGTGCGGTATTAACAAACAAAAAAACCGGTGTCAATTTCTTCATGCAGGTAAGCCGCTTGTCCTGTCTGCGGTTCAGCCAAACCAACAAAACGCCCAGTCCGAGTAAAAATATCAACGCTGCCAGGACTGGGCCGTGAAATCCAGATGGACAAGGACCGTAGAGTTTTTTGAGATGTACGTTCAAATCCTGGATCGCAGCGGGCGTCAAAAAGGCCGGCCGGGTCAAGGCCCACCAGGGAAAGATAAGCAGGTTGACCAAGCCGATTCCTATCAGGATTTGATGGCGATATGGATAACGCAATCCCGTCTCTTCCTCCGGCCGAAAATATAATAAAACCGACATCCCAACCATATAAACCGCAACCAACGGCAAAACCTGCACCTTGGAAAACACGGCACATCCCAACAAAATTCCGCAGCTGCAATAAAAAATCATCCGGCCCGGGCAAGACCCGGCTGGCCTCTCCAGCATCCTTACTCCGATATTCATTGCCGTAACCAAAAACAGCAATGACAGAATCTCCGGCCGCACAACCGGTGTATGCCTCAAGAAAGCCGGGGACAATAATACATAAAAGGCCAGTAAAACCGTGACCGACACCCGTCCGGTCAGTTGCAATAAAAGAATGGAAAAAAGCACACCAAAGACCAGGACAGTGGCAAAATTGATCTGGCGGCTGAAACGGGTCACGACATCCATGGCGTGGGCAGCCTGCTCGAGATTGCCAATGGCTTCCAAGTTAAGAATCTGGCGGAACCGCCTATCGGCCAGGGCCCGAATACGGTAGGCCAGGCTGTGAATGGTGTAGATCGTAGCCGCCGGATGCACAATCATATATACGCGGTGCCCGTTCAGCAAAACCAGGGTTTGCCCGGCATGAGTCGCATCCGTGTCATTGACTTCATAAAGATGATGCCACCAGGGATATTCCGCGTACCGGCCCACGGCAATAAATTCAAAAACGAGCAGGGATATGATCAACAGGATCCCTGCGGTTAATAAAATCCCTTTCCGGATTGAGGAAGAATGAAGAAGATTCATAATCCCGTTCGGCAATTCACCTATGGACATTATTAAATTTTATCAAATATCCGTACAAGGCAATAGGAAAAAAGGATTAAAAAATCAGCGGCAAGAAGTTTTCTTGAAGAGGTTCGGGGAATCGCCCCATTCGTGATAACCGACTTCCTCACTGAGGGAGCCGATCCGGTTCTTGAAGCAGCTCACGCGACAGGGCGAGGCGGGCCAATCTTTTATCCGGTTCGAGTCTCAATCCGATCCGGCAGCCGGGATCAAAAACATAATAAGGTATTCGCAAGTTGAGTCATCTTGGGTATTTATAAAATGAAACCTTGTATGCGGAACAAATACTTTCACGTCAAATTTTCATCCAACGAGCCGTCCGGCAACATATGATCAGGATGCGGCCGGCCGGCCTCCTCCATCTGATACCGGATACAACGCACATAATCTCCGCAACAATACTCCCGCGACCATTTTTCATCTAGACGGCCCTGTGCCTCGAACCGCCTGAGCGGACAGAGATAAAACCATTTACACATTTTATTTTTTTTCACGCCGGGAAACCGAGTCAAGATGCCGTTGATATTTATCACGCATGCGGCTAAGATAATTTTTCTTCAGTTCAATCACGTGGGCCTTTTTCCAGAAAACCGGATGATGGGAGGCCACGATGACCTGGCATTTTTTGCGGGTCAGCATATCCAGTCCGTGGCGGATTTTGATGATCCATTCCAGATCGTGGCCAGCTTCGGGTTCATCCAGAAGGAAACATTCTCCAGGCCTCAACGGTATGTCATGCAAAACATCACGCATGGTCTCGCCGTGAGAAGAAAACATGGCCCGGATCTTGATGATCGAACCCTTGATGCCTCTAAACTGTTTGTCGTTGCGGTGCGGATTCATGATCTCGCTGTTGAAATAATGACAGCGCGTTTTCCCGCTTTGAGCCCGCTGGCAATCCGAGCAATTGTAAATGGCCTCCAGCAGGGTGCTTTTACCCGTCGCATTAGGACCGACGACAACATTATAACCGGGCCGGAACAAAACCCGCGAGCGATGGTCAATCCGTCGGGCATGCTGCAGGCATAAATCGATTTGAGAAATCATATAGCAAACCTTTCCTTTTTATTTGCGCTCGGCCCTCATGCCGATCTTCCTTGCCTTAACAACGACAAAGCCTCCCCGGCCGTAGCCTTTTTGGGGCTCTTCCACCGACGTTAACTGGTCAGGCAAAACAAACAAAGTTTGATAATAGACAAAATCGGCGAAACCAGTCTGCCCCAGTCTCTGCTCGAGTTCCGGTACGCTGAAAAAATGAGCGTCCTTATAAAAGAGGCCACCTTGACGGCGATAGAATTTCCCTAAAAAACTATCCTTGTCAATAATGGCGATAATAATGTCCCCCCTGCTGCGCAAGACCCGCCAGATCTCACCTAACACCCCTATGGGATCATTCACAAAGCAGAGGCTAATGATCATGACCGCGTAATCAAAAGCCGCATTCACAAAAGGCAGATCTTCCCCGTATCCCCAGCGCGCGTTCACCCCGCGCTTTCTGGCTATTTTAATCATAGGATACGACGGGTCAATCCCGATGGTAATATCCAAAGGCGCGGCGAACCGCCCGGTTCCGACGCCGATCTCCAAACCCCGGCCATTTGAAGGCATCAGTTTCCGCAAGGCCTTGAGTTCAGATTCATAAGCAAAAGGATGGCGATCATACCAGGCATCGTATCTTTCATAATACCGGTCAAAAAGGCTCATCGAATGCATCCCGATTGATTATGAATATCGAAATCTTTTCAGACCTTTCCCCGTCTGGTCAAAGTATCTTCCGAGCTGATCGGTTCTATGGGGGTCTTTTCAGCGTCGTAGACGCTCAAGGTTTTAACGCCTGTGAAATAATCCCGGATCCGGGTTAACTCCTCTTCAGACAACGGCTTGACCGCACACGGCCGTAAAGGAGTATTAATCTGAACCTCGTCCGGCTGTATCTCGGCGGCGAGACACGCCAGATCCGGCGCACTGTTCTTATTCTGTTCAATAAACATCATCTGCAAGGCGAGTTTGCCTTTGTATCTTTTACGAAAGGCCTTGATTCCGGCAATAATAGACCCGATCTCAATCGTTTTGAAAGGCCGGTTGACTTTTGTGAAGATCTCTTGATTGGGCGCATCCAATTTGGCCAAAACAAAATCAGAATCCATCAGATCGTTTTGCACTTCTTCGCGGTCGATCAGGGAAGAATTGGTGATGACCGCGATCCGCTCACGCCGAATCTTCCTGATCAACCTGATCATCTGCCCCAGATTGGCAGCCAAGGTCGGCTCCCCGGCACCAGAAAAGGTAATATAATCGATCTTCAAAGGCGGCAGCGTTTGCAACTCTGCGATAATCTCCTGAGATGGGATAAAATCCCTGCGCTCGTCGGTTAACAAACCGGTTGGACCGATCTGGCAGTAAACGCAGTCGAAACTGCACACCTTGCGGCCCTTGGAGACCGGGTCAATCCCCAGAGAATGGCCCAGCCGCCATGACGGGACCGGTCCATAGATGTATTTAAATTTTTTTTGATTCATTTTCCGAATGATTTAAACCAAAGCAGCGGCCAAATTCACGGCAACGGTTGCCGTGCCGAGATTACCTTTTCGGCTCAGCATAATAAATTTATGTGTTATTTCCTGAATCTGCTAGCACAAACGTCTTTCCGAATAATCTATTTCTGATCATAAATTATCGCATTCTTTAAGCCTCGACTTCTTGATATCCTTTTTGCTGAAAACTTCCCCCAGCGTCTTTTCACATTTTGCCGTTAGCGTCTTGGGCCGCCTGGATAATCGGATACATCGTCGGGGCACTGGTCAAATAGGGATGCGTGGCGATCTGGAGGGTTTCCAGCTCCGTCGAAGACATCCGCTTCTGGATGGCGATGCCAACCACATTGATCAACTGCGCGCAGGACATCCCGCCGCTCACCTGACCGCCAAGGATAATCCCGGACTGTTTGGAAAAGATCAGCTTGACTTTTGCCTTGCTGGTTCCGGGCAAGGTCCCGGGATGTTTGTCCACACCGTTCACCGACCCGACCACAATCTCGAATCCTTCATCGCGGGCGCTCTTTTCCGTCAATCCGGCCGAACCCAAAACCAGCCCATCGATATAGGTCGAATATATGGTAATGGTCCCTTTATTCTCGCGCACAACCTTGATCTGGTAAAGATTGCTTCCGGCGATCCTGGCTTCGGCCGTGGCCGTGGATGCCAACATGACCGGGATCCCCTTGCGGGTATAAAAATCCCGTTTGCAGGCACAATCCCCGATCGCAAATATATCTCCATCCACCGTCGTACGTGTATATTCGTCCACCAAAACGCCTTTGCACCGGCCGATCTCCAGCCCGGCCTCCTGGGCCAGGGCTATATTCGGTTTGGACCCCACGCCCAGGATGATCCCGTCCGCAGGCAATTCCTTTCCGTTAGATAATCGGACCTTTTCGACCCGTTTCCCGCCGATCATTTCTTCCACCCGAACATTGGTCAAAACATTGACGCCTTTCTCGCGCAGTTTGGCGTCCGCCAAACGGGAAAATTCTTCATCAAAAGAATTCGCCAACAGATTAGGCAACATCTCCACCAAGGTCACCTTAACGCCTTCCCGTTTGGAAAGCTCATCTGCGAACTCGACCCCGATAAATCCGCCGCCGATAACCAATAAATTCCTGCAGTCCCGAATTTCCTCCAAGACAGTTTTTAAGTATCCCATCTCCTTGTGGATCGGATAAACGCCCTTTTTCTCTATTCCCTTGATCGGTAGAATGACCGGAGTCGAACCGACCGCCAGAACCAATTTCTCATAAAAATATTTATCATTCTTTTGCGTAAAAACGTATTTGTTCTCCCGGTCAATGCGCAACGCTTTATCATTAATGATAAAGATCCCGTTTTTCTCCAAAGGCGTCATGCCGAGTTTGTTTTCATCCGGGCTATTGAGGCTAGTGAACATGTAGGGGATGCCGCACGGAATGACACCATCCTTGATATCTTTCATGACTGTCACGGTCTTTGAAGGGTAATATTTTCTAGCTGTCACTGCGCAAACGACGCCGGCCGGACCGCCACCGAGAATAAGTATGTCGGTTCGCTTATCCACAATGTCTCCTCTCTTTTCTCAAAAAATAAACGTCGTGGCAGATAAGACTTATGTTATTCCTGCCATGCAAACGCAGGGCGGAATCCCCCCAAAAAATCTATTTATACCAGCACATACCTGTGGTCTTATGGATATCGGGATTAAGTCCTCATCCCCACCCGTTGCCGGATTTTATTCAAAATATTAAAAACGCCATCATCGCAGAATAAGGCCAAGTTCCATCCAAGACACTTCTATTGCCTTTTAGAAGAAAAAAGACGGAAGCGGTTCTGATCAGCCGCTTCCCTCTTCTATTCTGTCTAAAATATTCCTACTCCTGGGTCTGACTGGACTCCAATTCGCTGATGCGATTATTGATGGCATTAAGCTCTTCCTGCATGGCCTGGGCCTGACCTTTCAGGATACGCGCTTCGTCTTTGGGCGAAGGTGCCGGCCCGTAGGCGCCCGCATAAGGGTGACCGTAAGAATACGGATCCGCCGCGCGCCACGCAAAACCCCGGCCCCAGCCCCGGCCCATGCCTCGGCCGTATCCGGCGCCCCGACCCATGCCACGGCCGTAGCCCATTCCGCCCCCTCCGGGAACAGGATTAGCATAACCCGGCATATGATAACCCGCGCAGAATCCGGCAGCACGGCCCGTCATCGGTCCCATCCCTCTCGGTCCTGTTCTATCTCCACCTGGCATTTCTGCCTCCTTTCTGAAAGTCAAGCGACTCTCATTTTTTGCATTGATCACAAATCCCGTAAAATTGAATCAGGTGACCACTAATATCAAAATGATATTTCTTAGCCAATCCCCGCTCGGTTATCTTTAAAAACTCCAGCTCCTCATCCATGAAGTCCCGGTAATCGATCACCCGGCCGCATTGAGTACAGATCAAATGATGATGGTGATCACGTTGGGCGGTACCTGTTAGCTCATACCGGGACCGTCCATCGCCGAAATCGAATTTTTGAACCAGCCCCATTCGAATCAATATCTCAAGCGTGCGGTAGATAGACGTCAATCCGATCGAAGGATATTTTTCCCGAACGGCTAGATAGATCTCCTCCGCGCTTAAATGCTTCTGAGCCCTGGTCAGGACATTTAAAAGCGCATCCCGGCCCAAGGTAACGCGAAATCCTCTCTGCCGAAATCTGCTGTGCCACCAGGGTGGCCCGCATCTGCTTCCTCTGGGCATGAATTCTCCTTAATGAAAATGGTTTCCATTATCAATTATACACGCTCTGCAAACTTTGTCAAGATAAAGAATGAAGACTGAGAATGTCGAATTTCGGTATACAACGACTATTTCGAGAAATAAAACCTGAGTAGGGGTTGAGCACCGTTAATAAGAAATTATTATTATCGCTAATCGACAGATGGCTTCTCGCTAACACGCCGAAGACGTTCAAAATTAACTTTATCCAAAATAATCTGGGGATCTAAAGAAGTTACCCCCGTAACCCTAGTCCGGTCACCTTCCAAATGGATGTAGCCGGTCTTATCCCCGCAGAAAACGCTAATAACATCCCGGTCATCCCCTCGGATATAGAAGATACATTCCGCCGGTTGACGCGGCGATGCCAAAAAATCCCCACGCCAGATAGAAACACAGCGTTGCGGGTAAACATCATTGACCAGGCTCGAATAAAGATCAATCTGTTGAAAGGGTTCTTCGACGATCTTTGGGCCAAAATTCGCGCCCGAAATAATTAGGGGAATCCGTGCATAAGCACGATTGCCGAATCGCTGTATCTCTTCCCGACTGAGAGGTTTCATGCTGTGCTGATCACTGGTGATTAAAATAATTCCATTATCAAAGAAACCTTTTCGCTGCAAGTCGTCATAAAATTTCTTTAATTCCCGGTCAGCATAAGCAAAAACTTTCTTTTCTGACCGCTGTTCGCTTTCGGGATCGTAAAAAGGATGGTGGGTCGAAACCGTTTCGACCATTATGAAGAAAGGGGTCTGCCGCTTGACATTGAAAACCCGCTCCAAGGCCCGTGCGTATAAGGCCTCGTCCGGCGCCGCGTTAAATAAATATCTTTTCCATCGATCATAATCGGGATGGTCATGCCCCTCAAGATAATCAAAACCGATACTTTTCAGCCATTGGCTCTTCCCGCCAAAAGACAAATCCCCACTAGTCAGGAATTCGGTTGTATATCCCCTGGCCTTCAGTTTTCGCGGCAGAGATTCCGTCATGTCATAATAGCCTTTGAAAGAGAAATCGCCTTCGTTCTCCGTATAATGATAAACGGGAGGAACGGCCGGAATTCCCAACAGCATGGCCGTCAGGGCGCTTTCCGTGGTAAAACCGTTCGAATAAAAATTAATAAAACTGGTGCTCCCCGCAGCGATGTGATCCAAATGTGGCATCATATTTGTTATACCCGAGAAAAATCGGCTATGATACATCGACAGGGATTCAAGCACAACCACCACTATATTGCAACTTCGCGGCCAGGCATTCTCCCAGCAGACCTGGTGCAGGATCTTCTCCTCACGCTCTTTCAAGCTCTGAGTGAATCCCTCACTGTATTCTATATTAACTCCTCGGGCAAAATTATACTCGAACACATTCTGATATACCCACGAATGAATATAAACATTTTGGGAAGGTAGAAAATAGATTAGCATTAAACCCGCCGCCGTAACCATCCATTCTTTGCGTGACCGTGCCCCAATGGCGATTGGTTTAAAAACGAAAGATAAAACGACCCACATAACAATAGCGCCAACGGCCAAAATCATAATCAATATCACGGGAGAAAAGGCATCGGTCAGGGCTGCCCAGACAAAAGCCGGGGCGTACAAGGCGTATTTGAAAACATCATCTAGTGTTATCCTGGTGTTAAATACGCTTATGATAGCAAAATCAAGGCAATAAATGCCTGCGATGATAACGATCACTATGCGTAGAAAAATATGAATAACCCTATATTGAATACGCAGAGACAATAGATAGATCAGCAAGACAACCGCCACAATGATGGCATCGTGTTTCAGGACTGAAAAGAAGAAAAAACTGTTTGTCTGACCGGTTAATGACCCCCAATATTTTTCAATAAAAAGGCCCTTGGCAAGGGCAACGGACAAAGCCGATAACGAAAACAAGAAACAAAAGACTCTGTTAGATGTAAATGGTACCTTGCCCATACCTAAGAATGCAAATAATGAAAATGAATAGTTTTTTTACTCATGACCGATTCATTATACACCCGTCCGTATAGTAAAAAAATAATTGCCTATATTTTCGCCCGACCAGCCTTAAAAATCGAGTTCATTTTTCAGATATTTCTCCTTTGTCAACGAAAAACGCTGGGGTAGAATAGAACCAGTCTATATGATGAACGGTCTTGAATGGAAATCGCGCCGCAGGCTCTGCGCTGCAATAAAAACATATTGAAATCATCTAGGAGGTAGATCGGTTTTGATCCTCAGTATTTTTTTATTCGGCTACTGTCTTTATCTCGGATGGCTTTGGGCTCACCGGCTGTTTCGTGAATATCCGTTCACGATCCAGGCCTGGGCTGCTGTTTTATTTGGCCTGACCGGGCTGATGTGGTCGGTTATTCCGTTTGCTTTTCTTTTCGGTTTCTCCCGCCTCGCTCATTTTTACGGAGTCCTGCTATTATCAGCGATCACGGTTTTGATCCTCCGATTTGTCCCGGTCCGTTTCAATATCCCGACGTCTGAGCGCCTGCCTCAGGGCATCCTCATCAGTATCCTGGGTTTCTCCCTGCTGATCTTCGGAATGATCTTTATGCACACCCTCCTGCCTAAAGACGGTGGGCTCTATGCCGGTCCAGGTTCATACGGCGATCTCCCTCTGCATTTAGGCATGATCACCGGCCTCGCCGAGCAAAAGACATTCCCCCCCGATTATTACTTTTTCCCGGGGGCGCGACTGGCCTATCCTTTTCTGGTCAATTCACTCTCGGCGTCTCTCTATCTTTTCGGCATGCCCCTGCGGTCGGCTGTTATGATCCCGTCTTTCTTCCTGGCCTTTGCGGTCGTAACCGGATTCCTGGTGCTGGCCCGGACAATTACGTGTAAAACAGCGCCGACAATCTTGGCGGCTCTCCTTTTCTTTTCCAACGGCGGTTTCGGGTTTGTTTACTACCTTGGGGGACTTAAAAAAAATCCCGAAATTTTCACGCGTTTATTCGCTTTCACTGGCACCACCCCGACACCCAACAACTGGGCAACAAAAAACCTTTACATGTGGAATGTGATATCACATATCCTTGTTCCCCAACGGGCGTCGCTTGCCGGTTGGGCAGTCCTGTTCTTTGCATTGTGGCTCCTTTACCGGGCTGTAACCCGGAAAGACGCGCGCTTTTTCATGCTCGCCGGGATCATGGCGGGATTGATGCCCATGATCCATACCGCATCCTTTTTCATCCTGGTCGCGATTGCTTTGACCTGGTTTGTGGTTTACCTCTTTTCATCCGAAGATAAAAAACATTATGGCCTGCAATGGCTAAAATTCTGGCTGCCGCTGATCCTCTTAGCGCTGCCGCAGTTGCACATCTGGACATTCACACAGGTGACCAGTGAACGTTACCTGCGTTTCCATTTTAACTGGGTGAACAAATCCGATCCGTGGCTGTGGTTCTGGATTAAAAACGTAGGGCCGGTCTTTCTGCTGGCCCTGCCGGCCATTCTGGCTTCCCCGCGCGAGCGCCTTAAATTTTACAGCGGCGCAATAACGGTATTCCTGATCGCTGAATTCGTTGTCTTCTCCCAGTATGCTCATGACAACAACAAGGCCTTCTTTATCTGGCTCGCCTTCACGGTGATGCTCGTCGCCGAATACCTCGTTCTTGTCTATCAGCGAATGAAGGGTTTAAGGGGCCGGGGCACATTCCTGGGAATCATTATTTTCGTCAGTGTCTTCTCCGGCGCATTAACCGTAACCCATGATTTTATATGCTCATGGAAAGTCTTTTCTGACCGCGACGTGGAGGCAGCCGAATTCGTGAAGACCGCTACCCCGACAGATGCGATCTTCCTTTCCTCCCATTTTCATAATAATCCGGTTAATGCTTTGGCCGGCCGCACCATCCTCTGCGGATATGATGGATGGACATTTTCATTCGGGCTGGATTACGGCCCGCGGGCGGCGGACATCAAAAAAATGTATTCCCGCCCCGAAGCTTTCGACCCTCTGCGTGAAAAATACGGTGTGGATTATGTGATATTCAGTTCCCGAGAACGTTCCAACTACAAGACCGGTCCGGAATATTTCGAAAACCGTTACCCCAAAATATTCGACAATGGGCAGATGGCGATCTACGCGGTTTCCGAACGCGCGATCAGCCTCAGCAAAACAACGCCCCTCTATCAGCCGGCCAAAGACATCCCCGCAACCCTCTCGGGCACAGGAGGCGGGACATGATTGCTTTGGTCTTCCTGACATTTTTTCTTTATTGCGGCTGGATGATTGCCCAGCGGGTATTTGCCGGCTACGGCCCGCTTATCCGGGCCTGGATCGGTATTCTATTCGGCCTAGCCGGGATGATGTGGGGTGTGGCCCTTTTTTCTTTTGCATTCGATTTCACCCTGCTCAGCCACTTTTGCGCGGCCCTTCTTATCGGATTGCCCGTCTGGCTGATGTCCTATGGATTCCCAAAGAAAAAATATCCGCCCCAAGCAGAGGATCCCCCCCGGGCGATCTCCTTGGCCGTCATTGTATTTTTTTATCTTGTTGCGGCACTTATGCTGGCAAGGACATTCAATTATCATCAGGGCGGGGTCTATGCCGGGCTGCCGAACTTCAGCGATCTGTCGTTTCATTTGGGCATGATTACCGGTATCGCCGAGAGGAAAACCTTCCCCCCCGAATATTCCATCTTTGCTGGGATCAAAACGGCTTTTCCCTTTCTGATCAATTCGTTATCGGCCGGGTTGTATCTTCTCGGTCTGCCTTTGAAATGGGCAGTTTTGATCCCCAATCTCCTGCTGGCGTGGGCCCTGATCTTCGGTTTCGCCATGGTGGCGAATGATGCGCCGCTCCGAAAAGGAACCGTCATCCTGGCGATGCTCTTGTTCTTTCTGAACGGCGGATTCGGCTTTGCCCATTTTCTGGATGGCAGCAAAGCCGATCCAGGAACTTTTACCTGCATTGTCGACAACTCGATGTACACCACTCCCTGTATGTGGTGGGGAGAAAACATCTTTCTGGGTAATTCCGTTTGCTCGCATATGGTCAACGGGCGCGCCACGCTGGCCGGTTGGGCCTTTTTATTTTTGATGATCTGGCTTCTGGGAAAGGCCTTAGCGACCAAGACGCCCAAATTCTTTTTTATTAGCGGCCTCATCGGCGGCCTCCTGCCGATGATCCATACCATTTCCTTCTTTTGCGGCGTCATCATCGCCCTGACTTGGTTTGCGGTCTATTTCTTTACCGCACCGAAAAAAATCCCCTATATTAAATACAGTCTATTTTTTATTGTGCCCTTGCTTGTCCTCTCATTACCGCAGTTGTTTTACTGGATTTTCCCGCACGGTGCCGGCGCAACGGGAAAATTCATGCATCTGCATTTTAACTGGATCAACAAATCTGATCTGTGGCTTTGGTTCTGGATCAAAAACGCCGGAATCGTGTCCGTGCTTTTAATCCCGGCGCTTCTCTCAGCCGGCCGCGACAAACTTCTTTTTTACAGCCCGGCGATAGTGCTTTTCCTCCTCGGCGATCTTGTCCAACTCACCCCAACGGCTTACGACAATAGCAAAATATTCATGATTTGGTATGCCTTCAGCGCCGCCCTGGTAGCGGATTTTCTGCTCGTGATATACGCCCGACTGAAAGGTGTTCGTGGCGGGGGAGTTCTGCCGGGAATGATAATCCTGTTCGGAATCCTCGCGGCGGCAATGACCATGGTTCATGATTTTGCGACCGTCCATCAGGTTTTTCCTGAAGAGGATTTGCAAGCAGCTGCGTTCATTCGCGAACATACTCCGCCCGATGCGCTTTTCGTATCATCGCCTTTTCACAACAATCCGATTACCGCGCTGGCCGGCCGGCAGACCCTAACCGGTTATGTCGGTTGGATGATCTCATCCGGGCTGGATTATGAGCCGAGGTTTAACGACATCCGCCGGATATATACCAATCCCGACGATTTCAAGCAACTGCAGCGCCAATACAACATCGATTATGTCTATTTCAGTTTCCGGGAGCGCCGTGAATACAAGGCCTCCCCGGAATATTTCGATCGGAATTTCACAAAGATCTTCTCCGGCAACCACTCTAGTCTTTATGCCGTTTCCGGCAAGGCCCGTCGTTATACCGACTCCGGAAGCTCAAAGCGCGGATTCTACAGCATGTTCTCCCTACCACAAATCATCGATGTCGGCCGTTGACATCTTCTTGATACCAAGGCGCTTGTTGGCATCTCGATATGAATTATTTCAACTTCGAAAAAGGTTGAAATAATATCATGCGGGCAAGTCGCCTACCCCTCTTTCTTATCCGGGTATATTGCCGAAGAAAACCCCGCTGAAAAAAATTTCCTAATTGCCATTGGATAAAGACGTAATGAATTATACAATGGAAGAGTCATGCCTGCACTCGCAGGGTGCCTGCACGGAATCCTTCCGTCCTGGTCTGACTGTGGAGGCAGAAAGCCCTGGCCAGTAAATATTTTCTATAAACAGGAGGATCCATGGAAGTTTATCGCAAAATATCTGTGATCATCCCTTTTTATAATGAAGAAGGCAACCTGGAGGGTGTCCTCAAAGAGGTTTCGGATGTCCTGTCGCAGCAAAACGTTCCTTATGAGATTATCGCCATTGACGACGCCAGCATTGATCAGACCCCCGCACTCCTGAAGGGGGCTTGCGAAAGGATCCCGCAGCTGCGAACCATCACGCATTCCCGCAACCTGGGCCAGGGGGCGGCTTTCTTCACCGGATTCGACGCTGCTGAAGGAAACGTGGTCGTGACTATGGACGGTGACGGCCAAAACGATTTCCGGGATGTCCCGCGCATGCTTGAGTTATTATCCCGTTATGACGCTGTTTTCGGCCAGCGGTCCCATCGCAATGATCCCCTACCCAAATTGATTGCCTCGCGGATAGCATTTTTTTTCCGCCGGATCATACTCGGCGATCATGTCCGCGATACAGCCTGCGGCCTTAAGGTCATGAAAAAAGAAACGCTGAATAACTTGATCCCGATTCGAGGTTTTCTCCGGTTCATCCCTTTCCTGTTAACGCAGGCCGGACTGGCGTGCGCAACCGTGGATGTCAACCATCGCCCACGCCGTTTTGGAAAAACAAAATATTCTCTGCTGAAAGGATATTTTCTGCCGACAATCCTAGATCTGATATTCATGTGGTGGTTCAAAAAAAACCGTATCCACAGGATTAAATAGGCAATGAGGTCACCCGTGCCGATTAAGAAAAATTTTTTCCGCTATGTGCCACTATTAATCCTCGGCCTTCTTTTGCTGATCGTATACAGCTGGGGGCTGAGTAGGCCGGCTGAACCTTACTTTGACGAAGTCCATTATGTCCGGTTTATCCGCGGTCTGTTGAATGAAAACCGTTTCTTGGATACCTCCAACGTTCATCCGCCGCTGTGGCATTTGCTGACGGCCGGAGCATTTTTGGCTCTCGGCGACTGCCCCATCGCCTGGCGCCTGATTTCTTTGATCGCGGGGATGATTTTATTCATACCCCTGTTCCTTATTGCCCGGCAGATAACGGGCAGCAAGACCATTGCCTTCTTAACGGTCTTTCTTTTGGCCTTTGACTGCATTTCACTCACCCAGGCGCGTTCAGCCATGATGAATTCCCTGATGCTTTTGTTTTTGCTCTGGTGTACTTATTACTTTTTGGGTGCATTTCCTCCGGGCCAAGGCATCCGGAGAAACTATTACTGCTGCTGCGGTCTTTTCTTAGGGCTGGCCATTGCGACAAAACTGGTCAGTTTAAGCCTGTATTTATTCTTGCTGCCGCTTTTAATGCTGGAATGGTACAAACGCAAAAATGAGCGTGGATTGCTGGTCAGGGACGCCGGGATTTTTCTGCTCGTCATTCCGGCCTTATGCTTTGCCGCTTCTTACCTATTTGTCCCCTTCCTCAAAGACCGCGGCTGGCACGATATCTGGGGCATCTGGCGGTTCCATATGAATTACAATCTCACCATGGATCAAACCCACGGTTACAGTTCGCGGTGGTGGTCCTGGCCGCTGATGCTGCGGCCGATCTGGTTTTATTTCTCCGCCCAGCGCTGGGGCAACCCTCACGCGATGATGTCCGGAATACTCTGCATAGGGAACCCGGGGATATTCTGGATGATGCCGGTGGCGGTTTTGAACCTTGCCCTGCTTTGCATCTTCCGCAAGTCGCGCGCTGCCGGCATTATCCTGCTGGGATTTCTCACGCAATGGCTGTGTTTCGGGCTGGCGCGCCGCCTCCAATTCTTTCATTATTTTTATTCCGTCATGCCTTTCACCGTTATGGCCATGGCGCTGCTGGCAAGACAATTATGGGAATGGAACGGATTCTGGCGCGTTTTGGTGGTGGTTTATCTAATTGCCGTTGCCGTCATGTTCGTCTACTGGTATCCGTTTTTAACGGGCATCCCAGTCAGCGGCGACTATTACAATAATCATATCTGGTTCAAATCCTGGATTTAGCAAGTACTTAACTTGAAGAGAATAACTTCGGCCAGACGGATTGCTAAGGCTGATACCAGATATTCCACCCGCGCGTATCAAAATCAAATTTGTGCTTCATAAGGCCGGGGAAATTCTTCTTCAAGAAAGCAGATCTCTGCCTACAAATAAATAACGCCTTCCTATTCAATCTTTTAAGAATTCCCCTTACCGCCGCGACTTCGTGCGGCCGATGGAGGAATCTCAAATTCAAAACACATTGATCATTCGGGCCATAGAGATGTTTAATGAAATAGTATCCGCTATCGATAACAACATAAACATATCCCTCAGCGAACTTTTCGTTGATCTCATTAAGATATCTTATTTTTGTTAATGGATTGAAATATCTCGGCCTTAAACTACTTAGATTAATATACAGTTTTATATTGATGGAAAGCAGAATAATAACTAGGGCTAGAATAATTTTATCCCTGCGTAATTTTGAACCTATGTAAAGTAAGGATATGAGCATATAGGGAAAACATAAAACCACATGATGAATGCCGTGGGCCCTTCGATAAAAAACGACCAAGATAAAAAAAGTCAAGACGGCTAGAAATATATTGACAAAGGCATAATCCGCCCCCTCCTTTTTCACAAACAACCGGGCCGTTCCAAAGACCAGCAATAAGATAAGCGCCGCCATATAAGACAGTCCGATCGGAGTTATTTTATCTTTGACGTAAAAAGCATAATTCGCCGTCTGCATCGGATTAGGAAAAAACCGGCCCAGTTTGATGATCTTAGCCTGGGCAGTCCCTCCTTTTTCACAGAACAAAGATTTTTCGGATGCAATCATTTGCTGATAATATGTCTTCCCCCGCTTCGTTTTTGAATTAAGAAGAATAAAACTCAGAGAAGAGGCAACGGCAATCAGCAATATCAAATGCACAGCATACTTTCTTTTCACGCCTTGTCGCTTAAAGATATCCCGGTGTTTAATCAAATAATAAATCATATAAATGCATATTCCCGGGATAACGGCGAAATAAGTTAATTTCGTCCAAATACCCATAAAAATAATCGCTCCCATAAAAACGGGAAATTGCCAGGGATTCTTTGAAGCATTCTTTAGGGCGGCAATCCATTTCACCAAAAGGGCATATACAATAAACACAGAGGTCGTCTGCATATGAATTGCTCCAGAATCAAAGACATGAATATACGCATAGGGCATGAAACAAAGAAGCAGAACAAAGCATAACAAAAAATCAATTCTAAATAGCTTCTTGATACACAAAGCCTGAACCCCCAACCAAAGCAAACCCAAAAAACGCGCTGAGATCGGGGCTGGCCACAACAAAAACAATGGATAATAAACCAGGCAAGGAAAACTCCCATTGTAATGAGTCCCTGATCTCAAGGGGAGAAAATAATCGGAAAACGGTGCTAATAAAAATTCCTGGCAAGATTTTCGGATTGTATTCAACATATTATGGGGATAATAGAGACAACCTAAGGTGTGATAATGAGCAAATTCGTCAAGGTGGAAGGGGACAAATGCCGAGAAGACATGGACAAATATAAGCGATATAATGAAAAAAATGATGATTTCAAGAATCCACCGGCCTTTGGGATTCTTGCATATTCTTTGAATCGAAGCAAAAATGGGCATAGGATGCCAAAAGGAACAATTGTCGTTGCCGGGCTTGAGAGCGGTTTACGGCTGATACCACACCTGCCATCCATGGGTGTCAAAGTCGAATGTGTGTTCGATCAGATCCGGGAAGTGCTCTTTTAAAAACGGAGATAAGCGTGTACAAATAAACAATGCCTTGCGGTCCAACTGCCCGAGGATTCGCTTCAAAGTCGCAATGTTATCGGCAGAGTAGTAGTGGCCATCCAGATACAGCACACATTGATCCTTCGGACCGTAAAGTTGTTTTATGAAATAATGGCCGAAACCGTTAACGATATAGACATAGCCTTCGGCGAACTTTTCGTTGATTGTATCAAGGTATCTTATCTTCGTTAAAGGATTGTAAAATTGGGGAGCTAAATTGCTTAGATTAACATATAATTTTACGCTGATGAGAAGAAAGATAGCCATGAGGACAAAAATAACTTTATTTCTATATAATTGAGAACCCAAATAAAACAAAGACAATAAAATAAACGGAAAACATAAAACAACATGATGCATTTGGCCTGACCTTTGATAAATAAACGTTAAAATCAAAAAGGTCAAAACAGCTAAAAACATATTCATGAAGGCATAATCCGCCCGCCTTCTTGTTGCAACCAACCAACCCGTCCCAAAAACGAAAAAAAGGATCAGGGTCGCCATATAAGAAATCCCCGTCGAAGTCGCTTTCTCTCGGACGCGAAAAGTAAGATTGGCTGCCTGTAACGGGTTGGCAAAATACTTACCTAATTTAACGACCTTCTCCTTGACCAAGGCCGGATCCTTAAAAGAGAGGGGTTTCTCCGGGCTGATCACCTGGTGATAATAAGTCCAGCCTTGTTGTGTTTTTGAATTAAGAAGAATAAAAATTAACGAAGAGGCCACGACAATCAACAATATCAGATGCGCGGCAAACTTTCTTTTCACCCCCTGCCGCCAGAAGACATCCCGGTGCTTAACAAAATAATAAATCATGAAAAGGGCTATCCCCGGGACAACGGCAAAATAAGTTAACTTCGTCCAAATACCTAGAAACAGAATGAACCCTATATAAACGGGGAATCGCCAGGAATGGGTAAAATCATTGCCGAGGGCCGCTCCCCATCGTTGCAGGAAATAATATATTAAAAAGACAGAAGTCGTCTGAAGGTGAACGAGCGCTGAAGCGTATATATGAATAAACACATAAGGCAAGAAAAAGAGGATCAGAACGAAAGCAACCAGAAAATCAATTTTAAAAAGCCGTCTAATGCAAAAGGCCTGAATCCCGAATAAAAGCACACCCAGAAAACGCGCCGAGATAGGCGCGGGCCACAACAAAAACAAAGGGAAATATATCAAACAAGGAGCGGCCCCATCATAAGGCGCACCTGACCTTAGGGGAAGAAAATACTCCCCAAAAGGGGCTAACCGCCAGGCCTGACATGAGGCCCGAAAGGTATTCAACATATTATGGGGATAATAATGACAACCTAGGGTATGATACTGCGCAAACTCGTCAAATTCGTAAGGCACGAACGCCGAAAAGACATAGACAAAAGCAAACGATATGATCAGGAAAACAATGACTTCTAAAACAGCCTTGTATCTGGAATTCTTGGATATTTTCTGAATCAAACGAAAAATAGTCATAGAATAACACTCAAGGCTCGGGCGAAGCGTGTGGGTTAGTCGGATTTATTGAAGATACCCCAAAGATCTTAAGGCCTCCATCTCCTCCGTGGATAAATCCGGTTGTTTTTCCGTGGGATGGCCGATCCTTTCCAGATAATATTTTGTATTCTGGTACTGGCCAACGAAATGGAGCAGTTTCCCTTTTAGTTTTTGTTCCACTTCCGGATGCTGGCCGATAAGATTGTTCAACTCTCCCGGATCTTCGCGGAGGTTATACAGTTCAAAATAAATCCCCGTCGTCTTGGGAATCCTAATCAATTTCCATCCCTTCCAACGAACCGCAAAATGTTTGCTCCGAAGGCCGCTGAATTCATCCCCATCCCTTATCCCGGCCCTCCCGTGCTGGCTTTCGTGATAAAAGAAGCCCTCCGGCCTTCTGGCACCGCGAATGAGATCCAGCAAAGAGCGGCCTTCGATATCCGCGGTGAAATCTATCCCCAATATATCCAAAATCGTCGGAACGATATCCAGATGCGTCACGGTCGTATCGATTTCTTTGTGCTTAAATACCTTGGGATACCAGACAATGAGAGGGATATGGATCTGCTCATCATAGATATAATGACCGTGCTCAAACCACCACTTGTGATCATCCAATGTCTCCCCGTGATCGGCCGTAAAAATAATGACCGTGTCTTCGCTCAAACCAAGTTTATCCAGCTTCTTAAGAAGCCGGTCGATATGGTCATCCATATATTTTATTTCACCGTCATATTGGGCGATATAAAATGAGGGATCGGATATGGGCCTATGGCGCTGATAAGGAGGTATGCGGTTTATGTCGTATTCTTTCTTCGTATAAGGAAATACCTCATTATAGGGCGGGGGCGGTCGGTATTGCCCGTGTGGATCAAAATAATGGATAAACAAAAAGAATTTCTCTTTCCGATTTCTGTTCAACCACTTAAAGACATCGCAGTTAACCGATTCTGCCCTGCGTTCGACTTTAAAATCATCGTTGAAAACATCGAAACCCTGGGCCAACTGGGAAGATTTTTTCATTGAAAAACCGCTGGTGAAGGCGGCGGTTTTATACCCTTTATTCTTCAAAAGCTCGGCTATTGTCGTGTGTTGTTTTTCAAGCCGAAACCCCCGGCTCGTGTTGCATAAGACACCGTGTGACATGGGAATCTTAGATGTAAAAATGGTCGCAAAACTGGGTGTTGTCGAAGAGATATGGCTCCAGGCCTCCAGGAAAACCACGCCCTCGCGCGCCAGTTTGTCTACGGCCGCAGAGGTGTCCCGTGCATAGCCATAACATCTCAGGTGGTCGGCCCTGAGCGTATCGGCCCCGATCAGGATAATATTGGGGCCGCGGGGCTTCATGCCCCGGATAATAATAAAAAAAGACATATTCATTACAAGCAAAAAAAGCAAGATCACGGCAGCGGTTTTCCTAAACCGTCTATTCATTTTTTCGGATGTATCATCGACCAAACGAATCCTGAATAGACGCAACAACAATTCCAATATCAACCTCAGCATCCCCATCCCTCCGGCCATCATGAGCGTCAATGCCAATATCTTGAACAGCAGCTTGTGAAGAAAATCGGCCGTTATAATGAACAGATGGTTGGACAGATAATGCTGGGCGTCTATCTCCTTCCAGAATTCCGCAAACTTTCCGGATGCAAAGCAGCAAGTGAGGAGGAATGAAAAAATAAGATATATCGAAATAATATCGGCAATCTTATTTTTCTTAGTCTGGCTCTTCTGAATCATCGGGTATGCTATCCAATCTTCTTGATTAATAAATAGTTAAAAATCAAAACTCCCTTTCCGCTGCCCCATGAGGGGCGATCAGGTTATTGAAGATATCCCAGGCTCTTCAATTTATCGATCATCTCATCGTCCAATTCGACCTGTGTGGGCGTTTTGATATCCTTTAAATAATCCAGCCAGCCGGATAAACGGGATTCCAGACGGCCGGCGATGTCAGGATGCTCGTCGGCAACATTTTCTGAATCCGTTGGATCCTGCTCGATATCGTATAGACTGATCATGTCTTTATCGATCCGCTTAATCAATTTCCACCCCTTGCTAATAAGGCCCCGCTGAGGACGCTTCCTTTCTCTTAAGTGTTCCGCAATCACTTCAATATCCCGATCAGGCTTGGACAGGAAATTGTTCCCCTCCAGCGACAAAGCCGCTGAATCAATTTTTAACATATGCAGCACGGTTGGGAAGATATCGATATGCTGGATATATCGTTCTTCGGTTCCGCGCCGGAACATTCGCGGGTAATGCAAAATGAAAGGGATATTGATTTCTTCTGCATAAACGGAATTGGAATGTGTGAAAAAAGCTCCGTGATCAAAGAAGGCCTCACCGTGATCGGCAGTGAAAATGATGATCGTATCTTTCCATATCTTGAGTTGTTTTAATTTCTTTATCAATTTTTTCATCCGTGAGTTAATATATCTTATCTCCTCATCATATAAGGCAATGACATGCTCCAAATCCCTGCGGTTGCGGCGGGCTATGAGCTTTTGGACATCGTTGTAATCGCCTGTTATTTCTCCGGTATAATCGTCATCAAAAAAACCGCAAAACGGTTCCGGGGGTTGGTACGGGATATGGGGATCGATATAATGAATATACAAAAAAAAGGTGTCCTGACAATGCGCGTCGAGCCAGGCAAAGATCTTCCGATCAAAATCGTCCATGGGCTCACTGGTTATACCGTGCCTGCGGTCATCGAGCTCCCACGTGTCAAAACCCTGATCATAATGAAATCTTCGGGCTATTTGCGGGTTTTCAGTGAATCCGGCAGTTATATAATCGTTATCTTTCAAAACCTCCGCCAACGTTCTGTATTCCGTATCCAAGGCCTGGTTATTATAGATCGCCTGATGTTGAGAGGGATATTGGGACGTAAAAATCGAGGCAACAGAAGGTTTGGTGGAAGGGGCCTGAGCAAAGGCATTTTTATATAAAACGGCGTTTTTTGCAAATAAATCAATGTCAGGGCTTGTATCGCGCGAGTAGCCATAACATCCTAAATGATCGCGTCTTAATGCATCACTGATGATAATAAGGACATTGGGTTTCGGGAATGAATACCACTTGAGATAAATGAAGCCCGCTAATATGATCAACCCGCATACCAAAATAATAAAAAATATAACCCTTCGCTTTTGATTCCCAATTGCCATTGGTCAATCCCCTTCTCGCATTGGTG
>Ga0272442_10001256_pt1 | contig 38947 bp, 38 predicted proteins | sample SSMForm2O_FD_200262 | JGI IMG/M metagenome (GOLD analysis project Ga0272442, IMG submission 200262) | Marine sediment archaeal communities from Little Sippewissett salt marsh, Falmouth, MA, United States - SSM-Form-2O | ecosystem: Environmental > Aquatic > Marine > Wetlands > Sediment ... | reverse complement strand
CGGGGGCCAGAAGGTCGACCTCACCATGGCCTACGTCGGCACCAGGCGCCTGTTCGAGAGGGCCGGGTTCACCAAGGCCGCCGACACCACCTCCGTCCTCAACGGCTTCCCCCGCGTGCTGATGAGACTCAACCTCGACTAATCGCCACCAGCGGCCGAACCCGGGGCCACGGAACGCCCGGCTTTGGCCGCTGTGCGTACGAGCGCGGCGGGCACGCCTGCAAGGTCATCCTCGTCCCCGACACCTAACCCACTGGAGGTCTCATGCCCACCCAGACCGAGCCGTATCCCGCACGCCTCGACGTCAACTACCCCGACCGTCTGGACCGGGTCACCACCGCGTTCCGCGTCATCTGGATCATCCCCATCGCCATCGTCCTGGGTGCCCTGTCCGCGACCGCGACGTCCACGGTGACGGTGGTGACGACCACCGGCGAGGTTGTCTCGGAGGTCAGCCGCACCGGCGGCGGCATCGTCGGCGGGCTGTTCGCTGCCACCCTGCTGATGATCCTGTTCCGGCAGCGCTACCCACGGTGGTGGTTCGACTTCGCCCTGCAGTTCAACCGCTTCGCCGCCCGAGTCTGGGCCTACGCGGCGCTGCTCACCGACAGCTACCCGTCGACGGTGGACGAGCAGGCCGTGCACCTCGACCTGGACTACCCCGACGTGCCCCGCGACCTCAACCGCTGGATGCCGCTGGTCAAGTGGCTGCTGGTCATCCCGCACGTCATCGTGCTGGCCTTCCTCATCATCGGAGCATTCATCGCCGTGGTCATCGCCTGGTTCGCCATCCTGTTCACCGGCCGATACCCGCGCGGACTGTTCGACTACGTCGTCGGCGTCGGCCGCTGGGCCCTGCGCGTCACCGCGTACGCCACCCTGCTCGTCACCGACCGCTACCCGCCCTTCCGCCTGGGCTGAGCGTCGGCCGACCGTCCACCGCGGTCACCTCTGCGACCCCAGCCCGGGCAGGACGCATGGCCCTAGTCGCTGCCAGGGTGCTGTTGGGACGGTCAAGTGATGCGCCACGTCGTCTCGACGGCAGTGACCAGCATGGGGCTCGTCCTCGGCGGGCTCCTCACCGGGTGTGGCGGCGGCCCCTCGGCGGAGGACCTTGCCGTGGTCGACTACACCCCGGCGGCCGCTGACGGGTGGGAGGTCTCGACACCGGCCGAGCACGACCTGGACCAGGACGCCGTTGCCGAGCTGTACTGGCGGGCCGGGCAGCTCGACAGCATGTACAGCCTGCTGGTCGTCAAGGACGGCGAGCTGGTCGCCGAGGAGTACTACCGCGCGGGGCGGCCCGAGCAGAAGGCCCTGATGCAGTCGGCGGCCAAGAGCATCACCGGCGCGCTGGTGGGCATCGCCATCGAGGAAGGCTGCCTACCGGGCGTGGACGAGCCGATGATGACCTACTTCCCCGAGCTGGCCGACCGGCTCGACGACCCGCGCAAGAACGACATCACCATCGACCATCTGCTGGCGCACCGGGCCGGCTACGCCTGGGAGGAATCGTCCACCGAGCTGCTCGACCTGCTCTACCAGGGGTTCCTCCCAGACCAGAAGGCGCTCGTCGACGTGCCACTGGTGCGCGACCCGGGCAGCGGCCACGACTACAGCAACCTGTCCTCCCACCTGCTGTCCGTGATCGTGTCCCGCGCGTGCGAGACCGACCTGCTCGACTTCGCCAACGAGCACCTCTTCGGCCCGCTCGGCATCAAACCGGGCGAGTGGACCCAGGACTGGGACGGCTACCGGTGGGGAGGCGGCGAGCTGCACCTGCGCGCCCGGGACATGGCCCGCTTCGGCCAGCTCTACCTCGACGACGGGGACATCGACGGGCAGCAGGTCGTGCCCGCGTCCTGGATCGCCGACTCCTGGACCCCCTATGCCGAGGGCGCCTGGGGTTCCAAGGTCGGGAACAACTTCGACCGCACCGCCTACGGCTACCAGTGGTGGATCATCGACGCCGGCCCGCACACCTACTACCTGGCCTGGGGGCACGGCGGGCAGCAGATCGCCGTGCTGCCCGAGCTGGACATGGTCATCGTGGTCACCGCCGACCCCCTCTTCGGCGACCACGGCGGCTCGGGCTGGGGGCTGGAGAAGGCCAACCTGAACCTCGTCGCCGACTTCATCGCCGGTCTGCCTGCGTCGTGAGATTGCCGCCTCGGCCGTTGGGACGGACCCGACCCGTCGGCCAGCCGCTGCTAGGCGTGCTGCTGGCTTCCGTGCGTTGCCTGCCGGGTGCGGCTCCGCACCGGACGTCGAGTACGCCTACCAGCCTCCGGAGCAGACCGGGGACGGGCCGCCGGTGGGGACACCGGACCTCGTCGAGCTCCGGTGCCCCATCAGGGTGCCACGGCCGCGGGCACTCATCACCGATCCGACACTCCGCCACGACATCAGCGACCCGACCGAAGCCGACGACGCGATGCAGAATGCTGATCCGGCTGAGTTCACCGAGCCGATGCTCAGCGCCGATCCCACCGAGCCGATACTCAGCACCGAACCCTGGGAGGCGATGCTGATCATCGATCCCTCCGACCACAGGGACCACTTGGACGCGACCACCCCACCATCGTGGCGAACGCCAGGGTCGCCCTCAACCCCGTGCGCAGGATTCTCCTCGACCAGGACGTCGAAACGTGCGTCGCAACACATCCGAAGAACCGTGGAAACCAGGGTCAGCTGCAGTGCAGCGTTCGCCCGACCGTGTCGCCAGAGGCCGGGTGTAGGTAATCGCGCCCTGCGCACCGTTCGACACGACCACAGCAGGGAGCCCGCTGTCGACGGTTGCCCCCTACTGACACCTGCCGCTACTGCAGGCGCTGGATCTCCTGGTTCACCTCATCTCCAGTGATGGGGCGCCTGGTCACGCTCCACCAGTGCAGTACGACCCCGATGCCCCAGCCCAGCGTCACCCAGACCGGCCACGGGTAGGAGTCCAGACCTGACGTGATCGCCCACAGGCCCCACAGGAACAAGTTCACCACGACATAGACGACCAGATGCCCCTGGAAGTCCCGCCTGTCCTTGATCCTCTTCACGGCCAAGTCCTGCAGCGACTGGTCATCCCCCGTTGGCAGCACGGGAGTGCTCATAACGGTCTCCTCTCAGCAGCGCCCACCTGCAGAGTCGGCCCCCGAGAGGGTCGGTCCCACGGCCGAAGGTCCCGGCATAGGCTGCGGGCGACTGCGCCCGCCCGGTCCTGCGGGATTGGGGGCCGGTCCTAGCGGCCGGTGGCGACCTTCGCGTTGCAGCAGCGGAGCTAGGGCGCGCCGAGGGAGTGTCCGTGCTCCCCCAGCCCGTTGCAGTGATATCCCGTGCCAAACAAGTAACTGTTCTGGGATGTCATCACACGGACCATGACGGACCTGATCGGTGACCAGTCCGCGCCGCCGAGTACCAGATCGATGTCGCCACGTCCGGTCCTGTCCGTCATGGTGCTGATCCGTCCGTGTCTGAAGCCCGCGGATTCCCGTGACCAGAAACGATCATGCACGACCCGTTCCCACAGAAGTGGACTCCGAGCAGCGGAAACGGGCGGGTCCGTTCCCGCGCCGTTCCCAGTCGCCGCGGAATCGCCCAGAATCCGCGGGCTCTCGTGCTACCTGGTCCAGAAGACCTGCAGGTCACAAGGGTGGGCCCCGTGGGACTCGAACCCACAACCCGCGGATTAAAAGTCCGCTGCTCTGCCAATTGAGCTAGAGGCCCAGGTCCCCCGGGCGAGCGTCAGCAACTGCGCCTCACCGAGGTCCCTCCGTCCCATCATGTCAGCGCCGCAGCCAGCCAGTGCCCGTCCGTCACTCCCATTCATCCCCGAGCGCGACGTAGCGCTCCATCGCCTTGTGAACGGCCAGGCGACCCTTCTCGATCGCTGTGGCAGCCAGCAAAGCCACCAGGCCGGCACCCGCGAGGAAGACCCACAGTGCCGTGCTCTGCCATGCCGGCAGCAGGCTCACGAGCGGAACCGCAAGCAGCACCACGACCGCAGCCAGGACGACAGCGCTACCGGCGACGACGCGGCGTCTCACCTTGGTGAGCAGCCCCCACGCTGCCACGGCGGCTCCGAGCACCACAGCAAGAGCGATGTAGACCAGCGAGTCGGTGACGGCCTGGACGAAGGAGGCGCCAACCAAGAAGGCGATGCCCACCACCTCCAACGTTACGATCGCTGCCGCCGAGGGGTCAGCCCCACGATCGCGTGCGTCCTGCCGCAAGAGAGCCACAGCGACGAGCAGCGCCAGACCCATCGGAACCATGTACCACTGCGGGTTGTCTCCCAAGGATTCCGCGGCGAAGACCACCCATGCCGCACATGCCAGCAGTGGGCTGAGCACCCGCACCCACACCGACGACAGCGCCACACCAGCACCAGCCGACACCCCAGCAGCGACGAGCAGACTCGGCACCAGCAACGTCCGGTCGGGCAACTGGCCAACGGCCACACCGATGGAACCCAGCGCACTAACCACACCAAGGGCGAGGACGGGACGCTGCCACGCGGCGAGGTTGGCCAGCATCACCGGGGCGAGCGCGAGCAGCGCTGCCACGCCGGCCGTCGTGGCCAGCACTACCACTTGGGTCGCAGGGGTGGCTCCCACCAGGCCGAGTACCTCTGCCTCGACCAGCGCCAGCAGCACCACGGCGCCGTAGCGCAGTCCGGTCACATCCATCACCTCGGCGGCCGCGACCCACGCGAGCACCAGCAGGCCGCCTCCGACGAGAGTCGACGGCGAGACGGCAACCTCGAACTCGGCCAGCGCAGCCAGACCCACTGCGGCGCCGAGGAGAGTGCCCACACCACCCCAGGTGAACAGCCACGACCGCACACTCGAGCGCATTGCGAAAGCAACGGCCAGGGTCAGGACCAGACCTCCGACACCGAGCGCGCTGAGATCAACCGCGCGCTGAACAGGCAGCTCCAACCAGACAGTGGCCTGCTGCCACGACAGAGCGGCCGCGGCGGCGCCAACAGTCTGGGGCAGCCACCGTCCTGGCCCCTCATCGCGACGACCCGCAACCACCACACAGCTGGCGGCGATCAGCAGCATCGTCAGGCTCATCCAGCCCGGCCCAGCATCGGCGGCACCGAGAAGGACGAGCATGAGGCCGCCGACCGCGTAGGGGACTGCGACGTCTCTGTGCTCCCGTAGGCGAGCCGCAACACTCAGTGCCAGCCCGCCCACGACAGAAAGCACCACCGGGCGGGACTCCGTGTCTATCGCTGCGAGCAGGCCAGTTGCCGCCACGAGGTGAGCCGCGACGAACAACGACACGTCCCACCGAGCCCACCACTGGGGACGCTGAAGCGTGCGAGCGGCGTCGGCAAGAATCACCAGAGCCGCAGTCACGACGAGCGGCGCCCAGGTTCGGTCGAGCACAGTCTCGCCGGCAAGGACGACGGCCGCGATCCAGGCCAGAAGCGCCGCCACCCCTGCGAGCACGCCCATGCGATGCAGGACGGCTGCGCCCAAGACGGCCGCAGCACCCACCAGCATCAACCAGCCAGAAGCCGGAGCCGACACCGCGACGGCAGCCAGCGCGAGCCCGGCGAGCACCTCGGCCGATCCCGTGATCACGACCGGGTAGAGCTCCGGTCGCCGCAGGCGCCACTGCGCCCCATGCCCGGACGCCCGGTCGACAGCCAGGCCAGCCAGTGCGAGCACACCTCCAACGCCCACCAGCGCGGTCGCGGCAATCTCGGCGGCCGGCGACGCCGCGGCCTGTGCAGAGATCTCGCGGGCCAGCAGACCTGCCAGCGGGGCGATCGATGCCCAGCCGAGCCAGACCATCGGGGTGATACGCAGTGCCACCGGCAGCGCCCACACCGTCGCGGCCAGCACGGAGAGGGCAACGAGCGCCGTCTGCCTGTCGGACGCCGTCGCCGCGACGAGCACAGCAGCCACGGACGCCACACCGGCGACAGACCGACGAGGGGCATCTGGCAGTGGCGCGCGCGCCAGCAGCGCGTACCCCAGAGCCGTGACTGCCAGCAGCGTCGTCAGCGGCCAGTCGTCAGACCACGAGACCCCTGATGCATCCATGGCCGCAGCCGCGGTGATCGGCAGGCCGATAGCGGCAAGTGTCGGCGCCACGTAGTGGGCCAGTCGAGCAGTTCCCGACCCGAGCCCGACCAACGGTGACTGCTCGTACACATCGGCAATGCTGGTGACGGCGAAGCCGGCTGTCGCCGCTCCCGCCGCCACGGTTAGCGCCACCCCACCGCTCGCGGCAAGCGCAGCCCCCAAACCCAGCACGTGCCCGGCAACCGCCATGCTGCCGGCCACCCCGGCATCCCCCGTGGACGGCGACATGTGAGCCGCCACGACGACAGCCAGAGCGACACCGGCGACAACGACGGCCACGACCTCGGCAGACAGGGCGGTCTCCACGCCGAGGAGTACCCACGCGAGCGTGCCGAAGCCCAGCACCGCCCACGGTCGCGCGACGGCGGGCATCGGGCCGATTCCCGCCGCGGCCGTGAGCACCACAGCACTGCCGGGGAGCAGCCACGTGAGCGAGTCGGGGTCCGTGCCGAGGGCCCAAGCGGCAGCCAGCGCCGCGGTCACGAAGGCAGCGAGACTCGGCCAGGTCATCATCCAGAATCGATCGGAGTCATCACGCCGCAACAGCCCTGCCACGGCGATAGAGGCGGCTAGCAGGACAAGGCACGACCCGACGGCGACCGGGACGACCACCGTCTCTGTGGCCGCGCCCAGCCACAGCAGACCAGCGAACGGAGCAACGGCTGCTCCCAGATCCAGCAGGGTGGTCGACGGCGTCTCGCCTGTCTCGATGGGCCGGAGCCGGCGCCAGCAGGCCCACACCGATCCGACGAGAGCAAGACCCACGCCGTACCAGGGTTGCTCGATAGTCGCCACGAACGCGACGAGCAGACCCGTGACGCTCAGCGCCAGGGGCAGGCGACCCGTGTGGCGCCTGGCCTCGCGCTCCAACAGCAGGCCGAAGCCCACGGCCGCCACAGCACCCGCCGGGCCGGGGTCGCCGGAGACCAGCAGACCAGCAGAGACCACCGCCCACCACACCGGCTGCACGACGGCCACCACCGTCGACGGAACGCGCCGGTCAAGAAGGTCGACGACGATGACGCCCGCGATTCCCGTAAGCAGCACGGGGACGGGCGGGAAGTCTTCGGCCAGCCAGGTCAGGCCAGCCATGACGGCGACGACCACTGCTCCCGGCACCCCCGACGTCAAGGTCGCCGCGGCTACTCGGTCGTCCTGACGCAGCCGCGCAACTACCAAGGTGGCCGCGAGCGCAAGCGCCACAGCGGTGACCTGTGCTGCTGTCAGGCTCGCGACGGCAGCTCCGGCGGGCATCTCACGCCCGACTCCCATCGCGGCGAGCCCTGCTGCCAGCCACACCAGTGGCGCCGCGACGAAGCGCAGCGCGCTGTCTGCATGCCGACGCGACCACGCCGCGTAGGCCCCGGCGATGACCAGCAGCGCAGCCGTCATCCCGACGACCATGGCCGCCCCGTCAAGGTCAGGTGGGACGTCGTCGAGGAACACCGTCATGACCATCACCGGCAGCAGGAGGCCGCCGGCGAGCTCGAGGGATCGTCCGACGATGGTCGCGCCTCGACGAAGCAGCAGGGCCGCGGTCGCGAACGGAACAGCGGCAATCGCGAGCTCGGCCACGGGTCGCCAGGCGGGCTCCACCCCGCCGAACGCGAAGGCGACGAGCCCGAAGGCACCGACGAAGAGCAGCAGCACGCCGAGGTAAGCCAGACCGTGGACGGCGAGGTCAGATCCGATGGACTGCCTCGACCTGGTCCACCACCTTCGGAACGGCCCGGGCTCGGACACGACCGGTTCACCTGGTGCAGCAACCATCGGCTCCACCGGACGCGGCGGGACGGACGGTTGTCGACCGAGGTCTCCCGCGTCCTCGTCGAGCAGGGCGGGAGCGGGTCGCGCGGCGGACTCAGCGGTCAGCGAGGCCTCATGGGCCTCCTCGATCAGCCGCGCCACCAGGCTGGTGAGATGGCCGGCCGCCTCCCCGTCGATGACGCCTTGGCGCCGCGCTCGCGGGATGAACACCTCGTCGATGAACGCGAGGTGGCCGATGTCGTGGGAGTCGAGGCGTCTCGCAAGGCCCGCCTCCTCCGACACGACCTCACCGTCGGAGACGACCCACGGAGTCCACCGGCTCCCGGACCAGTAGCGAGTGCTTGCCCTCCCGCTAGGGTCGGGATACCAGCCGGCCTCAGGTCCCTGGGCCACCATGCCCGTCATGTCCTGACTGTCCTCTTCGGTGGCCGCCACACCCAGGGGCGCTAGTCCTGACCTGCACAAGGAGCACCGGATGCCCGCACCACCCCCCGCGACGACTCGTCGACCTCGGTGGCTGCGTGTCCTCTCCGGCACCGCCATCGGTGCCGCCGTCATCGCGGTGGTCGCCTCGTCATGGAGCGCTCTTCTGGCCAACAACCCGGCCTACCTGGCGACGGTCCTCGCCGCAGCACTGCTCGCGGCAGTGCTCCTCGCCACCGGGCTGCGGCGGCGCACGCCGCCACGCCCCGGAGCTCTCCGCACGACGTTGCGCATGCTCGCGGCGCTGGCCGGAGTCGGACTTGCCGGCGCCGTGCTGTGGCTCAAGCCGTTCCCCGCCCAACAGGTGGCGCTCGACGCACTGGCGTCCGACGACGACGTGACGATCACCGACACGCGCACCCGCACGATCTTCGAACCGGTGGGCGTGCCACAAGCCGGGTTCGTCCTCTACCCCGGCGCGCGCGTCGACCCACGCGCGTACGCCGTGCTGGCCCACGAGATCGCTCGTTCCGGCGTCCGCGTCGTCGTGCCCAAGTGCCCGTTCGACCTCGCCCTTCTCTGCGTGGACGCGGCGGATTCGTACGTCTCGGGCGACCTTGCCTGGTCAGTGGGCGGACACAGCCTGGGCGGGGTGGCGGCGTCGAGCTACGTCGCTGAGACCCCCGCCTCCTCGACCCGGGATGCCTCCCCGTCCGCGCCACCGGGCCTGGTGCTCTGGGCGTCGTACCCGAACGACGACCTGTCGAGCCGCACCGACGTCCCCACGACGTCGATCTACGGGTCCAACGACGCTCTGACGACCCCCGCCGACGTGGACGCGCGTCGTGACCTGCTCCCTGCGGACACCGCCTACGTCCGGGTCGACGGCGCGATTCACGCGTTCTTCGGCGACTACGGCCCGCAGCCCGGCGATGGCGAACCAGGGACCACCCGCGCCGACGCCCAGGCCCAGATCACCGCAGCGACACTGACCGCCCTGGGCGCCGCAGACCCAGGCCGCTGACAGGCCGACATGGCAAATAGGTAAGGACCAACGTCCCTTATTAGGTTTGCCTAACCTACTCCTAGACTCGCCGTGTGACGTTGAACCAGGTGCCCGTCGGAGCGGTGGCCCGACTCACCGACACCGCGCGTCACCCCGGCAGCCGTCGCCTGGCCGAGCTGGGTCTGCGGCCCGGTGCCGACGTGGCCGTCATGCGTCGTACGGCAGGTGGGGGCCGGCTTCTTGCCGTCGGCCACGCTCGAATGGCGGTGGACGCGGGCACCTTGCGATCGCTGCGCGTCGAGATCTCTCCTTGAGCAACTGCCACGCGGCCATCGCCGCCGACGCTGACGCCGGCAGTCCCCAGGTCGCGCTCGTCGGCAACGCCAACGTCGGCAAGTCCACTCTCTTCAACCAGGTGTCGGGGGCACGCCAGCAGCTGGGCAACTGGCCGGGCACGACCGTCGAGGTCGCCCGTACCGACTGGCGGCCCCGCGACCCGCACGGCCACGAGCTGCACCTCAGCGTCGTCGACCTGCCGGGCGCGGCAAGTCTCAACCCGGTCTCCCCCGACGAGCAGCTCACTCACGACCTCCTGCTGGCGACGGACGGCAGCGAAAGGCCCGCCGTGGTCGTCGCGGTCGTCGACGCCTCTGCGATCGCCCGATGCCTGTACCTGCTCGCTCAGATCCGTGAGCTCCCCCAACGGGTCATCGTCGCCTTGACCATGGTGGACGTTGCCACGCGCCGCGGAGTCGAGGTGGACGTCGCGGCTCTCGAGGCCGCGGTCGGCGTTCCCGTTGTCGCGGTCGACCCACGGCGCCGCAGCGCCACCGCGGTGCTCAGTGGGGCCGTGGCCCGGTCGCTGGCCGAGCCGGCACCCTCACCCCGTCCCGTCACGCTCGCCGACACCGGCATTGGCGCCGTCGACCCCTTCGCCGAGGACGACGACCGCTTCCTGTGGGTCCAATCTGTGCTCGACCAGGCCATGACCGACCGCCCCAGCGACCACCAGACCTGGAGCGACCGCATCGACCGCGTCGCGACGGCTCCCGTCGTCGGACCCCTGCTCTTTCTCGCCGTGATGTGGCTGGTCTTCCAGATCACCACCACGGTGGCGGCACCGCTGCAGGATGCGCTCGACACGCTCGTCGCAGGACCGGTGAGCGACGGCGCTCGAACGCTCTTCAGCGCCGTGGGACTGGGCGGAAGCGCCGTCGAGGGCTTCGTCGTCGATGGGCTGGTCGCCGGAGTCGGCATGCTGCTGACGTTCCTCCCGCTCATGGCGTTGATGTTCCTGCTGCTCGCCGTGCTCGAGTCGTCCGGGTACCTCGCCCGCGCAGCCGTAGTGACCGACCGAGCCATGCGAGCGATCGGGTTGCCCGGCCGAGCGTTTCTGCCGCTGATCGTCGGGTTCGGCTGCAACGTCCCCGCCATCGCTGCGACCCGCGTGCTGCCTGACGCACACCAACGCGTGCTGACGTCCCTGCTGGTCCCCTTCACGGCATGCAGCGCCCGACTCACCGTGTTCGTCCTCGTCGGTGCGACGTTCTTCGGGTCCAACGCGGGCAACGTCGTCTTCGGCATGTACGTGCTGTCGATCGTGCTGGTCATCGGCATCGGGCTGCTGCTGCGGTCCACGCTCTGGCGGACGATGGGCGCCGAGGCACTCGTCATCGACCTGCCCGCCTACCACCTGCCGACGCTGAACCAGGTCACAGTGATGACGTGGGCACGGGTCGCCGCGTTCCTGCGGACGGCCGGCGGCATCATCGTGGTCACGGTCGCCGCGGTGTGGCTTGTGTCGGCCATCCCGGCGCCGGGGAGCGGGGGCTCCCTGGCCAACGTCCCGGTCGAGGACAGCCTGTTCGCGGCCAGTGCTGAGACGCTCGCCCCCGTCTTCGAGCCGGCCGGCTTCGGGGACTGGCACGCGACATCGGCCCTCATGGTGGGCTTCGTCGCCAAGGAGGCCGTGATCTCCTCGTGGGCGCAGACCTACGCCGCGGAGGAGCCGGCGGACGCCGCCAAGCCCGGCGCACTCGGAGACCGGCTTCGCGAGGACTTCGACGCGTCGTCCGGCGGTCACCCGACGGCCGCGGTCTTCGCGTTCTTGACGTTCCTGCTCGCCTACACACCCTGCGTGGCGACGCTCGCTGCGCTCAACCGTGAGATCGGCCGGCGGTGGATGCTTGCCAGCGTGGCCATCAGCGTGTCCACGGCCTGGGTGCTCGCCGTGGCCGTGTTCCAGGTAGGAAGGCTGCTGTCGTGACGGCGCTCAGCCCGACCCGATCGGTGCTCGCCCTCATCGAGGAGGGCGCCACGAGCATCGGCGACATCGCCCGGCGCGCCGGTCTCGACCGTGGCGTTGTCGACATGGCCGTTCAGCGCCTGGTCGCCCAGGGCTACCTGAGCGCTGTCCCCCTCGCGATCGGATGCCCGGACGAAGGGTGCGGGGCGTGCCCCTCGGGCGACGGGGACCGCCCCGGGTGCGGCGGCACGCCGACGGCAGGGCCCGTGATGATCACCGTGGTGCCGTCACGCCGGTAGGTTGTCGCGACATGACCCGCCGTGCTGCCGTCGTCGTCGGACTCGCCGCCGCCTCGTCGCTCCTTCTGACAGCTTGCGACGGAGAGCTCGTGGACACCATCGAGTCCGGCCTCGCCAGCGAGGGCATCACCGTGCCCGCGCTGCCCGAGGGAGGCGACGGAGGCGGTGACGAGGGTCAGGCTGCGGCGCCTGCCGAGACTCAGCCCGCCGAGCCCCCACAGGAGCCGGAGCCCCCGCAGGAGCCCGTCGAGACCGAGCAAGCCCCAGCCGAGACGCCGGCGACCGACGACACCGCGGCGACGTCGAACGTGCCCTGGTGGGGCTGGGTGCTGATCATCCTGGCGGCACTCATCTTGATCTGGTTGGTCATCGGGTCGGCCCGTCGTCGGCGCGGGTCCGACACGTCGGCCCTCGCGGCTCAGGCCGACGGGCAGCTCGCCTGGGTGCGCTCCAACGTCGACGACCCCCTGGTCCGCTGGCGGGCCGACCAGCTGCGACTGCCGGCCGAGCAGCGCGACACCGACTCCGAGCTGGCTCGACGCTGGGAACTGGTCGACCAGCGCGTCACTGCGGCCACGACCGACCTGCTGACTCTCGAGTCCGGCAAGGCCAGCGACTCGGTGCGTCAGGCAGCGACACTGCTGCGCCAGGCGGCCGAGGGCTTCCGCGCCTCGCTGGACGGCCTGGCCGGGGCCCTCTCCACCGGAGACCAGGCGCGCATCGCGACGGCGTCCCAAGGCCTCACCGCCGACACCACCGTGCTCGACCAGGCCCGCCAGCGGTTCCGCCAAGCAGCGCGGCTCTAGGCCACGTCGTCGTCGGACAACGCTGCGGCGTACGACGGCACGGGGCTACCAAGGCGGGATGCCTAGCTGTAGTTCGCGGGGCCCAGCTGTGCTTCGCGCGGCCAACACGCCCCGCGAAGCACCCACCGCCGTCCTTAACGTGATCATTTCGGCCTCGGGTGAGGTGGTGAGCGGCCGTCCGTCAGGGGGTGAGCTCGGGGCCGGCGCCGCCGATACCGGGCTGGGAACCGATCCGGGCCTGGGCCGCTGCGGCACGGCCGGCGCCGCGCGCGGCTCCGGTGTCACCGCCGGCGACGCCGCGGTAGCCCTTCCACGAGCCTCGGGCCGAGGTCGCCTGCCGGTAGAAGGTCTGCACCTCCTCGGCCTTCTGCGCCAGCACGACGGCCGTGGACGGCCCCGGCGGTCCCGTGGTCGCGCCGCCCGCCCCGACCTCGGCGCCGGCGCCGCTGGCTTCTGCCACAGCCTCGTCGTGCGCCTCGACGAGCCTGGCGCCGATCCTCTCGATGAATCCCTGGTAGAACGCTGCGCGCGCGGTCTGTCGGGTGTGCGGCCGCGACTGCACCCGGGGCACCGACCACCGGCCGACCCGCTCGCGCACGACCCGCTGGTAGGTCTCGCTCCGCCACGACCCGGCGTCGAGGTAGCGACCGGCGGCCTCCACCATCTGGTGCGCGAGTGACCCCCACAGCTGCTCCACCAGGTCGATGTCGGACGCCATGCCGTAGCCGATGACGTAGGTGGAGTTGTGTGCCACGTCGACGACGACGTCGTTGGCGCGAGCCACGGCCGCGAACAGCGACACCAGGTGCGTGTTCGCCCGCCGCCCGGGCTCGCCCACCGCCACGGTGCGTTGCACGGGCCGCGTGCGGCGCTGCTCGCGTGCCGAGCGCGCGCGCACGAGCGCGAGGTCGACCGAGCGCAGCGTCGCGAGGTGCTGCGCCTTGGCCAGGTACGCCTCTGCCTCGTGCGGGTTGTCGGTGCGTTCGGCCTTGGCCAGCAGTGCCGCGATCGTGGCGACGTCGGAGCTCACACGGCCCTCGCCTGGTCCAGCCCCGCACGCAGCAGCAGCGCGACCTCCGGGCCGATGACGATCCCGGTCAGCGACACGTAGGTGTCGACGAACGCCCGACCGTGGCCGGGATCGGCTGCGGCCGATCCGTGGAAGGTCAGGTGGTGGGCGAGTTCGTGGCACAGCACCAGCTCACGCATCGCCCACCGTCCGGCCAGTGGCACTGCGATCGTCCCCGGCGGCTCGTAGTGGGCCCGGCTGGCTCCTCGGCGCGCCCGCACACCGCAGCCCGGCACGTCCACCCAGTGCGTGCGCACCTCGTCGAGCGCCAGCACCGCATCCACCCACCGCTGTACCGACGCCACGTCGGCGAAACGGCGCTCGACAGGCAGCGTGAGGGTCGAGCCGAAGAACTCGACAGCTGTCGCTCCGTGCGCGGCTCGGTCGAGCAGACGCGCGACCTGCTGCTCGGCGGCGTAGACGCGCCCACGACGGGCGTCCCGGGCAGTCGAGGCGTTCGGCACCCGCCCAGTGTGTCCTGCCCGGACGGCCGGGCGGTTCGCGCGTCCACAGCGCACCGCGTGTCGCCGCGTCTACCGTCACCAAGGGTGAGCGACAGCCCGTCGTTGGTGACGCCGCTGCTGGCGGTGTACGGCACGCTGCGCCGCGGCTACCGCAACTGGCCGCTCATCGCCGCAGCGAGCACCCTGGTGGACACCGGCACCCTGCCCGGCCGCTTGCTGCACATCAGCTCGCCGATGCGGCGCTACCCCTACCCCGGCTACGTCCCGTCCGATCCGCCCGGGGACGCGGGCGGCACCCCACGGGTGGTCGTCGAGCTGGTGTCGATCGATGACGCCGCGCTGTGGCCCCGGCTCGACGCCCTGGAGCGCTACGACCCCAGCGATGTGGCCGGGTCGGAGTACGTGCGGGTCGAGGCGGTCGCGGCCAGCGTGACCGGCCGGGCAGTGCGGTGCTGGACCTACCGCTACCAGGGGCCCGCCGACGGCTACGACGAGGTGCCCGACGGTGACTGGGCTGCCCTGTACCGGCCTGGAGTCGGCGGCCACTGACCGAACGTCCGCCGAAGCCGTCACAACTCCGTAAGCGGCCTCGATGTCGTGCTGGGGGCGCCGGTGCCGCACCATGGGACCGCCACACCGGAATCTGACCGCACGCCTGAGGTGTTGCGGTCGTGACCTACGAGAGGAACCCCTAGATGCGCCGCACCATTGCCACGACCGCCGCCCTGGCGGCCGCCGCACTGGTTCTGACTGCCTGCGGGACGGGCGAGGACGACACCAGCAGCGCCAGCTCGGCCACGACCGAGGCGGCCGAGACGGCGCCGGCCACGCCGGAGCCGACCACCGCTGAGGAGCCCGCTGAGACCCCGGCCGCCGGCGGCAGTGAACAGGCCACGAGCGAGGAGGCGCCCGAGGAGATCGCCGTGCCGGCCGCACTCGACTTCGACGCCCCCACCGTGGACGGCGGCACGTTCAGCGGGGCCAGCCTGGTGGGTCAAGACTCGGTGCTCTACTTCTGGGCGCCCTGGTGCACCGTCTGCCGGGCCGAAGCCCCGTCCCTGCCAGGCGTGGCGAACGAGTTCGACGGCCAGGCCACCTTCTACGGGGTGGCGGGGCTCTCCCCGGACGTCAACGCCATGCAGGGGTTCGTCGACGACACCGGCACCGGGGACCTGACACACATCGCCGACACCGAGGGCGGCATCTACACCGGGTTCGGTGTCTCCAGCCAGACGACGTTCGCATTCGTGAACGACGACGGCACCATCGAGATCGTGCGCGGGCCGCTGACCGTGGACGACCTGCGTGCCCGCACCCAGGCCTTGATCGACAGCTGAGCACGCGATGAATGACGTCCCCGTCCTACTCGCGCTGACCGCAGGCATGGTCGCCGCGCTCAACCCCTGTGGCTTCGCGCTGCTTCCCGCCTACCTCACCCTGGTGGTCGCGCAGGGCGGGGACGACACGTCCCGATCGTCGGCGGTCGGCCGCGCCTTGACCATGTCCGGGGCGATGACGGCCGGCTTCGTCGCGGTCTTCGGCGCGTTCGGCCTCATCGCCGTCCCGTTGGCACTGTCGCTGGAGCGCTACCTGCCGTGGGCCACGATCATCATCGGCTTCGCGCTGGTGGGTCTGGGTATCTACCTGCTCACTGGGCGTGAGCTGTTGCTCTCGACGCCCAAGATGGCCGGTTCTGCCCCCGGCAAGACGATCCGGTCGATGTTCATGTACGGCGTGGCGTACGCCGTGGCGAGCCTGTCGTGCACCATCGGCCCGTTCCTCGCGATCACGACCAGCACGTTCCGCAGCGAGAACGTCTTGAGCGGCCTGTCGGTGTTCGTGCTCTACGGCATCGGCATGGGGCTCGTCGTCGGGGTGCTCGCCGTCGCCGTGGCGCTTGCGCAGAAGGGCTTCATCGCCCGCTTCCGCCGGGCGACGCCCTACATCTCCCGCTTCTCCGGGGTGCTGCTCGTGCTCGCCGGCGCCTACGTCGCCTACTACGGCTACTACGAGATCCAGGTGTTCTCCGGGGCGGACGCCAGCGACCCCATCGTCGGCGCGTTCACCTCTGTGCAGTCGAGCGTGGCGAACTGGGTCGCGGGCATCAACCCGTGGGCCATCGCCGGTGTGCTCGGGGCACTCGTCGCGATCGGTGCAGGCGGTGCGCTGTGGACGCGCCGTCGTCGCCGTCAGGCCACGACCGCGGACGACTCGTCGTCCACAATGGTGGGGTGAGCGACGAGGCCGGCCCAGAACCCTCCCCCCGCCGGCGCAGGCAACCTCCGCCGACGCCGCGGCGGCCGCTCATCCGCCCCTCGTTCGACCAGGCACGAGCCGACTCCGACCCGGCCGAGCGGTCGGCGTTGGCTCACGAGACGGCGGCCGCCGTCGTCCACCTCGGCCGGTCCGACACCGACACCGAGATGACCTCCCGGCTTGTCGCCCTGGCCGACGAGATGGGGCTGGACGCGATGGCCGACCTCTGGCGGCACACCTCCCCCGACTCCCTGCCGGGGACTCTCTGGGCGCTCTACCTGCTACGTACGTGGGTGCGACGCAACGGCAGCGAGGCGGCGCGCATCTACGCCGCCGGACGGTCGCAGGCCGAGGTCGCCGTCGTGGTTGCCGGTGTGGCCGAGCCCCCAGGACCCACCGAGATGGCCGACCTCGGAGACGCCGTGCTGACGTCCGTGTTCGACGGCGACCTCGCCGTGGCCCTCGACCGCGCTGCGGCGTTCAGCCGCGTGATCGGCGCAGGTCGGCTCGACCTGGCCGACGACGCCGACGATCGCGGCGACGCCGTGGAGGCGGCCCGGCAGACGAGGCTGGCCTCGGGGAACGTCCGCATGGCCGACCAGCTCACCCGGTCGGCCCGGCTGTGGCGCGAGGACGCTCTCACCTGAGGGTCCCCTGGCCTGCCGCCCCCGACGGTGCACGCCGCGAGGCACGCGCACGAGCCGGAGGCCTACGACTGGCACCAGCCGTCCGCTCGCGGCTACGGTGGAGGCGGCGACAGCCCCTCGGGGTCCTCGCTGGACGTCGGGCCGGTGCAGCCCCCGGGTCTCACAACTAGCCGCTACGAGCGGCCGCGCGCCGCGAGGCGCTCCCGGCCCGACGTCGACCCCCTCCCCGCTGCGCGGTCAGGCCCAGCCCAGCTCGTCCAGCTCGTCGTCGTCGATGCCGAAGTGGTGGGCCACCTCGTGGACGACCGTCGTGCGTACCTCGTCCACGACATCGGCCTCGGTGTCGCAGATCCGCAGGATGGGCAGGCGGAAGATCGTGATCGTGTCGGGCAGCACGCCGGAGTACCAGCCGTCCCGCTCCGTCAGCGGCACGCCCTCGTAGAGCCCGAGCAGGTCCTCCCCCGGCGGCGGCTCCTCCTCGACGAGCACGGCGACGTTGGACATGAGCCGGCCGAGCTCCGGCGGGATGGAGTCCAGCGCCTCGGCGACGAGGCGCTCGAACTCCGCTGAGTCGACCGGGTACACGCAACGATTCTCGCCCAGTCGGGGCCGGCCGGCGCTGGGGGTAGGGCAGTTTGGTCGAACGACTCGCCCGCCCGTACACTCGTGCGCGGTCCTCACCGGATCGAGCCATGCGGCAAGGCGTGCGCGACAACAGTCCCCATCGTCTAGCGGCCTAGGACTCCGCCCTTTCAAGGCGGCAGCGCGGGTTCGAATCCCGTTGGGGGCACGACGGCTCGACCTCGGTCGGACCGCCAGCACGACGCAAGGTCCTGTGGAGCAGTTCGGAGTGCTCGCCGCCCTGTCAAGGCGGAGGTCGCGGGTTCAAGTCCCGTCAGGACCGCCCAGATGTCACGACCATCTCTCGACTCGCTCCACGGGCGAGGCGCTCGAGCGACAGACGTACCCTTGTGACCATGCCGTTCGCACGCTCCCGTCGAGAGTCGGCGCGCGCAAGGACTGGCTCCACATCGACCTCCACCTCGACGCCCGCGCGACTGGTTGCTGTGCTGCTGACGACGGCGCTGGCCGCTCTCGCCGCCGTCGCGCTCGTCCGGCCGGCCGCCGCCCACGACTACCTGGTCGGCTCGGTGCCCGAGCAGGGTGCGACAGTCGACTCGGTCCCGAGCGAGGTGACTCTGGAGTTCAACACCTCCATCGGTGAGCGCTTCGCACAGGTGGCGGTGGTCGACGACACCGAGGGGACCTATCAGGTCGGCGAGCCGGTCGTGGACGGCGCCACTCTCACGCAGGCAGTCGACGGGCTGCAGCCCGGCATGACCGTGACCGTCTCGTACCGCGTGGTCTCCTCCGACGGTCACCCCATCGGCGGCACCGTCCCCTTCAGCATCGCCGCGGGGACGGGCGGCGAGGCGCCTCCGCCCACCCCTGAGGGCACCGACACCACGACCACCGACAGCACCGACAGCACCGACGCCGCCGGCGCCACGACCGACAGCACGACCGACAGCACGACCGGGACGGCCGCGACGTCGACCACCGACTCCTCCACCGTCAGTCCGGTCGTCTGGGTCGCCGCCGTGGCTGTCGCCGCGCTGCTGGCCGGGTCCGCACTGGCGCTCAGCCGGCGTCGGTCACGCACCTCGACGTCGCCATGACGAGCACGCTGGCCCGCAGCTCGGGCTCGGCCGCACCGGCAGATCTCTCGACGTCGCGCTGGGCGCTCGCCGCGGCCGGCGCCGCCGTCCTCACCCTCGCGCTGGCTCTCGCCCTCGGCGGGGGCGCGGCCGGATACGTCCTCCCCGGCCTGCCCGACCCCGGCGTCGCCACCCGTTGGGGGCTCCCGCTGTCGAAGCTGGTGCTGGACGGCGCCGGCGCCGTGACGGTGGGCCTGCTACTCCTCGCCGTCCTCCTACCCGCCCGCCGCCAGGAGCTGCACCCGGACGCGCTGCGCGCCATGCGCCTGGCCTCCATCTGGGCGGGAGTGTGGGCACTCGCCGCGCTGTCCACCCATCTGCTGACCCTCAGCGACCTGGTCGGCCTCCCCCTCGATCAGGCTCTGGCCGGCAACGCGCTGGTCACCTTCACGGTCAGCGTCGAGCAGGGTCAGGCCTACGCCGTCGTCGTGCTGCTCGCGGCGGCCCTGGTACCAGCCTCACGCCTGACCCTGCGCCCCGGTGGCGCGCTGGCGCTGCTCATCCTCGGCATCTCGACACTCGTGCCGCCGGCGCTCATCGGTCACTCCTCCTCGGGCGACTACCACCACTCGGCCGCCTTCAGCCTGATCGTGCACGTCGTCGCCATCTCGCTCTGGGTCGGGGGACTCGTCGCGCTCACCTGGTACGCCAGCGGTGCGCGGCGGCGCAGCTCTCAGCTCCCCCGGGCCGCCCGAGCATTCAGCCCGCTCGCTCTCGGGGCCGTCGTGGCCGTCGGCGCCAGCGGCGTCATGAACGCCGTCGTGCGGATGTACGGACCGTCCGACCTCGTCACCACCGCCTACGGCCGCCTCGTGCTGGTCAAGGTCGTGCTGCTGGCCGTCCTCGTCTGGGCGGGCGCCCGACACCGTCGCGGCACCCTGGTCGCCCTGGATGCCGGCCGGCCCCGCGCCTTCACCCGGTTGGCCGTCGGCGAGATCGTGGTCATGGCGGCAACGATGGGCCTGGCCGTCGCCCTGAGCCGAACGGAGCCGCCGTACCCGGAGGCCATCGAGAACGCCAGCCGCGTTCGGGAGGTGCTGGGCTTCCCACCGCCGACGGCCCCCACGCCGTCGGCCTACCTCACCGAGATCTACCCCGACTCCCTGTTCGCCCTGATCGCGTTGGCCATGACGCTGCTGTACCTCGGCGGGGTGCTGCGTCTGCGACGCCGCGGTGACCGCTGGCCGATCGGACGCACCATCGCGTGGCTGCTCGGCACCGCGACTCTGATGCTGGTGACCCTGTCCGGGGTCATGACCTACGGCATGCTCATGCTCAGCGTGCACATGGTGCAGCACATGGTGCTCGCCATGCTCGTGCCGCTGCTGCTCGTGCTCGGGGCACCCATCACTCTGGCCCTCCGGGCGATCCCGCCGGCGCGACGCGGCGAGCTCGGCCCCCGTGAACGAATCCTGTCGGTGCTGCACAGCCGGTTCGTGCGGGTACTGACCCATCCCATCGTGGCGTTCGCGATCTTCGTCACGGCTGCCCCGATGGTCTACTTCTCCGGCCTGTTCGCCTACGCGATGGAGAACCACACCGGGCACATGCTCATGGGCCTGCACTTCTTGCTCGGTGGATACCTCTTCTACGAGGTGGTCATCGGCACCGACCCGCTGCCCAGTCGGCCGGTGTACCCCATCCGCATCGTCATGGTGCTGGCCGCGGCCGGCTTCCACGCCTTCTTCGCGGTGGGGCTCATGGAGTCTGCACGGCTCGTCGCCGGTGACTACTACGCGCTGCTGGGCACCGAGATCGCCTGGCTGCCGGACACGTTGGCCGACCAGCGCGCAGCCGGCTCGATCACCTGGGGATTCGGCGAGATACCTGCACTGATCGTTCTCATCACCCTGGTCGTGCAGTGGTCGCGTTCGGACGAGCGGGAGTCGCGCAGGCGGGACCGCAAGGCGGTCGACCCCGAGCTGGAGGACTACAACGCCTACCTCAGCGCCCTTGCCGAGCGGGACAGCCGGTCCGGCGCCCGCTGAGCGTGCCCGTGTACCCTTGCATCGCCGGGCAGGTAGCTCAGCTGGTACGAGCGTCCGCCTGAAAAGCGGAAGGTCGGCGGTTCGAACCCGCCCCTGCCCACCGGTGGTGGACTACTCCTCAGCAGCGGCCTCGTCGTCGATCGAACCCCGCGGCGCAGGAATCTGACCGGTCAGCAGCGCCTTGACCTCCGACTCGCGGTAGCGGCGGTGACCGCCCAGCGTGCGGATGGACGACAGCTTGCCCGCCTTCGCCCAGCGGGTCACCGTCTTGGGGTCCACCCGAAACATCGCGGCCACCTCGGCGGGGGTGAGCAACGCCTCTGTCTCGGCGCCACGGTTGGACGTCGCCATGGGTCGCCTCCTCCTCGCACCGATTGGACTGACCGGACTTAGTAGTTCATACAACACCTTTGTCGTGATACCCGCCACCCCCCACGCACCACGGATCCCGGTCCGCGGCGCCCGCGCCTACAGTCGAGGGGTGGACGTGTTCGAGTCAGGTCACGAGCAGGTCGTGTTCGCTCAGGACGCCGACTCCGGCCTTCGGTGCATCATCGCGCTGTACTCCACGACGCTCGGTCCCGGGCTGGGTGGCACCCGATTCGTCGACTACGCCGACACGCAGGAGGCGTTGGAGGACGTGCTCGCCCTCTCCCGGGCGATGGCCTACAAGAACGCCCTGGCCGGGCTGCCTCACGGAGGCGGAAAGGCCGTGATCATCGGCGACCCGGCGCGCGACAAGTCCGAGGAGCTGCTGCGGGCGTACGGGCGCGTCATCGACTCGATGGGCGGTCGCTACATCACCGCGTGCGACGTCGGCACCTACGTCACCGACATGGACGTCGTCGCGCAGACGTCCCGACACGTCACGGGACGCTCGTCCCACCTCGGTGGCGCAGGGGACTCCGGCATCCTCACCGCCTTCGGCGTCTACCAGGGCATGCTGGCCTGCTCCGCGCACCGCTGGGGCGAGGCCAGCCTCGCCCGTCGCCGCGTGGGAGTCGCCGGGCTGGGCAAGGTCGGATCACGGCTGGTCGAGCTGCTCGTCGAGGACGGCGCCCAGGTGGCGGTGACCGACATCGACCCGGACGCCGTCACGCGGGTGCAGCAGGCCTTCCCGGACGTCGAGCCGCTCACCCCCGGCGAGCTGCTCGCCGCCCCGCTGGCCGTGTACTCGCCGAACGCCCTGGGCGGCGTCATCGACCCCTACGCAGCCGCGACGATCGGTGCCGACGTCGTCTGTGGCGGTGCCAACAACCCGCTGACCGGCGGCGAGGCCGCCGACGTGCTGCACTCTCGTGGCATCACCTACGCCCCGGACTACCTGGTGAACTCCGGTGGGGTGATCCAGGTCTCCGAGGAGCTGGTCGGCTTCGACATGGACCACGCCCGGGACAAGGTACGCAGCATCTTCGACACGACGCTGGAGGTGCTGCGGATGGCCGACACCGAGGGCGTCACCCCGCTGGTCGCCGCCGATCGCGTCGCCGAGCAGCGGATGGCAGCCGGTCGCGAATAGCCCGCGCAGCCGTCAGGTCGCAGCCCCAGGGCGTGAGCGGACGCTCCGCGCGACGCGACGGAACACCAGGGGAGCATGTACCGTTACCCGCACGACAAACTGACAGATGAGGGCGTGCTGCATCGGCCGCCCCGCGTGTGTGCGAGGGGGTCGAACCCCATGGGCCGGGGACGAGCCAAGGCCAAGCAGACGAAGGTTGCCCGCAAGCTGAAGTATCAGACGCTGGACACCGACCTGGACGCGCTGCAGCGTGAGCTGGCCGGATCAGGTGAAGACACCGACGACGACGAGCCGGACGACAGCGACTGGGCCGACGACGAAGGCGACTACGACTACAGCGAGCGCTGAGCACGACCGACCGGCAGCAGGTCGACGATCACGCAGGATGTGACCCCTCGACGCGGGTCTGTTCTCCGGCGCCGACGGTTCCCAGCCGCCAGGCCGGCACCCCGCGCTCGGCCAGCAGACTCAGCGCAGCCGGAACATCCGCCTCGGCGAGCACGAGGGCCATCCCGACGCCGACGTTGAACGTGCGCTCGAGCTCGTCGCGACCCACGCCCAGGTCGTGAAGCACGGTGAACACCGGCGGGCGGGTCCACGTCGACCGATCCAGCACCGCTCCGACGCCGTCCGGCAGCACCCGATCGATGTTGGCCGCCAGCCCGCCGCCGGTGATGTGACTCATCGCGTGGACGTCCACGCTGTCGATGAGAGCGAGACAGTCCGGCGCGTAGATGCGGGTGGGCTTGAGCATCTCCTCACCGAGCGTCCGTCCGAGCTCGTCGACGTGCCGGTCAAGGTCCCAGCCGGCCACGTCGAAGAAGACGTGACGGGCCAGCGAGTAGCCGTTGGCGTGCAGGCCGCTGCTGGCCAGCGCGATCACGGCGTCCCCGCTCGCCACTCGGTGCGCCCCTAGCAGGGCGTCCGCCTCGACGACTCCGGTGACGGCCCCGGCGATGTCGTACTCGTCAGGCGCCAGTAGCCCAGGGTGCTCGGCGGTCTCCCCGCCGAGCAGTGCCGCTCCCGCCAGCCGACAGCCCTCGGCGACCCCGGACACGATGGCGGCGATGCGCTCGGGCACCACCGACCCACAGGCGATGTAGTCGGTCACGAAAAGCGGCTCGGCACCGCACACCACGACGTCGTCGACGAGCATGGCCACGAGGTCCTGCCCGATCGTGTCGTGGACGTCCATGCGCTGGGCCACCACGACCTTGGTGCCGACACCATCGGTGGACGTGGCAAGCAGCGGTCGCGTCATCCCGGCCAGCGCACGCGCGTCGAACAGCCCGGCGAACCCGCCGATACCGCCCACGACCTCCGGACGGGTCGCACGGGCCACGCTGTCGCGCATGAGGGCGACGGCCCTGTCCCCGGCGTCGATGTCGACACCCGCAGCGGCGTAGGTGACGGCGTCAGGCTCGCTCACGGCCGCGAGGCTAGCGGGTGGGTCGGTGCGCTCAGGGCCGGCCCAGCGCGTCAGCCGCTCCGGGGCTGCCGACAAGCACGGCCACACCGTCGGTCGGGTCGAGCAGCGGCGCCGCATCCGCGGGTTCCGCACCGTCGCCCAGGGGCAGCGTCGGCTGCTCGAGGGCGAACTTGCCGCGCAGGGCCTCGTCCGGCAGCGCGACCGGGTAGTTGCCGTCGAAGCAGGCCCGGCACAGCATCGACGCGGGAACCGTGGTGGCCTCGGTCAGCGCCTCGAGCGAGATGAAGCCGAGGGAGTCGGCGCCCACATGGCGGCAGATGTCCTCGACGTCCAGACCGTTCGCGATGAGCTCTGCCCGGGTGGCGAAGTCGATGCCGTAGAAGCACGGCCACGACACCGGCGGGCTCGAGATGCGTACGTGCACCTCCTCGGCACCGGCCTCGCGCAGCATGCGCACCAGCGCCCGCTGGGTGTTGCCCCGCACGATGGAGTCGTCGACAACCACGAGCCGCTTGCCGGCGATCACCTCCCGAAGCGGGTTGAGCTTGAGCCGGATGCCCAGCTGGCGGATCGTCTGGCTGGGCTGGATGAACGTGCGGCCGACGTAGGAGTTCTTGACCAGCCCCGTCCCGAACGGGATGCCGCTGGCCTCGGCGTAGCCCACGGCGGCCGGCGTGCCCGACTCGGGCACCGGGATGACCATGTCCGCATCCGCAGGGTGCTCGACGGCCAGCCGACGTCCGATGTCCACCCGGGCCGCGTGCACCGATCGGCCGCTGATCGACGTGTCCGGGCGTGCCAGGTAGACGAACTCGAACAGGCAGCCCTTCGGGTCGGCCGGGGCGAACCGGCGGGACCGCAGGCCACCCTCGTCGACGACGATGAGCTCACCGGGCTCCACCTCACGCACCACCGACGCGCCCACGATGTCGAGCGCAGCGGTCTCGCTGGCCACGACCCAGCCACGCTCGAGCCGACCCAGCACGAGCGGCCGGATTCCTTGAGGGTCTCTCGCGGCGAACAGCGTCGACTCGTTCGCGAACACCAAGGAGAACGCCCCGCGCAGCAGGGCCAGGTCTTCGACTGCGGCGTCCTCGATCGACGTGTGCGGGTGGCTGCCGAGAAGGGCGGTGACCAGCGCGGTGTCGGTCGAGGTCTCCGGCAGCGAGCCCCAGCCGCCAGCGGAGTCCCCACGAGCGGCGATGGTCTCGACCAGCTCGTGCGGGTTGGTCAGGTTGCCGTTGTGGCCGAGCGCAAGCGTCCCCTCGGTCGTCGCGGCGAGAGTCGGCTGGGCGTTCTCCCACCGGCTCGACCCGGTGGTGGAGTAGCGGCAGTGTCCGACGGCGACGTGCCCGACCAGGGACGACAGCGTCCGCTCGTCGAAGACCTGCGAGACGAGGCCCATGTCTTTGTAGACGAGGATGGCCGATCCGTCGCCGACGGCGATCCCGGCCGACTCCTGGCCACGGTGCTGCAGCGCGTAGAGGCCGAAGTAGGCGAGCTTGGAGACGTCCTCCCCAGGAGCCCAGACCCCGAACACTCCGCAGGCGTCCTGCGGTCGTCGCTCGTGCGGGTCGATCTCGTGGGTCAGCCGTCCGTCGCCGCCTGGCACACCCGTGAGTGTAGGCGTCGCGCCACCCTGCGGTCACCGCCGTGACTACGGTCCCTTCGTGCGCGCTGTCAGCTCGCCTCCCGTGCCGCCGTCCGATCTGCGGGTGGTGCGGAGGCCGTCGCCCACACCGGTCTCGTTCGCGCGGGTGCTCGCCCACCGCCCCCCGCCGCCGGACGGCGCACCGGCGTCCGGCCGCACGGGGTGCGCGTGGAGTCGTGGTCGGCCGACCAGGGGCTGCCGCAGCGCTACCGCGACGTGGTCGGAAGCCGGGCGCAGACGCCGCTGGCGTTCCCGGCGCTGCTGGTGACGAGGCTGTTCCGTGACCTCATGGGAGCGGGAGGGCTGCCGGTCGCGGGCATGGGCCTGGTGCACGTCGGCACGTCGCTGTGGACCGCGGGACGGCTCGACCCGTCACAGCCCTGGCAGGTCGAGGCCTGGGTCGACGGTGGCCGGCACACCCGCTCGGGCCTCGAGATCGACCTGGCGGGACGGTGCACCGCCGCCGGGGCGACCTGGACCCTTCTCATGCCGGTGCTCGCCCGCAGCCGTCGTGCCGCCGGGTCCGAGCGGTCGGGTGTGCCCGACCTGCCCGAGCCCACGGACGCGTGGGCTGCGCAGACGTCGCTCGACGTACCGTCGGGCGTCGGCCGGGCCTACGCCCAGGTGAGCGGGGACTGGAATCCCATCCACCTGCACGCGGCCACTGCCCGGCCGTTCGGGTTTCGGACGGCCATCGCGCACGGCTGGTGGAGCGTGGCCCGGGCCCTGGCCGTCCTGGAGGTCGACGACACCCCACCCTCCGGGGGACAGCGCCTCGATGTGGCGTACGTGCGACCGGTGGCGCTGCCCAGCCGGATCGGGCTGCTGCATCACACGAACGGCGGCACGGCCCTTCTCGCTCAGAGAGCAGACGGAAGGGCGGCCTTCGGCGCAACGCTCGAGACGACGTGACCCGGGTCGGCGCGTGGAGCATTCGCCTGGCCGGAGGGCGCTCCGTGGAGCGTTCGCCTGGCCGGAAGCCGTTGCGCGGAGCGTTTGCCCGATTCCGCGAGGGCTGCGCGGAAACATTGCCCGACCCCGCTCGGGCAAACGCTCCACGGAACCCTCGAATACTCGGGTCAACGCTCCGCACGATCACGTCGCCTCGGGCAAACGCTCCGCACGATCAACTGTGCGTCGGCTCCGGAGCTCAGACCTGCTGGGCGAGCCGGTGCAGCAGCAGGGCCTCGAACGCGCAGGTGCGCGCGAACATGCCGAGGTGGAGGTTCTCGTTGGGCCCGTGCCAGTTCGCCTCCGGGTCTCCGGCGCCCGTGACCAGGATCGCTGCGTCGGGGTAGGACTCCGCCAGCTCGGCGATGAACGGGATCGAGCCCCCGACGCCGATCTGCACCGGGTCATGGCCGAAGGCGTCCCGCAGGCACCGCTGGGCCACGTCAGCCGCACGTGACGAGACGCTGAGGCTCACCGGACGACCCATCGGGCCCTCGGTCACCTCGATCTCGGCGCCCCACGGGGCCGCGGCCACGAGATGGTCGCGCAACGCCGCCCGAGCTGTCGCCGGATCCTGCCCCGGCGCGATGCGCATGCTGACCCGCGCACGGGCCGCGGGGACGAGCACATTGGCCGAGTCCTGCAGCTGCGGCGCGTCGATGGCCAGCACCGCCACCGACGGCTGCATCCACAGCCGGTCGGTCAGCGCACCGCGACCCAGCAGGGACACCCCCTCGAGCACCCCGGTCTCGCTGCGCCAACGCGCGGAGTCCAGATCGGGTCCCGGACGCGTGCCCGCCACCAGGCCCGGTACCGCCACCGCCCCGTCCGCGTCGTGCAGGGAGGCCAGCACGTGGGCCAGCGCCGACAGCGCATCGGGCGCCGCGGCGCCCATGCCCGAGTGGGCGGGGCGGGCGAGAGTGCGCACCTCGACGTCGACCTCCACGACCCCGCGCAGCGACGTCGTCAGCGCAGGGACGTCGGCCGACCAGTTCATCGAGTCGGCGACGACGAGCACGTCGGCGGCGAGCAGAGCACGGTGCTCGGCGAGGAACGCGCCGAACGTCGGCGACCCGACCTCCTCCTCACCCTCGACGAAGAGCGTGACGCCGACGGGCGGACGTCCTCCGTGCGCCCGTACCGCGGCCAGGTGGCCGACGATGCCGGCCTTGTCGTCGGCGGCGCCGCGTCCGTACAGCCGCCCCTCACTCTCCACCGGGTCGAACGGATCACTGCGCCACGCCTCGGCCGGGGCCGGCTGTACGTCGTGGTGGGCGTAGAGCAGCACGGTCGGCGCACCGGGCGGCGGGTCCCACCGGGCGACCACAGCAGGACGGCCGCCCGGCGCGGCGAGCACCACCACGTCGTCTGCCCCCGCCGCGCGCGCCATGGATGCGACGGCCTGCGCGGCCGCGTCGACGTCGTCGGCGTGGGACGGGTCGGCGCTCACCGACGGGATGCGCACGAGGCTGCGCAGGTCGTCCACCGCGTGCGGGTGCAGGCGGGAGACCCGCTCGGTCAGGGCTACCTCGTCGGGGCTCACGCAGGCCACCCTACGAACGCCTCTAGCCTGCACGGGTGCTGTGGGTGGAGATTCTCGGCTGGGCGGGCTCGGTGCTCCTCATCGTGTCGCTGCTGCAGACCCGTGTGCTCAGGCTTCGGCTGCTCAACACGGTGGCAGCGGGCGTACTCGTGCTCTTCAACGCCCTGATCGAGGTGTGGCCGATGGTGGCGATGAACGTGGCCATCATCGCCATCAACGTCTGGCAGATCCTTCGGCTGCGCTCGGCCACCCACGCGGAGGGCTACACGCTGCTCGAGGTGGACCCGGCCGACGAGTACCTACGGCACGTGCTCCGCGTGCACGAGGCGGCGATCCGCGACGCGTACCCCGGGTTCGTCTACGACCCAGCGGTCCCGGACACCTGGGCGTTCCTCATCCTGCGTGGCGACGAGACGGCAGGGGTGCTGCTGCTCACCGACGGCGGGCAGCCGGGAACGGCGCAGGTGGTGCTCGACTACGTCACGCCGCGCTACCGCGACTTCACCCCGGCCGAGTTCGTCTACGAGCGCAGCGGATGGTTCGCCGAGCATGGCTACGACCAGGTGCTCGCCCCCGAGTCGATCGCGGCGGACGACCCGTACCTGGCGAGGGTCGGGTTCCACCAGCAGGACGGCCGCTGGGTGCGCAGCGTCTAGCCCGGCCTCGCGGAGCTACAGCAGGGGCAGCACCGCGGCGAGGTCGGCTCGCTGTCCTGACGCGCTCACGAGGCCGTCGGCGACAGCGTCGTCCCAGTCGATGCGGCCCGCGGCCAGCCGCACCCACGTGCGCTGGTCGGTCTCGACCACGTTGGCGGGAGTTCCACGGGTGTGCTGCGGTCCGGGCAGGCACTGGACGGCCGCAACCGGTGGGACGCGCACCTCGACCGAGCGCCCCGGGTGACGGGTGGCCAGCACGTCGAGCAGCACGCGGGCGACCAGGCGCTCCGCCGCCGGTGGCAGGCCCGCCGGCTCATGTTCGGACACCGACCGGGCGAGGTCGTCGGCACCGACAGACTCGGCGGTCACCGACCGGGCGAGGTCGTCGGCACCGACAGACTCGGCGGTCACCGACCGGGCGAGGTCGTCGGCGTGGACAACCAGCTCGATCACCCGGGTGGCTGCGAAGTCGGCCGTGCGGGCGGCCGCCCGCCGGGCGAGCACCTTCTCGGTGCCGGCGAGCGAGGCCAGGTGGTGCAGGGCTGCCTCCCAGCGGTCGTCGTAGGCGGTACCCAGGTCGGCGATCTCGGCGGCCGCCTCCTGCGTGAGCCCGGTGATGCGATCCGCTCGCGCGGCGTAGCCGCCGAGGTACTCGCTGATGCTCAGCACACCCGCCGTGGGCGGCAGCGCCTCGAGGTGCAGGACGGAATCAGCGACGACGACGAGGTGTGCCGCGAGGTCCCGCACGCTCCAGCCGGGCAGCACGCTGGGACGGGCGAGGTCGTCGCTGCTCAGCCGATGCACGTCAGCGCCAACGGCATCGACGCACTCCGCCAGCAGAGGCACGACCGTCGCGGCCTCCAGCCTCCGTGCTGCCACGAGGCCGACACTAGTGACGCACCACGGGGGACCACCGGCGCTGGGCTCGGGACGACCGGCCCGTCCGCCTCGCGGACGTGGACGGTCACGCTGAGGGCGACGGCTGTCGGAGGTCGCTGATGCCCATCCCTGCACTGGTCGCGCTCGTCGTCGGCGGCGCCGGGCGTATCGGTGCAGCGGTGAGCCGGGCCCTGGTCGCCGAGGGCGCCCACGTGCTGATCGCCGACCAGGCTAGGCGCGTGCGAGAGGGAACCCGGCTGGCCGACGAGCTCGGCCCGAACGCCCGGTTCGAGTTGCTCGACCCCAGCGACGAGCGGGAGTGGATCGCCACGGTGAGCGATGGTGTCGGCTGCTTCGGCGGACTCGACGTGCTCGTACTCGTGGAGCCGGACGCGACCGCCGTGGCCATGGCCCTGCGCACGGCTGGTCCGCATCTGGCGAGGCGAGGGGGAGCGTTCGTCGGGATGGCCCGTTCCGAGGCCGCGGAGGTGCTCACACTCGCCGGCATCCCCGTCGTGCAACTGCCTGCCGGGCAGGACGGCGCCACCGCGGGTCCGGTCGTCGACGAGGCCCCGGCGGACAAACTCGCTGCATCTGCGGTGCGCTTCGTGCGCAGCGGCCTGCGGACGTCCCCGCGCACCCTGCGCGGGCCAACCGCCACACCGTGACCGGGGGTCAGGCCATGGCGTCAGGAAGTCGGCGCGTGCGCAGCTCCCGCAGCTGCTCCAGCGCCACCGCGAACTGCCCCTGGACGTCGATGACCGGCCCGGTGTCGGGATCGCCGTCGTCCAGCACGCCGATGCGCTGGTGAGGGAACCGGCGCGCCGTGCACATGTCGGTGAATCGCACTTCCTCCGAGCGGGGGACGGCGACGACGGCTCGGGCCTGCGACTCGGAGAAGAGGAACACGAACGGGTCCAGCCCGTCGGGCACCCAGACCCGCACCCCGATGTTGCCGCGCAGGCACGACTCGACGAGGGCCTGGGCCAGGCCGCCGTCGGACAGGTCGTGGGCAGCATCGACGAGCCCGTCCCGCGAGGCGTGGATGAGGATCTCGCCGAGCGCTCGTTCGGCGTCGAGGTCGCAGCGCGGGGGACGCCCCCCGAGGTGCTGGTGCACCTCGTGCGCCCACTCCGACCCGCCGAACTCGTCCCGGGTCTCCCCCAGCAGGTACACCACCTGACCGGGCGTCGTGAACGCCTGGGGCGTGCGCCGGGTGACGTCGTCGATGACGCCGAGCACCCCCACCACGGGCGTCGGCAGGATCGCCGTGTCCCCGGTCTGGTTGTAGAACGAGACGTTGCCACCCGTCACGGGCACGCCGAGCTCGAGGCACGCATCGGCCAGGCCACGGGTCGCCTCGGCGAACTGCCACATCACCTCGGGGTCCTCCGGTGAGCCGAAGTTGAGGCAGTTGGTCACCGCGAGGGGCCGGGCGCCGACCGCTGCGACGTTGCGGTACGACTCGGCCAGGGCGAGACGGGCACCTTCGTAGGGGTCCAGCTTGGCGTAGCGGCCGTTGCAGTCCGTGCTGAGCGCAACACCCAGCCCGGTCTGCTCGTCGATGCGCAGCACGCCGGAGTCCTCCGGCTGGGCCAGCACCGTGTTGCCGAGCACGAACCGGTCGTACTGCTCGGTCACCCACTCCTTGTCCGCGAGGTTGGGGGCGGCTGCCATGCGCAGCACGGTGTCGCGCAGGTCCGTCGGCGACGTGGGCCGGGCGAGACGCTGCGGAGTCGGCTCGTCGGCCTGCAGGGCGTCCTGCCACCCCGGCCGGTGGTAGGGCCGGGAGTAGACCGGACCCTCGTGCGCCACGGTTCGCGGTGGGACGTCCACGACGGTCTCGCCGTGCCACGTGACGACGAGCCGGCCGGTGTCGGTGACCTCGCCGAGAACAGTGGCCAGCACGTCCCAGCGCTCGCACACAGCCATGAACGCCTCGATCTTGGCCGGCTCGACGATGGCCATCATGCGTTCCTGCGACTCGCTCATGAGGATCTCCTCAGGGGCGAGCGTCGAGTCGCGCAGCGGCACCTTGTCCAGCGCCACCTGCATGCCGCCGGTGCCGCCCGATGCCATCTCGGACGTGGCGCACGACAGCCCGGCACCGCCGAGGTCTTGGATCGCCACCACGACGTCGTCGCGGAACAGCTCGAGCGTGCACTCGATGAGCAGCTTCTCGGTGAAGGGGTCGCCCACCTGCACACTCGGCCGCTTCGTCGGCCCGGAGTCGGTGAACGTCTCGCTGGCCAGCACCGACACCCCGCCGATGCCGTCCCCGCCGGTCTTGGCGCCGTAGAGCACGACGAGGTTGCCCACACCGGTGGCGCCGGAGCTCTGGATGTCGTCGTGCTTCATGACCCCGACACAGAGCGCGTTGACCAGTGGGTTTCCCGCGTAGGACGGGTCGAAGACGACCTCCCCGCCGATGTTGGGCAGGCCGAGGCAGTTGCCGTAGCTCCCCACTCCGGCAACGACGCCGGGCAGCACCCGGCGGGTGTCGGGAGCGTCGAGCGGCCCGAAGCGCAGCGGGTCCATCACGCCGATGGGGCGCGCACCCATGGCCAGGATGTCGCGGACGATGCCACCGACACCGGTCGCCGCCCCTTGGTGCGGCTCGACGTAGGACGGGTGGTTGTGCGACTCCACCTTGAAGGTGACCGCATAGCCGTCACCGACGTCCACGACGCCGGCGTTCTCCCCGATGCCGACCAGCAGCGCGTCGGTCTGAGGAGCCTTCTCACCGAACTGGCGCAGGTGCACCTTGCTGGACTTGTACGAGCAGTGCTCGCTCCACATCACCGAGTACATGGCCAGCTCGCAGGACGTGGGGCGACGGCCGAGGTGCTCGCGGATCGTGGCGTACTCGTCGGCCTTGAGCCCGAGCTCGGCCCAGGGCTGCTCGACGTCGGGGGTCTGCGCGGCAGTGCTGACGCTGTCGGTCATGCGCTCACCGCCGAGGCGAGCACCGAGGAGAAGAAGCCGAGCCCGTCGGTTCCGGGCCCGGTGAGTGCGTCGATGGCATGCTCCGGGTGCGGCATGAGGCCGACGACCCGCCCGTTCTCGCTGGTGATGCCGGCGATGTCGCGCAGCGAGCCGTTGGGGTTCGACCCGGCGTAGCGGACGACGACCCGGCCCTCGCCCTCCAAGGCGTCGAGCGTCGCCTCCGGGGCGACGTACCCGCCTTCGCCGCTCTTGAGCGGCACCACGATCCGCTGACCCTCCTGGTAGCCGCTCGTCCAGGCGGTGGTCGCGTTCGCGACGGTCAACGCCTGGTCACGGCAGACGAACGTCTGGCGGTCGTTGCGCATGAGCGCACCCGGCAGCAGGTGGGCCTCGCAGAGGATCTGGAACCCGTTGCAGATGCCGAGCACGGGCATGCCGGCGCGAGCACGGTCGACGACGGCGGCCATCACCGGGGCGAAGCGGGCGATCGCACCGCATCGCAGGTAGTCGCCGTAGCTGAATCCGCCCGGGAGCACGACGGCGTCGACGCCGGACAGATCCTCGTCGCCGTGCCAGAGCGGGACGGCCTGGCCGCCGGCGTAGCGGACGGCCCGGGCAGCGTCCCGGTCGTCCAACGAGCCGGGGAAGGTGACGATGCCGACCCGCATCAGGCTCGGTCCGTCTCCTTGGCGTGGACGGACTCACCGGTGTGCACGACGTGCTCCTCGATCACGGGATTGGCCAGCAGGGTGGCCGCGGCGTCGGAGACCCGGCGCAGCACCTCAGGGTCGACGTCGGCGTCGACGTCCAGCTCGAACCGTTTGCCCTGGCGCACCCCCCGCACCTCGGTGAAGCCGAGGCGATGCAGGGCGTTCAGCACCGCCTGGCCCTGTGGGTCGAGGATCTCGGGCTTGGGCATGACTTCGACGATGACGCTCACGCGGAACTCCCCGGCTGCAGTGCTCGATCGGCACCTGCGAGCGTAGTGGTCTGCTGCCCGCGTGTCGGACCCCGGCTGTGCCGATCGGCCCCTCCCGCGGCGGTAGCCTTGGCCTCGGCTCCTCGGCCGACCGTGCCGAGAACTGGTGAGCTGGAAAGGATCCTCGTGAACTTCTTCGACACTCTGGTCGACATCCTGTGGTGGACCTTCGGCATCCTGGTGATGGTCGCCTACTTCTTCGTCCTCTTTCGGATCATCATGGACATCTTCCGGGACAAGAGCCTCGGCGGCTGGGCAAAGGCCCTGTGGCTGATCGCCCTCATCTTCGTGCCGCTCGTCACGGCGCTCATCTACGTCATCGCCCGCGGCAAGGGCATGGCCCAGCGCGACGTGGAGGCCATGGAGGAGTACCGCACCGCGCAGGTGGAGTACACCAAGGACCTGATGAAGGACGCCGCCAAGCCGGCGACCGCTGCTGACCAGATCGCCCAGGCCAAGGCCCTGCTCGACTCCGGCGCCATCAGCCAGGAGGAGTTCGAGAAGCTCAAGGCGAAGGCGATCGTCTAGCGCCGTCCGCTGCGTCCTAGACGCCGGACGTCACCGCCCTGACGACGGGCCGCCACCTCACCCGAAGTCGCGGCCCGTCAGTCGTCGGTAGGCCTCGAGGTAGCGCTCCCGGGTGCGCTCGACGACGTCCGCCGGCAGCGGGGGCGGGGGCCGATCGGACCCACGGTCCCAACCGGACGCGGGCGAGGTGAGCCAGTCGCGCACGTACTGCTTGTCGAAGGACGGCTGGGCGCCGCCGGGCTGCCACGACTCGGCCGGCCAGAACCGGCTGGAGTCGGGCGTGAGCACCTCGTCCCCGAGAACCAGGGAACCGTCACCAGTGGTGGGGTCGACCCCGAACTCGAGCTTGGTGTCCGCGAGCAGCACGCCCTGATCCCTGGCGATCCGCTCGGCGCGTCCGTACACAGCCAGCGTGAGCTCGCGCAGGCGCTGCGCACGACCACGACCGACCAGCGCCACGACGTCCTCGAAGCCGATGTTCTCGTCGTGCGCACCCAGCGCGGCCTTGGTCGCCGGGGTGAAGATCGGTTCGACCAGCCGGGAGCCGTCGCGTAGCCCGTCGGGCAGCCGGACGCCGCACACCGCTCCGGTGCGCTGGTAGTCCGCCCACCCGCTCCCCGCCAGGTAGCCACGGGCGACACACTCGACGGGGGTCATCTCCAACCGCCGGCACAGCATGGCGCGCCCGCGCACCGCCTCGGGGATCCCGTCGGTCGCCGACACGACGTGCGAGGGCACGATGTCGGCGAGGCGGTCGAACCACCACAGCGACATCTGTGTGAGCACGACCCCCTTGCCGGGGATGGGTGTGGGCAGCACGTGGTCGTAGGCGGAGATGCGATCGCTCGCGACGACCAGCACCAGGTGGTCGTCGGCGTCGGCTGCGTAGAGGTCACGCACCTTGCCGGAGTAGAGGTGGGTGAACCCCGGAAGGTCCATGGGTGCGGCAGCGGGTGGTTCAGCCACCCGAGCACGGTAGTGCGGCGCTGCGTGATGTGATGGACCGCGTGGGACTCACCGAGCGGTGGCGCCGGTTCTCGCGCTCGTCCGGACGGCGCCCGCGGGGTGGGACGCGCATCCGGGACACCTTCGTCCCGCCGGACCCGACTCCTGCTGCGGGTACCGCGCCGACGTCCCCCGCCGATGCCATCGCCGACGCCGGCGTCGCACCGCCTCGCCCGCTGGTGTGGGTCGGGACGGCCGCGTCAGGCGCGGCCGTGTGGTCCAGCCCCCTGGCCAACGGTGTCGGGATGACCGTCTGGGCCGAGCTGGTGGACGCCGCGGGTCCGGCCGACGCCTGGCCGGTGCTCACCGGTGCCACGCCCATCCCGGGGTCCTGGGCGCTCGGCTCGTCGCGCCCGGTCGACCAGGTCGCCCTTCCCGACCCGGATGCACTGCTGGCGGCGGCAGCGGCCAGCGCACCCGACGTCCCGGAGGGCATCCGTACACGCCTCGAGCCGGCTGCGGACGACACTGTCGAGGCCGCTCTGGCGGCCGGATACGTCGCGATGGTCACCGGCGTCACCGGCTGGCAGGTGCCGCTGGCCGTCGGGTTCGACGGTGTCGGCGGGTGGCAGGCGGCCGAGCACGCCGCCGTGCTCCGCGTCTGGTCGCAGCGCTACAAGGCCCAGCTGGTCGCCCTCACCGAGACCGGGGTGGGCCTACGGGTCGGCCGGCCGCCGAGCACGCACGAGGCGGCCATGCAGGCGGCACGCGAGATCGTGGCCTACTGCCCGGACGTGGTCGTGCACGGCCTCGGGTCGATGTGGGCGCTGGCCACCACGATGGCAGTCTCGGGCACGTGGTCGCTGCGCTGGCAGCAGTGAGCGCCGCTACACGATCGGGTCGGGGACGTACCGAGCGGCGTCGGGGTGGCGCGCCGCCACCTCGTCGATCTGGTCACTGATCACGCGCACCTGGTCGCCGGCGGCGCCGACGAACGCCGCCGGGTCGGCCATGATCGCGCGGATGTCGTCCATGCGCAGCGGCACCCGCTCGTCGGCAGCCAGCCGTTCGGCGAGGTCGTTGGTCTGCGCACCCTCGCGCAGCGCCAGCGCCACGGCGACCGCGTGCTCCTTGATGGCCGCGTGCGCGCTCTCCCGTCCGACGCCGCGCTGGACGGCAGCCACGAGCACCGCCGTCGTGCCGAGGAACGGCAGGTAGCGGTCGAGCTCGCGAGCCACGACAGCCGGGTACACACCGAGCTCGTCCAGCACGGTGAGGAAGGTCTGGAACAGCCCGTCGGTCGCGAGGAACACCCCCGGTAGGGCGACTCGGCGAACAACCGAGCAGAACACGTCCCCCTCGTTCCACTGCGCCCCGGCCAGCTCGGCCAACATCGACGCGTGCCCGCGGATGACGACGGCGAGGCCGCCCACCCGCTCGCACGACCGGCTGTTCATCTTGTGCGGCATGGCGCTCGAGCCGACCTGGCCGGGCCGGAACCCCTCGGTCACGAGCTCCTGGCCGGCCATCAGTCGGATGGTCGTGGCCAGCGACCCGGGGCCGGCGACCACCTGGACGAGGGCCGAGGCGACGTCGTGGTCGAGCGAGCGCGGATAGACCTGGCCGACGGCGGTGAGCGTGCGCTGGAAGCCCAGGTGCTCGGCCACCCGCTGCTCGAGGGCGGCCACCTTCGCCGGGTCGTCCCCGAGCATGGCGAGGGCGTCCTGCGCGGTACCGACCGGGCCCTTGATGCCACGCAGCGGGTACTCGTCCAGCAGGGTCTCGACGCGACGCAGCGCCAGCAGCATCTCCTGCGCCGCGTTCGCGAACCTCTTGCCCAGCGTCGTCGCCTGGGCGGGCACGTTGTGGGTGCGGGCCGTCATGACGAGCGCGTCGTGCTCGCGTGCGAGCCGGCCGAGGCGGACGAGCGCGGCAACCATCCGGTCACGCACGAGCTCCAGCGACCGGCGCACCTGCAGCTGCTCGACGTTCTCGGTGAGGTCCCGTGAGGTCATGCCCTTGTGCACGTCCTCGTGCCCGGCGAGGGCGTTGAACTCCTCGATTCGCGCCTTCACGTCGTGCCGGGTGACCCGCTCCCGAGCGGCGATGGAGGCCAGGTCGACCTGGTCGACCACGGCTTCGTAGTCGTCGATGACGTCGTCACCGACAGCCACACCCAGGTCACGCTGCGCTCGCAGGACGGCGAGCCAGAGCTGACGCTCCAGGCGCACCTTGGTGTGCGGTGCCCACACCTCGGCCATCTCGACCGAGGCGTAGCGCGTAGCGAGGACGTCGGCGATCGGCGCAGCGTCAGGCACGGGGCCCATCCTCTCGCGCCGGTCATCGAGCCGCGTCGGACGGGTCGGTCGGTAGCGGCGCGTCGGGATCAGGCACGACGACAGGCAGACGCCCCTCCGCCTCCCACACCGCGCAGACCTCGGCACCCACGGCGGACTGCTCCTGAGCCGACAACACGGTCGAGGAGGCCGCGCACTCCTCCTGCTCGGGCAGGACGGTGACGACGAGGTCGGACTGCTCGCCCCCACGGATGACCGGGACGGCGACCTGGTTGCCCGACATCCAGCGGATGTCACGCGGGATCTCGCCGATCGTCACGTCCTCGGGAAGAGACGCCTCCGCGGCACGTAGGACGCTGCCGAGCGGAAAGGCTGTGGCCAGCATCGTCCCACCGGCGGGCTCGCCGGAGCAGCCCGTGACGCCGAGCGACGAGACGAGGGCAGCGCCGAGGACGAGCACGACAGCAGCGGGACGCGTCATGTGGCTTGGACGACACACCCGCCGCGCCGGTTCCCTCGCATCTGGGATGCTGCGGTCCTCATGGCGGGACGCGTGGTGGCGGTACTGATGGCATGGGCCGTCTCACGCGCCGTGGTGGTCGTCGCGGCGACCTCGTCGCTGGGACGGGGCACCCTGTTCAACGACCCCAACCTGCTGTGGGCGTGGGCGACGGGCTCGACGTTCGGCGACGACAGCGACCCCGAGCTGGGCGAGTACCCGGGGCTGGCCCGGATGCTGGCGCTCAGTGCCCGCCTGGCCGGCACCCCCGAGGCCTTCGGCTGGGCGTGGATCGCCGCCATGCTGGTGGTCGACCTGCTGGTGCTGCTGGTGCTGTGGCGGGCCCGTCCCGCCGCCGGATGGTTCTGGGTGGTGGCGGGCGCGGTGCTGGGCCCGGTGGTGTGGCTTCGGTACGACCTGCTGGTCGCGCTGCTCGCCCTGGTGGGGGTGTCGCAGCGGGAGCGCCGCCCCGGCTGGGCGGGCGTGGCGCTGGGCGTGGCCATCCTGCTCAAGCTGTGGCCGCTCGTTCTCGTCCCGGCACTGCTGCTGCGCGGGGACTGGCGCCGCTGGCTCGTCTCTGCCTCGGCAACGGTGGGTGCGGGGCTGGCGGCCGAGGCCCTTGTGCGAGGACCGGGCTCGGTGCTCACCCCGGTGTCGTGGCAGCGCGACCGTGGGGTGCAGATCGAGTCGCTGTGGGCCACCCCCACTCTGCTGGCTCAACGTGGCGACGACCCTTCGACGGTCTGGGAGTTCGCCTTCCGCGCCTACCAGCTGCAGGGTTCGGGCTCCGCTGTGCCCACGATCGTCGCCGTCCTGGTGATGTCCGTCGCGGGGGTCGCCGTGCTGCTGACGACGTCCCGCGTGGACGACGCTCGCCTGGCCGAGACGCGGGCCACCGGGGCGGCCCTGCTCACGGTGCTGGTGGTGGCGACCAACTCGGTGTTCAGCCCGCAATACCTGATGTGGGTGCTTCCGCTCGTCGGCCTGGTGGTGGCCCGCTGCCGAGCCGGATCGCTCACCCTCGCCGGCACGAGTGTCGTGGTCGCTGGGCTGACCCAGGTCATCTGGCCCTGGGGCTACCGGTCACTGCTCGGTCTCGACGCGGGCATGCTGGCGGCGCTGGTCGCTCGCAACGCGCTGATGCTCGTCCTCTCCGGTCTGCTTGCGTGGCGCCTGGTGCATCTGTGGACGCCGCAGCAGACCCGTCAGCCCTTGATGAACGACAGCCGCACCTGACGCTGCGGATTGTCGCGGTTGGGGTCGACGAGCACGACGCTCTGCCACGTGCCCAGCGCTGGGCGTCCGTCGAGCACGGGCAGCATCAGCGAGGGCGCGACGAACGCCG
>Ga0272442_10001254_pt1 | contig 38980 bp, 33 predicted proteins | sample SSMForm2O_FD_200262 | JGI IMG/M metagenome (GOLD analysis project Ga0272442, IMG submission 200262) | Marine sediment archaeal communities from Little Sippewissett salt marsh, Falmouth, MA, United States - SSM-Form-2O | ecosystem: Environmental > Aquatic > Marine > Wetlands > Sediment ... | reverse complement strand
ACGAAGCGAAAATTTGGAGTAAAATTCTTAGGCCATCCTTGGCTGACGGAAACCTGCTGCGCCGAAAAAATCTGCCCCCCGAGGTCCGCTGAAGAAGTCGCAGTACGCTTGTTTTGGGACTAGAAGCTTCAAAGCGATTTGAGGACTTGGCTTGGACGAACACGAACTCGACGTCCAAACGGCGTAGTTTGTCTACGAAGAATTTCACATCTCCCTTTGTTCTTGCAGGATGTCCATTCACGAGAATTGCTGCCGCATCGATCCCGCCATCTGCGCCACCCCCCATAAGAAAATCCTCAAGATCGGAGAATTCAGATTGGTGAAACTTTCGGAGGACAGTAGAAACTGCAAAGGCTTCAAAGATTGTACTTTCGTCCAATGCGGAGAATTCTCTATCCTCGGCAAAGTTTTTAACGAATCCGTTAAGTACAACATCTTTCATGGCTCACTCCCTATTCACCATAAGTGCATATTGAAAATTGTTCACATATTTACGATTGTCCTGTTCTTTACCTTTGAGGTACCGACTAAACTTGCGCCTTTTTGTATGCTAATTCTCAATGTTGATTCATTTTTGAATTAAGATACATAAAATACATCGTTTTGTTGATTCCATTCAAAGAACGCCCGCGCTGTTGATAGATTATATTTTGGGGAGTGAGCAATTGCAAGAAAAATTCTTTCGTATTTCGTATAGGGTATGTCGTATTTCACATGAACTGTGGAATGATGATTATCTGTGCCATTGACCGGTTGATTCGAGTTCTTTGAGTTGGTTAACAAGGTATCGGCGCATCGCTACGACCGTGGCCCCGGCGCGCATGAACGCCACTCCATCTTCGATTGAGGCCACTCTGCCTGAGGCCTTTATGCCGACGCGATTGCCCACGGTGGCCTTTATCAAACCGATGCTATGAACGGTTGCCCGGCCCGGCCCGAAGTCGGTGCAGGTCTTTACGAAATCGGCGCCACAGTCTGCCACCAGTTTGGCTGCGGTAACGATCTGCTCGTCGGTCAAGGTCCCTATTTCAATGATGACCTTGAACGGGACGTTAAACGGCTTGGCCACGGCCATGACCGCTGATATATCTTCCGACACACGCGGGTAGTCGCCGGCCTGAAAAGCGGAGATGTTCATCACCATATCCAGATCGGTCGCGCCGCGCTTCAATCCTTCTTCCGCCTCCGTGCATTTGACATGTGTGGTTTGTCCGCCACAAGGGAAGCCTACAGGAATCTGAGCGCGTACGTTTGTGCCTTTCAGGGTATCGACCAGAATGCCGAGGTGTTGGGGAAACGCCACAACGGCGCGAAATCCGTATGTTTTCGCCGCTTCACAGGCTTCTCTCACATCGTCTTGCGTGGCCGTTATGGTCAGCGCCTCAGAATAATCAATAACCGATACAAGGTGTCTGATTTCTTCGGCTGTCGCGCCATACATATTGCTGCTCCATCGTTAAGCTCAATACTCTTTATGCGTCTGCTGCTTTTATAGCATCGGCGAGCTTGAGAGTGCCTTCGTAGAGGCTGCGGCCGATGATGGCGGCTTCGGGATTGAATGTGGCCAGCTTTTTAATGTCCTCGATGGTGTTAACGCCGCCGGATGCGACGACGGGGACATCGACCGTCTCGACGAGCGCTTTGGTTCGCTCGAAGTTCGGGCCGGTCATCATGCCGTCTTTGGCGATGTCGGTGTAGATGATCGCGGCCAGGGGAAGTTTCGCCGCCTCGATGGCAAAGTCCAGCATTTGCAGCGAGCTGTCTTCTGTCCAGCCGTGCGTGGCGACCTTCGAGCCTCGCGCGTCGAGACCGAGAACGATCCGACCGCTAAATTTGACGGCCATTTGGCTAAACCACTCGAAGTCCTGCACGGCTTTCGTGCCGATGATGACTCTCTCGACGCCGACATCCAGCAACTGCTTAATCGAGGCTTCGTCGCGCAGGCCGCCGCCCACCTCGATCTTCAGCAGGCCGAGATCGGCGATGGCTGAGATGGTCTTGGTATTGACCGGTTTGCCGAGCTTGGCGCCGTCCAGATCGACGATATGCAGCCACTGCGCCCCGGCGGCGCTGAATTCCCGCGCCTGTTCCGTCGGATCGTCCCGATAGTTGATCTGGCGATCGTATTGTCCCTGGATGAGCCTTACGCATTTGCCGTCCCGCAGGTCGATGGCCGGTATAATATACATCTGTACTCCTTTAAAGTTTGTCGCCGACGAGCGGGCGTATCTTATCGACGGAGAAATAGACCAGGTGTCGGACCTTCTCATCCGGCTCGCGTTTCTTTTGATGTTGTTTTTTTATTTCCTTGATACGCTCCGGGTCCTTCTCTTCGCCGGTTTTGGTCAGGTACAGTCGCTTGCCGAGATATCCCGGTCCCTGCTCGGCGAACATATAGGCGGCCTTCGGATTCGATTGGATATTGGCGTAGCTCAGCCGTTCCAACATGCTGAACGCGATGGTCGTCTCGTCGATAATGTAAGGGCGCGAATAGACCGCCACGTCCACGTGGCCTTCCGAATCGCATGTCGCCAGGACGCCAAGTCCTTTGATATCTTTGAAATATGCTGCGAGGTTCATAATCGTCTCCTTTATATGGTCATTATAACAGTTCTGAAAAATTGGAGGTTAGGCATACTTTTGGAAAGAAAAAATTGCCTTCTTTTTTTTTCTTTCTAAAACAAGAAGCATAACATATTGCTTGATAATGTATTATCCTGTAGTACCTGATTATTTTTAGAAAATCGTAAAACAGATTTTCTAAAATAATATATGCCGAACCTCCAATTTTTTAGAACTTATCTTTAATAATAACACTTAACGCCTTTTGGACGTCAGGATAGCGGAACTCGAAGCCCGCCTCCAGCAGCCGCTTCGGCAACACGCGTTGCCCGGATAGGAGCATCTCGTCGGCCATCTCGCCCAAAGCGCGTCGCAGGATGAACGCCGGGACGTGCAGCCAGGACGGTCGGTGCATAACCTTTCCCAATATCTTACAGAATTCCTTCATGGTGACCGGCCCTGGGGCGGTGAGATTAAAAGCCCCTCGGAGTTGATCGTGTTCCATGAGGAACCGAATCGCGGCGATCTCGTCATCGAGGCTGATCCACGAGAACCATTGGTCGCCGGAACCGAGGTGGCCGCCCAGAAAAAATCGGAACGGTTTTGAGAGCTTAGCCAGCGCCCCGCCGTTGCGGCCGAGGACGATCCCCGTGCGAAGGATGACACACCGAATGCCCAGGCTCTCAATCTCTTCCGCGCGGCTTTCAACTTGCTGACACACGTTTGCGAGAAAGCCCTCTGCCGGCTTCGAGATTTCGTCGAGCGGTTCGTCCCGGCGCGAGCCGTAGGTGCCGATGGCCGAGGCCAGGATGACGACGTTCGGCTTGTTTCCCAGTTCTTTGACGGCGTCGATCACAGCGCCCGTCGAATCGAGCCGACTTTGAAGGATTCGGGATTTGCGTTTTTCGTTCCAGCGGCCTGAGCCGACGTTCTCCCCGGCCAGATGGATGATGGCTGAGACACCCTGGGCTTGGTCTTTCCAACCGGCGGGCGTTTTGGCATCCCACTCGACGACGTTGGCAATATGGCCGATGGATTGGCGGGCGCGATCGAGGTGGCGGGAGAGGGCGATGACGTCATAGTCTTTATGAAGCGCTTCGCACAATGCTCTACCGATGAAGCCCGTCGCGCCGGTTATCATGACTCGCATGACAGCACTTTCTATTCCTGGGTCGTTTCCAGCGCCTCGATCTTTTTCACGTAGGCGTCGGCGTCGAATTTCCTTTTCAGCCCCGCGGCGTTCATATAACGCACTTTGCCGAATACCGGTCGTTCCGACCAGGCCCTGTCGTGCTTGCCGAAGCACCAGGCCACGCCGGCAAAGCCGTTCGGGTCTCTGCCGTCGAGCTCGTATTTATTATTAAGATACAGCGCGATCTTGAATCCGGTTCGCGGATTCTTGCTCCATTCGAGAATCTTCTTGCCCCAGTACATTCTCATGTAGCCGTGCATTTTGCCCGTGCGCACCATCTCTTTCTGTGCGGCGTTCCAGTACGGGTCGTGAGTCTGAGCGTTCTCAAACTGCTCGAGCGAATACACGTATTCCCTCTTGTCCCGGCTATGGAAATTCAACGTCCTCTGTACCCAGGGGGGGAGGCAGGCGAACGTATCGTAATGATGATTGTAGAAGACGAAGTTGTGGCTGAGCTCCCGGCGGACGATGAGCTCTTCGAGGTAGGCCTCCTTGCCGGGGCTGGACGTTTGCTGAACCTGAAGGGCGATTTCGAGCGGTGAGATCTGTCCGAAATGCAAATAGGGGCTCATGTGGGAGACGTAATCCACCGTGGGATCGTTGCGTAATTCGTCGAAGCGGTCCAGTTTATTTCGCAAAAAGTCGCTTAGCCGTCGCCGGGCCTCGCTGGTGCCGCCGTGAAACGTATCGACTTTTCCCACGCTTCTGTCGATGTTGAGTTCCGAAAGGGCTTCATCAAGATCTTCGATATCGAATGAGGGAAACGTCAAGTCGAGCGAGTCGAACTTCGGATCCCGATGATTCAACGGGGACAGGTAGTGAGAGAGCTTTTGGGTTATTCTTGGCCGAAATGTGCCGGCGGAGAAATTCTCTTTGGATGCGGCTTCTTCGACGGGGACGATCAAGTTCGTTTCCACTTCAGATAAGACGCAATCGATTCGATCGGCGATGTTTGCTCGCCATTTCTTTTGGATACGCAAGTGTCCGGCATCTACCACCACCGATGCGGCGGCGTGGGCCATTTCCAGCGCGCCGGAATCGGGAGACTGGTGGAGGATAACCATTTGTATCCCCATGGCGTTTAGGGCTTTTCGCGTTTCCTGCAGCCCTTCCAGCATGAAATGGTAATGGCGTTCGTTGGCTTCGGGCCAGTCCTCCGTGAGTCCGACGACGACGACGACGGGTTTTCTGAGCTTGTCGGCCGTTCGGATCGCGTATTCGAGGGCATGATTGCACTCGACTCGCTGTGCGGCCTGCATCCAGTAGAGCACGTATTGCCCGTCGCGCACCTGCTTGTTATTAAGGAACGTTATTCTTTCCTGCTGGATCATTAATTATTATATACATCATTTTGCCGAAAAAATCAAATCATTTGACAAAATGAGGCGTTCCACTATATTGACAAAAAGGTTGAAAAAAGGGGTTTTGAATGTCAGGAGAACGGACAATGTGTGAGATGAAGAGTTCAGGGAATACAGAATTCAAAAAATCTGTTGGATCGACGAGGTGGGTGGCGATTGCGGCCATGTTTCTTATGGCATGGAGTCCGTGCAGTCTGGCGGGGAAATTTTCCCCGATTCGCACGCATGACGACAGAATTCCGGTGATTTTCGATACGGACATCTGTGACGACATCGACGATACGTGGGCGCTGGCGTTGCTCCTTCAATCCCCCGAGTTCCATGTGAAGTTGATTACCGTGGCCGTGGGGAACACGCCGTCAAAAGCCAAGACGGTCGCGAAGTTCCTTCAGACCGTCGGTCGGACCGATATCCCCGTCGGTATCGGTGTCAAGCATCACGACAGGGCCCACCGCCAGGACGCCTGGGCGAGCGACTACAAGCTTGCGTCCTATCCCGGGACCATTCACGAAGATGGGATTCAGGCGATCATTGATACGGTCATGACATCTCGCGGACCGATCAAAATTGTCGCGGTCGGCCCCTTGCCGAATATCGCCGCGGCGCTCGAGCGCGAGCCGCGCATCGCCGAGAAGGCGGAGTTTGTCGGGATGCACGGCAGCGTTCGGCGGGGCTACGGGGGCAGCCCCAAGCCCAGCCCGGAATATAACGTCAAAGCGTATGTCAAAGAAGCCCAAAAGGTCTTCACGGCGCCCTGGAAGATCACCATCACGCCATTGGATACGTGCGGGATCGTCCAGCTTAAGGGCGGGAAGTATCAAAAAGTCCTGAAGAAAAACAGCCCTTTGACACGGGCTCTGATCGCAAATTATCACACGTGGTACAGGCAGGGGCTTATCAGTAAGGATAAGTATTTGATCGGGGCCGAGTTGAATCGACAAGTCAACCAGAAGCTCCATGCGAGCAGCACGACGCTTTTCGATACGGTTGCCATATATCTGGCGATGTCAACCGATCTGGTCAAGATGGAAAAGCTGGGGATTCGAGTCGCAGACGACGGGCATACGAAAATCGATGAGAAGGCCAAAGTGATTGACTGCGCCACCGAATGGATAAGCTTGGGTGCGTTCGAGGATTTCCTGGTCGAAAGACTAACGAAGTAGCCGATTAAAGGTGTATTGCATATCAGGTCAAATAAAATGGGTGGCCACCTCAAAGCCGTAGGCTTTGGGGATGGGGCGTTTAAAAAGCCATCCCCAAGCTTCGCTTGAGGCTGCCACCCAATTACAGGTTTAGAACCTATATCTTTGTATGCTATGAAGTAGTGAGTTTAGCTTGGGACAGAACCAACCAAAAATTGTCGTGGTCGGCAGCTCCAATATGGACCTGGTGGTTAAAACGCCGAGAATCCCGTTGCCGGGGGAAACGATTTTGGGTGGCGATTTTCTCATGACGCCCGGCGGTAAAGGGGCCAACCAGGCGGTGGCGGCGGCAAAACTGGGCGCTTGCGTGTACTTCATCGCTAAGCTGGGCAAAGATATCTTCGGCGATCAATCTCTGGCCAACTTCACGAAAGAATCGATTCACACGGAGTATATCACCCAAACCGACGACGCTTCCTCCGGCGTGGCGTTGATTACCGTTGACGATGCGGGTGAAAATATGATCGTGGTCGCTCCGGGCGCCAACGGAATGCTGTCGCCCGAGGACGTCGAAAAGGCTCAACCGGCCATTGCTTCATCGGGCGCCGTCGCGGCGCAGCTTGAGGTGCCGCTGGAGACGGTCGAATACGCCGCCCGGCTGACCCGTCGTTCGGGCGTGCCGTTTATTTTGGATCCCGCGCCGGCCCGGGCGCTCGGCCCGGAATTGCTCGAAAGGGTGGACGTTCTGACACCGAACGAGACGGAGGCTCAGATTTTAACGGGCATTGACGTGACGGACGAAGATTCTGCGCGCCTGGCGGCTGAGAAGCTGCTGGCTTTCGGCGTCAAGGCGATTGTGCTCACGATGGGGGCAAAAGGTTTCCTGCTCTGCGAGCCAGGCGAGATGGAATTCATCCCGGCCATCACGGTCGAGGCCGTGGATACCACCGCGGCGGGAGATGCATTTACCGGCGCTCTGGCGGTCGGTCTCGCTCAAGGCAAGACACTTCGCGATGCGGCCGTGTTCGCTAATCACGTTGCGGCTTTGTCCGTGATGACCATGGGCGCGCAATCTTCGATGCCGAGCGCCGAGCGCGTCGAGAGTTTTATCCAACAAAAATCTGCTGAAGGGGTAAGCAATGAATACGCATGAAAGTGTCAGATCAAGAATTCTCGTTCTCCTGATCGTGATGTCCCTTCTCGTGCCGATGGGTTGTAAAAAGCGCGAGGCCGACCAGGCGAAAGATGACCAGGCGATGACGTCTGAGGCTGAAAGACCGAAGGTGGCCTTGATTATGAAATCCTTGGCCAACGAATTCTTCAAGACGATGGAGGAAGGCGCCCGGGCGCATCACAAGCAGCACGCCGATGACTATGGCCTTATCGTGGTCGGCATCAAGGACGAGCAGGACGTGGCCAAACAAATTGACTACGTGGAGCTGATGATGGCTCAGCGGGTCGATGCGATCGTGATCGCCCCGGCCGATTCCAAAGCCCTCGTCCCCGTCTGTAAGCGGGCCATGGATGCGGGGATCATCGTCGTCAATATCGATAATAAGTTTGACGATGCGGTCCTTGCGGAAAAGGGCGTTCAGATTCCCTTTGTCGGCCCGGACAATCGCAAGGGCGCCCGACTCGCCGGCGAGTACCTGGCCGCCAAACTAAAGCCGGGAGACAACGTGGCGATTATCGAAGGGATCCCGAATGCGTTCAACGGGATTCAACGCAAGCTCGGTTTTGAAGAGGCCATGAAGACGGGCGGCATGAATATCGTCAGCTCGCAATCGGGCTACTGGGAGATGGCCAGGGCCGAGCCGATCGTCTCGGCGCTGGTTACCGAGCACGCGGACCTCAAGGCGGTGCTCTGCGCCAATGACAATATGGCCCTGGGTGCGGTCTCGGCCATCAAAACCGCCGGAAAAACGGAAGATATCCTGGTCGTCGGGTTCGACAATATTTCCGCCGTGCAGAGACTTCTTAAAGAAAGCAGGATTCTCTGCACCGTCGATCAACACGGTGACAAGCTGGCCATCTACGGCATCGAGTACGCCCTTGAAATGCTCGCAGGGCAAGGGACGCCTTCCGACAAGGAAACGCCCGTTGATTTGATCACGGCGGAAACGCTTTCATGAAATCCGCGACAAGCAAGACCATTTTCAAGGCCTCCGGCATCAGCAAGTCCTTTCCCGGCGTGCAGGCGCTGTGCGCCGTTGACTTTGACCTGAGAGAAGGGGAGGTTCATGCCCTCGTCGGCGAAAACGGTGCGGGTAAAAGTACGTTCGTAAATATTGTGGGCGGTTTGCAACGTTCCGACTCGGGCCGCATGGACCTTGACGGGCGAGCGTATCAACCCAACACCAAAAGGGACGCTGAGGCGCACGGGATTCAAATGGTGATGCAGGAATTGAATCTGATTTCCACGCTCAGCGTCGCGGAAAACATCTTTATTGAGAAGTTGCCCGGCCGGTTCGGATTCGTGAACTATAACAAACTCCACCGTGCGGCAAAGGACGTCATGGAGCGCGTGGGTCTGGGCGACGTGGCCCCCGATGTTCCCGTGCGGCTGCTTGGCATGGGTCAGCAGCAGATGGTTGAGATCGCCGCGGCCCTCTCGCGGCGTTGCCGGATACTGATCCTGGATGAGCCGACGGCCTCGCTGACCGACCGCGAAATTGAACTGCTTTTCGGCCAGATCAGAAGACTCAAGGCCGAAGGCGTGGGTATTATTTACATCTCGCACCGGATCGAAGAAGTCATCGACATCGCGGATCGTGTCACCATCCTTCGGGATGGTAAGGTCGTCGCAACGCATCCGACGCGCGACGTGAACGTGGAGGACGTGATCCGAATGATGGTCGGTCGCGACCTGGAGCATGAGCATCTGCGGAGCGGTTCGCAGGCGGGCCCGGTCGCTCTTCGCGTCGATGGGCTGACCGTCGGCGAGAAGGTCAGAGACGTCAGTTTTAAGGTTCGCCGGGGCGAGATTCTGGGCGTTGCGGGGCTGATGGGCTCCGGCCGGACCGAAACCATGCGCGCGGTGTTCGGCGCCGACCGGGCGGACCGCGGGCGGATCTACTTATACGAAGCCGCCGAACCGGTCGGGATTCGCACGCCCCGTGACGCGGTGCGAAACGGCGTGGCGCTTCTCACCGAGAACCGCAAGGAGCAGGGGCTTTTGTTGACGCTGGCGGTGAGGGAAAATATCTCTTTGACGCGACTGGGTGACGTGAGCCGGCTGGGCTGGATGGACCGGTCGAAGGAAAGCTCGGTGGCCGGACGGTATATCGATGCCTTATCCGTGCGCTGCGCATCCGCCGAGCAGACGGTCGGTGAGCTGAGCGGGGGCAATCAGCAAAAGGTGGTTATTGCGAAATGGATATATCGAGATTGTGATATTCTTATTTTCGATGAGCCGACACGGGGTATCGACGTGGGCGCCAAGTTCGAGATTTACCACATGCTGACGGAGCTGGCGGACAGAGAGAAGGCCATCATTTTTATTTCGTCGGACCTCAAAGAGCTGATGGCCGTGTGCGATCGGATCATGGTCATGTCGGCGGGCCGGGTCGCCGCTGCCTTCGACCGGGGACAGTGGAGCGAGGAGAAGATCATGTCGGCCGCGTTCAGCGAATATCTGGGCGATAAAGAAGGTTAGATTATGACAAGTGAATTTGTACACGGATTTGGAGCGGGTGGCAGCCTCATCCCTTAGGGATGGGGATGGTCATTGTCATTGGAGCCATCCCCAAGCTACGCTTGAGGCTGCCACCCAATTAAAGGTAGATGACCTTCAAGTACATGGGTGACAGAGTCGTAGTCCATGCGAGAGATTTTGAAAAATAAGATATCCCAGTTACCGGCCGTCGTGACGGACTATCTCGGGATGGCGCTGGCATTAGTCGGGCTGATTATCTTCTTCGGCCTCAAGGCCGACAACTTCTTCACCCTGACCACCTTTCGGACGATGGCCAACCAGGTTCCGGATATCACCATTGTCGCGGTTGGGATGACTCTGGTGCTCATCATTGCCGGGATCGATTTGTCGGTCGGCTCCGTGATGGCCCTGGCGGGTGCGGTGCTGGGTCTTTGTTTAATTCGATTCAGTTTCCCCTTGCCCGTCGCCATCGCGGCCTGTCTGATGGTCGGCGTGCTCTGCGGCGCCGTGAACGGGCTGGTCGTTATACGATGGCGACTTCCCGCCTTTATCGTGACATTGGGGATGCTGGAGATTGCACGCGGGGCCGCCTACCTGGTCACGGAATCGCGCACCATCTATATCGGCGAGCCGGTGGAGGTCATCACGGAAGCTTCAATACTCGGTTTGTCCCTGCCGTTTATGATTGCCGTTTTGATTGTTGTGATCGGGCAATTGACGCTTTCGCGGAGTGTTTTCGGGCGCTATCTGATCGCCATCGGGACGAACGAAGAAGCGGTCTGGTTGTCCGGGATCGATCCGCGCCCGCTCAAATGTGCGGTTTTTGTTTTATGTGGCTTTCTCACCGCCGTCGCCGCGATCATCCACACGGCGCGTTTATCGTCGGCGGATCCGAACGCCGGCTATGGTCTGGAGCTTCAGGCCATCGCCGCCGTCGTCATCGGCGGCACGAGCCTGATGGGCGGGCGGGGTTCCGTCGTCGGTTCGTTCTTTGGCGTTCTGATCATCGCGGTCCTGGGGACCGGCCTGGCACAGATCGGGGCGCAGGAATCGACCAAGCGGCTCATCACGGGCTGCGTGATCGTCGCGGCCGTCATTCTGGATCATTACCGCCATCGAATCCGAAAAAAGGAGGCGTAAGGAGCAAGGATCAAAGTATCAAAAATTGAGACATGGCCACGGTTCGGCGGTGACTTTCCCGGTTTTGTGTTGAATTTTTCATTTTGTTTTCCCGGCATTTTTCGGGGATCAGGGCTTGTTTGGAGCATTTTTGGCCCGGGTGGGGGCGGTCCGATGTGGATTCGCTTGACAAAAGCCTAAAAATCCGGTAAAATTGTTACTCAAGCTATCAGGAGTACTATACCCGGAGAAAGACAATGCGCATCATTGTAAAACAAAAAGACGGCAATACCAAAGAATTACAGTTTGCACAGGGACCGATTTCAATCGGCAGAGGGGCGAACAGCCAGGTTTTCCTTCCTGATAAAGCGGTCTCGAGACAACATGCGGTCATCCACAGCACCGACGACGGCAAGTGGACCATTGAGGATATGGGATCGTCGAATAAGACGTATCTCAACGACAAAGCGATCGGCAGGGCGGCAATCAAGCATGGCGATTGTCTTCGCATTACAGATTTTGTTATCGAACTCATTTTCGAAGAGGAAGCTCTCAATGAGATGCCGACCCTTCCTGAGGATACCCTGCAGCTCGAGGCGGCCCTGGCCACACCCAAGCACGAGACGGTGGTGCGTCGTCCGGACGCCCAGCACGCCCCGGCGATGAGACTGGCGGCCTGCCGGTTGACCGATTTTTCCAAGGCGACCGAGCGCATATTCGAAGCGAAATCGCTTGATGATTTATTATTGACTCTGCTGGAAGTGACCATGGAGCAGTTTAATGCCTACCATGTTTGGTGTGCGCTGCGCCAGGGACCGGGCGGTCCGATGACCTGTCACGGGGGCAAGCGGCGCGACGGCTCGGCGGTTCAGTTGAACGAGTTGCAGCTCAGCGAAAAAATCACGCAGGCAGTTGAAAAGGGACAGTTCTTCGTGCTGCCGCGCGTCTCGGCGCAAATGGAGGCAAAAGACAGAATCCGCTCGGCGATGGTCGCGGCCATCATGCGCCCCGGCGGCTGCTTCGGCGTGATGTATGTCGATAATGCCATGATCCACGAGCACTACAGCCTCAGCGACCTCGACTATCTCATGCTCATTGCCATGCACACCGCCGCTATACTCAAGAGATTCCTCGATTAACAGGCCGTTCCATCCGGCGGCTCTATCACCGATAAAACTGATTTGAAGGATCGATCATGGATGAGCGTTTGAATCGACGCAGCTTTTTAGGATGGATCGGGGGATGTATTGCGACGACAATCCTACCCGGCAGGACGGCCAGGAGCGCAACAAAAAGGAAGCCGAATTTTATCCTTATTTTCGCCGACGATCTCGGATATGGTGACATCAACGGCTTCGGTCTGAAGGAGCCATCCGTCGAAACGCCCCATCTCAATCGCATGGCGGCGGAGGGTGCCAGGCTGACGAATTTCTATGTGCCGACCCCTTATTGTGCGCCGTCGCGGGCGACGATCCTGACCGGCCGGTATCCCTTCCGAAATGGTGTGGTGTACAATCCGGCGCCGGATGCAGGCATCAATGAAGTGGCTCTACCTCATGCTGAAATCACCATTGCCGAAGCGCTGAGTACCGCCGGCTATGCCAGTATCTGCATCGGCAAGTGGCACCTCGGACATACGCTTCCATACTTGCCGCGCCGGCAGGGCTTCGATGAATACTTGGGGATTTTGTACTCGAACGACATGCGCCCGGTGCAGCTTGTCGAGAATGAAACAGTCGTCGAGTATCCCGTCGTCCAGGCGACGTTGACCCAACGCTACACGGATCGGGCGCTCGATTTTATCGAGCGTCATGCCGCGTCCGGGCGTCCCTTTTTCGTCTATTTACCTCATGCGATGCCGCACAAACCGCTGGCGGCCTCCGAGGATTTTTACACGCCGGAGACGCCCGAGGACCTCTACGCGGATGTCATTCGAGAACTGGACTTTTCGGTGGGGCGGATCTTTCAGAAACTCAAGCAACTGGAACTGGATCAAGAGACATTCGTGATCTTCACGTCGGATAACGGCCCCTGGTACGGCGGGAGCACCGGAGGGCTTCGCGGCATGAAGGCCAAGACCTGGGAAGGGGGACTTCGTGTCCCCATGATCGCGCGCTGGCCTGGGAAGATTCCCGCGGGTCTGGTCAACCCCTCTCCGGCCGGAACCATTGACATCTTACCCACGATCCTTAAAGCCGCGGGGGTCGATATTCCCCGGGACCGTATGATCGACGGCAGGGATATTTGGCCGTTGTTAACGTCCCCACGGGCCCAGAGTCCGCATGAAGCCCTTTTTGCGATGCAAGGTCCGAACCTGGCGATAGTCCGCAGCGGCAAGTGGAAACTTCACGTGCGCACACCGGGTCCCGTGCCGAATCGCGGCGACGATTGGGTGGACCCTCGCGGCCCCGATGGCGTGACGCTTCTCGCGCCGTACGAGCAGTCTCGGCCCAGTGCGTATCCGGGGGTTCTGGGTGGTGACGGTCCGAACACGATGATGCTGTTCGATCTTGAAGCCGATCCGGCAGAGCAGCATGACCTGAGCAAACAACACCCGGACGTCGTTAAACGTCTCAAGGGCATCTATGATAAGATGGTCGCTCAGGTACCCGAATTCAAACGGCCGAAACGGTTTGACGGGCTGCGGCGCCTCAAGGGAGGCGACCTCAACTACGACAACTGACGGAGGTTGGCCGACGACCTGCGAGATGGCTATCCTTAACAAGCCCATGATTGGGGTGACGTGAATTCCAAACGGGTAGAAAGGAAGATGCCTTTATGAAGATCCGGATGTCGTTATTGTTTTTGCTGATGGTTCTTATTGTCATGGGTTGGGCGGCGGAGAGTGGCTATAGTACGGATGCCGCTGTCCTCACACAGTCCAGCGAGCCCCCCGTTATCCCCGTCGGATTGGATGCCTATCGGATGTGGGACAGACTGTGCTACCATCGCATCGGGGTCCGCGCCTATATGCGCAGCACGTACGATCGCGAGGGCAATAACCGAACGGCCGATGCCAGCCATTTTCTCTATCAGGAATCCGACGATTTCAATGTGTCGCTCGACGTCAAAGGCCCCGGCGTTTTCTACTTTAAGCGCACCAACCATTGGCACGGCAGCCCGTGGCATTATGAGGTGGACGGCGCGGATTTTATCGTTAAAGAGACCGCCACCGCCGACCCGGTCAACGCCAAGAAAAAGCTCAAAGAGACCACGTATATCCCCGAAGAGCTGTTTCCCAATCCCCTGACCTGGACCTGGTCCACGACCAAAGGAGCCGACCTGATGTGGGTTCCTCTGCCGTTTGAGAAGTCGTTTCGTATGGCCTACACCCGTACGTTTTATGGCACGGGGTACTACATCTACCACATCTTCAGCCCGGGAATAGAGCATCTCAGTCGGCCTGTCCGGTCATGGGACAAAGCGCCGCCGCAACGCGACGTGCTGGATTTGCTTAACCGTTCCGGCTCTGATATCGCACCGATCGGTCCGGACGTCAAAACTTACTCAGGCACGCTTCAGATGAAGCCTTATGCGTGGACTACGGTGGCGGAGTTGAGCAAGGCCCCGGCGACGATGCGTGCGTTAAAATTCACCGTGCCGCGAGAGGAGGCTTATGCGTTCGGCCGGAGCCGTTTGCGTGTGACCTGGGACCATCGCTGGCATGCGTCGATCGATGCCCCGATCGACCTGTTTTTCGGAACCGGACATCTCTATAATAACAACGACCGTGAGTATCTGGTCAAAGGATTCCCTTCGGTCATCCGCTACGACGTCGAAAATGCTCACCTGTCGTGTTACTGGCCGATGCCGTTTTTCCACCATGCAAAGATCGAAGTCCAGGAAAGGGAAGGTAGGACCTTTAAGAATATCAAGTGGGAGATTCGCACGGAGGACTTCAGCGATCCGATCAATCATGTCGGTTATTTTCACGCCACTTATAGCGATCATCCCGAGCCGGCGCTGGGCCGGGACGTCATCTTTTTGGATACGTCCAAAGTTGAAGGCGGCGGCCACTGGAGCGGGAATTTTGTGGGTATGAGTTGGATCTTCACACGCAACGGCTACCTGCCCACATTGGAGGGCGATCCACGATTTTTCTTCGACGACAGCCAAACGCCACAGGCCTGGGGCACGGGAACGGAAGAATGGGGCGGGGGCGGCGACTATTGGGGTGGGCGGAATATGACCCTGCCCCTTGCCGGCCACCCGGTCGGGACGAGAAAGAAAGATGCCAGGGATGAAAAAGATCTGCTCAACTCCGCCTATCGCTTTCTGATTGCAGACATTTTCCCCTTCGGTAATCGTGCGGTGATCGGCCTGGAGCACGGAGGGACCAATACCTCGACGGAGCACTATTCCGGCGTCGTGTATTGGTATGGGATCGATGCTCCCAGCCTGGTTCTCACCGACCATTTTTTCTGCTGTGATGAGAAGGTTGAAATCCGTGAACACGAATACAAATCTCCCACGGCGAGCGAGCCTTACGAACTTGTCTCACGCTACGAGTGGGGCCCGGACCACCAGGGCGCGCGGATGCACTTTCCCGCCGAGCGGGACGAGGTGCGCACGATGAAGGGGACGTCGCAGTTTAAGATGCGATTGGATCCCAACAACCTGGGGGTAATGCTCCGGCGAAAGTTTGATTACCTGTACCCGAACCAGTGTGCGAACGTGTGGGTGAGGCCGGATCGTGCCGGGGCCGGGTGGCGCTATGTGGGCCAATGGTACACCGCCGGCAGCAATACCTGCGTTTACAGCTATCCGCGTTCCGAAGGGGAGCTCGGCAAAACACAGCATACTATTATCACGAGCAATCGCCGGTGGCGTGAAGAGGAATTTCTCATTCCGCGTCACTTGACCGAGGGCGTCAAACGCCTGGAGATCAAGATCGAACACGTGCCCGATGATAGAGAGCTTTTCCCAACCCGGCTTTTCCCGGCCGAATCGCTCTGGAGCGAGTCGCGCTACTGGGCCTATTGCTACAAAATGCCCAGAGTAACACTCATCGGGAATAATTAGTCTCCTTTATGGAAAGCAGAGACTAACGATGTCATTCCCGCGAAAGCGGGAATCTACTAAAGTCGTTATGTTCCTGGATCCCTGCTTTCGCAGGGATGACAACACGAACCGGTCAATTTGAGTAATATAAAATCCTTACATCCCTGAGACGTGGTAGCTCATCGGCGGGATTGTCTTTCCGTCGGGGAAATGGAAAGGCGTTTCGCCGAAATTGACTGTGATCGTGACGCCGTTGGCGAAGGTTGTTTGCTGGACGTCTCGGTCCGGCGTGAAAAAACGGTGATCGGTCATCTCCGCATAGCCGACCGCGCGAACGGCCGGACAGACGTTTTTGTAGCTTTGGGCGAAACGGTCCTTGTATTGCTCCCACACCTGACTATTAAACATGAACATCGGGGGCGTGCCGTACAGGATGTTGAAAAGATCCCGTTTATCCCAGATCGCTGGCAGCTTGTTGTTATAGTCGCCCCAGTACCACTGGGCCACCACGCAGTCGTGATAGACCAGCTCCCAGAGGGGCAGCCGATATTTGTGACCGACCTGAAACTTCGCGACGCGCTCGGGCACTTCGTCCCAGAGCTTGCCCATGCTTCGCCCGGCGTCGGGGACGCGATACGGTCCGAGGCTGAGCATGCCCTCGAAGTAGTGCACGACCGGCACGGCGGCGTCGTGGCCCGTCTCGCTGCCGGTCACCAGCTTCATATCCTCCGACATATACCGCAGAAGCTCCATCTTCCAATGCCGGCTGTCGCTGCGGGTCATCGGATGGTCGGGATGGAAACACTCCCGCCACGGCGAGGCGGTCGTCGTATCGATGAACCGGCAGCGGTAGGGATGCGTTTTCAATTCGGCGGGCACGCGCTGCCGGGCGTGCTTGATCGCCTGCTTGTCGCACAGCACGGCGCAAGGATACATCTGGCCGTCCTTACCCCGGACGCGCCAGCCTTTGCGCGGTTCGCCATTCTCGTCGAGCATGATGTCGTCGGGAAAGCCGGCTTGGGTCCAGTCGGGGTGCTGGCCGCGGAGTTTGTCTTTGACGATTTGCGGATCCATCAGGTCCTGGTAAATATCGTAGCGGCTCGTCAGGATGCCGCCCATTTCGTTCATCGCCTCGATAATAGGTGGAGATCGGCGATGGCTCCAGAGGATGCGCTCGATGCCGACCGATTTCATTTTGCGAACAATCGAAAGGGCGTCCCTGTCCCAGCACCAGACGTTCACAGCTCCGATGAGGGCATCCACGTTCGGATTTTCTTTGCGTTTTTGTGCGAGCGTCTTGAGCTTGCCGATTTCCTCTGCGTGCTGGCGATAGCGCTTGCAGATGGCGACGTGGCCGCCTTTGTCAAAAAAGACGTAGCGCAGCTTTCGGCTGTAGCCAAAGACGCCTTTCTGAGACTGCCACTTCGGCGCGACGCAGAGCGTGTCTTGTATTCTGTTGATATGGATGGTCGCATCGTCGGGCGTTTCGATAATGGCCATGTGTCCTTGCCGGCCGTCGGTCACACCCCAGAAGGCCATACAAATGCCGTGACCGCCATAAGCCGAAAGCCATCTTGTTTTGATCGACGCATCGTCCACCGGATATGAGATCCCTTCGTTCATCGGGATCACCAGGTACGTACCGGATTCGGTGACAAACGGATGCGGGAAACTCAGTGTACTCTTCAGATTTCCTTCCGCCGAGAGTTCCACCGTGAACTCGGGCTGCTCTTCGTCCAGCCGGAGCTTCACGTGGACGTCGAGATTGATCCCGGGCTGGCGCCAGGTCATATCGATTCCGTCCGCGTTTCTCGCGGCCTCTGTTACTTTGCCTCGGGCCAGAACTTTCTGTTGCCATGTGCATGGGATTCGCTTATCGGTTACCGACAGGATTCCATCCTCTGTATTAACTTCCACCGAGATTGAGGCATTGCTCACGGTCAATTTCTCTGCGAAAGCGCCGGACGAGCCGCATAGCAGCACGATGAGCAATATCTTGAATCTTCCCCATGTTACGCTCATATTATCTCTCCGAAAGTGCCTAAGGTTAAGAATGACTAAAGTGCCTAAAAAAGTTGAAAGCGACTCCAATGTTCTCCAGATCACTTTAGTCACTTTAGCTCATTTTAATCACTTTTGCTCACTTCTTCCTGGCTTTTTCAAGAACTTCTTTGAGCGAAACGGAAGCTCCACCTCTGGCCTTGGATTCGTCGGCGGCGGACATAAAGGCAAAGATCTCTATCGTCTCTTCCTTCGAGACGGGGACTTTTCCGGTTTTGAAGAACTTGATGATCTCGTCCACCAACGGTTCGTAGCCGCCGTACTTACCGGTCTGGGTGATGGCCTTAGTTCCGAAAACCGTCGCGCCATAGTCGTGCCGGCCTTTTCGGAGACCTCTGTAGGTGCCGATGCGTCCGCCCTCCCAGAGTCCTACGACGAATTCATAGTCCTTGGTCTGGACGCGCCGGACGGACTGGCAGCCGGTGCCCATGACGGCGAAGAGAATTTCGACACCGTGCACGCCGTACCAGTACAGGTCGGGATGGTGCTCCTCGAGGCTGCACGGGCTGAAAGCATCGCAACCGAGGATGTCACCGACCTCGTTGGTCTTTTTCATTTCAACGATCCCGGGCGAATAACGCAGCGACGAGCTGGACCAGCACGGTACATTATTCTCCTCGGCGAGGCGAAATATCTCGAGCACATCGGCGAGACTACCAGCCATGGGCTTGTCGATAAATAAAGGCTTCTTGGCAGCGATGACGGGCCTGGCCTGTTTAAGGTGAGGCCGGCCGTCAACGCTTTCCAGCAGCACCCCATCAACTTTTCGGCAAAGTTCTTCAATTGAATCGACGATCTCCACGCCATATTGATCTCGAAGCTGCTCGGTGTATTTGTCCACGCGGTTGGCCGAGGATGGGATGTCCGGAGAGCCGCCGGAGTATCCCGCGACGACTTTACAGCCGTAATTTTTCTCCGGGTTGTTGATCACCCTGGTAAAGGCGGTGACATGTGATGTATCCAGGCCGATCATGCCGAGACGAAAAACTTTCTGCTCCGCTTGGGTGACGGACGGCAGGGCGATCAGTAGGACCAGTGAGAGTGTTAGCAGGGTGTTGCGATTCATAGTCAGGTCTCCATAATGAATAGTGTTTAGTTGTACTGAGGGATTTTCATGCGTTTCCCTTTTTTCAGCGCCGATTCATGCGCGACGATACCCGGCACAGTATAAGCCAATGACTCATAAATGTCTATGGCCGGTCGTCGGTTGTGGACCAGGGCGTCGACGAATTCATGCGTCAGGAACGTATGCGAGCCTTCGTGTCCGCTGTTGTGGCGCAGCGGCTCGGGGAGCCTGTCCGTCTTCCACCATTCGGGCTGTTGGTACCGCTCGAATTTCGGGGCCTTACGGACGAAACCCGCGTCGTCTTTTTCCATTCGTTCCACCGAGCGGATGATGACCGGGCCGAGGTCGTTGGGATGCGGGGCGTAGAAGCTCATTTGATCGCCGATCCACTGGGCCCTTTCGCAGCCGCGATGGGCGCCCTTCCACCAGATATTCACGCGGAAGGCGTTGCCTTGGTTCGTCCTGAACATCGCCGATTCGTTCCAGAAGGGATTGCCGTAGGTGTTGTCTTTTAGGATGGGATCGTCGTCCCCCCAGCCGTGACAGACGACCTCCATCAGGCGCTCGCCGGAAACGCCCACGAGTTGGCTCGTGCAGTGCGTCGGATAGTGCATTGGCGCCAGGCCGTGTCGCCAGGTGCGCTGGCCATCCCGAAAGTAGAGCACTTCCAGCCCGGGGTGCTGATACTCCGCCTCGCAGTAATAAAGCGAGCCGAACTTGCCCTGACGGTAGAATTTCCGCGCGGAGATGGTGGATTGCTGATAATAGCCGGTCTCCGCCATCATGTAGGTCAGGCCATATTTTTTGACGGTTTCCAGCAGCCATTCGGCCTGCTCGATGGTGGCCCACGCGGCGGGCACGGCGGAGATGACATGTTTACCGTGCTTCATCGCCTCCATCGTGTGCTGTACGTGCAGCGGGCCATCGGTGAATACAGCGACGGCGTCGATGTCCCGTGCGAGCACCAGCTCTTCGAGCGAGTTGTAGGCTCGCGGGCAGTGATAGACCTTCATCAATCGCTTGCGCCGGTCCTCGCGCAGGTCGCTGACGGCCTGGACGATACAGTCCGGATGCTCGTGCCACTGGAAGGACGTTCCGAAACCGCCTCCCACAACGCCGATGCGAGCCTTCTGAGGCGCGGTGTTCACAGCTATCGCGCCCTGTGGGAGTGACATGGCCCCCGCAAGCGTCAGACTACTGTGCTTGAGAAAATCACGTCGTGAGTGACACTGTACCATACGATGATAACTCCTTCCTGTCGGACCGGAACGTTAGTCCAATTCTTTGATAAATATATTGGCGAACTGAACGGGATCGCCGTGATGCTGCAATGCGATAGGCCCGCGTTCGGGCAGGCTCGGCAGCCGGGCCTCGCGGATGACCGTTTTTCCATTCAGCGCGACGGTGACTCTGTCGCCGATAGCGGTAATCTCGAAGCGGTTCCATTGACCAGCTCGGTTATCCGCATTCGAGATAGGCGTTACGGCCCTTCGCACCTCCGGCGGCATATTCTCGTCCGTGCGGTAGCCCCAGATTTCGCCCGAGCCGACGGGCCAGTTCCAGATATTGATCTGGCTCTTCGAGCTGCCTCGCAGGTAAATGCCGCTGTCTCCCGCAGCGGGCACGGAGACCGTCAATGGCTCGCCCTCTGCGTCGGTCGCCTGTAAGCCATCCGGCCCAATCACGGGAACCTGCTCAGTCTCTGACTCGGCCGGAAGACGCCAATCGACGATGAGTGTGAAGTTTCCGAATGACTCTTGCGTCCACAAGTTCTTATCTTCTGCCTGGCTCTTGCCGTCGTAGTCCAGCATCCAGTTCTTCGCGCGCCAGTGGCCTTCATGGCCCGGCGACCATTTGAAGCCGCGAAGGTCCAGCCCATTGTACAAAGAGCGGAAACCTTCGCTTTTTTTCGCGACCACGTCGGCAGGGGGATTCGTGCCGGGCAGCTCTCGGATGCGGATGTTGCGAAAATGCACTTCGCTGCCCTCAGATTCGAGACAGATGTACCCCTTGCGGGGATTCAGGTGGTAGCCGCGAGTGACGATTTTGCCGTTCACCGCCAGCGTCGCGGTGCCGTCCCGGCTTACGACGCGATAATGGTTCCACTGACCGGTCGGATTCATTCGATCCTCGGAGGGAAACGAGCGCACCCAGCCTTTCGGGTGAGGTTTGTCCGGCGTCATCGTCGCGCCGTGAATGGAAAACATATCGCCCGCGTTGCCGTCCATGATTTGTATCTCGATCGAGCGCGTGAACGGCTTTCCCACGGCGGTCACCGGATCGGAGTGGATGAACAGCCCGGCGTTGCCGCGTTGATGGAGGTGGCGCCACTCCAATTCGAGGATGTAGTTCTCGTATTGCCTCGTGGTTCTCAAGACGCCGGTCGGAATTCCCGTACAGACGATGATCCCGTCCCGAACCGTCCAGGTCTCCGGCGCGCAGTTGACGTTCACCCAGCCGTCGAGATTCTTACCATTGAATAAAGGCACGAAGCCGTCCTCAGCCGCTTGTAAAGCGGAACTAAAGTACATCATACTCATGAGAAGAAAAAGTGCGGTCCATTTCATTGTGAGGATTCCTTCATAAATTTCTACTGCTCCTGAGAGGTTACGAGATGCCCAAAGGGCCCGAGTAGCTCGTACTTGTTCCGCCAGGTTGTGTACATAATGCCGCACGCGCCCGGCGTCTCATTCAGGACTTCGAGCCATCCCCTTGGGTTCTCGAGCGTATCGCCGTCGTAATACGCTCCGGCCAGCGTCCGGAAACCCAGCGAGGAGAAGAAACCCAGACTCTCCCGGCGCTTCGCATAATACCAGCAGACGATCACGAGGTCTTTGGGAATGTAATTCCACGATCCGGCGAAGTCGCCGTCCACGAGATAATAATCAGCGTGGGCATTGTGGTTCGGATCGAACATATCCGACCAGATGAATATCTCGGCCTGCGGATTGACCTCGCGAATGATCCGGACCTGTTCGGTCACACACTCGCCGAGGATTTGTGCCATCGTAAGGCCGCGTTCTTTGCACGCCCGGCACGTCCCCCCGGCCCGGATCTCGTCCATACTGAGCAAAATCTTGTTCGGCGCCAAATGCTCGTGTATCAGGCGGGCTTGCCGGGCCCAGATGTCATAGACCGGCGGCTCGGACATGCAGGTCGTCACCTGCCCTCTGTTGATTGCCATCCCGTGGTAGTAGCTCACCCTCAGGCGCTCCCCGTCCTTGATGGCGCTTCTCGGCAGGATTTCTATCTCAGCAGGATCGTGGTCGAACCGGAAATTCAGCCTCGGATCGGTTATCGTGTCGAAATCTTTGCTCTCTTCGTACACGCGGCCGGACCTTTCACTTTCCACTTTCACGGGCGTGCCGAGCCGCCGGAGCATGTTGAGCAGCCCAACCTCCTCGACGTTAAGATCATCGATCCAGAATCGCCCGGACTGGCCGCCCCAGACGCCCACGTAGATTCGGACGGTTTCGTATTGGAGGCTGTTAAAGCCCATCACGACTTCTCGCCAGTCGGCGGTCGATGGCACGCGCGGGTCCCAGGGCGCCAGGTTCCGCCCGTCGGCGGTCAGGACCTGGATGCGAAAGCAGCCCTCGGGCTGGAGCGTGTCGGTTTTGACCCAACAACGGACGCGATAACAGCGGTTCGGGGTAACGTCGATCTCCTGCATGAGCCGGGCGTGGCCGTGCTCGTAATCGCCGAAGTTCTCGAACCGTAGCGAAGTTCTACCGCTGTTGACGATTTCTCTATCCACGAACGAGACCACGCCAGGCCGATCCTGGAGCCGGTATCCCGCAAGCCGGTTACCCTCATATTGCTCGAAGCCGGGATTGATCATTTTGGCAGGCGAGTCCGGCACGAAACGAGCCGTGTCGCCGTCCACCACAAACAGTGCCTTTTCGACGGGAATCCCCGCCGCAAGGTTCTTGTTTTGGGCCAGAATCGAGCCACCATATCCGACGGAAAAGACGATCGGGATGATCTCGATATGGCTCCGCTTGCAGATTTGCCGGACCTGTTCGAGCCGGGCGACGTATTCCGGGCTCTGCCGGTCGAGCCGGTCCAGCCCCGCCGCGAGCACCATCCCATTCAACCCACTCTCGGAGGCGGTTTGGACGATGTTCTTGATATCCGCCACATCCCCATCATTCCGCAGCGACCTGGAAACATAAACCCACCGAAATCGTAGGGTGGGGCTTGGCTCTGCCACAGGTACCCCACTGGGATGGTCTATAGCCCACCCGACAGAACCCATCATGTGGAACAAGGCGAGAAAAAAACCAAACGCGGCCAGTATCAGATGTGCTTTTAATTTGACCATAGATCACATGTTCTCCAAATAAAGTATGGATGAGTATAATACTTCAATCATGGGAAAGATGCCAAAAGATTTTGAGTGTGACATACCGATGCCGAACCTCGCTTGTCGGTGGTTACTTTCTGTCAATTTTTCGTCTGCTTATGATCTCTCCCCAGTCCCGTTGGCGAAATGAGACTAAAATCCAAATAAAGACACAGGCGATGAAGCCAAAGGTCACATTAACTGCAAACGCCTGGTGGGCGATCGATAAGACTCGCTTGCAAAACGTACTCATCACAAACATAGAAAGCGGTCGATTATGGAAGGCGTGCAAAATGCGAAGGGCTAATTGTAACGCGACAAGGCCGTGTATCAAAATCATTCCCAAGAGAAGCGCCCATCCCTTGCGATTCCAGGGAATCGGGGTGGCCAGGATCAACGCTACCAGGAAGGCGATGTACATATAGCCAGCATGACGGCTGCTATGACGTGTTCGGATCCTGGCAACACCGCCATCGGGAGCCGCGCGGGCTCGATTGAAAAGGGTGACATTCAGGTCATATTCGCTGTCGCTCAAAGGTTCAAAGTGGACGATACCGGTGGACCCGAAGGAGCTAAACAGAAAAGCTGCACCGGTGCTGTAGAATCTTGTATAAGCTTTACCTACTCGCGGCCAGGGAGCCATCAACAGCCCAAAGACGAGCAGGAAGAGACAGAAAAACCTAATAATACCTTTAGGGGTAATCAGCTTGACACAGGCTGCGTCACACTTTGACTTCGTGTCGCCCATAATAGCCAGAGAATCCAGAATAACAAAGCGAAGAATATGAACAGTGCCTGCCACACATCGATGTGCATCATGGCAAAAATCTTGGGAGAATACACACCGATCAGGAAGAGACTAACGATTCTGACGAGGTTCAGGATCAACAAAAGCAAAATCCCCGCAATTATACCAAAGAGTCTTTTCAAAAACGGCAACGGAAAGGCCAGAACCGCACAGACATACAAGGCAATGGCCTCAACCGCATCGCATCCACGTATAATTTTGACAGAAAATCTCGACGAATGAATCGATTTACGCCTGACTGTAGTGTCCTGGCCCAGGACGTCCAAGAGGCCGCCAGATACCCTGGCAATCAATTGATGATGCGAGGGCACAATTTTCTTGATATAGAACGGTGAAAACGCAATAAACACATAGAACAAAGCTAACAGAATCCCGAAGATGAACAGAAACTTCAGCACAGAATACCGGCCAGAAGATCGTCCTTCTGCTGCCACAGCTATAGCCTTTGTTTTGTTATGGGGCCCGGTCTGTTTCTTCCGACTTGAAACCGGGCCCCGTTTACGCCGTTTTTTTCTCTTACGACTTGCTGGCATAGATACTCCTCTTGCGTTCTATTGCCCTTTGCTCTTGCGTTTTTTCATTCATCCGTTGATGGCAGGTAAATATAGACTTTACACTCTTCCCCCGACATACCTTCAACGTTTCTTGCGATCCCACAGCGTACGCTTGTACCTATGCGGCTACCCGTGGCCTCCGTCGAACAATCACAATCACACCAGCCGACATCAGCAGCAACGCCATTACGATCAGACCCCATTCCGAAACCGTCGGGATCTTGGACGGCGCAAAAACGCCCGGCGCACCCTCAGCCTCGACGTTGTCAATCCACAACTCTTGCCCCCCGCCTACCACCACATTGGCCTTGTGGGTCACTCCACCAAGGAGATAGTCATGCTCATCGATTGCGCCGGATACCTCGATTGTTCCTGTGCCCTGACCAGTGGCTCCCGGACCCGTAACAGATACGACAACACCAGGGAATGGAATCACGGGGGCTTGATCGAAATTCTCCAGAGTTTCAAAGTGGCCGTTAATCCCAAGGTTGAGGTTACCTCCATACTCTCCAAAATTGAAAGAGAACTTGGACAGTTCAACGCCACCGGCGTACTTCACGGCGAAATTGACGTTGTTTGTGTGCAGCTCTTTGCCTGTTCCACCAGCCATGCCGCCGGTCTCAACTGTTAGCACACCTTTGTCTGTCCACTTGCCGCTGCCCAATGTGCCCTGGTAGAATTGACCCACAGTTATCGTCACCTTTGCCTTGCTGGGGCCCGAAGCTGTAGTGAGCGTACCTGATGTAGTGAATGTATCAGGTGCCGGGGTCGTTGAATTGCAGTCATACGTATTGGACGGCGTCAGGTCCTCGAAATCCAGAAGAACACTGTCCGCACGGGCGATTCCCGCAACGCCAAATAACATGACACCTATTAATAGAATCGACATCTTACTCATGATCTCACCCCTTTCTTCAAAGGTAAACTCGAAACGTTCGGATTCATAGGATTTCCTATCTGAACCTGCTCAACTACTCCGTTGAGCTTTCGTCTCACCAAAGTAAAGTACCGAACTTCCCTTCCAATCGCGTCTATCTGGAATCTTTTCTTTCAAACTTTACTGTGATAGCTCCTCACAATACGCACAATCACAAAAGGAACCGCTTTACTCTATGTACCTCTTACGGCGGACACTTTGAGCTGCGCGTTACCGACAGCGTGGTATCCTTATTTTTTTCGATTCTGCAACGCCCGTTGAATCTACGTTGCTACTCGTTGTCTCCGGCGAATCACTATTGCCCCGGCCATCGCCAGTAGCAACGCCATTACGATCAGACCCCATAACGAAACTGTGGGGAATCCGGTTCCTGGTATTGGCTCCCACTCAGGTATCGGGCCAAACTGGCCGAAATCTCTGTAAACGACCGTGTTTCCATCGCCGCCATTTTTGCCACGTTTGAGATATATGGCATATGTATCGGGCTTATTTGGAACTCGAGGGATATCAAATCGCTCGGGCGATCCAGAGGTTAGTTGAATATTACCATTAGCGCCAGCAAAGGGCGTGAGATTATTTGAGTTAAAGAGTGAATTGCCAGCGTTGAGTTCTTCCAAAGGTATATCTTTCTCCACGATAGCGTATCCCACCAACTCGACAGATACCGTCATCTCATTTTTGAGGTTGTTCGTGATTTCTAGTTCTAAATTGGGACTATCGGGATCAAATATTACTTCCTGCGTTGGCTGTCCTATAACGTCGCCGATACGGTTGCCGTTTTCATCTGTCCAATAGACTTCAAGAATCTTTGCTGGTAGGTCAAGCCGGTATCCAATATGAACCCATTCGCAATGCGGGATAGGCCTGGGTTCGTTATTTTCGCCTCGGAGGGGATCATGCCACCAGAGTATAGTCTCATCGTTTTCAACAGTCTCATTGCAATCACCGAAATGATTTTCATCTTTGACTCCATCGAAGCGTTGCAGAACAGTACGTTGTCCTTCCAGTACGATTTTGAGACCATGAGCCTCTTGCTCGCTGCCATTGTGTACATCCTTGTTGATGCTGAGGTAGAGAACTTGCGCCATGCAAATAGCGCCGGACATGAGTACGATAGTTAGGATAAACACACACCTCTTCATTTTCGCACCTCCTTTTTGGGATTGAGGAATCAGTCATGTATTTACGATGGCCATGGTCCATCACGTGTTGTATGCGCTTGTTATGGTGGCCTTGGTTTGCACATCATGTCCTCCTTTCTGCGCGCGGGGCGCGCCTACAGTCGCACATGTGTCCAGCAATATAAAAAAACCGCAGGATCATTTTCATTTAGCGCAGGCGCCGGAGTCAAGCGCTTTTTTGTGTTTTTCCAATTTTTTTGGCTTGTTTTGAAATAAGGTTTCTTCTAATGCGAAACAAAGATAGAAACAGGCCTTGTATTTATTACAGAAGGGGATATCCGGGGTCAGATGTGTGTTGTCTTCCTTCTGTCCTCTGTACACGGATGAACCTTCAGAGTCTATGGTTTTTTCGTTTGACTTACGCTGACGGGTGGGTACATTAAATGGCGGGTAACTAACCAGAAACGCTGTTTTCGACATTCCAACGACGCGAAAGGAGACATAGGATGGCTATAGATCGTCGTGATTTTTTGAAAGGCTCCGTGGCTTCGGGTTTGGCCTTTGCGGCGCCGACAATCCTTCAGGCCGGGGTCGCCGGCAAATATCGCACCGCCCTGATCGGCTCCGGCTGGTGGGGGATGAACATCGCCCGGACGGCGCTGCAATCGGGCGAGTGCAGCATCGTTGCCATGTGCGACGTGGACAGCAACCAACTCGACCCGGCGGCGAAAGAAATCGAGAAGCTCAGCGGCGATAAGCCCAAGAAGTATAAAGACTTCCGGGAGCTTCTGGAACGGGAGAAGCCTCAGATCGCTATCGTGGCCACGCCCGACCACTGGCATCCGCTGATTACGATCGCGGCCGTCAAGGCGGGCGCGCACGTTTACGTTGAAAAGCCCATTTGCCACACGATTAAGGAAGGCCGGGCCATGGTCAATGCCGCTCGCGCCGCCGGCCGGGTCGTTCAGGCCGGCACGCACCGGCGGATATCGCCGCACAATGTCTCGGGGATGAAGTTTCTCAGAGAAGGTAAAGCCGGCAAGATCGGCATGGTCCGGGCGTTCGTGCATGGCGGGGGCAGTCCGGAGAGTCCGAGGCCCAATCAAGAACCTCCCGAGGGTTTGGATTGGGATATGTGGTGCGGGCCGGGGCCGCTTCGTCCCTTCAATACGAAGATCCATCCGAGAGGCTTCCGGCAGTTCCTCGATTACGCCAATGGTACGCTGGGTGACTGGGGTATACACTGGATGGATCAGATCTTATGGTGGGCGGAGGAAGAACCCCCCAAGCGCGTCTTTTCCACGGGTGGCCGGCCCATCGCGGGCCCGCCGGTCAACGATGTCCGGGGCCAGACGACGGATGCCCCCGACCACCAGGTGGCCAGTTTCGAGTTCGAGAATTTCACGGCCGTCTGGGAGCATCGCCGGTTCGCCGGAAATAACGCTGAGAAGGGCGAAAACGTCGGCTGCTATTTCTATGGCACCAAGGGCACGTTTCACATGGCTTGGCGCCAGGGCTGGACCTTTTATCCGTCCGGCAGGGGACAAAAGGAGATTCATGAAGAACCTCAGCTCAACCAGCCGGACGGCCAGAACATTCTGGAGCTATGGGTGGACTTTCTCAAGGCCATCAAAACCGGATCGCGGCCTGTCTGTGACATTGAGCTGGTTCACCGCTCGACCTGTATGAGCTTGCTGGGCATGCTGTCACTCAAGATCGGCCGGAGCGTCGAATGGGACGGTGACAGGGAGCGGATCGTCGGCGACCCCGACGCCAACAAGCTGCTCGGTCGCACGTATCGCGAGCCCTGGGTCTATCCACACACGTAGTCGTCAATGTTGTGCTTACCTATACCGGAGGGTGTGGAGGACACTCGATGATGTGTTCTCGTATGATGATAATATCTCGTTGTGGAATCAGGCGATGTAGTAACGGTCGAAGATATTCACGGTTGTTTGTTGATTCTTGGGATAATGTCGCTTTGCAGCCAGAATCCTGGCGAACATATCGAGGGTCTCCTCGTCACCCGTTTCGGCGTAGCGCAGTGCCAGGGCGGTGAAGCGGAGCCCGACGTTCTCGGTCTCGCAGACTTCTTCAATCGCGGGCAAGGCCGCCGCTTTTAGGAGATCGTGATAGGCCATGAGCGCGAAAGCTCGAACGACAGGATGATTATCTTTGAGCCGGATTTTGAGGGATTCCACGAGCCGCCGCAGACGAAGATCGCCGATCATCTCGACGGAGCTTGCCCGGATCAGCCACTTGGGGTGTTCGGTGAGATCGGGGAGGATGGATTCGAGATCTTCAACGTCATGTTCACTTGCATGATCCAGGATGTCCGACATGTGGGCCCAATCCTTGTTATCCTGGGCTTGCTTTAGACGAGCTAAGATGCCGTTGGTACGTTCCATTTTTATCATCATGTTGTGTCCTCTTATCCTTAAGCGTGACACTGATATAGTACCAGCCCGATGCTGAACGTAACACAAAATCTCATATCGGTTGAACGAAATCTTAATCCTCTCCTGGGGCATTTCGAGGGGGCATGGGGCCAAACGAGCGGAATGGCCTTGAAAATGAGGTTAGATCAAACTTTTCTGGTCACACGACGTAATATATGGTAGAATATAGCCATAGCGAAGAGGGAGTTGGAGTTATTGAGCATATTTAAAAAGTGAATACGGGGGCGAATGGCTTCGACCGGATGTCGGAGAGCTAAGTTGCATGCCCAGGATGCCGGTTGGCCTGGCTAATCATCCGGCAACAAATTTTAATTGGCAACTCACAGTTGCGTTTGGCTGCTTAATTAGCGGCCCGTCCTGCCTGACTTTGCCTGTGGGTTAGGTAAGGGCGTCAAACAGCAGGCTGGCCGAGTCGGTTGTTCGGGCCGGCTTTGGCGAGAACGCACCGAAATAGCCGAACTGAGAGCCTGTCGTTTGGCGCTGAGTAAGGCGAAAACCAAATAAGCGACTAAGCATGTAGACGCTTGTCTTGAAGCATCTCGGGACGGGGGTTCGAATCCCCCCGCCTCCATTCCCCCGTTTGTGTTGTAAGTTGTTTTTCTGGTAGCAACTTAACAATATTGGTGGTGACATCGGTTTTTGGTTTTTGCACCGTATTCGCACCTACTTGTCTCAAAAGGACGCGATCCGCCACCTTTTCGGCTACTTGGGCGAGACGTTCATTTCGTGTTCTTCCGTACGTGTTGGCGGTTAGTGTCGGTGTGCTGTGCCTGGCAAGTTGTTGAGCTTCTTTGTGGTTGGCTCCGGCCTCGTAGGTGAGAGTGACGAAGCTCGTCCGTAAGGCATGGAATGCTATCTTGCCCTCCGATGTGTGTTTGGGTATCCCAGCGGCCTTCAAGTCTTTATCAAGCTCGCGTGCCGGGTGAGACGGTACGTAAAGAAGAGCGTCCTGTTGACAAACGAAATTTTTATAGAATCGCGTATAGAGCGCTTGCACGATACCACTGGCACAGAATGACTCCAACTCCTTAACCAGTCGCTTGGGCAATGGCTGAAAAGCCAACTTGCGATTCTTTGTCCAAGCAGGATTCAATTTCAAAACGTTGTTCTCCGTATCCAAATGTTGACGGGTCAGTGATCTAAGTTCACCGGCGCGCAGTCCGGTTGTCATCGCAATGATGTATAATAGCCTCAGATGTTCCGGTGCTACCTTGAGTAGGCGGTATGTCTCGTCAATCGTCAGTGCGCGATACTCTTCCTCCGGTGTTGTATCTATCTCAGCGAGTTTTTCCAAGGGATTCTCTGACAGGTAACCACGAATAACACACCAGTTACAGAAACTACAGAGGGCTTCGGTAATATTGGCAATGGTCTTGCCAGATTTGCCCCGTTTGGCAAGTTCGCGGAGCGTGGCCTCGACGCGCGGCAGAACGTTGTCCAGATCAGAAAGCACGTGGAAGTCCAGCGTTTCAGCCCAAAGTTGCAAGTGGCGATTTTTTCGAGAAGCGTGGGAATCTGCCCAGGGTCGGCCTTTGTGCCCACCCTGAAGTTTTCCCCATTCGATGTATTCGCCAACTGTATCCATGAACGAACGGTCCCGGTACTTGAAATGTGTTTGCTGTGGTTCCCTGTAACCGAGCCGGATTTGCCTGTGATCATCTTCGAGCTTTCGGGCAATTCGTACTGTTTCGGACCTGAGTTTCGAGCCGGTGAAGTATTGTTTCTTTCCCATGTAGTCAGTGAAGAAGCCCTGATACCGCCCACTGGAACTCGGTCTTTTTCGTGCTCCTGCCATTTCTCTATCCCCTTACTTTCTGCCAGCAAGATCGAAGATAATCAGCCATCGTCATATCCGCTGCGTTGGCATCTGAAGATAATTGCTTGAACTCATCTTGTCTCAAACGAATACTGGTCACTACATTTCGGCGCCGATTCGCCTTGATAGGCGGCCGCCCCCTTTTAGCTTTCCTCTTTTTATTCATATTCGTTATTATAATATGCGCACTACATTAAAGTCAAGCAGAAAATTGAGAAATTCTCTTCTGTAACTGGTCGGATTCCTTTCGGGCGGCGTCGAGCCTGTTGGTCAAGTGGTCTCTCAACGCCTGGACCGTCCAGACTGGTTCGCCGAAAAGCCGGATACTCGGCGGCAATTCCCCACGCTCGACGGCTCTTTTGATGCTCACCCTGTGCCGGTCGAAAATCTTCGCCAGCGCATGCTCCGATACAACTGCCTCGGCAGGTAAATCTCCCAACTCCCGAATAATGCCCATGCTATTACTTTGTTCTGCGTCCATCTTTCTTGAACCTCATTATTTAAGCTCGTTTCTTTCTTCGTTTTTCAACTGTGCCAAGAACGCCAACATACTTATTTGGCAATCTTGGCAACCTTCGCGTTTTTGGCTCATTATCAAGGTTTTTCCCCATTAGTTTGGCAATCTTGATTGGCAACCTTGAATCGCCGTTTTTGGCCCAATATCCCGAAGATTGCCAAGGTTGCCAAAGTTTCTGTTTGGCAATGTTGGCAGCCTTGCTTTAGAAGGGCACAGTCTCCAGCTTCATAAGCCATGTGTCTTTTTCCTTGTAACTCTTAACGTCCAATGCCTTCTTCGCCCGGTTCAATGTACGCTCGCTGATTCTGTTCTCCTTCGCCTGTTTGAAAACCTCTACGGATGGTGTCGGTTCGTCTTTGAGGCACTCTTTCAGAAAATTCTTGGCTTCCTCCAAAGCTCCGATCCCATCGTCCGTTTCCGAGCAAAGTGCCTCATCCGTCGTCATTTCAATACGATCCGGCTCAAACGCCACAACACCGTCAATAATGCTGAAAGCCAAACCCCCTGGATCGATCGACAAGTTGGCCTTTGCCGGTGTCAGAAGACGCCGGTTGGGATTGTCTCTGTCCTTGGATACTACCCATACTGCTCGCGCCGCCGCCGTGAATGCCAAACTGCCGAGAGTCCGGTAGATTGCTTTAGTTCCTTGGTTCTTCGTTAAATGGCTGACTCCCACGACCGCAAGTTGGTGTGTTGCCGCCAACGCCGATAACGGTGCTAATACCCCTCGGACTTCGGCATTTTTATGTGAATCTGTCTTGCCCATATAGGCCGTGAGTGGGTCTATTACCACAAGTCGAGTTTCCGGCGTCTCGGCAATGGCTTGCTCGAGCGCGGACAGGTGCTTTGTAACATTAAAATGACAAGAACCTTCACATTTAGGATCGTCGTAGGTTATGCCCTGAATTGCCCGGATTCTCGTCAGGTCTGCTTCATGATCCTTGAGTCGTGGTACGATAGTGTCGGAAACATCGTCTTCCGCGCTTAGGATAATGACTGATCCTTTTTGAATCGGTTGTTTGAATGGATCGTCCGCCCAGGGCCTTCCGGTAGTCACCTGCGCGGCAATATACAACGTCAGAAACGACTTGCCCAGACCTGGATCGCCGACAAGCATGGAGAGTTTGCCCAGCGGTATGCGATTATCCCACAACCATTCGACTTTTTGTGGTTCAACGTCTTCGAGTCTGATAAGGATAGGCGTGGGTATGTATTCACTGTTTCTTTCCCATACTATTGTTTCTCGCGCGGTCGTTGTTGGCTTGAAGGACTTCGTTTGATCTACCAGTTGTAGCAACTCGCTGGCGGTCCCCCCGTTATCAAGCCAGTTGCTTATATCCTCGCCCTCACCAAGTCCAGGAAGTGCTAAAAGACGAACTTCCGCCGCTATGCCGTATAGCGAATTGGCTACAGCCTCGGCGTAACGTTGCCCCGAAGGGTCGTTGTCTGGCGTAACGCATACCAGACGACCCTTGAAGTGCTTTGCAAATTCCGGTTTCCATGAAGACGAGCTGCCTGAGGTTGTCGCTACAAGGTGAAGATCATGCAATGCGTCACTGTCTCTTTCGCCCTCTGTGATGAAAACAAAGTCTTGCAGCGACGATTCAAGCAATTCAGGCAACCGGTATAGGGTTCGCGTGACACTATCCAAATCCCAAATAAATCCCCCATTCCCGTCCGGTCGCCGTTGCCGAAAATCCTTTGGATCGAAGCGGCAATTTTGATAGAGCAGCTTGCCAGCTTTATCTGTGTAGTCGTACGTTTTAACTATCTTCTTCATCAGGTTTTCTCTCCCCCCTGCTCTGATACCGTTTGGCCGGAGATTTTCGATTGTGGGCGCACAGAATGGCCGCCACGGGCATTCTGTGGAGGCTGGTAAGGTCTCACGGTGAAAAGCGGACAACCTAAATCAGTACAATTCCGGATTTCCTCAATTTGCCAACAGACGCACTCCAAACAGAAAGAGTTAATGGCTGCCCGAAGACTCTTGCCAGAGACTGCCCGGTCGTAATTGGCTCTGTACGAGCGCGGCATTTGGGAACGGCGTTGTTCGATCTGTTGTTGTCGTTTTGCGTTCATATTGATCCCCCCGTATGTTTTAAGTCCACATATCGACGCAGCAATCGGTCAAGTAGCCGCCAACCAAGTTGATTCAATTCACGATCCAAGGGAAATACCAAGCAAAACAAAAGTTCGCCGATGTCAATTTGGAGATTTCCACTTGACCTTTTTGTACAGACGGGGTATGATTTGTTCTGTAGATTGTTTTTTGGGGCCGTTGTTCGCGCAGCGGTCCTTCCGCTTTTAGTCAACATTGTTCGATCTCCTTTCTCGTTGAGAATTCCTTTTGACTTGGGCAGCCCATCATAATCCACTGTTCGATGTCACTCCTGCGCCAGCGGATTGCCCCTGCGATTTTCACAGTTTCAGGCAGATGTCCGGAAGACCTGTAGCGCCAAATACTTCTAACCGAGGTTGACATAATCCCTGCCAGAGATTTGGCAGTCAGTAACTGTTCGTTGATTTTTATCTCATTCATGTCAGTAGCTCCTAAATACAACCAATTATCAATTTTCTTAACACACTTTATCCATATAGTGAAATCTGGACTGAGTCAATGCAAGTAACGCTCTATCAATGACTTAAAGAAATGTCGTGCATGAGTTGAGGCATGAGTTGAGGAATTGTAGATTGGTCTATTAAAGTCTTTGCCGTGCGGTGGAAATGGCCCAAAGACTGTGTTTTAGTGTATCAGAACATTTGGCGAAATATGAGTTGAAGCATGAGTTGAGATTTGTTGAGGAAAATTGAGGTGTTATGGCTTTTTATTTCTATTCTTCCATGCGTAAGTATGTCGGACGGCGTCTGCCGTTGTATTTCTGATTTCTTCCGCAATTTGTGGAGCGGTCCATTTTGGATGGAGTTTCAAAAGTCTATCCACATCGCCATTCAAGGCTCCTTTGGCATGTTTCTCACTTTTGCTGGAAGTTCTCCTTATTCTTCCTGCATTCAAGTGCTGACGGTTGGCCACCATACTTGTCAAGCACGTTTTCGGTAGTGTCGCTCTGCGTAAATCCGTAGAGTTGTCGGCAATCTGCTTGTCCATGACTCGGCCAACACTGACAGCGTGCCGCTTATGCAGTCTGTAGAGTGCCTTAATAGCGACCTCTCTGGAGTCGGTGTGTACATATGGAGCGATTTCGTGAAGCTCCGCTCCGCATTTCTTAACGAAGCCCACGTCCGTCATGCCTTCTATCTGATTTGCGAATCCAACAAACCCCGCAGCCATTGCTCTGTCGTGGGTGTTTGTGAGTTCGTCCTTGAATATGTCCAGCGCATACCCCCATTCAGGATCGTACTTTTGACATTCGCTGGCCAGTGTTGCAAATCTTCGGTCGATACATTGAGAGCAAGTGCCACAATGTTTTTGCTGATCCACATAATTTGACTTTGCGCAGCTTCGCGTCTGTTCAATTTGCGGCTCGTGATGCAGTTCTTTTAATCTCAAGCAGACTTCAGTTTTTGTTTTTGCAAAGTAGGGATTCTCGAATGTGAAGTCTGAGTCCGTAAGCTCAGACACAAATTTAGAAAGCAGATATAGAAGCTTGGGATGTGTCGAGCGCGTCGAACGAGCTTGGAGAGTCTGCCCATCAAAAGAAAGATTGCAGCTTACGACACCGTTCTCGTAGAACTTGACACGATTCAACCCAAAGATACGAGCAACAATCGTACCCAAAGAAGCGTACAGGAAAGAACGTGTACGCTGACTTGTTTCCTTTGTAATTTCCTTCTTTTTGTTAATCATTACAGGCACGTGAACTGGCTGAAGGCCCCTTTCGAGTAAATCCGCATTTTCTCGAACGGTTATCGTCAGATAATCAAACAATATCCGTTGCAAACGGACTAATTTGTAGTTGGACCGGTGACTGACCAGTACTGAACGTTTCTTGTTGGCCACCAGTTCATCCACTGCGCCAGTGAACGAATCAATTCCACCTGAGAATAGCAGGACTTCGTCATATTGGTACTTCGGTGCGGCATCGCTCGGAAAGTTCAAGAACTGAAGATACCGGTCTTTTTCCTGGGAGACAAAGTCAAATGTGTAAGTGTCTCCTGACCCAAAAGACAAAGCGTCTTCAAGTATCGCTCCGACCTCTGGGTCTGTCCAAACATCATATTCTCTAATTGGGATTACGAAATGAAGATATCTGTGCCATTTATCTCCATAGTCAAATCTTACAAGACCACCGCGTGACACGACCTGGTCGGCGACATAAACATACGTGGCCACTTGCAGTAGATCGTGCAAGACGGGTGGTAAATCCATGACCATTTTTTCGGTGAGAGTTTCTATGTCCAAATATATCTCGCCTTTATCCTTCTCTTTGCCCAGTTGAAGCTCATGGACTTTGACTCCTCTTTTCGCACTTTTCGATACGCCGCCACACAGGATGAGATGTTCTTCAGGCATTTGCACCATCCCTCCTCTGTAGCTCGCTCTTGATTTTTTCTAAGGCTACTGGTATGAATATTGTTTTAACATTCTCGGTAGTAATGCCCCCTCTGAATTCTGTTGCAGAGGGCCAGCAACCAGAGATTTCTTTCACAATTCTTGCTGTTTGGTGACAGTGTAGCGCCAAGCCATCCTTAAAATCTTGACAAGCGGAGGTCGATGTGAATTGCTTGCTGGGGCCAATGTGGTTCGGCAACTCTCGGCTCAAGTGGTAATCGAAGAACCGATAAAGAAACCATCCAAAGAAATTCTGGCCTATCGAACTGAATTGCTTTGGTGTCGCATATTTCTTCAATACATTCTGTAAATCTCCTACAGTGGCCCCGAAAAGGCTTCCTGTCTCATTATGGTATATTTCGCTCAAAGCATCGACGGCTGAGAACCTTGCCATCTCGGCCAAGTCCGTGCGATGTCCTGCTTGCCTAAGACTGCGATCCAAAGCATCATCGAATGCCCCAACAACATCCAACAATGACGTTTTTGCTGAAACTGAAATACCCAAATCGGCAAGCTCTTCAAAGAACCGTTCATGTCGAGAGGCCCAGACAATCTTCATCAACGCAAAGGCAGCATAAGCAACCCCTTTATCCTTCTTCGCCATCTCAATACCGCGACTTGCAGCTTGGCTGGTTGCGTTAGCTATTCGATCCACGCTGTCAGTTGTTCTGAGCAGGGCTATAACCTTTTTCCAGTTCCTTGTGGCTGGAAGTTGGCCTAAAATTCTATGTCCCATTATTCACCTTGCTCTCCCATTGCTATGGCGCTCGGGTTGTGACTTTTGTCAATTTGGTTGCTGTTGGTTTCTTTCCTGCTCCATATCGACTAATTGAGTGCCTCTTCAACGATGGCGATTTCTTCATCGGTTAGGCCGTAAAGTTTGTAAACCATCAGGTCAATTTGAGTTTCTAATTCTTTTTCTTCGGTTTGTTTCTGTGGATTATCTCGATAATCGTTGTCTTTGGTGATGGCAAGGATATGGTCGATGAGGTTTTCAATTCCATCCTGGATTTTCTTACTTGCCAATTTAATTGGTAAATTTTTTATCGAGGAAATTCTGACTTGAGGGAAAATATTACCACCTTCTGAGTTTGTTTTTTGGTAATAAAATTTGAAAAGTCTGGAGTTAAAAAGACCTAACACATATTTTGTTTTAAAGCGTTTATCAATTATGTGTGTGCTGTGAAGTGTATGTTCATAGAATCTATTCTTATCGTCGAAAGTTGCAATTATTTCTTTAGCTACAAAACGTGATAGAATTTTTTCTCTATTAAATATTTTGGGATTACGCATCCATAAGCCGGGTCTTTTTGAACCTTTTCTTTTAATCTCCTCTTTCATCATTTCTTCAGGCTTGTAATTACACCAAACGTCAGTACAAGATAAATGAAATTTTGAAAGATGTTTTCCAAAATAAATCTTTTTACTATCTTTATCTTTTCTTTTGGTAAGAAACAAAATATCTTTTATAGCGCCAGCAACAATGCCATCTCTAACCTCTCCGATTTCTTTAACCTTAAACGTATCTTTCTTGATTTGTGAAATTAGGTGATCAATTTCGGTGTTTATATCCAACCTAAAAATGACTTCAGGATCTTCTAAAATTTTAGCTATTTCAACTTCAAAAAGTGGTTGAACTCTTTGGGTTATGAATCTAAATGTTTTATATCGAGGTATCGTGGATTCTCTTGGGAAGTGATTTTCGACAATAACACTGTTGACTTGTGCCTCTTCAAAAACCTTATTATCAATTTTGACAATCGTCACATCATGGTTTCTACAAATAATTTTACGTGCAGTAACAAACTGCTTATTATTTAAAAACTTTCCAGGAATTATAAACGCAAAAACACCAGAAGAACGTGATTTTATCTTCATCGCTTTTTCTATAAACAGCGAGTACAGATCAAATCTACTATAGCAGTTTCGTAAATAGTCTCAAAATATCTTCTCTTATCCCAATCAATATCTTCAATCCCTTTATACGGCGGATTTGCAATTACCACATCAAATCCGCCTTTTTGATGAAATATTTCCGAGAAATAGATCTCAAAATCAAATTCAGTATGTCCATTGGTAATCTGTCTAATAAGACTATCAATTTGGTTTCTGTAATTCTGTTTCTTGGCCGGATTTGTCTCTTCGAAATAAAGCGGTTTTAGTTTTTCCAATTCAGTAAAGAGCTTGTCATTAAACAGGTTCTTCTCTACAGCCACCAGAGAATCGCCACAGACAACCTTATAGTCCAGGTTCGGCAGCGGCTTGATATTTTTAATGTCATCCTCATCCACTACTAACGAGAGCCATAGTCGCAATTTAGCGATCTCTACAGCGCCAGGATCAATATCCACGCCATAAAGAGAATGTTCAATACAGCGGCGTTTGAATTCATAAGGCGTGCGGTTGTTTCCCTGAACAAAGGTTGACAGTACATTTCTCGCCCGCACAATTTCGCTCATCATCCCTACAGGAAAAGCGCCGGAACCTACTGCCGGGTCGCAGACAGTGATCTCTTTCAATTTATCGTCAATCAGTTTGGCGTTGTTGCGGATGCTTTCAGGTAGTATATACGAATAAGTTCTTGTTTCTTTGCCTTTGCTAATTACTCTCGCTTCATTTTCGCTGACATGTTCGCCGATGTGTACCAGAGTTTCAATATCTTCCTTACTTACCCTTGAGGCAAGTTCTGTGGTAAGATAATTTATCAAGCTCTGCTGACACATATAGTGGACAATCTGACGCGGTGTGTAGTAA
>Ga0272442_10001253_pt1 | contig 38981 bp, 26 predicted proteins | sample SSMForm2O_FD_200262 | JGI IMG/M metagenome (GOLD analysis project Ga0272442, IMG submission 200262) | Marine sediment archaeal communities from Little Sippewissett salt marsh, Falmouth, MA, United States - SSM-Form-2O | ecosystem: Environmental > Aquatic > Marine > Wetlands > Sediment ... | reverse complement strand
TTCTGGTGGATCATGTCAATGTGCTATATGCAGGACAAAACCTTACGAGAGGAGCAAGAAGATGATTGACAGAAGAGATTTCCTGAAAGCAGGTTTCGTTGGAGGAACCGCATCAGTTGTCAGTAGTCCGTTGGCATTAGCCGGGAGCCTCGGGAACGCGATGATGAAATCAAAGCCCAATATCATCTTCATCTTTGCGGATGATTGGGGTTACGGCGATCTGGGCATACATGGCAGTTCCTTTTGCAGAACGCCTCATCTCGATCGCATGGCAAAGGAAGGGATCGATTTTCGACAGTTCACGGTTAATAATCCGGTTTGTTCACCGAGTCGCACTGCGGTGATGACGGGACAGTTTCCCGCCCGGCATTGTATTCATCAGCATTTTGCCTCGGTAGAACACCATATCAAGGCCGGGATGCCGGACTGGCTCGATCCTGAGCTGCCGTTACTTCCCAGGCTTCTTAAAAAAGCCGGCTATGTCACCGGGCACTTCGGCAAGTGGCATCTTACGAATCGCCACGTCCCCGATGCGCCGCTGCCAACCGAATACGGATATGACGAATACGGCGCCTTCAATGTTCCCGGTGTACAGATCCGGACTGCGGAGGTCTGCCCCCGGACCATCGACTTCATTCATCGCCACAAGGATGAACCTTTCTTCATCAATGTGTGGTTGCATGAGACGCATACGCCGCACTATCCGCTGGAGAAATACCTGAAACAATTCCAGCATCTTGACAAACAGAAGCAAGTGTATGCGGCTGTTGTTGCTGAAGCTGATGCCGGCGTCGGGTCCATTCTGAGTACATTGAAGAAGCTTGGGCTCGATGAGAATACGCTGGTTATCTTCTCATCCGACAATGGACCGGAATGGACGGGCAAACGCACAAACCAGGATGATAACTCCACCGGTCGCGGCCTGGGAAGTTACTATTCTGTGGGAGAGACGTCGGGCCTTAAAGGTCAGAAACGCTCACTCTTTGCCGGGGGTATCCGTGTTCCCTTCATTGCCCGTTGGCCGGGTGTGATCCCGGAAGGGAAGGTAGATAGAACTTCAGTTCTTACCGCCGTGGATATCTTTCCCACGTTCCTTGAGCTGGTGGGTCAGCCACTGCCCGCCGGTCTTAAGCTGGATGGAGAGAGCATCGTGCGGGCGCTCAAAGGACAGAAGTTCAGGCGAACCCGTTCCATTTACTGGCAATGGCGCGGCGGCCACGCACCGCCTTATCTTTGGCCTCACCTTGGTATTCGCGAAGGCAAATGGAAGATGATGGTTACCGAGGAACTTGACCGCACTGAATTGTATGACATTGAAACCGACTGGGCGGAGAAGAACAACGTGGCGAAAGACCATCCTGATGTTGTGAAAAAAATGACTGAAAAGGTGCTGGCGTGGAAAGCGTCGTTGCCCACAGAGCCGCCGGGGCATTGCTTTTCTAAGACACGAATGAAAGAAGCAACGAAAAAATAGCAGCAGAGAGAACTTAAAGACTGGAGGTCTGTCAGATGAATGAAATGAAACGACTCATGTTTGTGAATGTTGTGCTGTTCTTAGTGATAGCCGGAGTGATGCTGGATGATACTCAAGCTCAGCAGGTGGACAAGATGTGGGGCGAGCAGGTGCTGAAGCTCAAGGCGGCTGACGCCGAACGTGGCCAGTTGTTTGAGGAAGGCAATTATGCTATGTTCATTCACTGGGGGCTCTATTCAAACATCGGGAACTTGTATAAGGGTAAGAGTTACTACGGTATCGGTGAGTGGATTATGAACAGGAATATGGCAAATATTCCCGTCGATGAATACAAAACCTTAGCCAAGGACTTCAATCCGGTTAAGTTCGATGCCGATGCGATCGCCAAACTCGCCAAGGATGCGGGCATGAAGTACATTGTCATTACCTCCAAGCACCATGATGGCTTTGCCATGTACCATTCCAAGGTAAATAAATTCAACATCGTGGATGCCACGTCCTTTGGCCGCGATCCTATGAAGGAATTGGCCAAGGCCTGTGAGAAACATGGGCTCGGCCTGGGATTCTATTACTCGCATAACCAGGATTGGACCTTTCCGGGCGGGGGCAACGGCCCCAAGGCCACGGCTGACGGCAAGACAGTTGAATTCAAATACTATTACGAGAACAAGTGCCGTGAACAGGTAGAGGAAATTACGACCCAGTACGGACCTATCGCCATTGTCTGGTTCGATACGCCGGGTCGGATTCCCAGGGAATACGTGGAAGAACTCGTACAGATCGTGCGCAAGAACCAGCCCAGGGCCCTGGTATCGGGCCGGGCCGGGTATGGACTGGGCGACTATCAGACCCTCGGCGATATGGAGGTGCCCAATGAAAACGTGGAGGGGATATGGGAGACGGTGGATACCACCAACGATTCCTGGGCCTATGCCTGGTACGACAACTACTGGAAGACGCCCAAGGAGATCCTCCATCGTCTGGTTGCCTGTGTGGGACGCGGCGGCACCTATATGCTCAATATCGGGCCGCGTGGAGACGGCACCGTACCGGAGCCGGCCGCACGCACCCTGCGCACGGCGGGCGAGTGGATCAAACGCTATCCACAAGTAGTTTACGGCACGGATGCGTCGCCCTGGTGGCATGCCTTGCCCTGGGGCGATGTTACGGTCAAGGACAAGACCTTGTTTTTATGTGTCTTTGATATGCCCCGAGAGGGTGCTTTGTACCTGCCCGGGCTCAAGACCAAGATCACGTCCGCCCGTCTCCTGGGCAAGACGAAAAAGCAGGCCGAACTCAAGGTGCAGAAGCAGAACGACTGGACGAAGATACAATTACCCCGACGTATTGCCGAGAATCTGGTACCGGTCGTCCAGGTGGAGCTTGAGGGTCGGCCCGAGGTGGATTCCTGCTGGGGAATCGATCCTGTCCTGGAGACGACCATCCTAGCGCAGTTTGCCTCTGTTACGGGTGCCAAGCAGGAAACCCGGAAATGGATGGAGAAATTCGGCGAGTGGAAGCATGTGGTGCGCGTGTGGCAATGGCAGCAGGGTGGCAAAGCCTCCTGGGAAGTGGATGCACTGAAGCCGGGCTACTACAATGTCGATCTCACCTACAGTGGCACGGGCCGGATTGTCTGGGGTGTGGATGTCGAAGGCGGACAGCACATTCAGAACCAGCAGAATTCCTCGCATAACTATCAGGCATTCCCCATCGGGTGGATCAAGTTCCCCAAGCCCGGCAGATATACGGTGAGCGTCTCCTGTCTCGAAGGCGACCTAACAGAAGCCAGCCTCAAGGCAATTCATTTTAACTATGTGGACTGATCCTTTATGAGAAGAATATCTTTCGTACTGCTGTTGGTAGGGATCTGTGCTGCAGATCTGAACGCTGCCGACGGTTACACTTTCAGTAGCTGGCCCAATGGTTGGCGGAAAAACAGCAATGACCGTAGCGCCGATATATTTGGCATTGAAACCAGCCAATATGGATTTACTCTCGATCTGGCTGATTTTAGCCGAGTTCGGTTCGGCGCGATCGACAATCCCGTCGGCTATGAACGGGCTTTGGCACATAGAGCCGAAAAACTGAAGCAACTCCCGGTGGCCCAGTTGCTGATCGAAGTGGAAATCGATGGTATCCGTTACATTGCCCGCACTTGTAAGGCGAGCAGCGCAAAAGGTGTCAAACACCTTCAGGATGTGCGCATGTGGGAATCGGGGCGTTATGTCCAGCATTACGACTTTCTCGAACTCGACTTTCGCTCCGCCACTGGAGAGGCACTGGCCTGTGAAGCCGATTTGGATGTGGTGGCCTGGCCTGCCAGCTTGACGTTCAATCTGAACGTTTCTCCAACCCCTCTCTGCCAAAACGCTGTGCTGCGTTTGAGCCTGAAAAGTGAAGCAGGACACTGGAACCATGAAGAAAAGGTCGAAGGCCACTGGCAACAGGATGAGACAAAGACCGTTTCCATGACCTGCCGTGTTCCGATTTCAATGCAGGTTCCCTCCGCAGACATCAGCGTTACCGCTGATAACGGTCAGCGTTTTCCGGTTCGTTTTGATAGTGCCAAGGACTGCTACGTCGCGTCCGTGAACCGTTTGAAACGAAACTGGCCAACCGGGTACACGGATATCCGTTACTATGACGAGTTTACGATTACCGTGGACCGTTCGGATACAAACGAACCGGTTCCTTTTCTGCTGGATCTGCGTGCGCCTGCCAACATCACAGGGTTGTGTCCGATCCTATGCGATGAAGAGGGCCGTCCGACCGGCATCCCGGTTCAGTTAAGTAAAAATTGGCATTATAAGCCCATGGGCGCCTATTTAATGGCCTATACCATGCTTCCCGCCGACAAGGCCGCGATCTATATTCTGCGTGTCGTTTATGGCTTCTATGGGTCTCTGCCCTCGGCCAGCCATGCACAGTTAAGCCTGATCGGTTACGGCGGCAACGGTCGTTGGGATCAGTTGGCCATTGGCTGCTGGGGTGAGACCATTTGTTTTGATATGGATATGAGTCTCGTGGATGTGGCGATCACCGATATACGAATGCTCATGACACGTAAGGGCATCAACGGAAGAAAATGGGGCTGGACCGAGGCCGGTTGGGGCGGCGATTGGCTGAATATTCAAGATGAGGATCAGGAGAAATACTATTGGACGGATTTGAAGACAGCCTATCTGTCACAGGGACCCTGTCTGACTGACGTCAAATACACGGGCTGCTACGGAATGAATCGAGAAGTCGATTTCAAAGCCCGGATTCAGACCCTGCGAACAGATGATTACAGTCGTACGTTCCAGAGGCTGAGCTATATCTTTACCCGTGATGTATCGGCTAAGAAGAGTTGGCTGTTTAAACTCGGCCGGACCTATCACTATCACACGCCCCGCATCGCCTATGGCAATGCAGAGGGATTGCTTGCCCAAAAGGATGCACCCAATACACTGGAGGCGAACCATCTCGTGCTGGACCACGTGGCCTTGACAGGATCCGCTCCCTATTGGGCGGCCTATCCGGGGGCTTCACATACTAAAGGGGATAAACCCAATGGCTATCGAGCTCTGATCATCAGGCACTATCAAGTAGTTGTGGGTGACAAAACCTATACCCATCCAATTCTCAATGCGCCGGTGTACAAGGCTAATCCAACCAATCTCGATATCGAATTGCTGCCGCCTGTGAGTCGTTTTGGCCGAGGAGACCGCATCGATCTGGACTTGGAACTCATCACGCTGCCGCGTCATGCGGAGGATTATTACGGCCCGAATGAAGCCTTCAGAAGACATCTGGTTGAGAATCCAAATTCGTGGAAGACAACGTACCGCGAGGCCATTGGGAACGACTTGCAAGTCAGTGTCTCTGGGGGAAAGGCACTATCGACTTATCCGCTGGTGATCCAGGTTGAAAAGCCCGAAGTTACGGTAAAGATAAACGGGGGTGTTGGAGCCGTACCGATTCGATTTGAAGGATTGGCATCGAGCATGGGGATGCGTTTGTACAGGATCCTAAACGATAAACGGATTCCATTCGATCAATCCGTACACGGCAATGATTATTGGCAAACCGACTACGATCCGGCAATGAAATCATTCAGTATGACATTTAATCTGCCCCTCGACGGACTAAAAGAATCAACCTGGTTATTGACCGGAGATTAGGCATGACCAAGACCGTAATCCTAATATTTAAGAAGGCAAAAAGTTGGATCAAGCATACAGGGATTGCCGCCCTGATAGCGATCATCACCGCAAACGGTATGGCAGCCGATCGTTCAGCCATCGATTTTGAATCCTTTTTGAACCGGCACGACATGCTTTGGGATCGCATTCCCAATCGTTGGGAAGTGGCGCCCTATGCCGGCAACGGCAATGTGGGTTTTCTATTCTATCGGGCAAGGGACGAGGCAGGAAATGTGATTTCGATTTACACCGGCCGGCATGACTATTACGACCACCGCCTGCCGGGTCACACACATTACTATAAGGAATAGGAAATGACAGTGAACAAACAAATGATTTTGGTAGTAGTCGTCCTGTGCGTTTTGGGCTGTGCGTCTTTTGCGCAGGAAACCCTAACGCCTTTGCAGGATGGACGGGCTCCGCAAACGCATGCCGAACTTTGGGCCGGCTATGATCCGCGGGCTGAGCCGCTCGATGTCGAAGTTCTGAAAAAGTGGGAAGAGGACGGCGTGTTATTAAAGGTGTTGCGTTATCGCATCGGTATTTTCAAAGGCCAAAAGGCCATGATGGCCGCCGTGTACGGGTATCCGAAGGGCGGACGAAACCTGCCGGGGCTGGTGCAAATTCACGGCGGTGGGCAGTATGCCGATTACCGGGCGCCGCTGACGAATGCCAAGCGGGGCTATGCCACGATTTCGATTTCCTGGGCCGGCCGGATCAATGCACCGGGCTATAAGGTGACGCCCGCGGAAGTGAAACTATTCTGGGAGGGGAAGACCGATGATCCGGCCCATAAGGTGACGACGGACTGGGGGCCGCTGGATGGCTATCATGCACCTTGCCGGAATCCGAAAAACAGTTTTACTCGCATGGCTCCCGCCGAGTGGACCTTGGACAGCGTGGAGTCGCCGCGCAACAACCCGTGGTTTCTTTGCACGCTTGGCGCGCGACGGGCCTTGACCTTCCTGGAACAGCAGCCGGAAGTGGATGCGACGAGGCTCGGCGTCTATGGCCACTCCATGGGCGGCAAGCTGACGACTGCAACCGCCGGTGCGGATGCCCGTGTTAAGGCGGCGGTTCCCTCCTGTGGCGGCATTAGTGATCGTATCAACGCAGCGGAACTCTATCGGGCTACGATCAATGATGATGTGGCCCTGAAAAACATCTCCTGCCCGATCCTGTTTCAGAGCCCGGCCAACGATTTTCACGGCCGTATTGATGATTTGCAGACCGCCGTCACGGAAATCCAAAGCAAGGATTGGCGTGTCACCTGTGCGCCTCATCACAACCATCAGGACACTAATCATTATGAAGTCGCCAGCCAGCTCTGGTTCGACCAGCAGTTGAAGGGCAGCTTTCGCTTTCCGACGACGCCGCAGATTGCGGTGAATTTGAAGACTAAGCATGGAGTCCCAACGGTTAGGGTCACACCGGATCAATCCAGGCCGGTGCTCGCTGTAGAGGTCTATTATACCCGACGGGGTCAGATGGATGGCCAAAAGGATGATCGGGAAAACACGAAAAGTCGCTTCTGGCATTATGCAGAGGCAACCAAACACCGAGAGCATTGGAGTGCGAGCCTGCCCCTGTCGAGCACGGATAAACCGCTCTGGGTTTATGCCAATGTGACTTATCCCTTGGATGAACCTGTTGCCTACGCCGGCTATTATTACCGAGTCGGTTCCAGCGAGGCGTTCAACCTGTCATCGCTCATGTTCGTGGCCGCCGCCGATGAGCTTAAGGCGGCGGGCGTTCAGCCTAAGCGCGGGCCTTCTCTGATGATCGAGACCTTCGCGGGTGATTGGGAAAAACAATGGTTCACCTACAGCCCGAATGACTGGGGACGTAAAACGCATAAGGTCTATGACGAACTCTGGAAAGCCCCGGCTGATGCCAGGCTTGCCTTCGACGTACGTACGCAGCAGGCCAATAAACTCGTCATCGGGATTGATAGCTACGCCGCAGAGGTTGAACTCTCCGGCGGTAGTGACTGGCAGCCTATCGTGCTCTCCCTGGCCGATTTCAAGAATGCAACGAGCGTGACACTGGTGGACTGGAAGGAGATCAGAGAGTTACGTCTTGGAGCCACTGACACACTAAGGCAAAAGGTCGGCGAAAAGAACAAGAGCTTGAAATTAGGCGCAGCATGGAAGGGGCCGAATCCGGAATTCCGTAACCTGCGTTGGATTGAATCTAAGTAGGGGAAATGTGGTGATTAACACAATGATTGCCTTAACCATTGAAGCTTGACAATATTGAATTCTTTGAGGACTGGGGCCAGACGAGACGGCCAAGTAGGGAGATTCTTCTTCCTAAATTCAGACTGAAGAAAAGGTGCTATCGAATGGACAATAGAGTACTGGGTGTATTACTAGGTATAACACTCGTTTTCGGAACAACGCATCTGTTCGGGCGTAATAATCAGGCATTGGTTGCTGCAGGCAACCAGGCGGCACTGGCCAAGCTTCTTAATATTAAAAGCTATGGAGCCATCGGAGACGGGGTGGCCATGGAGACCGAAGCGATCCAAAAAACCATCGACGCCTGCCATGCAGCAGGGGGCGGTATTGTTTGGATCCCTCCAGGAGATTTCCAGATCGGTACGATCTGGTTGAAGAGTAACATCACCCTCTCACTCGACTACGGTGCAGGCTTGCTGGGGAGTCACAACATAGCCGACTACAGAACCGAAGGCCTCAGCAATCCCAGAGAAGGGGGGCCGCAATGCGGATCTACGCAATAGAATCGTGTTGGATCACGTAGAAGGTTCTGCAGGGCACTGACAGGAGTACGGAAATGAAAATGATTCGATGGATGTCACTCGTTGGCGCGGCAAGCATCTTTTTGATCTTCAATGTGAATATGGGAAGGGCAGTTCCGGTTCAACGTGCCAATAGTTGTGTGGTGATGGATGCGATGCCAATTATGCTGAGGTGAAGCAATACAATGACACGCTGGGCGTACCCACTCGGCCAAACGGTAAAAACCTATGGGATCCCAGTCCCAATCCTTATCTGGCCTATTTGGAAGCCAAGGCGTACCCGCAGATCGCCGAGCTGATTAAACTGTTGCCGGATTTGCGTTTGATCTGGTTCGATGGGATGGCAAACCGGAGAAAACGGCTTTGCGATCGAGGTGGTCCTGGAGTAATTTGAAACCGGTGTTAAGATCTAAAAAGGCCTGATTAACACAACTGTAGAAGGATGAAAACGCATGAACACCTACACACTAAGACAAGCGATGGCTTCTGTACTTCTTGCTCCATTGTCCCTGATGGCGGTGGAAATCTATGTTGCACCGACGGGCAACGACGCAAACCCCGTAACGGCAGCGGCTCCGTTAAAAAACCTGGCCGCGGCGCGTGATGCGGCACGTGCTTATACCGGCAAAGAAACGGTTACCGTGCATGTGGCTGATGGTACCTATTACCTGCCCGAGGCACTGATCTTTACGCCGCAAGACTCGGGTTCGGCTCGTAACCGAGTAGTCTATCAGGCCGAGAACGAGGGAGGTGCCGTTCTTAGTGGCGGCTCGAAGCTGTCGCTGCAATGGAGCGCCTATCGAGACGGCATTTTCCAGGCTAAGACGCCTGCGGACATAGCCATTGACCAGCTCTTTATCAATGGAAAGAACCAGCGTATGGCACGCTATCCGAATTACGATGCCAGCAAGCCAACGGCGGCCTATCAAGGGTACGCGGCCGACGCCTTCTCCCACGAGCGGGCTGCGGGCTGGGCCGATCCGACCGGCGGCTATATCCATGCCATGCACCGATCCCGCTGGGGCGGCTATCACTACCGGATCACGGGCAAGGATGCCAACGGCGAGGTGACCTACGAAGGCGGATGGCAAAATAACCGCCGATCCGGCATGCACAGGGAATTCCGCATGGTGGAGAACATCTTCGAGGAACTCGATGCACCCGGCGAGTGGTTTCATAATGCCAAAACGAGAATCCTCTACTACATGCCCGAGGCGGGGACGGATCTGAGCAGGGCCGTGGTGGAAGTTGTCCGCTTAAACCATCTGATTGAGTTTCAGGGCTCACTGGACGCCCCGGTACGATTCGTGACGTTGCAGGGCTTTGTCGTGCGTCACGCGGCGCGCACCTTTATGGAGACCAGAGAACCCATGCTTCGCTCCGATTGGGCGATTTATCGCGGCGGGGCGGTGGTGCTTATGGGCACTGAGGACGTTCGCATTCTCGATTGCGAGTTCGACCAGGTCGGCGGCAATGCCGTGTTTGTGAATGGTTATAACCGCCGTACACTGGTCAAGGGTTGCCACATCCACGATGCGGGGGCCAGTGGCGTTTGTTTTGTTGGCGATCCCAACGCCGTACGCAATCCGCTGTTTGAATATGGTCAGAAAAACGACCTCGCCAGGATTGACCGCACGCCCGGCCCGAAAACCGGCAATTATCCTTCACTCGGCGTCGTCGAAGACTGCCTGATTCACGGCATCGGTCGCGTGGAACGTCAACCCGCTGGTGTGCAGATTGAGATGGCCATGAAGATCACGGTACGTGACTGTTCCGTTTACGACTGTGCCCGTGCAGGCATCAATATCGGAGACGGTTGTTGGGGCGGCCATTTGATTGAACGCTGTGATGTCTTCGACACCGTGCTCGAAACACACGATCACGGTTCCTTCAACTCCTGGGGACGCGATCGATATTGGAGAAGTGACCGGAGCACATCTCAGAAGGCGATTGATGTTGAGCCTAATCTCCCCTTTTTGGATGCGATGTATACCACGACCATTCGCAGTAGTCGCTGGCGTTGCGATCATGGATGGGATATTGATCTGGATGACGGCTCATCGAATTATGAGATTTACAATAACCTGCTCTTGAACGGTGGTCTCAAGTTCCGTGAAGGATTTCGTCGGCGTGCCTGGAACAATATCATGGTCAACAACAGTTTTCACCCGCACGTCTGGTATGTCAACAGTGGTGATGAATTTTACGGCAATATCGTCATGACGGACGTCAAAGGCATTCGGGCTCCGACGAAAACCGCCACCGGAAAATACATTGATAAGAACCTGTTTTTTGTATCCGATTCCAAACATAAGGATAAATATGCCGAACAGGGATGGGATTTGAATTCCATTGTCGCGGACCCTCTCTTTGTTGATCCGATCAACGGTGACTTCCGGGTTAAAGAAGGATCTCCAGCCCTTAAAATCGGTTTCAAGAACTTTCCCATGGATCAATTCGGGGCCAAGAAGCCATCACTTAAGGCCATTGCCGGGACGCCGGATATTCCAGTACTGGCAGAAACTGAGGAAGAACGCGCCCGAAGACCCGCAGCTCCCCCCGCACTATATTGGCTGGGGGCCAAAGTACACGGCCTGGCGGGTGAAGAATTTTCCGCTTATGGCGTTAGAAAAGAGGACGGTGGCGTGGCCCTGATGGAGGTCTCGGATAAGTCCGTGGCTGCGCGGGCCGGATTCAAGGTGAACGACCTGATTCAGGCGGTCAACGAAAATAGGGTGTCCAACATCGAATCGTTCTTTAAGGTGTTATTTCAAACCGGTGCCGCTCCCAAGAAGATAAAGGTCGTGCGCCACCAGCAGATTCTTGAATTGTCAATTGACGCGCATCCGTACCTCCAAATCGAGACCGCGGTAACGCAGAACGGATTTCGCAGGCTGCCTTTGCCGACATCTCCCGCAGGGATAGTAAGTGCCAACCAGCGCACGCGCAATGATCCTCTGGAATCGCTGGTGGATGGTCAACTCGGCCAGAGCTATGGACCCGTGTTCGGCAACGGTGTCCATAATGGGATCTATAAAATGGATCTGGGCCGGGTGCAGCCGGTCACCGCCATTACAAGTTGGTCTTATAGTCAGAATAAACGCGGCACCCAGATCGTCACGCTCTACGGCAGCCATGCCGAAAAAGATCCGGGTTGGGATCTAACCAAGTGGGTACCCATCGGTAGCCTGGATACCACGGGAATAACGGGTGTCGTTTACACGGCGGCGTCTTTGCGTGCCGCGTCTGGACAAACGCTGGGTAAGTTTCGCTGGATTGCCTGGCGTGTTTCACCCGTCACGTCGGTGGCAGGCGGAGAGAATACCGCCTTTCAGGAGTTAAGTGTCGATATGCAAAAATCCAATTAGATCAACTTGGCCGTTGATCCAATGATGTTTACGTTCCGTATATAGAAGGGAGCACTCGTATGAACGATCAGAACAACAGTCGACGTTCACTGCTCAAACAGGCTGGCTTGGGACTCGGTCTGGCGGCTGCGGGAACACTATCTTCCGGTGCGGCCCATGCCGCTCAAAGGCCAAAAACAAAACAGCTATTGGCGACAGATGTGCTCGTAATCGGGGGCGGTCCGGCCGGCATCGGTGCGGCTCTGGGTGCGGCTCGCACCGGTGTCAAGACGGCACTCGTCGAGAGTTGCGGGATATTGGGCGGTGTCGCTACATGGTCGGGACCAGCCCATGTGGGAGCGTCAACGGGTTGTTCCCAGTAGCTGGAAGTCATGTGTTGCCGGGCAGGCGTGAAAGGGTTCGCGCTTCACGACCTTCGTCGATCATGTATCAGGAACTGGGCATAGGTCCTGCCAATCCATGTCGTGCAAAGGCTTGCCGGCCACAGTGATATCAAGGCGACCCGACGATACTACTTGGCAGTTCGGTAAAGCGACATGGAAAAGGCCAGGCCGTTCCAATCTGAAATCCTCGGAACCGACCCGACTGACCCAAAAGTGACCCACTCGGGCCAAAAGCAGTGTTTTCAGAGGAAATAACTGCAAGGTGGAAGTCTGTAACATACCGTCAAATAAATACTTGAAAAAATGGGCCCGGAAGGATTCGAACCTTCGACCAATGGATTATGAGTCCACTGCTCTGCCGCTGAGCTACGGGCCCCTTTGTGTTTGCAAGATAGCAGTTTCTTACATGGATTGTCAATTCTTTTCACTGCCAAGACGAGTAAAATATGTCGTGCTTGCCGCTTTTTGGGGGAGACTTGTACTTTAAGGGAATATTTTCACAAGTGGATATTACTTAGCAGACTGTTACGACAAGTCCTTCGGGATTGATATCGTAATCAAAGAATCGCGCACGCTCGTTCACGGGTTCTGTATCCAGAATCATCTTGATTTTTTGGGCATCTTCAGGTGATTTGCAGACCATCAGCAAAAATCCGCCACCGCCGGCTCCGAGGAGTTTGGCACCGAGTACGTGCGGTTGGATTCGTGCAAACAAGGCTTCCACCTGGTCATTCGTGGAATTCGGATCCAACTGCTTATTCAACTGCCAGGCGCTATCCACCAGTTTTCCAAAGGCCTGTATGTCTTTGCGTGACATTGCATCGGCCACCTGCGGACCCAGGGCGTGAATCTGTCTCAATGTTGACAACGTTTTACGATCCCGATCCAGATAATGTCCCACAACCTGGCCAAGGATGCCTTTCGCCAATCGTGTAATGCCCGTGTAGTATAACAACGTTTGGCCGTTATTGATTTTGGGATCGAGCACATCCACCGGCAGATAGTGAATTTTCGCATCCGGAACCAGTCCCGGCTCCGCGCCGACGATCTTTGCCCCGCCTACGGCTCCTCCGATCTGATCCTGCCAACCACCTCCGGTCGTGAGCGATTGTTCCAAACGCAAGACCGCATGGAACAACTCCTTCTGCGTTAGTGTCCGGCCCATCATCCGGTGGATCACGGCGAGAATGACGGCTCCCATAATACTGGATGTTCCTAATCCACTCCCCTTGGGAATGGCCGCCAGGGTAGTTAACTCGACCCCGCCGCCAAATTGCTCCAGCATCTGCCTGAGAGTCGAACGTTGAGGCCAGCGGGCGGTCCCCGGCGAAAATCCGGATAATGCCAGTGCCGCCTTCGCCAGAGAATACTCACCGGAGGCCTTGCGATAGTCCAATAGCTCGTCGAGAGAGGTGATTTCAATTCGAGTGCCCAAATCAATCGAGCCAATACGAATTACCGGCTCGTCGATCACTCTCAAATAAACCTGGATGGGGGGCTGGCCGTTGAGATTCACCGCCGTATCAACGACGCATCCACCATGCTCGAGTGAATACGGTGGTGTATCCGTCCACCCGCCGCCGGTATCGAATCTTGCCGGCGCCCGTCCCCAGACAATCTCATCGCTACGCAGGGCATTGCGGGGAGGGCGTATCCTATCGCCGCCGCTTGAGATAATCGACTGGCCCAACGATTGAAAAGCAAGACGACGCGCACGCTCCGCCCACTGCTTGAGCGTTACCGTCGCATCCAGCTTAAGCCCGATGGAATCCAACCACCGGCGCTCGGCTACGGTGAGTGTTTCGGACACCTCCACCAAGGCTCTCTTGTCTAAAACCGTTCCATCCTCCCCAAGTTGCGATAAAGCGGAACCGAGCGTATGTATGATTCGGGGGAAGATCATCGAATCCAGGCTTTTAGTCGTATCATTGTCATGCCGCCATCTTGCCTCCCTGACAATATCTGCGATCCAGACGGAGGGATGCGGTTCTTTCTTGAGAAGATATGCCAATTCACTGGCCGAAAACTGACTCGTGGGCTTGAATATTTTACGCAGAGATCTCTTGATCTCGACCGCCCGCATCATACTTCGTTTTCGATAGAATGTATCGTGATCCGCGAGTGAGGCGATCTCCGCTGAGCTGTACCGATCGGCTTCCAGCCAGGCCATATACTGTTCCCGATCGGCTTTATCCGCGTTGAACATCCAAAGCCAATCACGGTATTGTGAGTGTTTCTTGACAGCCGGATGTACACGCGCATTCCATAAGCTCCGTTTTTCGGGCTCACTCTGAGTGTCCCAAACATCCTCGGGTTGTGCTCCCACGATTTCAAGCCATTGGAGGATGGGTAATTTGCAAAACGTCGCATCCTGCTCGATGGATGTGTTGAACGTATCGTTGACGTCGTAGCAGCGAACGAACCAGATGTTCTCGTCCTTGCGATCATGACCCTGAATGACATCAAGGCACATTTGCGCCGGTAAAGACAATGGGCTATCCACATCCACACCGACTACGATGTTTTCGCCGCCGAGCATCAGTTTTGAATGGATGCTACATCCTTCTACCCAGGCGTTCGCGCCCATCATTTGGCCATGCTCGGTAATCTCATTGTTGATACTCAAGCAGGTACGCAGCGATGTCGAGCCCAAATCATTCTGGATCAAAATATTTCCACTGCTGATGATTTGTCGGCTGGTACCGAAGTGTAGAAATTCGCACTGCGGCACAACGTTCGCATGGAATGGAATATCTCTAATCAACTCGAAGAGTTGGGCCAGAAGCGGTTCATCCCATGTCGAGCCGCTTTGCCGAACCGAACGGATGTAATGAGTGAGATTGGCCTCGGTTCCGATACCGCAACATATCTCGCGATAAAAATCAAGACCCTGTTTCATAACGGCTTGGCCCATTTTGCCGGATAGCGTGAGTTTATCTTCGGTTTGAGGTTGAGGACGAAAAATCTTTAAGAGCTTCACCGCTGTGTCGGCGTCGAAGTTCATGACGCCGATATCCAGAAGCGATTGACCGTACGGATTTATCGCATTCATTTTGCGCTGGTCTTCCGCCGACGGTTTTTGAAGGAAACGCGTTACTTGATGATTATTATCACAGCAAAAGACGCCATGATTTTTCGCCTGCTCCGTCGGTGCATAACATCCCAGGCCAATGAGACCTTTCCTATCGAATGATACCGTGGCCGCGTCGAATCCAAGAAGGACGTCACCGGACGTGATCGCAATTTGACCAGCACCGTCCATAGGGGCAGGCAGGCGTAAATATGTCGGCAACTGTCGGTCGAACAATGTTAAGGGCAGGCATCCGTCGTTTTCACCCGGAACAGGAATGAAAAGTTTGCCGCAAGGCCCGTAAGCCGGCAGCCGACGTGAATCCCCACCCGCATGAATGATTAGAATGCGCAGGTGCTGCAAAATATCTTGCCAAGCTTCGACGTCGGACGAATGCGTATGGCGGCCGAATTCCCGGTGGAGTACTTCAAGGAGACAGCAAAGGGTACTTCCCCCGCTACCCACGCGTTTACCGCCCGGATCGGGCACGACCCGCACGTCGCGTACGGATTCCAAGAGACCCAAGTGTTGCCGAATACGAAGCTGTGATTCGTAAGCCGTCGCCTGGGCACTGTTCGAGGCCGTGACGATAAGGTAATCCCAATGCTTTCCTGTCGTATGCATTTCTTGATTTACTGGATCCTTTCTGTATTGTGATTCGGAAATCGACTGTTCCCAGCCATCGGAACGGTTATTTGTAATGATTAAAACATGTAGAAATGAGCAAATCAATAAGAATTCTGACTCAAGATCAATAACACGGCGGTTTGATTAAAACGACACAATCCAGGTGCGATCAGTACCTCTAACCGCTTTAGGTGCTCCTGGAGAAACAAGATATTTCAGTAGCGGATACGGGGCTTGTTTTTCATTGCCGTATTTTATGGGACGAAGTCTCAGGTTCATTTGCGGCGGGGTTAAAGGGCGTATGCTGATGCGGTTGCTCATTTCGAACGGATTTGACAGAAGTACGGGGCGATGGTACAATGATGGTTTGGATGATGGTCGTCTGCCCGATGAATAGGTCGTTGTGGAAGAATTATTTCGGGAGGAAAGACAATGAACAACAGGCTACTTGGCTGCACAGGAGCGGGGTTGTTATTCTTCCTTCTTTGTTTCTCATGTCCGGTGGAAGCCCGCGTCTCTATAGGCTTGAGTATTGGGACGTCTTTCGGCTATCGTTATCCGGGCTGTTATTACGGCTATCATCCCTACCATCCCTGGCCCGGCGGATATTACACAGGACGGTATAGACATTTTCCCAGGCGTCACACTTGGCCCGGACATTCGTCACGTCTGGGGATTTGGATAGGGGGGTACTATCCAGTAGCCGTCGATAGGCCAACTATTATTGATCGCAGCTCGGTCGGATCGTGTCGATATCGAACGGTTGGGAATACCGCCGCTCCCGTTCAGTTAACCGAAGCGATGCGGAAGAAAACAAACGAACAACTTAAAATACTCGAAACAGGGGATAAGGAGAAACGCCTCCGGGCGATTCGAGAGTTAGCGGCATTTTCTTATGACACCAAGGTCAGGCGGGCTCTTGAAAGTATCTTATTGTCAGATCCAAATCCCGAATGTCGCAAAGAGGTTGCCATCTCTTTCGGCCGGACGGAGAATCGGCTTGCCGTTGCTGCGTTGAGCGAGGCAAAGGATGAAGATCCCGAAAGGGATGTGCGGCAAGCTGCTTACCGCTCGATCATCATGATTAAGGGGTATTAAATATACAACACGAACGGAAAGATATTCAGTTTTGAATTCATTTCAAATCGAAGCGGGGAGGGAAGGTGCGATCGGTTAAATTCTATGCGCCTGTTGCTCTAAAGCTCGATTTTGATTAAACAAGGAGATACCCTATGAAAACACTCGGGCTTTCGGGCATTGATTACCAAAACAAGCTCCGCCGCAGGATTTCACGACGCACGTTCTTAAGCGGAATCGCTGCCGGAACAACATTTGCGATTCTTCCCCGGATCGCACTTGGTGGGAAAAGTCATACATCGCCGAGTGATAAAACGACGCTGGCATTGATCGGTGTGGGAGGGCAGGGCCATGTCAATCTTTTCAACTTCCTACAGATGGACCAGGTGCAGGTCGTGGCGGTCTGTGATGTCAACCGTGAAGGTGGGGGGTACATCTCGTGGAACTGGATGAAAGGGAAAGGTCGCAAGTTAGGGGGACGCGATCCGGCCAGGCGTCTGGTTGACGAGCATTACGCCAAACAGAAAGGTGCTGGAGAGTACCGAGGCTGCAGAGCATACGCTGATTTTCGCGAACTCCTCGAGCGAGAAGATGTGGACGCCGTCATGGTCGCCACACCGGATCACGGGCACGCGATGGTGACAATGGCGGCTATCGAGCGCGGCAAGCACGTGTATTGTGAGAAGCCCCTCACTTACTCGATTTATGAAGCCCGAAAAGTCACAGACGCCGCACGCAAAGCCAGAGTCGCCACCCAGTTAGGCAATCAAGGGCAAGCGACTGAGGAAGCCCGCCTCATACAAGAATTCATATTGGATGGAGCTATCGGCCCGGTGCATGAAGTGCACGTCGCGCTCAACAAGCGGTTCTGGGATCCGCCGAAGTGGGGGAGCCGTCCGCCCGAGACTCCCCCGGTCCCTGACGGCCTGGATTGGGATTCGTGGCTCGGGCCTGCGCCCGCGCGACCGTATCATCCGGCTTACCATCCGTGGCGTTGGCGCGACTGGCGCGATTTCGGAACCAGCCCCCTGGGAGACATGGGCTGTCACATATTATCGACCGTGTTCAAAGCACTTAAACTGACGTATCCCAGCAGCGTTGAAGCCGAATGCGTCGAATTAGGACCGGACGTCTATCCGAGAAAGTTCCGAGTACGATATACGTTCGGCGCACGCGACGGTATGCCGCCGGTTGCCTTAACCTGGCACGACGAGGGCTATGAGCCGCCTCGGCCCAAGGCTCTCGAGTCCGGCCGTTCGGTATCAGGGGTCGTTTATATTGGCCAGGACGGGGTACTCATGGGCCACCGCCTGGTTCCCGAATCCAAAATGCAAAGCTATGGGCGTCCTCCGACGGTGCTCCCCCGTTCGCCGGGACAGTACAAAGAGTGGATCAATGCATGCCGGGGCGGCGAGCCGGCCGGCTCGGATTTCGTGGCGCATAGCGGTGTTCTGACCGAAACGTCTCTTCTCGGGAATATTGCAATGCGCCTTGGGAAGAAGCTCGAGTGGGACGGCCCGAATATGACGTTCACGAACGACTCGACCGCCAACCAGTACTTGCACAGGAAGTATCGAGATGGCTGGACATTGTAGTCGGGTGGGCTACAGGTATGGAATGCTGAAGAGTGTCGTAGTACCTTTGATGCCTGCTGGGGACATAACAAAGGTTCGGAAAATACCCTCACGGAAGTCGTCCAGGGCTCGCGCAGCTATGACGGCGTTCTTTCCACGGGGCAGCGATACATGATCGGGACTATTGCGGCGGATGCCGGTTTCAAACGATGTCCTCTGGCCATTGCCGTGAGCCGCCCGGGCCAGACGCTTTTCAGTCGAATATTCTGTATCACAGATCGGACGATGCGGGATAATCCGCAAAAAGCACAACCGCATCTGGCGTATCCGTATGCTATTGAATATGGCAAGAAACTGTACGTCGTGTATTCGGCAGCTCTTGAGCGAGGGAATCTGAACGACGCAGAGCTGGCGGTTATTCCGATCGATGACTTGAAGATGGAGGAACAGCCGAAAAAGTAAGAGAGCAACTTTTAGGCTTGTATCATCCATTAAGGGTTAGTATCCTAAGGTTGAAACGAACAAGAAACAGATCATCTAAGGAGTAACTGGAAATGAAGAACTTACAGCATACATGTCGATTATTGTTGGTCCTGTACATTGTCTTGGGAATCGCACTTTCCAGCTATGCGGCAGAGCAGACTAAACCCGCCGATGGTCGATGGATCAGTCTTTTTAACGGCAAGAATCTTGACGGTTGGACGCCTAAAATCACCGGGTATGATTTAGGCGACAATTTCGGTAATACCTTTCGCGTGGAAGACGGCGTTCTGAAGGTGTCTTACGATCAGTACGACAAATTCGGCGGGAAATTCGGCCATATTTTCTATAAGGAGAAATTCTCACGCTATCGTCTCCGTCTCGAATACCGGTTCGTGGGAGAACAAGTGGCCGGAGGTCCGGGTTGGGCCTTTCGAAACAATGGGATCATGATACACTGTCAGTCGCCCGAGAGTATGACAAAGGATCAGAACTTCCCCGTTTCCATTGAAGTCCAGCTTCTGGGCGGCAACGGCAAGGATAAGCGTTCGACGGGCAATCTCTGTACGCCGGGCACGCACGTCGTCATAAAGGATCAGCTTGTCACCCGGCACTGCATTTCATCTCGTTCGAAAACCTATCACGGCGACCAATGGGTCAAAGCGGAAGTCGAAGTCCACGGCAACGGTCTCATCAAGCACATAATTAACGGTGAAGTTGTGCTGGAATACGAGAGGCCGCAGCTCGATGAAAAAGACGCTGACGCCCGCAAGCTCATTAAGGGGGACAATGTGATGGTCTCTGAAGGCTATATTTCCCTTCAGGCCGAGAGCCATCCTACCGAGTTCCGAAAGATAGAGATTCTACCGCTGGAACAATAATGAACGGATTTCTTCCGTTGCGATATTCTATGCTTTCATGGACAAGGGGACATTATGAGCAGGCATGTTATATATGTTACCGTTTCCTGTATCGTCACGGTTTTACTTCTTAGCGGTTTAGTAAGAGCCGATGTACATCTTTCGGGCATTCCGAGAGTCGATGCTCATGCCCACGTCGGCGATGTCGAGAGAATGAAGGATTATGTAGAGGTCAGCAATGTTCTCAAAGACAAGTACAAAATCAATCTGGAGATATGGATCAATCTGAGCTTCCAGAGGCGGTCCGGCGAAGATGCTTCCGAACATTTTAACGTGGTTAAGGAAGAATACAGGGACCGATTCTTACCTTGCATTAATGACTACCGCATTCAGGATGGATTGAGGTATCCTCCCGATGAGCTTAGCGAATGGATGGAAAAGGGGATCGTCGGATACAAGCTCTGGTTCGGCGTGACGGATATGATCGACGATCCGATGTTCGAACCGACGTTCGCGAAGATGGAGGAAATCGGCATGGTCGGCGCCTCGATCCATGTCGCACAACCGTGCCCGACAAAATGGTGTGAAGATCCCGTGAAATTCTGGCAGGCGCAGAACGCCTGGGAACGCGTTCTGGATCGTCATCCCAGGCTGATAGTCATCAACGCCCACATGCTCGACCATTTCAACTCCGACGAACAGTTGGATTATCTGGCATACATTCTTGAGACCTATCCGAATCTCCACGTCGATCTCGCGGCCCGTTTCCAGCAGTTCCCCAAAATGGACAGAGAGAAACTTCGGGCCTTCATGATCAAGTACGCCGACCGAATCCTCTATGGAACCGACATCGGCGGCCAGCCCAAACCCGGACAGTACCAGAACGTCGCAGAGCAATATCACCGGACTTTCCAGCTATTGGAAACGGATCAAATGATCCGGGGAGGATTCTTCGGAGCCACGGAAACGAAAGGCCTGGCTCTTCCCGAAGATGTCTTAAAGAAAATCTACTACCTGAATGCGATCCGGCTGTATCCAAGAGTCAAACCTGTCCTAATTCAAATCGGCTATTCCATCGAATGATTTTCTATTTCTTATCAGCCAGATTGATGCAGAGCAATTCCTGGTCATTTCTGACGTAAATGTTTTTGTAGGCAAAAGCCGGATGGGACCAGCACACTCCGCCGCGTCGGTTCAGTTGTCCCTCGGTTGGCTCGATAATCGTGGTCCGACTGATCTCGTGGAATCCTTTCGGTGATAGCTTACTGACAATCAGCTCCCCGCGCTCGTTGAACATCCATATCTTATCTTCATGACGGACCATATGAATGTTGGACCAACGAGCTTCAGGTACGGCGTCGAGATTCTCCCAGATGCGGTCACCGGTCTTCAAATCCAGGCAGCGAAGCTCCCCGTAACTATCCACGCCGTAAATATAATCGCCCTGAAGAACTGGTGTGGAGATACAGCAATGGAGGCTGTCCGTATCTCTCTCACTGGGGCCTTTACGCCGCCAGACTTTCTCAACGGCGAGTTTATCGGGATGGATCTTCAATAACAGCGAGCCGTCGTAAAAGCTGCTGACGAAAAGATAGCCGTTGTGGAATACGGGCGTTGCAATACCGATCACCATTCGCGATACAGTAAATGGATGTTGCCAGTAGAGCTTTCCGGTCAAAGGATCAAGCCCGGCCACGCTATCACCCGTCCAGCAGACGAGTATACGCTTGTCTGCCTGTTCGATGATAATCGGCGCCGAGTATGAAGCCTTATCATCCAGAGCACGCCACTTTTCTTCACCCGTGACTTTGTCGAACGCGACCAAACAGGCGCCATCCTTGCCGCCGATGTGTACGATGACCAACTCATCCTCCACGAGCGGCGAGGCGGCGATGCCCCAAACAGGCATTTTGATGCCGTACTCGGTTCTGAGGTCCTTGCTCCAGAGAACATCTCCTGTAGCCGCATCGAAACAGAATAGATTTCCTGCGGTTCCGAGTGAATAAGCACGTCCGTCATCGATGCTCACGGACGCGCGAGGTCCATCCGGATAACCGATCTTTACGTATTTACATTCATAGGAATAAGACCAAATCTGATGCCCTTTCAGAGCATCAAAACAATGGACTCGTTCGACTTGTTTGGGTGATGTCAAACGATCCGTAAGATAGACCCGGCCTTTGGCGACGGTTGGCCCGCTATAACCATTTGCAATCTCGGCGCGCCAAAGAACGGGCAATGGCCGACCTTCGAACGTTTGCACGATCCCATCTTCCCGCCAGACGCCATCCCGGCCGGGACCTCGCCACTGGGGCCATTCTCCAGCAAAAGCCTGGATTTGAAGTAAAAGCCCGATGATAATGACGAATCTTGATTTTTCTCTCACGGCCATACACTCCTTATTTTAGGATTTAGAATTTAGTGCTTAGAGTTTCCGGCCGGAGGCCGGGTAATTGGCTTTGTTTTTTTACTGCCTTAACTCAATAGAATTTACATGAACCATTGTTATCACTAACGTATTACCAGTTTACTACTCCGACAAATTGGCTTTGTTCTTTCAATTCGGCCCTTTCATTTCGAGTATCCGGCCACAGCCGGCCAATTGGCTTTGCTTTTTCAAACGGGCTGGTGAAGGGGGGGAAATTCGCAGTCCGCCAAATGGAGTAGATTGGGTTTGTTTTTTCAAAACGGACCGATGATATATTTTTTAGCCTGCCCTGAGCGTAGTCGAATGGGATATACAACATACGATACACGAATTTTTGACTAATTATTGTAGCTTTTTGTGAATTTGTGAAGAATTTTGTGCATTTTTGGGCACTTGTGAACATTTTTTGCTCTGATTTCGTTTACCGGCGAGATCGCAGTGACCGCAGAGATTGGGGCCATTCGACGTCGCTCTGGACAAGCGTTTTTTTTTCAAATGAGCCACTAAGTCACAAAGGCACGATTTCTTGAATGGATGTGAGATGGGTAAATCTGCATTCTGGTCTTTATATTTCTTCCTTTGAACTGTTCCCTTTTTACTTTTTCTCTTCTGTCTCTTATATTTTATATTCTATTCTTATGTTTGATATATATAATACCACCAACTCGTCCTGATGTTAAGTTAAATATTGGACAAATCTCCAGAATTTACCACGAAGAACGCTGGGAACTTCGCGGTAGAATCAATAAGTTGCAAAAAGATTCTGCTGAAAAAGTCCATTCACCTCGAAATTATCTTCCTTTTTACGCCATAAACGCTGGTGACATCAGTCATTCATGGGGTTTTCCAGCGGAATCGTAAAAAAAGATGTGACCCTCTATTTCTCCCGGCTACTCCGGGTACGAGAGAGATCGCGATGGAACGAGGAGGGTGGAATTCGCTTTCTGGGGCACACCCGTGAGACTGGAGATACTTGTTGCCGATGAATGGGCCGACCTGGAATTGCCTTTTGACATGCCTGCCGCGAAGAAACTGCCTGATAGCCAACGCGGGCAGCGGCCTTCAGATTATTGATGCCTTTTACTCTAGTACTCTGTCCCATCTATAATGTGGGATAGAGTCGTTTCAATTTTATTCGGGCATCGGCTGTCGTGAATCTCCAGTTGATCCCCACCTGTTTTTCGTTTCTTGAGCGTTCCCAAGGAACGATTCGTTCCTGAAGTTGTTTTCGGCTTTCAAAGTAATCGTTCATACACTGCCGACTGAGAATACTCAATTCAATTTCAGCCATGTCTAACCAACTGCCATGCTTCGGCGTATAGTGAATTTCAAGCTTCTCGGCGAGACGCCGAGCCAAGGAGGGTTCGAACGCCTCATAGAGGGAGGCCGCATTATGTGTATTCAGATTATCCATCACGAACACGATTTTTTCCGCCGTCGGATACAAGACGTCACAGACCTCCAAAATAAACGCTGCAAAGTCCTTGCGGGTTCGTTGCTCTCGTACTCGTACATAGCGTTTGCCTTCGAGCGGCGCACTGATCATAAATACACTGGCCGTCCCACAACGGCGATACTCGGCATCGACCCGTTTAGGCGTTCCCGGTTTAACGCCGAGGGCCTTACGCGTTTCGGCAACCAATTGTTTCGAGGCTTCATCCAGGCATAGGAGCGGTCGATTCGCATCGTAGGGACGCTGGTACACGTCCAGCACCTCTTCCATCGCCGCCACAAACGCGGCATTCGCCGTCGGAGCAATGCACCAATACTTCTTCAGGTGAGGCTTAAGTTCGTTTTTTTAAGAACGCGATGCACAGACGATTTACTACACGATTCGACCCATCCTAAAGCGACCATCTGATCGGCTAATAAACGAACCGTCCAACGGTTATGACCTTCCGGGGCTTCACCGCAAGCCAAGGCGATCAAATGGGTCTCGGCGACGCCATCCAACGCACGGGCTCGGTAGCTCCCTCGATTACCGTGTTGTAAGGCCGCGTCCAAACCCCCTTCGACCAAACGCCGACGAAGGCGCTCCGCACTACGGGCGGTGCAATCGAATGCGGCGGCCACCTGTGTGTCCGGCCAAGCGGGACCCTTAGGGCCTTGATCCAGCTTGAGCAGCATTCGCGCGTGACGACGTTTATGGGCGGCCATTCGTTTGGCTTTAATAATGTCAATGAGTTGGGTGCGCTCTTCACTTGTCAATTCGACGATGTACTTTTTATTCATGTCGGCCTCCTTGCCAAAAAAGGTTTCTTTACAAACCTTATCGGCAAAAAGACTGACTACACATTATCGCCGGGACTGAGTACTAGTAACTTCAAGTCAGAGTAAACGAAACGCCTATATTGCGACTTAATTTTTGTGATTGAGTTTTTCTTTTCACAATAGAGCATACCTTTCATCTAAGTAATTTAGCAGCATTCGTAAATGAAGATTGCCGCGTCGGCCTATCGGTCTCCTCGCAATGACATTTTTTGAGTTTAGGCTTAAGCCTGCGAAGCCCTCCCACATTTTCTATTTGTACCCTTATTTCGGTCGGGGTATAATTTCTCCATGATGTTGATATCACATTTTCAATCCGTTACTTAATTAGAGAGAACCGCTATTTATGGAAACCAATCGACGAGGATTCATTACGACGGCTCTTGCAGGCGGTGCGGCTGCCACATTCCCGCTATCCACTTACGGTTCCCAGGCCCGGAATTCCAGCTTAGCAGGGGCCCTGAATGCCAGGTACCCCGCGCTCGATGAAATACTTAAACAACCGGTCCTCAAGAAGGAACTGTTCGCTAATCCGGTCATCATCGAGAGCCTCGAGCTGCTTCGCTTCGAGGGTAATTTTCTGTGCCGGGTGCGCTCTAAGGATGGGGCGGAAGGGATTTCGGTCGGTCACGGTACACTGAGCTCGCTCTATCCGATTTTTGTCAACCGGCTGCAACCTTTCTTTATCGGCAAAGATGCGCGCGACCTGGACCTGCTGCTTGAAAAGGTTTATATCTACAGCCTCAATTTCAGGTTGAGCGGCCTGGCTCTCGGGATCCCCCTGGCCACGATTGAGTTTGCCATTCTCGACATGCTGGGACGCATGGGCAACACACCTATGGGCGAGTTGATCGGAGAGATCCACCACCGGCGCGTGGGGGTTTATCAGGCCACCGAATTCCGTGAGAAATCCGTCGAGGAGTCCCTGGAACTGATCAAGAGGGCTGTCGCGGAGAACAACGCCCACGCCGTCAAGATCAAAGTCGGCGGGCTGATGTTCATGACGAAGGATATCCATGCCGTCGGTCCCAATGGAAGAACCGAGAGAATCATCCCGCTTATCCGCGAGACCTTCGGCGAGGACATGGCTCTTTACGCCGATGCGAACGGTTTTTATCGCGTTGAAGAGGCCATACGCGTGGGTAAGTTGCTGGAAGAGTACCGTTATGGCTTTTTCGAAGAACCCGTTCTTTTCGACTGGTACGAAGAGACGAAACAGGTCGCCGATGCGCTGACCATTCCCGTCGCGGGCGGCGAGCAGGAATACAGCCTGCACGGATTTCGCTGGCTGATTGCCAATGACGGCCTTGAGATTGTCCAGCCCGACAACTACTATTTCGGAGGAATGATACGCTCGATGAAAGTGGCGCGCATGGCCAACTCATTCGGAAAAGCGTGTACGCCCCATATGTCCGGCGGAGGGCTCGGATTCCTCTACATGATGCATTTTGTATCGGCGCTGCCCAATGCCTGTCCACATCACGAGTTTAAAGGATTCCGAACGAATGTACAGTTTGAATGCAAAACGTCACCTTTGGCCGTCGTCGATGGGAGGGTTAAAGTTCCCACCGGTCCGGGATTAGGCGTGGAGATTGATCCTGATTACATTAAAAAGCACCAACGGGTAAAAGCATAGTTATGTTTCGGAATTTTCGGGTGGTTCTAAATATGTCATTGCGAACGCAGTGAAGCAATCTTCGAATTATAGAGATCTTTCCAATACGGATTGATACTTTCTATGAGTGCGATCTTTTTCGCTCGGGAGCCGGATTTGATTTTCTTCTCTGCAGCTATCGCGTCCACAATACGATTGAAAAATTCATAATAAACCAACATCGTAATATTATACCTCTTTGTAAACGAACAGCCTTTTTTGTCTCTATGTTCCTGAACTCTTCTTTTGAGATCATTCGTCACACCGGTATAGATGACTGTTTTATTACGATTAGTCATCATGTAAACCCAGTATTGTTTCATAAGGATCTCATAATTTCATGGAAGATTGCCGCGTCGGCCTGTCGGCCTCCTCGCAATGACAAGGACTCGACATATGTCATTGCGAGTGCAACGAAGCAATCTTCAAATCATTTTTGCCCTCTAATCTTATTGACTACCCAGATTGCCGCGTCGGCCTATCATTTTGCTCGCAATGACTTCGTCACTTCGTCGAATTCTTTTAGGATCATCTCATTCTTCTGGCCGACGAAGTAGTTCACAAGCATAATTGTGACGCAATTAGCGGCGAAGCCGGGGACGATTTCGTACATGGTGTCGCCTAATCCAATCTGTTTCCACAATACCAGCACCACCGTTCCGGTGACCATCCCGGCCAGAGCGGATTGCCAACTGGTCTTGCGAGAGAATAACGCAAAAAGAATGAGGGGACCGAACGCCGCCCCGAATCCACCCCAGGCATAAGAGACGATCCCCAGGATCGTGTTGTTGCGGTTCAGCGCCATGACCAATGCGATAATGGAGATAACCACCACACATCCTCTCCCGACCAGAACGATCTCCTTCTCGGAGGCTTGTTTCTTTATTGCTTTGAGATAGAAATCCTCCGACAGGGCCGAGGATGAGACCAGTAGCTGGGAGTCTATGGTGGACATGATCGCTGAGAAAATGGCCGCGAGCAATATTCCTCCGAACCACGGATTGAATAGATCCCGAATCATAAAGATGAAGACCTTTTCCTCCTGGCCGCCGCTCAAATTCTCGTACATCGCCATACTGATGAACCCCACGAAGACCGCCCCGGCTAATGAAAGGAGCACCCAGACAATCGCAATCGTCACCGATTCTCGCAGCTTACCTACCGATTTGATGCTCATGAACCGTACGAGGATATGCGGCTGGCCGAAGTATCCCAAACCCCACGCCATGCTGGAAACGATCATACACAGGGCAATGGGCAGTGTCTCGCCTTGCGGCACCAGGCTCGATGAGATATCTCGCCGCGTCATTGCTTCGCTGATTGCTTCAACGCCCCCGACGCGATGATAGGTCAGCAGAGGCACGATAATAATCGCAAAGACCATCAGTGCTCCCTGGAGCAGGTCGGTCCAGCATACGGCCATAAAGCCGCCCAGGAATGTGTAGGCGACGACGATGAATCCGCCGATGATCACGGCGACGTGATATTGGACGTTGAACGTGGACTCGAATAACTTGCCCGCCGCCACAAGTCCCGAGGAGGCGTAGATGGCAAAGAAGATCAGTATGATGATCGCCGAGACGATCCTCAATAAGCCCGTGGGATCTTTGAAACGCGCCTCGAAGAAACAGGGCAGGGTAATCGCATTGGTCTTTTGCGTATAGACCCTCAACCGGGCCGAGACAAGCCGCCAGTTCAAAGCCGTCCCGATAAAAAGCCCGACCGCGATCCACACGTTACCCGTCCCGGCCAGGTAGATGGCTCCGGGCAACCCCATGAGCAGCCAGCCGCTCATATCGCTGGCCTGGGCCGAGAGGGCCGTGACCCACGAACCCATGCCCCGGCCGCCCAGTAAATAGTCCTCGATGCTGACCGACCGGCGATAAAAACAAAGACCGATGCCCAACAGGATGATGAAATAGGCTATAAATGTAATCAACGTCGGGATCGACATTAAAGAATCACTCTAAAATCTCAGGCAGTCGGTTATAGTTTTTTTGAGAATTCATTCAGCACATTGACGATTCCCTGAATGGTTTCTTTATTGGGCATGGGTATTTTCAAATGTTGTTGTCCCGTGGTTTCATCAATTTCGATTTTCGGGCCCGAGGAGGATTTCGTACGCGGTGTGGTCGATTCACCTTTTCCTGCGAGAAGTGTCTGTCCGAGTTTCTCAAGAAGCGTTGCCCCGGCGGTGATGATATCGTTCCACGCCTGCTCCTGAGGGGATTTCGTAACCTTGCCCTGTTCGTTAGCCATCGCGGCAACTTCCTCGATTTGATCCGCTTCCAAGTCGGCTTTGGATTCCCGGGGCATCGACTCCGGGATAGCGCTCGTAGCCCGGTCAACCGAATCCATGAAACGTTTCAATCGCGTTCCACCGAGAAACACTTCGTCCTTTCCCTTGTCGAGGACGCCCGTGAAAAGCGATTGTTTGAAGGATAACAGCGAGAGCATACCGTGCTCGATGGTTCCCTGGGCGACGAAGTTGACGACGCGGACCGGCCGGTGCTGGCCGAGACGATGAATCCGCCCGATACGCTGCTCGAGCACCGCCGGATTCCAGGGTAAATCCATATTGACGACAGTTGAAGCGTTCTGGAGGTTTAGCCCCACGCCGCCGGCATCGGTTGAGAGGAATACCCGGCATTGGGGGTCGTTTTTGAATTGCTTGATCAGGTCCTTTCTTTTTCTGCCGGCTACTCCGCCGTGGAACAACACGTAATCGAGCTTGGACGATTCAAAACGATCCACGAGCAGTTTGTGCGTTCCCAGCCATTGACTGAAAACGACCACTTTCATTTCCGGCCGCTCGAAGGTTTCTTCGAGAACGGAAATAAGCTCGTCCGCCTTAACACCGAAATCGGTCTTCTTATCGAGAAGATACGTACTGTTGCAGCTCATCCGCATATTTTGAAGGGCGATCATCAGGCGTCTCTGGTCGGTTTCGGACAAGAAGCCCATTCGCCGCCATTTGGCCACGATGCGCGCGACGATCTCGCCGTTCTCCTCGTGATGTTTCATTTGCTCTTTCGTCATCGGAACGAAGTAGTTCTTATCCAACCGGTCCGGCAACTCTTTCAGAACGTCGCGCTTCGTGCGCCGAACGAGGATCGGCTCGAGCGATTTGGCGATTTTGGACAGGTTATGATATCCGATCACCTTGCCGACGTCGTCCACGTGCTGATGCTCGGCGAGAAAGCGGAACATCGGCCCCAGGCGGAAGCGATCGACAAACTCGACGATGGAGTGCAATTCCTCCAGGCGGTTCTCCAGCGGCGTTCCGGTCAGGACAATGGCGTATTTGGATTCGAGCTTTTTGACGCTTTGGGCCCGTCGTGTTTTCCAATTCTTAATTCGCTGGGCCTCGTCGAGAATAATCATCTCCGGCGCCCAGTTGCGGATAAGCTCATGATCGCGGTGGATAACTTCGTAGTTCGTGATTTTATAAAACGAACCGGAGGCGTACAATGCCGCTCGTTTTGCGAAAAGCCCCTCGACGACATCGACCGACCGGTCGGAGAATTTTTCGATTTCCTCTTTCCATTGATGCTTCACCGATGTGGGCGCAATGATGAGTACACGCTCGATGCCGACCGTCCGGGCCAATATCTCGACCGCCGCGATGGCTTGGATCGTCTTGCCGAGCCCCATATCGTCGGCGATCAGACTTCGTCCCGCTTTTGCGGCGAAAAGCGACCCTTGTCGCTGATACGGATAGAGTTGCACCTTCAGCAATTTTTTGAACGGCTTGCTGTCGAGGCCTTTTGGAAACATTTTGTCGATCCGTTTTTTCAAATTCAACTGATCCCGGACCTCGGCGATGAATGCGATCGTGTCATCGTAGCACCGTACATCGTGGTCGAAATGGCCGGCTTCCCGAATAAAAACATCGAATTTTCCGTAAGCATTCGGCTTCAAAAGCCCGTTTTTGTCGAAGTAACGGATAGCGAGTTTGATAAGGGCAGAGGGACATTCTGTTCCCGGTCGAAAGATCACGTCACGTTTGGCGCCGTAACGCAGATAAATTTCGGAGTAGGGCGGTTGGAATCCGTCGGTAAAGGCTTTTTTGCCTCCTCGTTTTCGCTGAAGTTTGCCCAACGTGTATTCGATATGTTTGCACGTACCGAGCGTATTGACGGCAAAATCAGGACACGAGCAGAAATTGTCTCCAAGCCCGTCCCCGCGAATCGCAACGCGATATTCCCCTTTCGTTTGTGGATTCGTGACAATGAACTCGGAAAAAAACAGCTCGTCGCCGATATTTTTAAGACGGAAATCTTGTTTCTGGGCGTACTGCCGCCGTAAAGCCACCTGCCACTGTTCCAGCGGCATATCAGCCGGCTTGCGAAGGCGTGAAAGCTTAGTCACTTTCCGGCCTTTTGTAGATCTTCTTTTAGCTTTTGTTTTGCGCTTGCTTTTCGATTTGACATCGGCTTTCAAGATAACCTGTTCGGTTTTCATCGTGACGATCCCTGCTCAAATACAATTTTCACACTTTGATAGTAGAGTATATAACTGAACTTTTGCAAAATTGAAGTTAGGCATACTTTTGGAAAGAAAAAATCTTGTCTCTTGATTTTTTCTTTCTAAAAAACCGCTGTGTAATGTCGCACGGGACAACATGTTATGATCTGACCGTCAATTATTGTCAGAAAATCATGAAATGGATTTTCTGAAATAATATATGCCTAACTTCAATTTTGCAAAACTCTTGCATATAAGACACACCTAACCAATCCAAAGCCTGTCAGTCTATCCTGTATTTAAATTCGGTCAATGTCCATTTTGAGGGAATTCGCTTGGCAGTAATCCCTGATGGTTTCAAGGACGACGTCGCCGTATTGTTGCTTCTTTTTTTCTCCTATGCCTTTGACATCAAGAAGGCGTGTCAGGTTCGAAGGGCGCCGACGGGCCATGTCCCGCAGTGCGGCGTCCCCAAAGACGATATAGGCGGGCACGCCTCTTTTGCGCGCCAGGGTAGCTCGAAGTTTTCGGAGCGTCTCGAATAAGCCCTTATCCACGCCTTCCCACGAATCTTCCACGACCCGGGAGATTTTGGCCGGCTTGTGGGCGGGCTTGAGCAGCCGGGGTGTGTCGTTTCCTTTGAGGACCTGCCAGCCCTTTGGGGTCACGTTCAGGACGTTGTATTCACCGACTTTCTCGATATAGTCTTGTCCTTCAAGTTGTTCGATCCAATCGTGTACCGTGTGTTTCGGATGCTCGCCAAGTAAACCATACGTGCTCAACGCATCATGATGATTTTCCATGATGCGCTGATCGGCCGAGCCGGTAAGCACCGCGGCCGTGTAGCCGGCGCCGAATCGCTGTTCGAGTCGTAGGATGCAGGAAAGGATCTTCTGGGCGGCTTCCATCGCATCTTTCATGAGGTCTAATTCGCCCAGGCACATATCGCAGGCCGTACAATTGGACTTGTCATACGTCTGGCCGAAATAACGAAGGATCGCTTTATGCCGGCAGAGACCGCTCGTGCAGTAACGGTACATGCGATTGAGCTTAATCATGGCGATTTCGTAGGCGTCCGGCTTCATATCGCTCATGAGACTCTTCCATGTGCCGTAATCCCCGCCCGAATAGAACAGGCAGCATTCGGCTTCGAGGCCATCCCGGCCGGCCCGGCCTGTTTCCTGCTGATAATGTTCGAGGGACTTGGGCATACCGGTGTGGATGACGTACCGGACGTTCGATTTATCGATGCCCATCCCGAAGGCGATCGTTGCGATGATCGTATCGACCTTATCGTTGATGAACGCTTCCTGGTTCGCCTTGCGGTCCTCGTCCGCCATGCCGGCGTGGTAGGGCAAAACGTGATAACCTTTGGCCTTGAGCTGCGAGTACAATTCATCCACGTCTTTGCGTCGGATACAGTAAATAATGCCGGATTCTCCTTTATGCCGGTCGAGAACGGCACGGACCTGTTTCACTTTGTTCGCGCGCCGCGTGACTTTATAGACGAGATTCGGCCTGTCGAACGAGCTGATCAGCAGTTCGGGATTTTCAAGATGCAGTTGTTCGGCGATATCGTGACGGACCTGCTCTGTCGCCGTGGCGGTATAGGCGCCAATTGTGACGCCGCTAAAGGTTTGTTTCAACCGTCCGAGCCGGCGATACTCCGGCCGAAAATCGTGCCCCCACATGCTGACGCAATGCGCTTCATCGACGGCGATAAAAGACAGTTGTGTTTTCCTGAGCAGATCGACGAAGCCGTCCGTCACAAGCCGTTCCGGGGATATGTAAAGGAGCTTGAGTTTGTTGCTGTGAATGGCCGCAAGAACGGCTCGTTGTTCGTCGGCCGAGAGAGAACTGTCAATTCTCGCCGCGGGCACGTCACATTCTCTGAGGGCGTCCACCTGATCTTTCATCAATGAAATCAACGGCGAGACGACAATGGTCAATCCCTTCATAATGACCGCCGGGGCCTGAAAACAAAGCGATTTGCCGCCGCCGGTCGGCAAAACGACCACCGAATCCCGACCCTTACTGACGCACTCCATCGCTTTTTGTTGCAGCGGCAGAAAGTCATTGTATCCCCAATATTTGACTAAAGCCTTCTGAATGCGCTCGATCATAATGGCATAGTTATACCACCAGACGTTAAGAACTGCAAATCCCAAAGCCTTTCACGTCACTTTTGCCGGCCATGATTTGACATTTTGGGTCGTGTGCCTTACAATAAAAAGATGCAACCTGAGAAGAGACAGAACGGCATTCGTGGAATGGGGGAAACTCATCAAATGATCTGTCAATCTCTTGATACTGATCCTCGAGCGGAAAAAGTTCAAATCGAATTGATTCGTCGATTAAGCGTGGCCCAGCGAATCTCGATGGTTCGCTCTCTGTCTCGAACGACCACGTACCTCTCGCGACGGGCGATTCGACGCGCCAATCCATCTCTGAGCGAGCGAGAAGTGAATTTGCTTTTTGTCGAGCTTCACTACGGAAAAGACCTTGCCCAGCGCCTTCGTTCGTACATGGAGCGCGCGCGGCCATGAAGAAAAATGATATCATCGAGGTTTTGAGCACAGTCATCGGTTGCATAACAAGAAACTGGACGAAGACAGCAAGGTTGCTGTTGTCACAAAGCGATAAATCCAAATTCAGTCCGCATCTGATTCTACCCAAGAAGCTATATATACTTCAATTGCACACCATGTTTATGGACTGAGCATTGCTTCCCATACAGAAACAAGTATTCACCACAATGGGTAGCATCGCCAAATGGACGATAAAATAACATAAGTACTGGCTATGAGCCTGTCGGAATAACTAAGCCGAAAAACTTTAACTCCTTATAGAACACAGACTTATCCATTTTGGGCGCAAAGTCGTTAAATCAAGTAATAGTAAGCACTTGCAAATTTTGAAGTTCGGTTCTCCGAGAGGCTCCTATACGCATTTTTCAAGTCTCTGCTTTCTCCAATTTCCCTCCGCAGCGAAGTTTTTTTTGAAAAAATACGTAGTCACCACAATTGAAACGCGACGCATCAATTGGATACAATATGCTGGATTCAAGGAGGCATGGTGTGAAAACTTCGTAATTCAGAAGTGGTTTCCCAGAGTTGATTTGACCGGGCGCTGCTTGTGTAGGCTCGCTCGGGAGTTAAAGGGGTACGTAGATGCGTAGAGTTTCCTTTTTTGATTGGAAGGAGATGGGAAAATGAAGAATCTGATTATGTGTACAGTTCTGACGGCTCTGCTAACGACAAGCACTAGTCTGGCCGACCTGAGCGATGGTTTGATTGCCTACTACAGATTTGATGGAACTTCAGGTACCGTAGTCGATGAGACCGGCAACTATGATGGAGCCAATTATGGCGCCACAAGAGGTGTAGCTGGAAGATTTGGCAATGCCTTCAGTTTTGACGGGTATGGGTCTAATGGTTATGTGGATACTATTCCACAAGCTGACATTCCTTCGGTGATGACCATCAGTATGTGGGTATTACCTTCAGGCCAAGGTCAATTATGGGGAACTGTCGAAAGTCCAAGCAGTGGGATGGACGGCTATGTTGCACAAAACAGCGCGAACCCCGTTGATGATGAACTTGTCAAGCTCGCCTATTTTACTGGGCATGCCAGAGGGCCATTAGTGGTTACCGCTGATCATACTGTGCCTCTACACACTTGGTCATTCTTGACTTTCACCATAGATAGCTCCAGCATCGCCAGGATTTATGTCGACTCTGTAGAAGAGGCAAGTGGAAGTCTCATCTCTACACCTACATCGCATGATAGGGCCCTAATGATAGGGCAAGGAGCGCGTCTTCAGACCAGACCGTTTGATGGCTTAATCGATGACGTGCGTATCTACAACAGAGCATTAAGTTCCGCAGAAGTCCACGACCTGTATGTTGTTCCCGTCCCGGGTGCTTTTCTGCTTGGCATGATCGGTTTGAGCGTAGCCGGAGTGAAATTACGTAAACGTACATGATAGGCCCGGACAAAACGGCCCCAGAAGAGCTTGAGATTGACAGATCAATAGGGCTGCAAGTTCAATACTTGCAGCCCTATTTCCGGTCATAATGTTGCGTCATGCTCCTGTTGAACTCGTGGTCCGTATTCTTTCGAGCGTTTCCATTAGTGGCTTGAGTTTTATCGCCGTCTTGTAGATCAGCGTGTTTTCTGCGATGCGCGCACCTTCTCGCAAGGATTTTTCCGGTACTGCGATGATAATTTGGCGATGGCGGAATTTCTGCAATTTTCGCCGTTTGTGTGCCAGGTATTCCGGCGTCCAAAAGCCGACCATTTCTAACAATACCTGTGTGCCGTCTTCGTGTCGGAATGTGAAATCCGGCACGAACGTTTCCTGGTGATCGTGGAGAATTTCGCCTTCGCGAATGAGCCGCCAGCCGGCACGCTCCGGCCCGAATTTCGCTGCAAACGATTCTTCCAGGCTGGAGTCGAACTCGTCCGGCGACGGCAGATGGCTGATAAAACCGTCGCTGTCCGACAGGTTCAGGCGGGCCGTCATGTTCCACGGCGTTTTCAGCGTCGCCGTCATTTGCCAGCCCTTGCAGGCCAGCAGGGCCGGTAAGCATTTCGCGAACTTCACGCCGTATCGCCGCGTCTGGTGCACGACCGAAGCCGGCCCGGAAAAGGTGATGCGGTACTTCGATGGCCCCAGGCGTACGATCTCGTGCAATAATTTGGCTAACTTGGCGTAACGCAGGACTGTTTTCAGATCATCGATTACCGTAACGACTATTCGTTCCGCTTTGTAAAGACAGGCTTGGAGTTGGGCGACGTTGTAGCGTGACAATAGAGCAGGAGCATTCGGGTAGCCCTCGAACCGCTCCAATCGCTGGAACGACAGGACATCTGCATAAAGATCTGATTCGATATCGTTCCATGACAAACCGAGCTCATCCGCAAGTTTCTCTTTGGCCTCTATTTCCTCATGCTCGAAAAGGCGATCCGGCTGCTCGACAAGCGGGTGAAGTTGCGCCGCCCGTAAAAACACATCCATCCGGAGTGTTGCTGCGTTGCCAGGCAAGTCGGATTCGTAGATGCTCCTATCATCCAAAAGCTTGCAGAACGCCTGGATCCGGCGAACGGGACAATCGGGCTCGTCTGCAAACAGGGCTTCGACCTGTCGGTGAAGCTCACGGCGCTGCCGGCCTCTGCCCCTATGATATATTGACAGCATCCTCTCGGCATATTCGACATAATGCCGATGCGTGCTCTGCGTCAGACGGTCTGGAATCGCATGTCCGGCTTTAAATTCGACGATGGATTGGTCGCTCGTAAGCATCGCTTTGTCGTCTCTTTCGGGAACGGTGGACTTCTTTGGTGTTTTCACAGACGACTTCGTATAAGGTCGCTCGGGCGCTGCCGGACTTTCTGAGAATCCGCCCAAGACGCTGCTTGGCCTGACGGGTTGAGCCTTGTCCCCCAATGACGACCGCGACCTTGGCCTCGGGCACGTCCACGCCCTCATCGAGAACCCGGTTGGCCACAAGGACGGGAAAGACGCCTTTGGCGAAATTCTCCAGGACGGTCAGCCGCTCGCGCTTTCGCGTATGAGAGAGGATCGTCGGCACGAGGAATCGTTTGGAAACCTCGATGGCCATCACATTGGAGCCTGTAAAAACGATAATCTGCTGACCTTTATGAAGCCGGAATATATCCTCGAGTACGCGGAGCTTCTCAGCCGCGCGGGATTCTATGGAATTCTTAAGATAGTATGCCTTTTGTGCATTGCGTGCCTGAGGATCTTTACCCGATTCTTTGCACAAATCCTTCCATGTATAGCCCGACTGTTCTTTGCGTCGGGAACTTATGAAATGCCGAACGACTCGGCTGCATTGGTCGTACGTGGCCTGTTCCTGCTCGTTCAAAGCCACCGGAATACGCACCACGTCGAAGCTCGCCAGAGTCGAACCTTCGGCTTCCTTGAATGGCATATGATAGGCGACGGGACCGATAAGCTGGTCCAGGTCCTTATGCAAACCGTCCGAACGCTCCGCCGTAGCGGTCAATCCAAGCCGCATCGTTGCGGCGCTGAGCATGGCCGCCTCACGACGGCATTTTCCAGGTAAATGATGTTCCTCGTCGAAGATGATCAGTCCGAAACCCGCTCCCATGGTGGGCATATGAATGTAGGCGCTGTCGTAGGTTGTCACGGTGACCGCTTTGATGTCGGACAAGCCGTCGCCGACAATGCCGGCGTCATAGTCGAACGCAGCCAGAATTCGACGATGCCACTGGTACATCAAATCGCGAACCGGGGCAACGATTAACGAGGCGACCTTCGTTCTCGCCATTGCCGCCAGCGCTACTTCCGTCTTGCCCGTTCCCGTCGGCATGATAATCTGCCCGCAACAGCCGGCTTCGGACCATGCATCGAGAGCTTCTATTTGGCTTCGTCTCAGTTTCGGCAGGTTAACTTTCGCCCAGGTAACTCGAGCCGGCTGTGGAACTTCATCTGACAGCAGTGATCCGAACTGAGCGATAAGGCAGGAACGGATTGATCTGTAGTCAATGGCGTCACATCGCAAGGCGCCGACACGATGATCCCATGTCCAAACATGAGGCCCGTTGATATCGTGCACTTGCTTGCGATCCAGGCCGGAAAGCAGCAATGTACCCCGGTCAAATCTTAGAGAAATCGGGCGATATCGCCTCTGGTCGTTGGCGGTTTTCATAGCATTCTGTTGAATCGGATCGATGCTCATTATGATATTTGTGGGTGATACACACGTCTCTATCTGAAATATACACTACTATACGCTGCAAAACCTCAGCCCGCAATCGTGGAGAGGAGAATCGGACGTTCGACATCACCCTTTTTCTTGCGAAATGATCAGGATCTTCCTCAAATCCGTTAACCAGAGCCGTCATGAGGGATTTAGGGGCGATAATATGGCGACTCAGAGCTATTTCCTGGGCCTTTAAATAAAAATATCTCCGACATTACTTATTTTGCCCATATTAACTCAAGATTTTTTAATTCACCCTCCGATACTACTTTTACTTGTTTATAATATTACCTAAATTAACATTTTGAGTACAGTTTCTTGATGGAGACCTAAAATATGATCAAGAGAGACCTTCTGGCCCGCTATTTGGAACCTTTGTTACGTGGTGATAGGAAAGCGTGTCGAACTGTTATCGAGGAGGCCTTACAGCACGGCATACCCGCAAATTCCGTTTATATTAATATTGTGTGGCCGGTTATGGTCGAAATTGAAAGGCTGCTGCGAGAAGATAAAATCAGCCCCACCCAGGAGCATTTGGCAACCCGTGTGAATCGAACGATTGTCGATCAGCTTCAGAATAAGCTGCCGCGTCGGCCCGCCAAGAATAAAAAGGTGGTCGTCTGCTGTGCGCCGGACGAATTGCAGGAGCTCGGCGCCCAAATGATGACCGACTTATTCGAGAGCGACGGCTGGGAAGTGCGATTCCTCGGCGGCGGCCTGACAAACGACGACATTCTGGCTTTTATTCACGATTACAGCCCCGCGATTCTATTGATCTACGGCACCGCCCCGAAACAAGCGCCCGAGGTGCGACGCCTGATCGATACCATTAAATCCGTCAACGCATGGCCCGATATGCGGATTATGGTCTCGGGAGGGCTCTTCAATCGGGCCGACGGCTTGTGGCAGGAGATGGAGGCGGACTTATACGCGGCGACGGCCCAGGAAGCGTTGACCGTTGCCGACAGCGATCGCCCAATCATTCAGGGGGAGCAACGCACGATCAATCGACGGAAGAGACGCCAACAGCGGTCCCGCGAGATGGCGCAAGTCTCCACGTAATCCTAATCCCGGCCGAGAGACGAAGCCGGAAGAAAATCAGTTATTCGACCCTGAAACACCAGATATCCGGATAAAATCAGGCGCCGAGCCAATATTTGATGGCATTCTGGTGTGTTTTTCATTGACAGCCGGTAGGATGGCTTGTATAATAATTGTGTAGTTGGAGGTGGATGTGATGTCGTTGTAAAGGCAAGAACCTCCGGTTGTCCGATAGAAAAGGAGCCATGATGAAGAGAGTATCTGTTTGGGTATCTAAGGCGATTTTAGCTGTTGTTTTGGGGATATTCATCGTTTTACCGTATGGTTGTTCGTCCACGCAGCTTGGTGAGACGGCCGCGGAGGGAAGTCGGAGACATCGGCGCAACCTTCGAATCAATCAATCGGAAATAATGGCGGATATTGATATGGTCCTCATGCTCGATAAGCCGAGTCGGCTTACGGACAAGCGCATACCGTAATTTCCACCCCATCTCCCGGATCGCCTCAATC